>Ga0307379_10003869_pt1 | contig 21552 bp, 25 predicted proteins | sample UN2MG_FD_202237 | JGI IMG/M metagenome (GOLD analysis project Ga0307379, IMG submission 202237) | Soil microbial communities from Risofladan, Vaasa, Finland - UN-2 | ecosystem: Environmental > Terrestrial > Soil > Coastal area > Acid sulfate soil | place: Finland: Risofladan, Vaasa | collected... | reverse complement strand
GGGCTATAGATGCCGGTGTTGGTGTCCCCGGTAAAACGATAAGCAGGTGCTGCTGCTGTGCCCGCAGCAGCAGAGATAATACCGGTGATGCTGACGTTCCCGCTACTATCAACAGTCAGCTGCTGAGCACCACTGGTAGCAATACCCAGAACATTACTACTAACAAGATATAAACCAGTGCCAGTACTTTGGTCAAATGTGACACTAGGTACAGCTGCAGTACCTGAAGGAAAATTAGCACCTACATTGACATAATCAGCACCGGCAAGAACGGTACCGAAGAAAGCCCACCCCGCTGAAGGAGCTGAAGCAAAAACAATGTTGGTACCGGTTAAGGTAAACCCTGTAGTGCCTGTTGAATCTGGTTTCTGGATAACACCATTAACAGAAATCAAACACTGTTGAGGATTAATTGGAAAGGGAACTGCAGCAACACCTCCAATCTGCAAGGCAAACGTTTTCAGTACACCGTTAAACTGACTACTGATGTCATCAATAGTGCGATAGCTGGGGTATGCAACTTGAAGATTGTTGCCTAAATAAGCCATTTATTTTTCCTCTAAAATTTCAACATTTGTTGGTGTTTCTTCTGTTGATTCTACTTCAGCATCAACAACTAAGGGCGCGTCCAGCGCTGCTTCAGTAGAAGAAATGTCAGCGGATGGTAGTTCAGTGGAAGCCTCAGAAGCAGAGGAAGAAGAAGAGGGGGCGGTGTGCGCTTCTTCAACTGTCACAACTTCTTCGGTCGTGGTGTCGGCTTGTTCCTCAATATCCAGGCCAACGACTTCAACAGTTGCTACGTGTTCCTCGACAACAGTCGGAGGTTCTTCTGCGGTCAGCTCAGCTGCTTCAACAACGGTCTCAGATTCCTCTGTAATTTCAGATTCAAACTCAAGCACGGGCTCAGGCTCAATCAAATCTTCAGCAGCTGTGTTAGGCCCGAGCGGTGAAGGCATCTCCGGCCAGTTAATATCTTCTAATTTCTCTGCTTGATACGTTTGCGGAATATCACGAAGTTGCTGGCGGTAAACAGCCCAGGCGTGTTGGTTGACAGTACAACCAGCGGTCATTGTCCAATCAGAAATTTTTAACAAATAATTGCGTTTTTTACGCACAATAAACCAATCTTTATCTTCCAAAGACAGTATAAAATGTTTATAAACGGCAGTCTCTAACTGCCCAATGTGTTGATCAGAAGTTGCAATTTTTTGCTCTAATAATTCTTGTAGTTCAGCAATCTGTTGATACAAAATGCTGATATCACTAATTGTAGTTAAGCTCATAATTAATTCTGCTCTAAGTAACTGATTGTAATATCTAAAGCCGTTGCCGTGTCTGAACTTGCCCGCAATACGTCGCTAGCATTCATAATAATTTTGCTGCCAGAAATCATTTCCAAAGACGACCCTGCAGGAACTGGGGCGTTTTTAATTAGAAAAGCTGCGTCCCCGGTATTAGGTACCAAATAAATATTAGCGTTTGCGCTAGAGCCTGTTTTATTAGAAACAAGGATGCTCAAAATAATTAACGTGGATGTACCCCCTGCTGTAACAACGTTAGTTGTCGCACTGCTTGTAACATCAGCAGTTAACAGGCTAGATTTTGTTTTTTTTGTAAAGGTATTAGCCATATCAGCCTAGGGCAACAATGAGGGCAAGGTTGTCAGTTGAGTCAAAGCTCCCAGCAACGGATAAATTACCGCTGATAGAAACGTTGCCCGGAATGGTTATAGAACCAGATGCATCTATTGTAAGACCAGCAACACCGTTATTTACTAACGCAATTGCTCCAGCAACGGGACTAATAATTCCTGTATTTGCGCTGTTGGCAAATTTCAGGGCACAACTAGACAGCGAACCTGGAGATAAGGCGCTGTTTACCCCATCTTGACGTAAGAGGGGATGTCCACCGAGTGTAGTGGCATCGTGCACGACACAAGTATTCTTACTCGTGTCAACCGTGACTTCGCCTATGGCACCAATAAAGGATGCTGTTTCGGCTGTTGTTCCTCTACGGAATTGTACTTGTGTTGACATAGCTCTATCCTAATGCAATTGCAATTGCGGTGGCAAAATCTTGAGAAGCAATTGTTGCTGTCTCATCCGGAACCGTAAGAGTACGGTTAGCGGTTAGAGTTGCTGGAGTGAGGGTGACTGCATAGGTACTACTGCCACCCGCTCTACCATTGATGGCGATGCCATCTTGGGTTGATGTTTGTCTGAATGTTTGTCCGGTTGCGTTTGTAAATGTGTTGGCGCCAGTAAAAGCATTATTTGCTGCTAAATAAGCAACAGCACCCCCTGCACCGAACGTAATCGTGCTTCCATCGGTGCCTTGAAATGTTAAGGTGTTGGAAGCGGTAAAGGTTTTACCATCAGCAACAGTCAGGGTTGAACCTGTTGCTGGTGCTGTGATGGTGACCTTGTTGACGCTGGTAGCAGAAGCAACACCAAGAGAAGGTGTTGTTAGTGAAGGTGATGTGGCAAAAACTAAAGCGCCAGATCCTGTTTCATCTGTTACTGCTGCAGCAAGGTTTGCACTCGTTGGTGTAGCGAGGAAGGTTGCGACACCCGTGCCAAGACCAGAAATTCCCGTGCTGACCGGAAGACCTGTACAGCTCGTTAGTGTACCTGATGTTGGAGTCCCCAAAACCGGACTGATAAGCGTCGGAGTATTAGCAAATACAAGAGCTCCGGTGCCTGTTTCATCTGTAACTGCCGAGGCAAGATTAGAGCTGGTCGGTGTGGCAAGAAAGGTTGCAACACCTGTTCCAAGTCCTGAAATACCGCTTGAAACAGGTAGACCTGTGCAGTTTGTCAGCGTTCCTGAAGACGGGGTGCCAAGAATTGGGGTAACAAGCGTAGGTGAAGTTGAAAGAACAACATCTCCTGTACCAGTAACTGTTGTAATAGAAGTGCCGTTAATTTTAAAACTATTTCCTGTTCCGGCTGTATCAAATGTTTTATTGGTAAAAGTATCAGTTGTTGCCTTGCCAACTAAAGTATCAGTTGCTGCTGGAAGGGTTAACGTGCCGGATGCTGTGGCTGACGCTGCAAGTGCTGTCGTACCTGACGTAGCTCCACTGAAGTTAGCACCTGCAGTTCCAATGGTCGGAGTGGTTAAAGACGGAGACCCTGCAAAAACCAAAGCTCCTGTTCCTGTCTCATCGCTGATGACGCCAGCTAATTCTGAAGACGTTGTTGCAGAAAAGAAAGAAAGTTTATTTGTACTGAGTGCAACAGTTCCTGATTGATCTGCAAGAGTTACAGTCCGTGTTGCAGTCGGATCAACAACAACAAGTTTAGTAACAAAAGAATTGGCAACGGCGCCCTCAAATGTCAAGGCGCCGGTAGTACTGTCAAGATAAAGCGAATTTGCAGTTCCAAGGGTTCCGGCATAAATACTCGTTGCTGTGACTGATGTCAAGCCGGCAAGTGTCAACGCACTGCTGCCAAGCGAGATGCTGGTTGAACCAAGAATGATACTGGAATTGGCAAGCTGAGAGTTTGGAATTGCACTTGTGCCAAACTGTCCAGATGTTGAGTTGTAAGTTAAACCAGAGCCTACAGCGACGCTAAGACTTCCGCGAATATTGGCATCAGTAACAACAGCAAAAGCGTAATTGCCAGTTGAATTGTCATAAGTGAGCGCGCCATAGCCGGTTCCAGTTGTAGAAGCTGTAAGAGTACCGCGAACATTAGCAGCTGTGACAACGCTATAAGTAAGAACACCTGTCCCGCTGTTATAACTAATTGAACCAAATCCAGTGCCACTATTAACAACACTTAAGGAGTTAAGCAGCGCAAGTGTTCCACTTGCATCTGGCAAAGTAATGGTCCGTGTAGCAGTTGGATCAACAACATTCAAGGTTGTCTTATTAATGTCCGCTGTGGAGCCTTCAAAAATGATCCCAGTGCTGCCTAAAATAATGCTATTGGCAGCTCCAGAAGTACCTGAAATAACGTTAGTACTGCCTGTTACGGTCGTTGCTGTAACACCAGTAAGCCCAGCGATACTGCTAGCGGTGCCACCAAGAGAGACAGATGTACTACCAAGAGTAACCGCACTATTGGCGAGTTGGGAATTAGGGATTGCATTGGTGCCAAACTGCCCTGTGGCGGAATTATAAGTCAGGCCCGATCCGCCAGCAACACTTAAAGATCCCCAAATATTGGCATTTGTAACAACTGAAAATGTAATTACGCCTGTTGAAGAACTGTAACTTAAAGAACCGTAACCAGTTCCAGTGTTGCCTGCTGTAATAGCGGAACGCGCACGACTGTCTAAATAGTAAAGATTAGTACCTTCCGCTAAATCTGTTGTTGTATTACCAGCAAGATCAACTTTATCCGTGGGAGTGTTGATCTCTTCAAATAACCCATTAATCAGGGCAATAGCTTTACGTGTTGCCATGGATCAACTCAGCTTAATAGGGGGTTCTAATTGAATAACAAATTGAGTTGCTGACGCGGCTTGACCTACAAAAGTTACGTATTTACCAGCTCCAGTAGGGGGATTAAATACAATTGCTCCTGCAGTGCTATCAGATAAATAATAGTGGCTGCCAATTGACAAACTCGACAGCCCAATTAAACCCGCCGTTACTATTTGAATAAGTTCTCCTGCAAGCTTAGTTTGATTAGCAAAGCCAATTACGTGTGCCTGCGCTTCGGTGCCTGATGCAATTGCCTTATACAGCTGACCCGTGCTGTGATCTAAATACACTGCGCTACCCTGATTAATTGTTTCTCCCGCCAGGCCCTTAAAACCTAAATCAGTTGGTATATAAAGAGGAAAACCTTCTTTTAAATCAATTAACGCATCAACAAGACCGCGATAATTAGGAGCATAGGGTTCGCGAGTCATTGTAAAGTCATTTCCTGACATTAGGTCAACTAGTACCTCAATAGCACCTACAATGTCTTCGTTGTAGGCAGTAGACATACCAGTTATTCGCCTGAGTTTTATTCTAAGTTGTTAAATCCTTTAGAATAGTAAAAACAAAACAGCCAACAGTGACGCCTGACATTATCATATCTGTAATTTCCGGGGCGGCGGGGGCGTTTATGGGTCTTTCAAAAGCTCTAACAAATTTTAACCGCAAACTAGAGCAGCGTTTTGAAAAAATTGAAAATGAGTTTAACGTATTCCAAGATCGGGTGATCCATGACTACGTACTTAAAGAAGATTTTTTAAGGGAAATGCAGGCCGTGCATAATAAACTTGATCGCATTCTAGACCATATTCTAAGTAATGTGCAAAATAAACACTAAACTGCAACCCAAGCGGTAATTGCTGCATTGTACATAAAAAGCCCCGGAATTAAGCTATCATAATGGAGTTGCCCATCCACAGGGTTCACGGGTTTTCCATTCCCACGCGACGCCACTGCTTTAGGGGTCTGCCACGTTGTTCCATCAAATAATTTGTAAATATAAGTGCTAGATGTATCAAGCCACGATTCACCCCTACTAGACAGCGTATAACCAACAGCCGGTGAATTAGGTGCAGTTGAACCAATAAAAGTGGGGCCAATTTTTATTAAACCTGTACTGGGACTGGCAGTGTCGTCGGCAAAATAAAGACCGGGATCTCCCGAATTATTATTAATTGCAATCTCACCAACACCAAGTCGAATTGGAAATGGGCGATCATAAAGAAGACTGGAACGCCGGTTAAGAATTTGAACAGCCATAATTTAAATAACAGCGTAAGTACCTGAATCAACAACTAAATCTTGTGCAACAAGAGGATCATAAGTCCCGCAATCCACAATGCTGACTGTGGCGGCGTCTTCAGTTGGGACGCCGTTCAAAAAATCTCCGCCAGTAAGCAGCCCTGACTGAAACTGCACATTGTAATTAATTAACGGCTGATCAATAAAACCAAATTTAATATCCTGTAATTGTGTTGGAGAAATATTAGTCAATTTACTGACAATAGAAATCATGTTTTGCGTTGCGTTTTTTAAAAGACCTGCCCTATCTAAATTTCCATTTGCGTCGCGACGGATTTCGTTCGTTATTAACATAGTAATAAGCTGCGGATCAAAATTAGAAATATCTTCAGGAAGTGTGCTATTGCCGATAATTTGTTTGTTACCTACCCACCTTGACCCCTGTCTAACAAGGCTTAACCGATTTGCATTTTTTTTCAAAATTAAATTTTCTTTGTTAAAATTTTTATAAAAAACATCAAGGTGATCTCCAACAGGCTTATCACTTGGTTCCAGCAGCCACGCCCCTACAAATTCATGTTCTCGGATATTATTAATTGCACAATATCCGGTTGTTGTCTGTTTATACGGGTATGCAATAGTGAAGTTATTGTTGTCAACAACCTGACTTACTGTGTATTGCCCAGATAAAAGATTCCCATTATTTACATCAATCTGCACTTTCGTATCTGTTGTTAACCCGTGGTTAACACAAGTGATTTGAACACTTAGGTCATCGGCTTGCGTGTACTGCCCATTTAAACCGACGGGCTGACTTCCCTCATCGTGCAATAATGAAAACATTGAAGCATAAATGTGTTTACACCAGCGCAGCTGATAGTACTGGAGATTTGGATATGACGTATCTGCTTTGTCTTCATACGTCGGTAGTTCATAAAAATTGTTAATTGTAACAAAACCTAAATCACTGTAGACACCAACATCATCTCGTTGATTTGTCAAACTACCGTCGCGATTAAGGTGCTGACCACCTTTTGTTGAATTTATGGGCGTAACAGGAAAACGTTTTTTTCTTAATTGTTCATACAAATTATATCCTTCGCGCTTAGAGTAATCTTGGCAATCACACTGATAGCGTACTTCAGTTGTTAAAAAACGTCCCACTTCAAATCCCCTGTGTGCAGGAACAACTGTTTCCGCTTTGTTATTATTTGTACGTGCACCATAACTATCAGTGCGGTAAAAAATAATTTCATTAGTTACAGCATCAGTGCCGATAGCGGTATAACCTACATAATCATCGTAACGAAATCCTTTAATTCGGCGAGTAAGTGTCAAATTCCCACTTGTTGTACCAGAAGCGATTGTAGAAACATTAAAAGTATTTAAAGACGTAACTGTAATTGTATAAATTCCCGAAGAAGCCGCTCCACTGGTCACTGTTAAATTAACTTCATTACCAGTGGCAAGGCCGTGGTTAGATGAACACGTTACTGTTAAGGTGCTCCCTAGGCGCGTATAGGTAGATGCAATTCCCGGATCACGCTCAATAGCACGGTCTGCAAAACGTTCCCCAGCAAAAAAAGCCGCTTCACTCGGCAAATAGCGCAATCTTACACGCGTATTTACCCAACGCAAATCATCAAATGTTGTTGATAAATAAAAATTAAGTGTGCCACCAGTTGTTGCGGAGGATACAGCAGAACAAGTAAAACTATTCTGCGTGGCAGAAACAACTGGCAACGTGGCGTCAACTGCACCCCCCGTGGTGAAGTTTAAATAAATATTTTCACCAATGCGAAAACCGTGGTCTTGTTTTGTAACAGTAATTGTGGTTCCTGTTTGACTGTAAGTTCCAGAATTTACTTGGCCAAGATACCGAACTGCCAAAATAGATAAACCATAATCAAAAAAATTAAAACCATTACCATCACGCATAACAACAATATGCTGACCTGTTTCTGATGAACCGCTTGGAAACAAAAATAAACGCAGCGGAACAAATACACCGGGGTACTGTTGAAAAGAACAGTACATCCGATAATCGCCGCGATAACTGCGTTCGTTATAAGACGAACCTAAAGTACTCTGTATAATCGTGTATAACTCAAGCCCACGACGCCAACGTGACCACAGTGAGTCATTATCGTAAAAACGAATACGACTTACAAGTGTTGAGTCTCCAGGAGTAAACTTATAAGGATTCTCGTCTAAAATTGAATTAACCGCTTTATTAAAATCTGTCTCAATAAAACCTTTGGAAAGATTTTTATCAAACCTTAAATTTGACGGTTTATTAAATCCGCCAACTTCAAAAGGCATGGTAATACCTTAGTAATAAGCGGCTTGACAATTAACGTAGAAGCCGCTAGAAAGAGATACAGATCCGCCTGTAGCCACGTACAATGCTTGCCCACGTTGTAGCATTAATCCGCGCATCTTGGCAGCTGTTGTGCTATTTGCACTCGTAAAATTAGCACCCGACTGCACAACTGGGTGGTTGATTAAAGGCAGTACATTTTCTAAGGTCAGGCTGTAATATTGATTGGTATAAATTGAAGGAATACTTGCTACAAAAAGAGGGAAAAACTGGTTAATATTGGTAATGGTGCTTGTATTGATCAAATAAAAACAAAAATCAATTGGCGAGTAAATATTTACGTTGCCTGTAATTGGACCACTAATAGAGGCGGCAGTCGTTCCAGTAAAGGTAGTTGTTGTAACTGCAGTAACTGTAATAATTTCATCGGCAGGAAGCGAACCTGAGCTATAGCTGGTATAGTCAAGACCAACTTTTTGCCCTATCTGAACATTATGTCCAGCTAAGGTAACAGTTACCGTTGTGCTATTTGCTGAATAAGTTCCGGCACCAGGGGTACTTGCGTCAATAAACGTGTTGACGTTTTTTGAATAACGAAGCCAAATTTCATCAATATATGCGCCACTAATCGAAGTATCTGTTAAAGAAGAGTCAACATCGAAAACCCTGGTGGCATTACCAACAGCAGTAGGGATCAAGCTGGTAGAAAAAGCCTGTCCAGATGCTACGGTAACCAGGGACGATGTGGTTGCCGGCCGATCAGCAAGTAATGGCTGTTTATTGGTACTACTGGAAGCCAAAATCCGTACTCCTTACAGTTTTAATCAGTTAAAACTATTGTAGCGTAGTGCTTTTCTTTAATTCTTTTTGACGTTCTTTTTCTTTAAGCCACATTTTCATGTAGTTCAGCTCGGCAACCGAATATTTATCCGGGCATTTAAAGGCTTTTTTTACCAGTTTTTTCTTTTTCATTGTTTTTTTGTTACTGTGGTAGGTAAGGAGTCCGCAGTTCAGCTTCTCCTATAGGTAACGAGGCTGAAAATGCTTGTGGCATCCCCAGTGACCGCTTCAAATCCAAGTCTAAAGCATCACCAGCCATACGCCGTCGCTGGGGGTTGCCTCTGCGTCCCTTGATACCGCCTTGACTGCCTTGGCGCTCTGCCTCGGGACGGGCACCACGCAATCCTTCCATGTAGCCCATGCTTCTCATGATCTTGCTCCATAGATACCGAGCAAGTTATTCTGGGTCGGATTACGGCTTAGTTCCACAGGCGGCAGCGGATCGCTGTGGGAACGATCGACCTCACGCATGTAGGCTGGATTGTTAAGTTGAAATTGTGGTTTTTCAATTCCGTTATAAGCAACCACATACGGGCAATGTTGGACTTTATCCACTCGTTTCATGTTGAACGGATCTGAAAAACCTGCCGTAGTGATGTTTCCGTCACCGTACAAGTTTCCGTAGGTTACGGGGTAACTTGGGTTATAACCAGGGGGTTGAGCAAACCGCATCAGCTCATGTAATTAGGAGTTTGATTGAACGCATTGATTAACATTTGAGCTGCATCAAATGTAGGATTTTGAGCCGAGGAATAACCTAATCTATTCATGTAATTATTTAAAAAATTTTGATTCTCTAAGTCTTGATTTACTGCAGAGCGCGGAACAATGATATACGTATCTGAACCAGTGGTTTTTTGTTGTTCTTGTGACGGCGGAGTTGCTGCTGGCTGTGCGGGTAATGAAGTTGTTTTCCCGCCTTTGGTGTGTAATAAACTGATCTCATAAGGAGTGCCTTGCGCATCAGTTGTTTTGATGGTGCCGTAGCCTTTACCTGGTGTGAAAGTACCCGGCCCCTCCCACGCTAAGGGCGTGCCTGCGCCTACTCCATAATCGTGTGCTGGGTGGTATGTAGAGGCCCCCGCAACAGGCGCTGTGCGAGGACCGTAACCTGACGTAATCGGTGCTGTTGCTTTCCACTGTTCTCCTTGTTGTTGCCAAAGAGGAGTACGTTCTTTACCTACTTTTAAACGAGTCAATAAAGAACGAATTGTTTCTGGATTAATGTATTTACCATCCTTGCGTACACGGACATCAAGATGTGCTCCCGTGCTGGGGAGGACGTCCTCATTGAGAGGCGAAACATAACCAACATCAATGAGGCTTGCCATTACTGTAAATAATTAGGAACTTGCGCAAAAGCGTTGATTAGCATTGTGACTGGATTAAATGCAGTCTGAGCAGGTGCCAATTCTTTAACTTTATTGTCAAGAAGAGTTTTAGGAATGTACTGTTCATCTTCATCTTTAAAGATGACAAAAGTGCGTCCACTATTTGTTACAATTTGTTGGGGTTGCGATTGCGGCTGTGCCTGTGGTGTTGCTGATCGACCCTGGAGGGCCTCCGTAAAACTGAATGTGTTGGGATCAATAATTTTTTTTACATAACGATTGGTTTCTGCATAGTTTTTACTTGCTTCAACAGCGCCGGGACCTGCGTTGTAGGCACGCAATCCTTTTTCATACGCCGCCCGCATCTTTGCAGGATCGTTTGTAGTTAAACCCCCATATGTATTGATGTATCCCGCCATGTTCTTGGCTGACGCGTCCAATGCGGCAATGGGATCATCTGGATTAACGCCCCAACCCGCTGCAGTTGCAGGCATAATCTGTGCAATGCCACGTGCGCCAGCAGAAGATATAGCTTTTGGATTAAATCCAGATTCAGCGTCAATCTGGCGTTCAAAAACGTCAGGCAATAACTTGTACTTAATCGCTTTTTGTCTAGCAATAGCGCGGTAGTCGGTAGGCATGATTTGTCGCGTCTCTGTGACTTTAGCGGTAGCTGTTTTCGAGCATAAGACGAGTACCAACAGCAACGTCGGCAGGCCCAGGAAGTGCTTGGATAAACTCAGCACCTTCCCGATTGAACCTGTATCGAGCTTGCTCGGGATTTCTGTAATTCGGAACATAGAGATGGAGGGCTAGTCGATCCGTCTCGTACAAATAGATTCCCGTCCAGGTTTTCAGCGTGTCTCTGAAATCAGAGGTCGCAATCGTTCGATCTACATCACCAGCGATGCTTTCAATACGATTGCGTGGGACGGTATTATTATTCACGCTGCCAGTCATGTCAGTGCGCTTTTCAGCTTCGTCGCACCGACCGATCTGTTCTACAATCTTGTTGTACCAGAACGAATCTTGGATGTTGTTGATAGCTTCCTCTAGACGCGCTTGATCACCTGCGGGGACGGATGTCAGGTTATACCCGAGATGCCAGCGGACTTTTGATTTGAGGAAGGTATCGAGTTGCATTACTCAGTGGGAATGCGTTATAGGTATATCAACTTTTAATATACCTAGTAACACACTAGCACGCGCAAATAATCACTCAACGCGCACTAAATTCTCTTTAAAAATTTCTTCCCAGTCAACGCGTTTAATAGATGTAAGTTGATCAAGTTTTTGAAACTTCTCACCAGGCATAGATGTTTGTAGATCTTTAATATCCCTTGCAGTTTTCAGCCCCACTCCAGGAAGAGTGTCTGCAATTTGACGTGCACTTGCTGTATTAATGTTAATCCTTGCATCCAAGGGGAACGTTTCCTTGTTTGTGGGTTTGGCGGGCTTTACGCCTTCTTGCTTCAGCTGTTCAGTCAGCCGTTCCTCTGTTTGGATTTTTTCATTTGTGGCATCAAGATGCGGAATAAGATTTTCTTCTTCTACATAGATAACCTCGTCTTGGGAATCAATGCACATGAAGATCCCCTCCCCATGCGTTGAAATCATTTCAACGAGGCCGCCAGTGGGTTTGTATTGATACAGCATAGTTAAGTGTTTATCTCCGTTTAGCTTACCAAACTCTACTCAGGTTTACAACTAGGCACAAAAAAAGCGGGCCATATAGACCCGCCAATCTTAAAACACCTGATAAAATCAGCTGTCAGAACCGCCCACTTGGGAAGCGAAATCAATCTTGTCGTCAATATCGCTCCAGGAGACAGCGAGTTGCGGACGGATGTAGTTCACGCGGCAAACCAGGTAACCAGCTTTACCAGCATCAGAATCAGCTTGGCTGATAAAGACGCCCGCACCGTTTACCGTAGTAGAGGTGATGGCGGTGGTGTTGAACACCTTGAAGGTGGTATCAGCGGTCACCTTGTACATCATGCTGTTGGCAAGGTCACCAGCAACGATGCCACCAGTGGTAACACTGGTGGGGAAAGGCAGACCAGCAGCAGTGATGCCGCTAAGGCCTTGAGCAAACAAGGAGCTAGCAGCTGTAATGCTGGAAGTTGCAGCAGCCAAACCGTTGGCCTGAGAAGCAGGGACGCCGAATGGCACGCCACCGTTGTTGGGGCCAAGAACCAGCAGCTCAGTGGAAGTACCACCAATATCGGCAGTAATAGGAGTAGCAGGGAAGCCAACAGAAGTGAAGTCTTGAGCGACAGCAATCGAAGCGCCAATCACGTAAGCGGGGCGCGCCGAGCTGGCGTTCACAACCAAGGAAGTGCGGTTATCACGCACACGATCATCAGGACGACGATCAGGGGAGGGGACAGTGATGTCAAAGCTCTTGAAACTGGCTTTGGTGGCGGCAAGGTTATCAATCTTGACGTAACCAATAAGTTCGAAGGCTTCAACACCAGGCCAACCGTACACGCCCTCAACGTTATAGCCAGAGAGACGGTTGATTTGATTGCCGGGCTGCAGAATTGCGCCAGCGTTTGATTTGTAAGTTGCCATGGTTAGTTACCTCCTCAAACGATGGTGAAAGCAGTGGTCACAAAGTCCTTGTTCAGGTTTGCAAAACCGGCGTACAGTTGCCAAATCAGAATGATAAAGCGGCTGAAATCGTCGTTGTTGTTGATCAGAACTTGGGCATTAGGACCACCAATGCCCACGCCAACGGCCTGAGGACCGAAGAACAGAGCAGGAGGAGTTGTGTGCGAGATTGCGCCAGAACCGTCGCCAATGTCGACAGTGATGGACTTATCTGCAAAGTTGGTGGATTCGAAGAAACGAACACCTTCAAAAACAAAGCCAGAAGGCATGACAGGTTCACCAGCCACAAACTGAGCTTGGCCGTACTGGCCGCCGCCGTAGATGGCTTGGTTGGGTCCCATGGCGCCCATCAGGGGGTTGCCTTGGCCCATGCCAGGGTAACGTGCAACTTCACGGAAACCTTGGTCAGCACGCAGATCCTTCATGAAGGAAGGGTCAGCAATACAACGGTAGTAACCGTCCTGGAACACAGGAACGTTACGCTTCCGGAGTTGCTTAACAACTTCCAGAAGGTCGGTCTTCACGTTGAACTTAAAGCGCTCAGAAGCATACTCAGTAGCAGAGTAAGAATTCAGGGCGGTAGAGCTGGTGCGGGTCTTACCGTTGGGGTAGTAGTAACCACCTTGGGTATCAGAAGAAGCACCGCGTGACTCGGATTTAGCGAACTCATCCAAGAACACGCGATCACGCCAACGACGATAGTCGTCAAGCAGGGTCAGCGAACCGATGGACTGGTGGAACATGTTGAGGTTCCCGGTGTCCAGCAGCAAACGCTGCGCGGTCATCAGAGTCTCGCGAGCAATCTTGAAGGTGCTCGGGAGGTTGGAGTTATTAGGGTCAGCAGGGCCGGTGTACTCACGCAGTGACACGAGCACCTTGTCCTTAACAATCGAACGGCTGTTGGCAGTACCGATTGTTTGGTCTTGGGTGCGCTCACGCTGAGTCTTGGTCCCGGGGTTGCCCCAGAAACGATACCGGTCTAACTGAACGGTCTGACCGGGCTGTTTGGTAAAGTCATGGACAACGACGGGCTCTGCCGCCATCTCCACGATGTAAGCTGGGTGGGGACGGTACAGCTCCGCGCCCAACAGCTTGGGAAAGTCGTTATCAATAAACATGTCGGTTATTCAGCGTAAGGGTTAGCTGACACCAGAAACCCCAAAAGGTTTCTATGAGTTCTGGAAATTAAATTCCATTAAAAAAATTATAGCAACACCCTTACTTACTTGACTTATTTAAGCTTCAGGATTGTAGACCTGGGGAAGCGTGTAACCACCAACTAAATTGCCCGGGCTATACACGTTGGGGGGCATTGCTCCCATCATGTGATAGGGATTGGTAGTAGGAGTTTGCAAAGCAATTTGATTAGCCTGGATTTCCGGGTCCAGTGGGCCTGTTTGCGCCTGCTGTGCCAACATCGCCGCTGCAATGAGCGCATTAGGATCTTCTTTAATTTTTGTTGCTTTTGATTTTGCTTTTTTAGCTTTAGCGGAATCCATTTTTATTTACCTTGGCGTTTTTGAGCGGGATACATTCCCATCGGTAGTTGGCCATACTGGGGCATCATTCCCGTCATCATGCCTTGCTCGTTTACAAGAAAAGAATCTTGCACAATCTGCGCATTCCGCAGGTGATTAGACGACAACAAACCCATTTGGCCTAAGGGAGAACCAGGTATTGCAAGATTCAAATAACTTTGTTGAAGATCAGGCGGCATTGCTGCGCTACCTGCGGTAATACCTGCCCCTTGAGAAGTCGGGGCACCGATTACCGGTCGATCTCCCGCCATACGTTGTTTTGCCATCTTAACCAATAAAAAAGGGGCAGTATTTACTACCCCTTATTCTACGTTTAGTTAATTTTCTAATAAACGGCGTTTAACTGGTTTTCCAATAAACAGTGTTTAATCGGATTTTTTCCGATTATCACTCCATTACCAAGAGTTTCTGACGGAACACTTCGGGGTTGGAGGATGCTTGGTTCAGATAACGCCAGGCGTTAGCAGGATCCCTGTCTGCCAGAGTGCCAAAGCTGTTCCAGAAGTCTCCGGGATTGCCTTGGGCCTGCTGAGGAGCAGGGGGAACAGGCATCTCAGGACGCTGGGGAGCGGCAGGGCGCACAAACTGTTGGCCAACGGGCTGGCCGGGAGCGCCTGCAGCAGCAGCAGGAGCGTCATCGGGGATGGGATAAGGACCGTTTGCACCGAAGAACTCACAGGTGTAATCAGCAAGCACATCAGGATCAGTCAGGATCGTCTCATAAGCTTTGTGCTCAGCAGACATGGCCCGAAGCAGCTCCACAGCCTGCATCAACTGGCCGTTAGTCGCAATCAGTGCGTCCTCCAGCTGGCAAGAATAATCATTCAGTACCGCAGGAACATCAGGACCGAAATGGTCGATGACCTCAAGGCTTGCCTCACTTACGCCGTTTGCGCGGAGTTGGTCCGGGCTGATCTCCAGAGAGGTTTGGGAATAACCGTTGGAGGATGCCTGGTTGTTGTTGATCCCAGGCATAGAGGTCGGAATCGCCTGGTTGCTGTACTGGGGAGCCGCCTGGGAACCGTAGTTGGCCTGGTTTGCTTGAGTTGTCTGCCCGGACTGTTGACCCTGGAACGGGAATTGGACGGGCGAACTCAGGAGCCCCACCACCCGGTTGAACGCCTCCTTGTAAGGATTCTCCGCCGAGGCTGCCTGTGGGGCTTCCTGGTACGCTTGGGGGTACGACGCTGTAGGGACTGATTGGTAGGTTGGCACCCCCATCTGGGCCTGCATTTGCGGGGCTGGGGCCACCGCTGCTTGGTAGGGTGACACCCATTGAGAACTGGTTGCTACCGCCGGTGCCTGAGCCGCCGTCTGGGCTACTGGAGCCGCGTAGCTGATCGGCTGGGTCTGGGATACTTGGGGTGCCGATTGGGTCGGCATTGCGGTATCGGCCTGCATAGGTTACCTCTTTTTGTAGGCTTTCGAGAGTTCGGTAAAGGAAAGGGGTGAGATCAAGTCTCGGATCCGCAGCCATCGGTAAATTCGGTTGCTGTGGATGTGGTGTCCGCATTTCTTGATTGATTAAATCAATAAATGTGGAGTAGGCCCTCTGTACTTCCCCTACCATTCGGAATGGGAAACCGGAGAGCATGCCCGCGATTTCGTCATCCGTTTTTGAAGGGAATAAATACTTCAGTGCTTCAATGCTATCAACACCTAACTCTTGTAGGTTACGTGTGAAGATAGATTGGTTAAGTTTGTCTTGGGCGGTATCTTCATAAACAGGTCCCATCCAGCGCCAACAGACAGTGCGATCCCCATCTGGTGCTAAACCTAATACCCCATCAGGGATTTCTTTTGTTTCAACTGCAGTATCAATTGCTTTTTGCAGTTTCTTTTCATAAAGCGCTTTTGCTTTGTTGTATTTTTCTTCCTGTTTAGGATCGCTATTGTCCTCAGGTGGTTGCGGATACTTGATTCCTGAAGCGTATGCTAATGATTTACGGAAAATTTGTTCTTCCTGGAAAATCATTAATTCAAAACACCTGCAGATTCCATAGGTGTACAGCTGCAAGCATTTTTTCTTTGCTGTTGCGCTTACACGTCCATAAGCTGATTTGATTTCAGTGGCCGTGACATTAGTAATACTGAGGTCATCAATGCCGCCAAGGGCGAGGCGGATCTCGCTGCGCAGTTGTTCGGCATAACGTGCCTGGTCCGTACTTACTGCGTTAGGTGTAATAAATCCAACCCTGTCAGTAGGCTCCAGGTTTGCAATAACACGCGGAACCCGCATGCCGCCACCAGGTTTACCAATGTATCCAGGTGGTTGACGTGAAACGTTATCTTGCTTATATGTTGAGCTGGAAAGGCTGAACTCTGATTGGAATCCAGATTGACTTGAGATACTGGGTCGCTGTGCAATATCACCGTCAGCTTTCTCAATGATGTCCTGCTTAGGACGCGAAGAAAGCAATGTAGGATTACCAAAGAAGGACAAGTTGGCGCGGATGTTTTTAACCATCTCATCGTGTGCCACGATTTGATTGGCTAACCAATCAAACTCACCTGCACCATCGGTGCCAAACGCGTCAGGATTATTAAAAACTTCAACACATGGAATAAATTCCATGGAATTTACAACTGTTTTTTGACTTAATGTTGCAAACTCTAAAGGGCTATCAAAATTTAATTCTTGTTCGCTGTGGTACTCTTCAATTTCTGCAGCAGTAATCCGAAGCCGCATATAGCGCTTATCCGTCTGCAGGCCAGCACCACCAAAGCCCCGTGACGCCTTAACTTTGTAAGAATAAATAATAACAACTTCTTCTAATTCACCGTCCGGCGAATAATAAGTTCTGTAAGCGTCTTTATCAAACCAATACAGTCTATATGTTTTTTTTGTCGGTCTAATGTAAAACAATCCTTTGCCGTAAGAAAGAAAACGATCCCAGATTGAATCCAACCGCGCATCTAATTTATTAAATTTGATGACTTGTTGAACAAAATCAAAACGCTGCGTTCCGAAATTATCCTGCTCTGGGTAAAATTCAACGCCCTGACGGATGCCAAACATCCGCATTTGGGACAAATGCGCATTTACCAGCATGGTGTCTGCTGGGCCCTGTCCGTCTCGCGTTACGACTGACTTGAGGATAGATTCTAAAACGTTGTTACTATCGCTCATTGGAAATCAAGAAGACTGGTTTAATTATGCCTCAATATCGTAGCCAGCGCCAAGCCTTTTAAGGATGATCACATCATCTTCCACTTCAACATCAAAACGCTCGTTAGGCGCTAGAGCCATATCGTGGCAAAGTTCGTCGGGAAGCGGGATTACAGCAGAACCGTAGGCATCCTGCTCCAATTCAATGATGTAGTAGCTGGTAGACATGGGTAGGTGGTTTTCTTAGTTTAGTTCCAGAATACTTTATAGTACTCAATTTTTTACGAGGTCAATATTCCAGTTCCAGTTTGCCTCGAGTCATCAGTCCGTTGCAAAGCCAAACCAGCGCGTCCACGCAGTCATCATGAGAACTGACACCAAAATTAAGAATTTCATCAGTTAATGCTTGGAACTTGCGGTATTTATTAAAAACAAGTTTACGTTGTTCGAACAACCCCATAATACCCCTAAATCTGGCCACTTTATCGCCACGGAACCCTTTGACCGCGTGCCAATTTATATTGTAAAGTCCGTGATCACCTAAACAAATTCGCCGAAAATCCGCTTCAAGTGACGCTTGATATGCCACAGCTTCAGACCAGACATCAATATGGCTGCCTGTAGGAAAATACTGATCCTTATCTTTATGCACAACACCCCATTCCTCCATCATTTCCATAAGGGCCTCCAGTTTTTCTAGGTTTCCCATGATGCGGATTCGTTTGCAATCAATAATGTGAATTTTGTCCCCTACTCGCCCGCCCATAACAAATACGGTATAGTCATTCCTTTCTCTGACACCAGCAGACAAGTCAACTCCAATTCCTAACGCATCAAACTGCGTGGCAATTGCTCCCTTAACAATTAACTCTGGTGAAACCGCCAACTCACTGGTTTGAACAATTTGATTCTGATACTGAAAACTAAAAGCAATGGGCGCTTGTCGTCTGCGATCTTGAAGATACTCAAGTGACCACATTTCGGGCCAGTAGGAGATTTCGTCCCCTTTGTCATCAATTGTTATGGCTGACTGCACCAGTTGAATCCAGTCATTTTGCGGAACAAAAGTTGTACCGTGCATATCATCGTGGCGGAAACGCGTGCCAAGGCATATTGCTCTTCCACCCTCAAACATTGTTGGGGTAATAACTGAATTCCAGTTATCTTCCATTGCTATACGGATATCTCTATTTTTAATTTCGTCGGCGGACTTACAGATGTCATCGATCACGCAAAGGTGACTGCGTTTTGACGTCACTGCACCTTTTAAACCTGCACAACAAATAGTAAATTCTTCTTCTGCTGCAGATTTAAGGCCAGCAAATTTCCAATCAATACTCCAATATTCGTTAGAGTTAATCCCTTTAGCAATTTTAACCATAGGGAAAATTTCCCTATAAGTTTTGCTTTCTTCAATAATTCGTTTGATAGCAGCACTCTTGGGGCGCGCTACATCTACTGTGTAAGAAATATAAAGAATTTTTAGTGGTTTTTTGTGTAGCGCATGCACGCCAATGGTCCAAGCACAAAAAAGGCCGGTTACGGTGCTCTTTGCGCTCCCTCTGGGACTAAGAATATCAACGTTAGGTCCAGCAATGCCAATCAAACATTCAGAATCCTCGCCAGTGCACAAGTAACGGTGCCATTCTTTATGATGTGCTGCGGGAGGTTTATCGCCAACGACATCGCAAAAATAAGCAAAATCTACGCGAGCGCGTTCAACATCAATGTTAGTGGTTTTTTTGACAACATGCTGTTTTGCTGCAGCGCGTGCCGTGCGCCGATAGACGCTATAAAGGTTGGTGCCAGCCATGCGCCTACCTTAGCGCACTGAGCCTTAAGATTCTTCAGATAAAATCTTGGTCCAAACGCCCATGGAGGCTTCCTGGAGAGGACCCTCAATCGGATCGTCACGGAAAATGGACAGCATCTCACGCAGTGCCCGATCTGCTCCAGCAAGAATTAAACCTTGTTTATCGGTCAAAACACGCTCGTCATTGATTTGTTTGATCGTACCTCGTAATTCTTTTTGTAGCATGGCAATACGAGATGCTCCCATGTCTTGCTTGATTATGCCCATATCAATGGCATCTCGGAGTTTTGCAATATCTTGCTGCATGGAGTCAATCTCCATTTCCATGATGCCATTGAAATTTCTTTTTTTGTACTCTTTTTGTGCCCACTCATCACAATCAACTATGGTACCTGTACACCCCAAGAAGCGGGCATACAAATACATCTGAATAGTTGAGTTAGTTTTTTTACAAAACGCAAGAAAGGATTCACGGTCTTTTTCAGTCAAGCCTTGAATCCAGTCAATCATGTTCGGTATTGGCTTTGAGCCTGTTCGTAATCTCTGTTCTCTTTATAGCGCCTAAACATCTCTTGTTGCAAGTCTGTTGTGCGCTGCTCTAGCGCAGTCTTCCCTACAGTGGCACGTTGTTGTGTGCCAGTTTCTTGGATTAGGCCAGTCTCGCCAAGATAACGTTGACGTTGCGTCTCCTGTGTACCAGCAATGGCTTGTGCCTGAGTTTGACGTTCCTGCTCACCTGTAGCAGTAATTCCGAGACGTTGCTGCTCACCTGTTGCAGCAATTCCTAAGCGCTGTTGAACACCGCTTGTTTCAAGCAAGCCGGTTTCGCCTACATAGCGTTGAGCCTGAGTTAAACGTTCTTGTTCACCTGTAGCTGTGATGCCCAGTCGTTGCTGTGCTCCTGTGGTTTCCAGTAAGGAGGTCTCTCCAGCATAGCGTTGCGCCTGAGTTAGGCGTTGCTGTTCTCCAGTGGTAGCAATTCCAAGACGTTCTTGCTCACCTTGAGTTAGATACCCCAGACGTTGTTGTGCGCCTTGCGTTTCCAATCCAAGGCGATACTGCTCGCCTTGTACGCCATAACCAAGCCGTTCTTGTTCCCCTTTAGCCACTGTAGAAGCGCGTTCCTGCTCACCCTGCGTTTCATAAGTTAAACGCGCCTCAGCACCTGTAGCTTGGGTTCGACGTACATCTTGACCCGCCATAAACTCAGCATTGGTGCGATCCAATTGCGCACCAAGCTCCATGTTTAAACGCTGTTGTGCAGCGCTTGACTCATTTAAAGCAATTTGACTTTGTAAAGACTGGGTAGGAACCGTTGTCGGCGGCGGCGGCGGCGGCGGTGGCGGCGCATAAACAATTTGGGGTGCAGGTGCTGGCTTCTTTCCCATGACGGCGTAATTCCTTATTTAGTACTATAACAAAGAAACATTAATTGTTAGGCGTAACTGACGTACTTACCTGCAAAACTTCCTCTAAAACGATTGGCCGCGTCCTGCTGCAGTGCGATGGCCTGTGCACGTGCTGCTTCACCTTGGGCGGCAGAATAAGCTTGATTTTGTTTAGACGCCATAATGTTTTGAACATTGGATGGCGATCCTTCTGCAAAAGCACGATACGCCTGACTAGCTGCCAAAGAACGTTGCGTTGCCTCAGCTCCTGCTTGACTTAAGTACGGGTATAACGATGCAAGCTGTTTGTTTTGTTGAGCAGATGTTATATCAGCTACTTTTTGTTGGTACTCCAGTTGAAAAGGCATAAGCGCTTTTTCATACTCAAGGCGATCACGATAGGATTGTGAAAGATTTCCTAAAGGGCTGCCAGTAGGGTATGCACTAGGTTGTTCAGGTGCTGCGTAGTTAGGTGGTAATGTATTGCCGGAAAACACAGGGGGTGCGTTTTGATAGGTCCCAAGGCCCCCTTGCAGGATTTCTGCATACCTTTTGGGGTGCATTATATCTGCACCAAAATCCCCTAAATTAATACCGCGCCTACCTGAACCCGTGTCCATGCCAACAAGAGCAGGCAGCGCAAATCCTGATTTATATGCTACGGCTTGATCCCAGGGAAAGCTTGCCATTTTTACTGATACTGGTACTGGGAAGTAAGAGCAGAACCGGCCTGTGAAGCAGCATTGAGACCCATTTGTTGAGCAGCTTGTTGGCTACGCTCCAGCATGTTGGCAGTAGTCGCGATATTCTGGCGAATACCAGCAGCAGCCATCTGGCGTGCCAGCTCTTGCTTGGAGCGGAATTCACTTGCCTGGGCAATTTCAGGAAGCAGCATCCGCATCGAATCGCGTTGTGCGGTTGCT
>Ga0307379_10003868_pt1 | contig 21553 bp, 22 predicted proteins | sample UN2MG_FD_202237 | JGI IMG/M metagenome (GOLD analysis project Ga0307379, IMG submission 202237) | Soil microbial communities from Risofladan, Vaasa, Finland - UN-2 | ecosystem: Environmental > Terrestrial > Soil > Coastal area > Acid sulfate soil | place: Finland: Risofladan, Vaasa | collected... | reverse complement strand
AACAAGCTGATCATCAATTTCGTCAATCTTCTTTCTCAGCTCTTCGAGAGACATAAATCAAATCCAAAAAGTACAAAAAGTCGAAAGCAACTCCGGGATGCTATCCGCCTTTTTTTATAAAAACTAGTATATTTAACAGAATTTTACTCTTGCGTCAATGAATTTGACTGATTAGTTAATATTTTAGGCATACAATTCAGGTAAAATATGCAAAAAGTAACAAAATATACAATTTTTCAGACCAAATGGGGCTATTTTGGCCTTGCTGGCACCGAATACGGCCTATGCCGAACCCAACTGCCCGGATTGAAGCCTGAAAAAATTAAATCACTTCTCTTAAAAAATCTTCCCGCCGCTCAATTTGATAAAACCTTTTGTAAGATTCTTCAGCAGCAGATAACCGCCTATTTTGAAGGTGCCTGTGTAAATTTTAGCAGGGATATTCCGCTTATCCTCGATGGATTCAGCTCGTTCGGCATATCGATTTTGACAACCTGTCGGGAAATAGAAACCGGTCAAACAATAACTTACGGCAAATTAGCGAAAAAAGCAGGCAGACCAAACGCCTCCCGTGCTGTCGGCAGCACCCTCGCCAAAAATCCTCTGCCATTAATTATCCCCTGCCACCGCATAATACGCAGCGACGGTAAGATGGGCGGCTTCTCAGCGCCCGGTGGTATAACCTTAAAAAAGAAAATGCTTAAGCTTGAAAGTAAAGCTATCACAATCTGAATCTGCTACCTTCTTATATAACTCCAGTTCAAACACATTAAAAAAAATTGTAAAAAATTTTATTATTTTCATTGACAATATAATGATAATCGTGTATAATTACACGAAATATGGTTGATATTTTAACAATTTTGAAAGGAGAAATGATATGAACGAACTCATTGAAAAAAACAGGCGCTTGCTGCGTTTTTGCTGTGATGCCCTTCGAAGCATAGGACAAGTAGTTCTGCTTTTGGGAGTTCTAAGCGCATGTGCAATAACTACATCAGTGCTTTTATCAAAGTTCGGGATCTGGCATGCACCCGAAGCTCTTAAAATGATTATCGCAATGCCGTTAGCTGCTTTCAATATTTTTTTTATCGGGATAGGAATACTGGGATTGTCGCAATTTATCAGGTACTTGGTCGAAAGGGATTATAAACCAGGCTGGATACTCCGTCATGGAGATATGTTTTTTTACCTGTATGCACTCCTGACAATCTTGAGTGTCGTTTGGGTATATACGATTGCCCCGAGTGACCGTTCTCCAGACATGTACAGGAGGGTGCCCGTGATACTTGTAGTAGTGTTTACTACTGCGGTAAAAGTTTTGATTCTGGTCGGACTGGGTCAGATTTTGCGACGGCTTATGCCCATTATTGAAGAGTCAAAATCGCTCGTCTAAAAGGAGTTTTGCAAATGATTAACATTCGACTGGATTACGTACTTCTGGACAAGCGGATGAAACTGAAAGATTTGGCAGAGGCCACAGGACTTGCCGTAAACAACCTGTCTATTCTTAAAACCAACAAGGCACGCGCAATTCGCTTTTCCACTTTGAACAGCTTATGCAAGGCGTTGAACTGTACGCCCGGTGATTTGATTGAGTATGTCCCTGATGATGAGAATTCTTAAAATTATTCCAGATGTACAACGCCGGTTGTCCGGTCGGCCTCGAGGCTGGCTTTCTTGATAATATCATAAAGCTCGCGGGGTCTGCGCACCTTTTCAAATTCAAACTTCGGGTCCGATTTGTCGGTCGTTATCAGCCCGACAGAGCCGATTCCGACAATACAATCCAGCAAATTCCTGCGCATCTTCAAATCGATCACCCTGAACATATCTATATTATCGACATGTCTGTCGAGAATGCCCCGGCCCCATTCAATCCTGTCAGGCGAAACTTCGTAATAGGTCATTTTTAGCTTAACGATTTTCAAAACAAGAATAAGCACAACAACCAGACCAAGCGCAAAACCGGTAATGACTCTGTATGTACCGGCGGCTGAAACCTGATTGTCCGTAAGTTTCAAATTCAGCAAATCGTCAGCCAGCTTCTCAATAGGATATTTTATCAGAAGTCCGGCCAATATAATAAGGCACATACCCTTTAATATCGCTGTGGTTATTCCCCAAAGAGAAGGCCTGGCCGCAAACAGGACACAATCGTCTGTATCCTCGGCTTCATCGTCCTCGGATAATTCCGTTTTAGACACCTGTTTTTTTTCAAAGGCCCTGGCCTTATCGCCGTTTAGAAATTCTCCGCAGAACCGGCACTTAATTGCACGGGCCCGTATGGTCTCTGCACAAAACAGGCATTCTTTAGTCTGGAAATTAATAAATACCATTAAGTATATATCGGAAAAATGCCGGATTTAGAGCAGAAGATTCTTTGCCTGTCACCTTTGAAAATTCAAATAAGTTGGCTGCTTATTTGAATTTGAACACAACATCCAAGCCAAAAAAAGCTCCGAAATTTTCTACTAAATATAATTGCCTTAACCTGCCACAACTTCTTGTAAATAAAGGCCTTATAGAGATATCCCGCTTTTTGTTAGACCGTCATAGAATATTTTTTCAAAAAATAATGTAAAAGGTACTTGACAAAATGTAAAGCATGCTTTACATTTATAGGCATAGAGATACACAAAATATAGAAGGAGAAATATCATGAATAGATATCAGAAATTAGCGTGGTTTAATTTAATCGTCATTACGGCAGCACTTGTTATTACTACAGCGGGAGTCATAGTAGAAATTCGCTGGAGAGGATATTCAACTATTGCGCCGTGGTTTTTTGTTGTGATTCTGCTACTTTTAAAACTAAAGCCCTTTTTGTTTAGGAAACCACAGAGCGAGGGCGGGGTCGTCTGTGATGAGCGGGACAGTTTTATTACACAAAGAGCCATATCGTTTGCCTATAAGAACTTCTGGATCGTTTTTATCATATCCAGTCTTGTAGTGCATATTTTCGTGGGGCCAAAGAACTCTGTTCCGACAATAACATTACCGCTGATGGCTATTGGAGGAGCTCTGTTTATGCAAATCATGTGTTCAGCGTCTATTTTAGTTCAGTACGGCTGGGGAAATAAAGGAAAAATATTATGAACAGGGCACAAAAAATCGCACGTTTCAATTTAATTGTAATATTAACAGCTTTAATCCTAAGCGTAACAGCAGTTGGGATTTTTTTCTTTGCCTTTGATGTGCCAATACAAGGCGCGCTGGGTGGATTTGGCTTTATGGGTATTTTCGGCTTTACGGGCCTGTCGCCATTCTTGTATAAGAAAGAAACCGGCAAGGTGAGCTTCGATGAGAGGGACCTGTTGATTCAAAGAAAAGCATATCTGGGAGCATACGCAATTTTTTGGGTCCTTTTCGTTCTCGGAGCTATGATTCCGTTTTTTATTCTGGGGCCCAAAGGAACAATATCAGTCAGATATCTGCCGGCCATGGTTTTTGGAGGTTGGTTTGTAGTTCTACTCATACAGTCTATCGTAACACTCGAGGAATATGGCTGGCGGGATAAAGGAGAAAAAGCATGAATCAAACAAAGGAAGTATCTTGGTTTTATTTTGTTTTGGGATTAGCTTGTTTTCTAATACCAGGCAGTGTTGCCGTATTTATTGCTTATGACAGGGGAATATCCTTCGCGCCAGTGCTTATGTTCACGGGCATTGTAATCTGGGGTGGCTTATTTTGGTTATTTCCTTTTATTTGTGACAAGCTCGGCAAAAGAAAAAAGAAGGTTACTTTCGATGAGCGAGACCAGTTAATTCACAAAAAAGCTGTTATGGCAGCATACGTTGTGCTTTGGTTATATTTCGTTGCTGCATGCGTGATTGCCTGGTGCATCGTCGGTCCACACGGTTCTATCTCAGTTAATGTAATGCCCCTGACACTTTTAGGGGGCCTTGTCATTTTTACGCTCGCGCAGGGTCTGGCTACCATGATCCAATACGGCCAACGCGACATAGGAGAAAAATCATGAATAGAGTGCAGAAAATAGCGTTGTTTTTCGTCGTTACGATATCCGTAGCCTTTCTTCTCAGTTGCATAGCGATTGCGATATTGTATGTTAAAGTTGGAATGCCAAAAGCACTTGCAGGTCTCGGATTTATGGGTATCGCGGGCCTCGGGGGCTTTTCGCCTCTAATTTTCCAAACAGAAAAAGGCAAGGTTACTCTCGACGAACGTGACAGGTTGATTAACAGAAGGGCTGCTCTTGCTGGCTTCGGCACATCATATCTGCTTGTCGGTCTGGCATGCATGATTCCATTTTTTATTCTTGGGCCGAAAGCCTCAATATCGGTTAGCTGGCTGCCTTACATATTTGGGGCAGTTGGCCTCAATCTGTTCTTTGTCCATTCTGTGGCGATTTTGATTCAGTACGGCCGGGGGGACAAAAATGGAGAAAAATGATTTAAGTAATCAGATTCGCAGGCTTCGCTTTGATAACGGCCAGATGACCCAGCAGCAGTTGGCCGACAAAGCAGGCGTCACCCGCCAGACAATCATCGCCATCGAATCCGGTAAGTACGCGCCATCCCTGCCCCTTGCTTTTAAGATAGCCCGAACTTTTGGGCTCTCGATAGAAGACGTTTTTCAATACGAAAACGAGCAATCATAGCTTGAAATATTCAAAAAGCCTGTTTTACTGCATTTTTTCTGTAACAAAACAACGACTTAGGCGTCTATTATTATGTTCTACTGCACTTTTTTTATAATGTCTTCGGGACTGTATGATGCGGAAAAAGACCGTAGCAATAATTTCACTGGTAACATTTAGCGCCCTATGCTGGGCGCTCATATTGGCTGTGAAATGGACAGACAAGACGGTATATGTTTATGCGCATGATTTTGAGTCTTCACCGGGTGTTCGTCTGATGGATCCCAACCACGTCATTTTTGAGATAATCAGCCATGAGACTAATCGCGTGAATGTAAAATGGGACAAAACCGAGATATATCACAAAGGCCTCTGCCGTGTGAAAATGCGTGAGAACTCACCAAATGTTCAGGTATTAGCCCAAGTGAATGATGAAAAAATCTACCCCCTTGTTATAGACAGCGGAGCCACTAAATATCTTGCAGCTACTGATTCTCTTGTGCTGGATGCAGGCTTAGAGATTTATCCTATAAACGAACTCGGCAAGAATATCGGTGGGCTTTGTCACCTCGACCAGCTCAAGATAGGCACCCTTACGATAGTCCTCCCTGCCTGTGAATACTGGCTGGCGCATTATGAAAGGCGTGTGCTCGGCCAAACAATATGGAAGGAAAAGAAACTTAACTTTGGCCTAAACCTGATGAAAGAATTTAGCTATATACTTTTCGACAATGTCACCCGAGAGGTGGAATTCGCAACAAACAACTCTTTTAATCCACAAGACAGCAATCAATGGCATCAGTACCCGATGACAATAGAGCACGATGAAAAGCATAACGCAAGATTAATAGTCGATATCGCGATAGCGGGACAACCACACCATATAGAGTTCGATACAGGCGCCGCCCCGGGATTGATTCTCACGGAAAGTATATTGGCAGAGATTTCCTCCGGCTTGCATATACGATACCAGGAAAAAGATCAACTGAGAACCCCCCTTTCCGGCTGGCTGCCGTGCAGAAAGATTACAGTAGAACAACTTGCCCTGGGAAATATCTCGATAAATGATGCCCGGATTCACGTCATTGCCGATGATAATCCCTTTGGACAGGACGAGTTTACGCTGGGAATAGGTTTCTTCAGAGAAACTGTGATTGCGCTCGATTTTGAACGCAACCTATTGTGGGTCAGGAATCCACTTCAACCGTTAACCTCATAATTATCCTAACATTCGCTTATGCGAACTCCTGCAGCAGCTCAAGTAATTTGCGGTCGAGTTTATGGCCATGGAAGTCTTCATATTCCACATCTTTTCGGCCGGAATCAAGAATGCCGAACGACCCGCGCAAGTTCCAGACGGCCAGGCCGATACCATGACCGGTAAGTATCTCCAGAACATCACGCAGCCAGAATAAGACAACCTTATGAGCCGTCTTGTTATAAGCACCGCCTTCTCCGCAGTGTACGCCAACGCCTTTTTTAGCAAGGTCGGCCCACTTTTGATAGTGTTGCTCCAGACGCTTACGATCCCAGCCGTTTCCGGGCCAGGCAGGTTCGGGGAATTTATCACCATTCACCCAGGAGGCTTTATAGTGACTGATAAACATTGGCTGATAGGCGCGCGTACTTTGAGCGATTCCGAGGTCGGCCAATTCCGGTGCCGGTTCGTTCCCCCAGCTCATACCATCGGCTACAACGATTCGATTGGGATTTATTTCACGGATGGCCGCCACTGCTGTACGGACTACACGCTCATGGTCGCTGCGGCTCATAAGCTGCCCGATAGAAGGCGGCTCATTGATTAAATCGAAGCTGAGCTTATCTTTGGAAATACCACGATAGCGTTTGGCAAGCATCTGCCAGTGGAAGCAGAATGCTTCGAGCGGTTCCCTGTCCTTCCACAGATTGAATGGTTCTGTGAATTCCCTGTTCACCGAATAGCCGGGCCCGCGGTGAAAATTTAAACTGACGTGAAGACCATATTTTCCGGCAAGCTCCACAGCCCGGTCGAGCTTCTCCAGCATCGGCTCGTGAATTTTATAGTCGTCCCCGTCTTCTATCCACAGCCGATAGCACATTGGAAAACGAACGAAATCAAATCCCCAGTCGCGCATCCAGCGGAAATCATCCTCCGGAAAATCGGCTTTGCTTCGCATCGTGAACATATCCAGAAAATTAAAACCACGCCAGCGCGGCAGAGCCTTTTGCACAACAGATTTATTGGTTCTCTTCTTCGGCCGCTGTGCGTATGCGGGTAATGCCGATGCCGCTACTCCAGCGGCTATCATTTTCAAAAAGTCCCGTCGATTAGTGTCCATAAGAATCACCTCACCCTGAAAAAATCCTCGTACCTTAAAATTTGAACATTGACTGTTAGATACAGAAAATAGTAAATAATAGAGAACAAATAGTCAATAAAAACAGTTGGTAATAAATGGCAATACCTAAAGTAGCAATAATTGGCCGGCCGAATGTCGGTAAAAGCAGTCTGTTAAACGCACTGGCAGGGGCGATGATAAGCATAGTCGAGCCTACGGCCGGTGTTACACGAGACCGCGTCAGCACCTTTATCGGCAGAGACGAGCGTTATTTTGAGCTTATCGATACAGGCGGATATGGAATAGTCGATAGCGACCAGTTGAGCGAACATATCGAACATCAAATCTTCCAGGCGATTGAATCGGCGCAGCTTGTGTTGTTTATGGTCGATATTCGTGACGGCCTGGTACCCTTGGACAAAAAAATAGCACAGCTGCTGCGCAAAAATAATCTCGACGTCATCGGCGTCGCCAACAAGGCCGACACGGCCAGGATGTTTCCCGCCGCAGGAGAATTTTCCAAACTCGGCTTCGGCGAATTTCTATGCGTTTCAGTACAGAACAATCTCAACAAAGCGGTCCTGCTCGATAAAATCTTTGATAAAATCTCAACTTTGGAACCGGGCAGGCCGGCAATACCCGATATGAAAGTAGCTATAGTCGGCAAGCGAAACGCCGGCAAGAGCACTCTCGTAAATGCTATGGCCGGTTTCGAGCGTGTAATTGTCAGTGAGACACCGGGAACTACCAGAGACGCTGTTGATGTGCGATTTGAAAAAGACGGCAAGACCATCGTTGTTATCGACACGGCTGGGGTTAGAAAGAAAAGAAAGATGGCCGGTAGTATCGAGTTCTACGGCTACGTTCGTGCAGAACGGTCGATTCGTCGCGCCGACGTTGTGCTGTTTATCATTGATGCAACCGTTTCGGTCTCGCAGGTCGATAAAAAATTAGCCAAACTCATCGCCGAAGAAAACAAAAGCTGTATAATAATCATTAATAAATGGGACCTGGCCAAAGATTCGGCCGCCACCGAAGACTACCAGGAATACTTAACTAAAGTTCTGCCGGGCTTAAAATATGCACCTATAGCTTTTACAACAGCAACCGAAGCGAAGAACATCCGGAGCGTTCTGGATTTGACGACGGAAATCTTCAAACAGACAACAACATGGATTCCCACCGTTAAATTAAATAAAGCGTTTGAAATTATTAAACAAGAGAAAATCGGCACGGCAAAAGGCAAAAAAAAGGGCTGGCCAAAAATTTACTACGCCACGCAAATTGCGATAAATCCGATTACGATACTTATGTTCGTAAACAGGCCCGAATTGTTCGAAGAAAACTATCTCAGATACGTCGTAAACCGGTTGCGAACTTTGCTGCCGGTAGAAGAAGTGCCGATAAAACTGCTGGCCAGAAAACACAGGGAGTAGAACATTGTATTAAGAAGTTAATGGATGGGAAGGGGAGAAATTAATGGCGATTATATTTCGAATTTTGGGCTTGGCATTGATTTTCTGGGCTTCACACGGCGCGAACGGCACTGCGGGAACGAACATTGCTGATTGCAACATTACATCTTCAACTGTTGCCCGAATCAATTCGGAAGCAGCCGCGAAAAAGTCAGAGGAAAAAAAATTTAATCCGTCTGAATGCTTCGATAAAGTTTGGGAGATTATCAACAATGAATTCTGGGACCCTAACTTCAATGGTGTAGATTGGGAAGATGCACGCAAACGCTATAAACCGAAGGCTTTAGCCGCTAAAGACCATGAATCATTTGCCTCCATCGTCAACCAAATGTTAGGTGAATTGAAAACGTCGCATACTCGTTACTTCACTAAGTGGGATCCTGACTATTATACCTTGCAAGCAACGTTTCTCAGTGCTTCTTTGGCACAAGTGAGCACCTTGGGTACTTCAGCCTTAGAGCAGTATTTATCAGAACTTCGCTCATCACAGCGCGATCCCCACAGGAGCGGAATTGGTGTGGTGACCAAACAAATAAAGGCTCGCCATTACGTCATCGCCGTTCTTCATTCATCCCCGGCGGAAATAGCAGGTATATTGCCGGGGGACTGGCTGGTCGAAGCAAACGGCCGGCCGTTTCATCCTTTCCGTTCATTCGAAAATAAAGCCGGCCAGGAAGTTAATATTATTATTCAACGCGGGCCATCCGAAGCAACTCGTCACTCGTTAAAAGTCATTCCGGTTGACAAAAAAGAAAGAGAACTGTTCGAAAAGGATTCAAACGATAGACCAAGATTCATCGAGCATAAAAATCATCGATTTGCTTACATTCGTCTCTGGTGGCTCAGCGGATCGTCGATGCGCGAGGTGTTAGAGTTCGGTATTAACGCAGCAAACATGTCTGAGGGAATCATTATTGATATTCGAGACGGCTTTGGAGGCGGCCCCCCGGTCGATTTTATACAACCATTCTTAGAAAACGGTCTGGAAACTATAACCGGGGAATCAATATACCGCGGCCGAACATTTAAGTCTCCTGCTGTGTTTAGTAAGCCGGTGATTGTCCTGATTAACGGCGGTTCTCGCAGCGGCAAGGAATTGCTTGCATATTACTTTAAGAAAACAGGAAAAGGCCTTTTGGTGGGAGAACGGACTGCAGGATATGTAACTGGTGGAAAAAAGAAGCGCATTTCCAGGGACTCTATTCTTTACTACTGTGTTTGCATGATAGTTATTGATGGAAGGCGCTTGGAAGGCGTTGGTGTCGAGCCTGATATCGAGGTGCCTTTTGATATACGCTTTGCTGGAGGGAAGGATATTCAGTTGGAGCGTGCGAAGGACGAGGTGGTAAGACTGATTGAATCCGGTTGTTAGCCATGGGTTGCTTTCTATTAAATATCACCGGCAAATGAAGATTTTACTAAGGAGATATTGGAATGGATACGCTTTTGTTGATGCTGATTTGTGGGGGCGGGTATCTGGTGGCTTATCATACTTACGGGCGGTTTCTGGCAAAAAAGATATTCCAACTCAATAAAAACGCACCCGTGCCGAGCGTGGAACTGCGGGACGGTATCGATTATGTGCCCACCCGAAAGGGTATAATCTTCGGACATCATTACACTTCAATCGCGGGCACAGGCCCTATCGTCGGGCCGGCAATAGGAATTATCTGGGGCTGGCTGCCGGCTGTCCTCTGGGTGCTTTTCGGCTCCATCTTTATGGGAGCTGTGCACGATTTGGGAGCCTTGATTGTTTCGCTGCGAAACGAGGGCAAAAGCTTATCAGAAGTCGCCGCCAAATATATCAATATGCGCGTGCGATTTATATTCTTCGCAATTGTATTTTTAAGCCTGCTGATTGTTATCGCAATATTCGGCGTTGTGATTGCATCGGTCTTTACCAGATTTCCCAGCGCGGTCGTCCCGGTCTGGCTTCAGATTCCGATAGCCGTTGCGCTGGGTTTTGCCGTCTATAAAAAAACCGCCAACGTCGCCATTGCAACGGCAATAGCGGTAATCGGAATGTACCTCTGTATCGCCATAGGCAGTTTACTGCCAGTCGAGTTCGGGACAGTTTTGGGGATACCATCGACAGGGCTTTGGGTAATAATTCTGCTGATTTACGCCTGGGTGGCTTCGACACTACCGGTTACAACACTCCTGCAGCCGAGGGATTATATCAACGCCTGGCAGCTCTTTATCGCTATGGGTTTGTTGGTTGGCGGGGCTGTAGTTGCTTCCTTATCGGGTAATCTTCCCCTTGTTGCGCCGCCGGTTAACAGGGTGCTTCCTGCCGGTACTCCGCCGATTTGGCCTTTCATGTTCGTTATAATCGCCTGCGGCGCCATCAGCGGATTCCATTCGCTGGTGGCCTCCGGCACAAGCTCAAAACAGGTCTCCAAAGAAACCGACTGTCTGTTCGTTGGGTACGGCTCCATGCTGCTCGAAGGTTTCCTGGCAATGCTGGTTCTGGTCTGTGTCGCCGCTGGTATTGGAATGGCTCTAAAGCTCGACAACGGCACAATTCTAACGGGTCAGGCCGCATGGCAGCATCAATACAGCACCTGGATAGGAGACAAGGGTTTATCCGGCAAAATAGCCCCGGTAGTTATCGGTGCGGCTAATATGATGGGTAAAATCGGCATACCTGAGACAGTTGGAATTACGCTTATGGGCGTATTCATCGCTTCGTTCGCCGGCACAACTCTCGATACCTCAACGCGAATCCAGCGCTACGTGATAAGTGAGCTGGCAACCGACCTTCGAATTCCGTTTTTAGCCAACAGATGGGCGGCAACAAGTTTTGCTGTGCTTACAGCAGCCGGGCTGGCTTTCGCCACGGGCGCAGACGGCAAAGGCGCAATGATGCTTTGGCCGTTATTTGGAAGCGCAAATCAGCTCCTGGCCGCACTGGCTCTGCTGCTGGTTACTCTTTATCTAAAACGCAGGGGCGGACTGAAATTCCTTGTAACCGCGGTGCCGTGCCTGATTATGCTGGTGATTACAAACTGGGCTATGGTCAAAAACGAAATCGATTTTATCAACAAGGGCAACTGGCTTCTCGTTATAATCGGCGGGGGAATTTTTGCATTGTCATTGTGGATGACCATCGAGGCTTTGGCAGTCTTTTTCAATTCGTCCCGGCCGGCGGAGATTTAGCAGGACTTAGACGTATCAGCTTAAATTTAGCTTCTTTTGGCTCACCCTCCGGCCTGATTTCGTTTTTGCGGACGTATTCTTCCGGGAAATCGAGAACCACTACTCTGCGTTGTACCTCATTTGGCTTTTTTGCTGCACTGTCAGGTATAATCAAATTTATCTGAAATTCCTGATTTTCAAAAGCCTGTTTGGCTTCGGGAGTGGCGAATATAAAAAAAGAAACAAGGTCATTATAATTTTCTATTTCAACATTGTAACCGCGCTCCAGAAGGTTCTTGCTTAATGTATGTCCAAGCGAGGCACCCAATATTTGATATCGTATTAACGAGTCCGCTTCGGGCGACATTTTGATATTCACTTGGCTGGAGGCATCCCTTCTCTGACCCGGCGCCAATTCAACATATGGAGTTTTTATTGCTACAGATTGTCTCGCCTGCGCGATTTCCCTGCTCGTCAACTCGACCTGGGCTTTCAACCTGCTGTCGGCGGGCACATACATCTCAACTTTCTCAGGATCAATGCTCGCAGGCGTCACAGGGATTCCGTTTTCATCAAAACATTCGATATCCAACGATTTTTTTTCAAGCTTAACAACATTGATTTCAATTATCTCCGGTTTACAACCTTCAACCGTAAGGCCTCCGAGTTCTTTTATCTCATCGCTCCTTTTGAGAAAATCCAGAACGTTGAGAGTATTTGAGCCGGTAGTAATCATCCCTTCCCGCTCAGGATTCAGAGTTAAATCAAGCTTAACCGTACCATCGTCAAGCCCTCTCCTTACCTCGCTGATTCTTTTAGCCGGACCTTTAAGCTCGATATTATTAATCGAAGCTTCCGCCTGACCGTTGAAACTTACCAGAAGTTCGGGACTGTAGGCCACCCTCATAATGACTTTGGGAACGGTGTGCACCTCGTCCAGGTCAAGGTCCGTCCAGACCCAGATCAGGACCGTCAAAAAAATCACAATTGCTATCTTGCCGAATTTGATCTTTCTTATCATTGTGTTACATCTGCCCTTTTGATTTTGGTTTCAGTACGAGGCAGCAGGTATCGCATATTCAGTACGTTTATACTCATGAAATAACTCTTGTAAGCTGTTTTCTTAGCTCGGATTCGTCTATATTTCGTGTAATTCTTCCATCTTTAGCGATTGAAATGATGCCCGTTTCCTCACTTACAACCAAACAGATGGCATCGGAGCCTGTCGATATTCCTATAGCCGCCCGGTGCCTCGAACCGAGTTCAACACCGCCGATACTGTCTGCTTCGGCCAAAGGCAACTGTACGCTGGCGGCAATTACTCTGTCACCTCGAATAATAACGGCCATATCATGAAGGGCCGTGCCGGGGTGGAAAATGGTTCTAAGCAGGTCGGCCGTTACTTTGGCATCAATACGAACGCCGGTATCTATAAATTCGCCCAACGCGACCTGCTTTTCTATAACAATAATGGCCCCGATTCTGGCAGCGGAAAGTTCAGTTACGCCGGAAATTATTTCTTCGACGGTTCTTGAAAGCTGGTGCAACGAGCTTGACCAGAAGCGAGGTTGTCCAAGACGTATAAGTACTCTTCGAATTTCAGGCTGAAAGGCAGCAACGGCAATAATCAAAACGCCAATCAAAAAACCCTTGTAAAGATGTTTAAGCCTGGGAAAGTCAAACACCTGAACGGACAAATTTAAGATGAGCACTCCGATGACAAGAATGAGTATAACTCCGCGAAATAATCTCTCTCCTCGAGTGCCTTCGAGGAAATCAACAATCCAGTAAACCACCAGGCCGATAAGAATTAATTCAATGCCAATAATCCACCAATCATTATTATTGGCCACCCGCCGGAAATAATCAATGAGCACTTCCACGAATCAAATCCCTTTGCTGTTTCCCGCTCGTTATTCGTATTGTGAAAAAAATCAAAACAATACACGCGCGAATTATGGTATCCTTTTGTCGGTTAGCTTACTGGGCTTATCAAGAAGCCAAAACCTATCTAAATCTGCCATTAGCTGCTGTTGATTAAGGCGACTATTTCTTATATGCCTTCTTCTTCCTTCAGCGGCAGTCTCGCCCATTTGTTCGTAAGAGCTGCAGCCGCAGGGCAGTAAAACAAAAACAAACACAATGACAGTTATAATCGCCTTAAAAACAAAAAAAGAAATACTTTTCACCATTTTATTCCTCTTTGAAATCACCTTAATCACACAAAAAAGACCTCAAAACTTCATTGTAACAGCTATTTAAATTATTGTCAAGCCCATCAAAAAATTTTCAAATTGGGTTTGTTTTGGGTTTGTTTTTCGTAGCCCATAACTGCATTATTCTTCATAATCGGTTGTAAATACACACTTTGCATCATTTTTGCCCTTTGAAGCAATTGGGTTTGTTTTGGCTTTGAATTGGCTTTAATTGGGTTTGTTTGGGTTTGTTTTTTCCGAATAACCAAATGTCCCATTACTCGTATTTACTTGTCACAAAAGAGCTTAGGCTAATTTTGGCCTACTTGACTTTGGGTTTGTTTTGCATAAAAAGCTGATAATTTCGTACGTAAGAATTCGTAGATTTTCGTTTTCGAGAAGTTTGTGCTGCCGGAGGCCAGCATGAGGAACATACAGTATTACGGAAGTCCCGTAAGGGACGTAGTAAATAAAAACAGTACCGAACCGCAGGCAGCACAAAGACGAGTGCATCATAATATAACCTAAGTTTGACATCGAGGTGGTATTCCCTTTTTATTCGTCGCGAGTCGTTAGTGAATAGTATTTAGTTTTTTAGCCGGGGAGTAAAAAAACACTCCCTCTATAATTAGACCGATGTGCAGTTTTGAGTCGAAAATTCTGCTATATTTCGTGGCTCTGGGGCCGTAAGCCGTTTTCATGGAAGGAGATAAAATATTTTGAAAATTTAGATTTTTGTTTTTAAGAGTGAGCGTTTTTGAACGAAAATTCCTCGAATTTTCGTTCGTATTGCGCGATGCGTGAAGAGTATTGCGCAATGAGATTATATAGCATTTCTACCGAAGGTTAGCATGAGCATCAAACAATCACGCAGGCACGAAGTGATAACAAATTAGTGCGAACCGTAGGTAGAAATGCGGAGTCGAGACGAACCGCAGGCAGCACAATTAGAGGGAATTCGGGCAAGATTGTGGTTGATTTTGGTGGTTTTGGGTTGTTTTTAGCATATTTTTTGTCGAAAACGACGCATCTCCATTCACAGTATCGATCCGTCAATTTCTTAACTAAAAGCTTATCCTGAGCGCATTCGAAAGTACACATTAACTATCAAAGTCAGATTTTTCTTTTGACCCAACCTAATAGTACCTGTTATTCTAAATAGCAAAGCCATTGATTTTAATGATGTTAGAACACTGGGAAAGGAGAAAGAATTATTTAGATGATTTTGGATTACATTGTTCAATGTATGAAAAATTCTTCTTGAACCCTGTTTTTGGACGATTAGTATTATATACTGGTACTAGGAGTAGATGACTGTCAATAAAGGAGACTCGCAAATGAATAAAGGACGGATCCTATTAAAGTTGATATTGGACGAGATTGATCTGGGGAAATTGGAACTCGATACATTTTCAAAGAGATTAAATCTTCAAAAACGTATTTATTTGCTTCAGTTGACAGGTATTGATCTTGGTTATCGTTATAATTGGTATCTGAGAGGACCATATTGTCCAAGTTTAACACAAGATGCATTTCTCTTGGAGGAAGAGATTAGTGCAGGTGAGGAAGACTATGAAGAATATAAGTTAAATTCTAGGACCAAAAAGAAGCTTGGAAAAGCAAAGGAAATCTGGAAGGCACCAAATGCCCCAAGTATTGAAGCTGGGAGCTGGGTTGAGCTATTAGCCTCTTTACACTATCTTAAGCATATAGCTTGGCCCCGAAGTGTTTCAAAAGAGGATATTTTTAAGAAACTTGTTAAAGCTAAACCGAAATTCGCGGATAAGAATCAGTTAATAGAAAAAGCTTGGAATAGGCTGGGTAAGTTTGGGCTTATCAATAACAAGCTTTGTGGTGAGTAATATCATATAATCGATTAATGCAAGATCCATACCGCCATAAAATAATTATCGATCCCGTTCACGGAGACATTGGCTTAAGTGAGTTAGAAACCAAACTGATTGATACACCCACCTTTCAACGTTTGCGGAAATTGAAACAACTCGGTTTTGCATCGATGGTCTACCCAAATGCCAGCTACAGCAGATTTGCACATTCACTGGGTGTTCTTCACGTAACAAATCGAGTTATTGATGCCTTTCGAAGAAATAACCAGTTACAAAATGAAAAAGATGTCGAAAAACTACGTATAGCATCTTTGCTCCATGATATTGGACATTATCCTTATTCACATTTAATGGAATACATAGACTGGGATCGTTATATTTCTATGTACCTTGCTAAAAAAAATAGTGCAAAGGAAGGTACGAATCAAAGTGTCAATCCTTACCCTGAACATACAAAAGCAGGAAGATTGATTCTGACTAAAAGAAAAGATATTAAGGAAATTCTAAAGGAGAAGGGGATTGAACCAGCTGAGATTGCAGCACTTATTGAAGGAAAACATTCTGAGCTTCCACCTTTATTGCATAGGAGTTTAGATGTTGACAGGATAGATTATTTGGTACGAGATTCCCTTAATACCGGTGTGCCTTACGGTCGGATTGATATAGATTATATATTAAATAATTTGGATATAACAGAAAATCAAGATATCGTTCTCAACTCAAAGGCAAGGATCTCAGCGGAACATTTACTTGTTTCTCGCTATTTTATGTTTAATGCTGTCTACTTTCACAAGACTGTTTTTGGATTCGAGGAAGTAGTCCGAAGAATAATATTACATCTTCTAAAAGAAGGAAAGATCTATAGTTCAGGGAAAGAAATCGAGCAAATGATTTCGGAAGATTCTCACAAGTTCCTGGATTTTCATGATGGCTATTTGGATAAATTTATCGATGAGTACGGAGCTAAAGATGATGACCATCTTCTCACAATTCTCTGCAAAGCTATTAAGTTGCGTCGACCTCCAAGAATGATCCACGAAGTAGTCGATCTTCTCCCACAAGGGGGTAGGCCTAGCACAGAATATGTACTATTTCGAAGTTGCATGAAAAAAGAATTAGATGATATCGCGGAAAAAAGTAAAATCCGGTCCGAGCTTTTGATATGGAGGGAAACTCCAGACGTTGGTTTTGAAGCCATGTCTCCTTACGTTGGAATATCAAAGGTACAAGATACTCAAGAGGAAGAAATAAAGCAACTCATTCGCGTCAAAGATTCTTCAGGTAAACCTATAAACTTAGTCGAGGATGAAAAAAGTATTATTCATTACTTGCCACTAACATTGAAAGTAATTCGACTTTATGCTGTTGGTGTAGATAAGAAAAAGGAGGAAGAAATTAAAGTGGAAGTAAAAGGTCGCCTATAGAAGAATATTTCATGTTTAACAAAACAAAAAACTGATATTTTAGTAAAAACAAAATTTTACTAACTCACAGCCTATTTCAATCCGCGTGTTCTCCATCAATAAGCAGGCAGAGCCATTCCTTTTTAATGGGGAGTATAGACTTCGAGGAGTCTAACCGAACATCTTGCTCACGCTGAGATTATGGATTCCTGCTTTCGACGGAATGATGAGTTATATAGCATTTCTACCGGAGGCCAGCATGAGCATCAAACAATCACGCAGGCACGAAGTGATAAAAATAAGTGCGAACCGCAGGTAGAAATGTGATTAGATTTAATATTGATTATTGGGATTGAGCAAATTCGAGCAACTGCATGGGCTAAAGCCCATCCTACGCAACAGGGCAACCACATGGGGTTGCCCCTACGTTGAACGACGCGGTGTGTCAGATACAAAGGGCGGTTGGCGAAGAAGCCCATATAACAAAAAACAATACACTGGGCGGTTCACGAACCGCCCCTACAACGAAAACGGGCAACATCGGGGGATTGCCCGTATGGCAAAAAGTCTTTTTTTCCTGTAACAGTTCTATTGTTTCGGCGTTCTGTATAATAGACTGTATAGAATGAACGCTAAAGGAGAACTTTAATGCCGGACAGCCACAAATTAAATACCACCAGCGATGAGCAGCTCATCAGGGCTACATTAGGGGGTGATATTTCATCTTTCGGTATTATTGTGGAGCGATATTGGGACATGTCAGCCGCATTCGCACTAAGCAAGATTAAAAATACCTCTGACGCGGAAGACATTGCCCAGGAAAGCTTCATAAAGGCATATTCACAACTGCACAGGCTCCGAAATCGGTCCCGTTTTGCCGGCTGGCTAAGTAAAATAGTCGCACAGCAGTGTGTTAATCACATACGCAAAAATTCCCAACAAAGAACGGCTTCGGGCTATGCCGCTTACGAAGCTGACGTATCGGCACAGGCTGTTGTATGCAGCAGTAATCCGGGACTTACGAATGAACAGGTTCACTTCGTCCGGCAGACGGTAAGCAGACTGCCGGAGAAATTTCGCAAGGTAATTATTATGCGATTTGTGGCGGGCTTATCGGCAGTGCAGATTGCAGAACAATTAGGCAAACGCCACGGCACAGTCAGAGTATGGCTGCATCGAGCATATCAAATATTACGCAAAGACCTTGTTTCGCTTTTAGAGGAGGTCAAATAATTATGAGCTGTGAAAAATACACCGAACTTATCGAAAAATATTTGAACGCAGAGATAGGAGAGACCGAACTTGACGAGCTGAAAGACCATATCCGGCAATGCGCATCCTGCGGCAAGAAGTTCGAGAATATCGGCAGGCTGGAGGAATTCGTAAAAAGCTCATTTTCTTCGGCTACTGCTGCAAAGCAGGCATCGGATTCTATCTTGTCTAAACTGCCGGCAACTCAACGCGGTTCAGCCACTGTAGTATTGTTTAGTAAACAAATGGCGGTCGCTGCCAGTATCTTTTTGGCTGTAGGCCTTTTATCGGGATTTGTCATGGGCAAATTTAATGCCGACAAGCCAACCGAAGTACCGACGGCGGCGAAGGTGCCGATGAAAGTCGCCAGGCTCGAAGGGACGGTCCTTGTAAAGCACCGGGATTCAGAGCTTTGGCATCCGATGCAGTCCGACTCCGAAATATATCTGGGTGATACATTTCATTCAGCGCCGAAGTCGGCCTTGGTTTTGGAGCTGGAGAACCAATCCACTCTCGAATTGAATCAGAACAGCATGCTTGTTTTGAAATTATATAACGGCGAAACGCAGTTTTATCTTGAGCACGGCAAATTGGCCGCTGCTTTAGAGAGCCCGCATCCGCCATTTTTTGTCAGCACTCCGCACGGCCGGGTGGAGGCGCTGGGAACAGAGTTCACAGTAAACGTCGAATAGACAAAGCAAACCGCCCGTCCGCTTAGCCGGGCGGGGCAAGGAGATATTAAATGAAAGCGAATTTAACTAAATTTTGCGCGGTTGTTCTATTGGCAGCGCAGACAATTGTTCTTGGGCAAAAAACAGAAGTCAGTGTTCAGAAAGGGAAGGTAATAGCCGAGACGGCAACCGCGAGTGTAACTGTAGATGCCGGGCGAAAGACCGTGCTTACGCCCGATGAAAAACCGACAGTCACGGTAGATAATCCTCTTGTTAGTGATGCTTTGCAGTTGTACAAGCTGATTGAGGCCGAGAAAGAACAGAGCGATTTGAAGATTGACTCGGTCTCCATCATGGTAGGCAAGGCGGACAAGGATGAGGGCGCCGTCGCACTCTATTTCGAGTTTCCAAACTATAGTTCAGAAACAACGGATGTATTTAGGATTCCCCAGATGGCGATTTTCGAGGACTTCAAAGTTTATGACCTGAAAGGCAACCTATGCCAGCTTGATGTAAAACTCCTGAATGAAAGTTCCGCATCCTATAGCATTCATTTTTCGGAGAAAGTTAAGCCGGGAGAACATTTCAAAATGATCGGGGTGGCCAACCCGGACGAAATGCCACTAATTCCCGGCGGAGTGCCCTCGTACAGCAAAGAAGGGCCACTTTGGCATTTCAGAACAGCCCTTAATTCAAGGAATTGCCTGAACTACTTTCGTTTCATTCTGCCTAAGTCGGCAATACTCGTTGACTCGAATCGAGAGATTTTAGCGACGGACACGGTAGATGGCAGGGTAGCCGTGACTATAAGGAACTACACCGGAGAATATGGCGACGGATGGTGTATGATTTCCTTATTATGGCCGGACGAAGACGGTACGACACTTGCCGATATACCGGATAAGTATCACGGCCTGCGAAACAGACAAGATGAAGACAACGCCAAGATATTCAAACAAGTAATGGAAAAAATACGAGCAGGGACAAGATACGAAGATCAAAGTACGCCATTGGCGGCCTGGCTGACCTGCCTTGGTAGTGCCGTACATAAAGACAAGGACCTTTATGCAAAGTCAGCATACACAATACCAGCACCACAGAATATAAGAGAAGGTCTCATTGAACAGGTCGGATACTGGGCAAACATACTCGACGTTCTCAGTACGCCAAGATGGCCGAATAATCCCGGGAACGGATATGTACATCCAATCTACACGTGCAGAAAAGGCTCGCTGATTTGTGAAAATATGCAACCTATTGTCTATGAAGATGGTAAATGGTACGTACATGACACGAAGCAACATTTTGGTACTGAGAATAAGTTCGAAAAGCCGACGGTGCAGGAAATTGCAACCGCCGAAGCTAAAGGTTATCTGGCGGACTGGGAGGTAGCCGGCCCATACTTACAGCGAGACAAGAAAGCTTCGGAGTTGTTTGACATTCCATTTGGGCCGGAGCTGCCTGATACGGATGTCCCCTGGCATCCCATATCGATCAAACCTCATGAGCAACACCCGGCGTATCTCGATTTGGATGAGGCTTTAATGAACTTCGATCAGACTGTTGGGTATCTGCGAACAGAGATTGTCTCAGACAGGCAGAAGCCGGCGCAACTTGAAATCTATACGGACGATGGAGTCAAGGCCTGGCTTAATGGAAAGCTCGTTCATTCAAATAATATCAGCCGAGGGATTCTGGAAGAGCCGGACACGGTAGCCGTGACACTGAAGCAAGGAACCAATCATCTAATGCTCAAGGTGACCGATGACATCTTTTCGTGGGGAGCCATAGTGCGGCTTCAGGAATAAGGATGCTCAGCCATTAAACGCGTATTAAGGCCGTCTCTGAAAAGGGGCGGCCTTTTTAATTGATTAATGATTATTTACTATTGATTATTTAAGGATTCATGCTTTTGCAGGAATGACAAATTTTGGGCAACCACAATGGGTTGCCCCTACGCTGGTGGACTTTGTATTGCTTTTTGCATGAGATTATATACCCAGTCTTCGAAGAACAGGGGATAGAGATGCATCTTTTCGCTTGCTAATCTGATCCCTTTTCGAGAAAGCCAGGCCTTTAATTGGTCTTTGTGGTGGGGAAATTGTTCTGCAATTCTTTTTTTGTACAAATTTCTGAGTTTTTTCAATCTTCTTTTGCAGACTTCATCAGGCTTGTCGATAGCTCTAAAATAATGCCGTATCTTATCCACTCTCATATCCTCGTCCTTCTTGAAATACTGGACAAGTCTTCTCGGGATTTTATCCGGAAGAACGAATTCGTCATCGACCCCCGCCCGCTCAATTTCACTATGCTCGTAATGAAGGAAAGGGTCATAAAAAAACAGGGCCGGATGGAAATCTACTCTATGAGTGGCAAGGTGAGGAACAAAGACATCCAGCGTCTTTCCCGCATGAAATAAGTCCCACGGACCATCACCTATTAATATAATGTGGCATAATTTATTCAGGTCTCTGCGATTATAACCAACTACTTTATTATAAGCCCTTTGCAGCTTGGGCAAAGTAGCCCTGCGTACATCAATTATCAGCATTTTTGATAAAACCGTATCTATTGCCATACTATCAATTTCCGTGACGGTTTCCCGTATTTCCATCTTTCGGGGCTTAATCAATTGATAATATTTCATTCTCTCGT
>Ga0307379_10003866_pt1 | contig 21555 bp, 20 predicted proteins | sample UN2MG_FD_202237 | JGI IMG/M metagenome (GOLD analysis project Ga0307379, IMG submission 202237) | Soil microbial communities from Risofladan, Vaasa, Finland - UN-2 | ecosystem: Environmental > Terrestrial > Soil > Coastal area > Acid sulfate soil | place: Finland: Risofladan, Vaasa | collected... | reverse complement strand
GCCAATCTCGAAAAGCTGGCGCTGCCGTCGGTGGAGAAGATCGTCGCGGCGGCGAAAGCCGTCTGTTACCGGGAGTAACGCCCGTGACCGCGACCCCCATGAGCTGGAAGAAAGGCGGGTGCCATTGCGGCGCCGTCACCTTCGAAGTGCTTAGCGCCGATGAGATCGAGGCGCGGGAGTGCAATTGCTCGATCTGCTCCAAGAGCGGGTATCTGCATCTCCACGTCGGCAAGGATCGGTTCCGGCTGCTTACCGGCGAAGACCAACTCACCACCTACAGCTTCAACACCGGCACGGCGCAGCATCACTTTTGCTCCGTATGCGGCATAAAAAGCTTCTACGTGCCGCGCTCCAAGCCCGACGGCTTCAGCGTCAATGTTCGCTGCCTGGAACCGGGCGCCGTCCGCGTGACGCGCATTCTCCCGTTCGACGGTCAGCATTGGGAAGACGCCATCGATGAGCTCAGGGCGCAGATAGACTCATGAGCACGCAAATCCTCATGCCCCGGCTGTCGCCCACCATGGATGTGGGCAAGCTCGCCAAATGGCATGTGCGCGAGGGCGATCGTGTGCGCACCGGAGATGTCATCGCCGAGATCGAGACCGACAAGGCGACCATGGAGGTCGAGGCCATCGACGACGGCATCATCGGCAAGATCCTGGTGGCGGAGGGCGCCGAGAACGTGCCTGTGAATCAGCCCATCGCGGTTCTGCTGGAGGAAGGCGAGGGGGCCGGAGAAAACCAATCCGCAGCCTCCACCTCTCCCAATGGGGGAGAGGTCGGCGCGCAAAGCACGCCGGGTGAGGGGGCTCACGCAGCTGCCTACTCAGTTTCCCCCTCACCCCAGCCCTCTCCCCACAGGGGAGAGGGAGTCGCCGGCCATGAGGGGTCGGCCGAGCAGGTGATGAACCGGATCGTCGAGCAGATCAGGGCCAACGGTCATGGCAATGGCCATACGAACGGTCACACGAATAGCCACGGGAGCCGTGTGTTCGCCTCACCTTTGGCGCGGCGGCTCGCCCGCGACAAAGGCATCGACCTTGCGGCGCTCGCTGGCTCGGGTCCCCATGGCCGCATCGTCAAAGCGGATGTGGAGCACGCAAGCGTCGCGCGGCCGGCCGAAGTCCTGCCTGACGGAGCGCCGCACGAAGCCGCGTATGCAGAGATCACCGAGGAGACGCCCGCGCCGCATCGCGGCGAGATCGTCACGGCGATGAGGCCTGCGCAGCCTCAAGGTCTCTCGGACCGCCAGGTGCTGGCGCTCTACGAGCCCGGCACCTACGAGCTCGTGCCGCACGACACCATGCGGCGCTTCATCGCCGAGCGCGTCACGCTCGCCAAACAGACCATCCCGCATTTCTATCTCGCCATCGACTGCGACCTCGATGCGCTGCTGGCTGCCCGCGCGCGACTGAATACTATGGCGCCGGAGGGCCACCCCCGCACCTTCAAGCTCTCGCTCAACGACTTCATCATCAAAGCGATGGCCATGGCGCTGCAGACCGTGCCCGCGGCCAATGCCACCTGGACGGAAGAAGGCCTGCTGCGCCACCGCGCTTCGGACATCGCGGTGCTCGTGGCGCTTCCCGGCGGCGGTCTGCTCACGCCGGTGATCCGCGACGCCGAGGTGAAGAGCCTGTCTGAGATCTCCAACGAGATGAAGGACTTGGCCGCGCGCGCCCGCTCGAAGCGGCTTGCGCCCCATGAGTATCAGGGGGGCTCGACCACGATCTCCAATCTCGGCATGTACGGCATCGACCGCTTCGATGCGGTGATCAACCCGCCGCAAGCCTCCATCATGGCCGTGGGCCGCGCCGAGAAACGTCCCGTGATCAAGAACGATGCGGTGAAGATCGCCACCATGATGAGCGTGACTTTGTCGGTCGATCACCGCGTCATCGACGGCGCGCTTGGCGCCGAGCTGCTGGCAGCCTTCAAGGCCTATATCGAAGACCCTGTCACCATGCTGGTGTAGCCTCGCAGCGTCCATGACCGCCCAACCCACATTCCGGCCCGCGACGCTTGCCGACGCTTCCGCGCTCGCGATCCTCATCGATATTGCCGGCGAAGGCATCCCGGCCTTTCTGTGGAGCACATGGAAGGCGCCCGAACAGTCGATCCTGGAGTTCGGGCGCGAGCGGGCGCGCCGCGAGGAGGGCGGCTTTTCCTATCGCAACACCATCGTGATGGAGATCGCGGGCGAGGTCGCCGCAACCCTGGTCGGCTATCGCCTCGACGATCCTTACGACCTCCCCGATCTCGACGAGCTGCCGGACATCGTGCGCCCCCTGATCAGCCTCGAGCCGCAAGTGCCCGGCACCTGGTACGTCAACGTGCTTGCCGCGTTTCCGGAGTTTCACGGGCAGGGGATGGGCACAAAGCTTCTCGAGGCCGCCGAGACCAAAGGGCGCGAGGGGAACGCGCCCGCCATGAGCGTCATCGTCGCCAGCTGGAATGACGGCGCCGCGCGGCTCCATGCCCGCGCCGGCTACGCAGATGTCGCCCGCGAGGCCGCGGTCCTGCCGCCTGGTTTCCCTCATCAAGGCGATTGGATCCTCCTGGCAAAGCCGCTGCGATGAGCGAAACCCAATTCGATCTCGCCGTCATCGGCGCCGGCCCCGGCGGCTATGTCGCTGCCATCCGCGCGGCCCAGCTCGGTATGAGATGCGCAATCGTCGAGCGCGAGCATCTCGGCGGCATTTGTCTCAACTGGGGCTGCATCCCCACCAAGGCTTTACTGCGGACATCGGAGATCTATCGTCTGATGCAGAACGCGGGCGAGTTCGGTCTGCGCGCCGACAATATCGGCTTCGATATCGCCAAGGTGATTGCGCGCAGCCGCCAAGTCGCCGAGCGTCTGTCGAACGGTGTCGCCTATCTCATGAAGAAAAACGGCATCGCCGTGATCAAGGGCCAAGCGCGCCTTGCCGGCGAGGGACACATCGCGCTCACCGGCAAGGACGGCGAGCCGCTCCCGCCCATCGAGGCCAAGCACATCATCGTCGCCACCGGCGCCCGCGCCAAGGTTCTTCCAGGCCTCGAACCCGATGGCCGCCTGGTCTGGACCTACAAGGAAGCGACGGTGCCGGAAGCCTTTCCGCGCTCGCTGCTCATCGTCGGCTCCGGCGCCATCGGCATCGAGTTCGCCAGCTTCTACCGCACCCTCGGCGCCCAAGTGACCGTGGTGGAGGTGCTGGACCGCATCCTTCCCGCCGAGGACGAGGAGATCTCACGCCTCGCCCACAAGGCCTTCGCCAAGCAGGGAATCGCCATCCGCACCGGCACCACCGTGGAGCGCCTGGTCAAAGCGGACGACAGCGTCACAGCGACCTTGCGCACGCCGGACGGTGACACGATCGAGGGCACGGTCGACCGAGTGATCCTTGCCGTCGGCATCACCGGCAATGTCGAAGGTCTCGGGCTGGAAGACCACGGCGTCAAGATCGACAACGGCCATATCGTCGTCGACGAGTGGTGCCGCACCGGCGTGCCCGGCCTCTATGCCATCGGCGACGTGGTGGGGCCGCCTTGGCTCGCCCACAAGGCGATGCACGAGGGCGTCCTGTGCGTGGAGAAGATCGCCGGGCTAGAGGGCGTCCACCCCATGGACAGGACCAACATCCCGGCCTGCACCTATAGTTGGCCGCAAGTGGCGAGCCTCGGGCTCACCGAGGCGTCCGCGCGCGAAGCGGGCCATAGCTTGAAAGTGGGCCGTTATCCCTATTCCGCCAACGGCAAGGCGATCGCGCTTGGCGAGACCGAGGGGCTGGTGAAGACGATTTTCGATGCCCAAACCGGCGCTTTGCTTGGCGCGCACATGATCGGGGCCGAGGTGACGGAGCTGATTCAGGGCTTCGCCATCGGCAAAACGCTCGAAACCACCGAGGCCGAATTGATCGCCACCATCTTCCCCCATCCCACTTTGTCAGAGATGATGCACGAATCGGTGCTCGACGCCTTTGGGCGCGCCCTCCACATCTAGTTCCATTGTAATGGAGCGCTAGGGAGCCCGACCAACGATGGGAGGACCACTATGAGCCTGATTATTTTTCTCGTGATTGGCCTGATCGCCGGCGTGCTCGCCTCTTACATTATGGGGCGGCAGCAAGACCTGCTGGTCAATCTGTTGATCGGCATTATCGGCGCCGTGGTCGGCGGCCTGCTTGCAGGCATGCTCGGCATCGCCGCCTATGGGCTGGTCGGCCAAATCATCATCGCGACCCTCGGCGCTATATTGTGCCTGTGGGTGTGGCGGCGCATGCGGTAGACGGAGGACCGCCCAACACCTGAAGGAGGTGTCTCGATGGAAGGCCATGGATTGCTTTCAATGCCGGGGGTCGGCTTTTTCGGCATGCTGATCATCGGCCTGATCGCCGGCTATATCGCCGAGAAGGTGACCGCCAGCGATCACGGACTGCTCACCAATCTGCTTGTCGGCATCGCCGGCTCGTTTGTCGGCGGCACGCTCGCCGGGCTCTTGAACATCGAGTTCTACGGCTGGGTCGGCAATCTGATCGTCGCGTCGATCGGGGCCGTGTTGCTGCTATGGGTCTGGCGGCGCGTCCGGGGACCCGACGCAGGCTGAGGCGTAAGTATGGTCACGGTGATCGATACTCTGCGTGAGACGAACGTGCGGCCGCGCCATCCGGAGAAGGCGCGGCTGCCCGACACTCCAATCCTGCCGAAGCCTGCGTGGATTCGCGTCAAGGCGCCGCGCGCCGGTGCCTTCGATCAGACACGCGCGATTCTGCGCGAACATCGCCTCCACACGGTCTGCGAAGAGGCCGCCTGTCCCAATATCGGCGAGTGCTGGGACAAGCGCCACGCCACCGTGATGATCATGGGCGACACCTGCACGCGGGCTTGCGCCTTCTGCAACGTGGCGACGGGCAAGCCGGCCGCCCTCGACGCGGACGAGCCGGCACGGGTCGGCAACGCTATCGCCGCGCTGGCGCTCACTCATGTCGTCGTGACCTCCGTCGACCGTGACGATCTTGACGACGGCGGCGCCGCGCACTTCGCCGCGACGATCCACGCCATCAGACGCGAAGCCCCCGAGACCAGCATCGAGGTGCTGACCCCGGACTTCTTGCGCAAAACGGACGCGCTACAGACCGTGATCGCCGCCAGGCCCGACGTGTTCAACCACAATATGGAGACGGTCCCCTCGCTCTACCGGCGTATTCGTCCGGGGGCTGACTATCGCCATTCGCTTGCGCTGCTGGCCGACGCCAAGCGGCACGATCCTTACCTGTTCACCAAATCCGGCATCATGGTGGGCCTCGGCGAGACGCCCGACGAGGTGCTTGCCGTGATGGACGATCTGCGCGGGGCGGGCGTCGATTTCCTCACCATCGGCCAGTATCTCCAGCCGACGCGGAAGCATGCGGCCATTAACCGCTTTGTCACGCCCGAGGAGTTCCAATCGTATAAGCGCATCGCCGACGCGAAAGGGTTTCTCCTCGTGGCCGCAAGCCCATTGACCCGCTCCTCCTATCACGCCGCCGAGGACTTCGCGGCGCTCAAGGCCGCGCGCCAAGCCCACGTCCGCGCCTGAGCGCCGGCCGAACGCCGTCATGCACGTCTATGAGATCAAGCACCCCGTCGCGCACTCAGCGGACGAAATGTACGCGCTCGTCGCCCGCGTTGAGGATTACCCGAAATTCCTGCCGCTCGTGGAAGCGTTGGCGGTCAAGCGCCGCGACACGATAGAGGGCAGGGAGGTGCTCATCGCCACCATGCAGGTCGGCTACAAGCTCATTCGCGAAAGCTTCTCCACCAAAGTCGAACTCGACCTGAGCGGACGGACGATCTTCGTCGAGTATCTCGACGGCCCGTTCGCCCATTTGGAGAACCGCTGGCAGTTCATCCCGCGCGGCGACGGCGGGTCGGACATCGATTTCTATATTGCCTATAGCTTCCGCTCGCGCATGTTCGAGCGGCTGGTGGGCGGTCTGTTCACCAAGGCCGTGCAGAAATACACCGACGCCTTCGAAGCCCGCGCCGACGAGGTGTATGGGCCGAAATCGATAGCGCTCGCCTCACAGTAGTGAGCGCAGCAGCGCCAGCGCCCGCTCGACGCTCCGCCGCCTGACCTCGGCCCGGCCGACATCGCCGAACACGACCCGCTCGTGATGCATGGGGCCGTCCGCCCGGCCGGCGGCGAAATGCACGAGCCCAACAGGTTTGTCAGGGGTTCCGCCGTCAGGCCCGGCGATGCCGGTCACGGCGACAGCCAGGCTCGCCCGGCTATGGGTCAGCGCTCCGCCGGCCATGGCGCGGGCGACGTCCTCGCTCACCGCGCCATGCTTCTCGATTAGCCAGAACGGCACGCCAAGCATCTCGCTCTTGGCGGCGTTGGAATAGGTGACGAAGCCGCGCTCGAACACATCCGACGATCCGGGAACCGCGGTGAGAGCGGCAGCGACCAAACCGCCCGTGCAGGACTCCGCCGTGGCGATCTGCTCGCCCGCTTCACGGCAAGCCTTAAGGACGTCGGCGGCGCGGGCAATGAGCCGCTCGTCGAGCTCGATTGTGTCCGTCATGGCAGCCGCACCGTCGCCGTGGCCATAGCCGCGATCCCTTCGCCGCGCCCGACGAAGCCAAGCCCTTCATTGGTGGTCGCCTTGATGCTGACCTGGTCCACGTCGATCCCAAGCGTCCCGGCCATGCATGCGCGCATGGCGTCGCGATACGGCCCGATGCGCGGGGCCTCGCACAACAAGGTCACGTCCACATGCACGATCTCGCCGCCGCGCGCTCTGATCTTGTCGGCGGCGGCTTTGAGGAAGATGTCGGAGGCGGCGCCGCGCCAGCGATCGTCCGACGGTGGAAAATGCACGCCGATGTCACCGTCGGCGATGGCGCCGAGCAAGGCGTCGGTCAGCGCATGCAGTCCGACATCGGCGTCGCTGTGGCCTATGAGTGTCTTGGCGTGGGGGATACGGACGCCGCATAGCGTGACGGCGTCGCCGGGACCGAGCGCGTGCACATCATAGCCAGAGCCGACCCGGATCGTCCCGGGCGCGGCCTCGCGCTCCGTCCGCAACATCTCATCAGCGATCTTGATATCCTCCGCGGTGGTGAGCTTGCGATTATGCTCCGAGCCCTCGACGAGCGCCACATCGACACCGAACCACTCCGCGATCGCCGCGTCGTCGGTGAACTCCCGCGCAGCCTCCTCGGCGGCCCCACGATGAGCCGCGAGGATCACATCGAACTTGAATCCTTGCGGCGTCTGCGCCCGCCACAAATCCTCGCGGGGCACCGTACCGGCGACGCGGCCGCCGTCGCCGCGCTTCAGCGTGTCGGTGACGGGCAGACAGGGCAGGCCGCCCACATTCGTCTCCAGGCTTGCGATCACGCGATCGATGACAGCGGCATCCACGAAGGGCCGCGCCGCGTCATGGATCAGCACGGCTTCGGGCCGATGGGGATGTAGCGCCTCGAGCCCGGCCAGTACGCTATCCTGGCGCCGCGCGCCGCCCTCCACCGCCGCCAGCAGACGTCCGGCAAAGGGAGCGCTGGCGGCCTCGTAGAGCACAGCATCGTCAGGATGGATCGCCACGAGAACGGTCTCGACCCCCGGATGGGTGACGAAGGCGCGAATCGTACGGGTCAGCATGGCCTCGCCGCCAAGGCGGCAATATTGCTTGGGGTAGGCTGCGTCGCTGGCCGCCCGGGCGCCGCGCCCCGCTGCCACGATGAGGGCCGCGACTCTCACCGCCACCACTCCCAAAAACTGTGGAAACTCTGCGAACCATGGCCGTTAAGCCTCTGAAGGGATTTAATGTTGCACTGCGGCAAAAGGAATGTTGCCCCCACACAAAAACTTCCGTATCTTGCCCAATAATAGATCATAGAGTGGTCATGCATAAAAATTGTGCAGCCCTTTGTCAGCCATCCATCGCGCAGCCGCGAGGATATATACGCTTTGAGTGCCTTGACGAAAAAGCCTAGTCCTCGCCGCCAGGCCGAGCCGCCGTCAATTCCATGCGACGCGTTGCTGGGAGCCCTGCCGCATCCGCTCCTCGTCATCGGCGGGGCGCTCGCCATCGAGTATGCCAACACCGCCGCTGAAGATTTCTTTCAGATGAGCGCCGGCGTCCTCTGCCGCCACGGCCTCACCGACGTCGTTGCCTTTGGCAGTCCGCTGATCGCTCTTGTCGAGCAGGTCCAGCGCAACGGCACCACGGTCAACGAGTATAGCGTCGAACTCGGCTCATTCCGCTTCGAGGCGCCGAAGCTCGTCGACCTCTATGGCGGTCCGCTGCCCGAGGCGCCAGGCAGAGTCATGGTGTTGCTGCAGCAACGCAGCATGGCGCAGATGATCGAGCGCCAACTCACCCATCGCGGCGCCGCGCGCTCCGTCTCGGGTCTCGCTGCCGTGCTCGCCCACGAGATCAAGAACCCGCTCTCGGGCATCAGGGGGGCGGCCCAGCTTTTGGAGGGCGGCCGCACCGATTCCGACCGGACCCTGACCCAGCTCATCTGCACCGAATCCGACCGCATCTGCAAACTGGTCGACCGCATGGAGATCTTCGGGGACGAGCGGCCCCTGCAGCGTGAGCCGGTCAACATCCACGACGTGCTCAATCATGTGAAGCACATTGCGAGCACCGGCTTCGCCCGCCACATCAAGATCGTCGAGAACTACGATCCTTCTCTGCCTCCGGTGCCGGGCAGCCGCGACAAGCTCATCCAGGTTTTCCTCAACCTCATCAAGAACGCCGCCGAAGCCATCGGCGAGGATCGCGCCGACGGCCAGATCACGCTGACCACCGCGTTCCGGCCGGGCGTCCGTCTTTCGGTGCCGGGCAGCCAAGCCCGCGTCAGCCTGCCACTCGAAATCGCGGTCGAGGACAACGGCGGCGGCGTGCCGGCAGACCTCATGCAGCATCTTTTCGATCCTTTCATCACCACCAAACCATCCGGCACCGGGCTCGGGCTTGCGCTGGTGGCGAAAATCGTCGGCGACCATGGCGGGATAATCGAATGCGACTCACGTCCCCGATTCACGGTCTTTCGCGCACTGATGCCGATGGCCGAAAGCGAAACGACGCAAGCGATAGCAGAGGCGCAGGCTTAAGCAGAATGGGCAAAGGCAACATCCTCATCGCCGACGATGACGCGGCGATCCGCACGGTCCTGAACCAAGCACTGGCCAGGGCAGGCTACGCCCCGCGCGCCACCGGCAACGCCGCAACCCTGTGGCGCTGGATCAGCCAAGGCGAGGGCGACCTGGTCATTACCGATGTGGTCATGCCCGACGAAAACGCCTTCGACCTCATTCCCCGCGTCAAGAAGCTCAGGCCCGACCTGCCCATCATCGTGATGAGCGCCCAGAACACGTTCATGACCGCGATCACCGCGGCGGAGCGGGGCGCTTACGAGTACCTGCCTAAGCCCTTCGATCTCAACGAACTCATCGCCGTGGTCGGCCGCGCGCTGGCCGAGCCGCGCAAGAAAGCGCAGCGCCTTTCGGCCGAATCGAGCGACGGCCTGCCGCTCATTGGCCGCTGCCCGGCCATGCAGGACATCTACCGCGTCCTCGCCCGGCTGACCCAGACCGATCTCACCGTGATGATCACCGGCGAGTCCGGCACCGGCAAGGAACTCGTCGCCCGCGCGCTCCACGACTACGGCAAGCGCCGCAACGGGCCGTTCGTCGCCATCAACATGGCAGCAATTCCGCGCGAGCTCATCGAGTCCGAATTGTTCGGCCATGAGAAGGGCGCCTTCACCGGGGCACAGAACCGCCACGTCGGCCGCTTCGAGCAAGCCGAGGGCGGTACGCTGTTTCTCGACGAGATCGGCGACATGCCGATGGAGGCACAGACGCGGCTCCTACGCGTGCTTCAGGAAGGCGAATACACCACCGTCGGCGGCCGCACGCCCATCCGGACGAATGTCCGGATCGTCGCCGCCACCAACCGCGAACTGCAGCAGCAGATCGACCAGGGCCTGTTCCGCGAGGACCTCTACTACCGGATCAACGTGGTTCCCCTCAGGTTGCCGCCTCTGCGCGAGCGGCTCGAGGACATCCCCGATCTCGTTCGCCACTTCCTGTCGATCGCCGAGAAGGAGGGGCTGCCGACGAAGAGTTTCGAGCCTCCCGCGATCGAGCGGCTCAAGCGCTACCATTGGCCCGGCAATGTGCGGGAGCTTGAGAACCTGGTGCGGCGCCTGTCGGCGATCTATGCGCAAGACATCGTCACCGTCGAGGTGGTCGAAAGCGAGCTCGCCACTGCGGCGCGCGCACCGTTTCCCGACGCGGCCGCGCCGAGCGGTGACCTTTCGGAGTCCGTGGAGCGCCACCTTGCGGACTATTTCATGGGCTTCGGCCAAGACCTGCCGCCGGCGGGGCTGTACACCCGCATTCTACGGAAGGTGGAGCTTCCCCTCATCACCGCAGCGCTCGCCGCCACGAGAGGCAATCAGATTCGCGCCGCCGATCTCCTCGGTCTCAATCGCAACACCTTGCGCAAGAAAATCCGGGATCTCGGCATCAAGATCCTCCGCACCCCGAGCGCCTGACTGGTTAATTCGCAATGCCGCCCCCATATCTCGCTAGCCTAAGCTGTTGGCGGGCCTGGTCGCAGGCCCTTGGCGACGGCCGTTATGTCGCCAAAGCGCCACATTGTGATTTTATTGCACCATAGCTGAGGCGAACGCTCCAGGGGGGACCGGCACCCACCGGGACTCCACGGGGGAAACCAGGGGAAAGCGGCTTGCGCAGCGTCTTCCAACCCTCATCAGAACCGGCCAAACGCAAGGGAATCTTGCGTCCGCGCACCGCCTTTGGCGATTCCGATCAGGGCTCGAAGACCCCCGCCGAACCGCGCACCCGCCGCCGGCTGCCCTTCATGCTCGGCCTGATCACCATGGTGCTCTCGCTATGCTCGGGGCTCGCCACCTATCTCGTCCTGACCGGACTGACCCCCATCCTGCCCACCCAGGCGGTGGTGGTAGGCGTGCTCCTCATCAATCTGGTGCTGGTCCTCGCCATGGTTGGGATCATCGCCTGGCAGGTGACCGGGCTGTGGCTCGCCAGACGCCGCCATGTGGCCGGCGCCCAGCTCCATGTGCGCATCGTCAGTCTGTTCAGCGTGATCGCTGTCGTTCCGGCGATCCTGCTCGCGGTGTTCGCGAGCGTGTCGCTCGACCGCGGTCTCGACCACTGGTTCTCGGTCCGCACCAAGTCGATCATCCAGAACTCCATCGACGTCGCCACGGCCTATCTCCAGGAGCACGGCCAAGTGATCCGTGCCGACACCGTCGCCATGGCCAAGGACATCGACGAGGCAGTGGATCTGGTGCAGTCGCGCCCGCAAGACTTCGGCAACTTCCTCAACACGCAGGCGGCTATCCGCGCGCTCCCCGCCGCCTATTTGATCGACAGCACCGGCAAAGTCCTCGCCACAGCCGCCTCCGCGCCCAATCTGCCTTACCGGGCGCCGCCCAAGGAGGCCATGGAGCTCGCCAAGAAGGGGCAGGTAATCGTCATTGCCCCCGGGCAGACCAGTCTGGTCGGCGCCATCAAGAGCCTCTCCAACTTCAACGACACCTATCTCTACGTAATCCGGCCGGTGAACGCCCGCGTGCTCCAGCAGCTTCGCGCGACCCGCGCCAACGTCGCCGAGTATCAGCTGCTTGAGCAGCGCCGCGCCGGCGTGCAGGTGGCCTTCGGCCTGATGTATGTGGCGATCGCTCTGACGCTTCTGTTGTCGGCCATCTGGATCGGCATGTGGTTCGCCAACCGCCTGGTGGCGCCGATCGGCCAGCTCATGGGCGCCGCCGAGGAGATCAGCCAAGGCAATCTCGGCGTCGAGGTGGACGTCGATCCGGCAGACGGAGACCTTGCGACGCTCGGGTCGACATTCAACACCATGGCCTCCGAGCTGAAGAGCCAGCGCGACGAGCTGGTCGGCGCCAACGCGACACTCGACGAGCGCAACCGCTTCATGGAGGCGGTGCTCTCCGGCGTGACCGCGGGGATCGTAGGCGTCGATTCCGACGGCACCGTCAATCTGGCCAATCGCTCCGCCGAGACGCTGCTCGGCGTGAAGGAGGAAAAGCTCACCGGTAAGAAGCTGGCCCAAGCCGTACCCGAATTCGGGCCGCATCTGAAACGCGCCCGCAAGCAGGGGAAGCGACTTGCCACCGACCAGGTCACGCTGCGCCGCGCGGGATCGGAGCGCAATTTTGCCGTCCGCGTCACCAGCGAAGGCACCGGCAAAGGCTATGTCGTGACCTTCGACGACATCACCGAATTGGTCAGCGCCCAGCGCAGCACTGCCTGGGCCGACATTGCACGCCGCATCGCCCATGAGATCAAGAACCCGCTGACCCCGATCCAGCTGTCGGCGGAGCGGCTCCGCCGCAAATACGGCGCCTCCATCACCAAGGACCGCGAGATCTTTGAACAATGCACCGACACCATTATCCGCCAAGTGTCGGATATCGGGCGCATGGTCGATGAGTTCTCCGCCTTTGCCCGAATGCCGAAGCCGGTCATGGAGCTTCACGACGTGCGCGAGATCGTGCGCGAGGCCGTGTTCCTGTTCCAGGTCAGCCGGCCGGAAATCAAGTTCGACCTCGACCTGCCCGCCAAACCGGTCATCACCATGTCCGATCAGCGCCTCTTGACCCAGGCGGTCACCAACCTCGTGAAGAACGCGAGCGAGGCGATCGACACCGCCGTGGAGGCCGACCCGGCTCGCGCCGGCACCGGCCACATCACCGCGGCGGTCGGGACCAAGGGCGACCACGTGCACGTTACCGTCATCGACAATGGCTGCGGTTTGCCCAAGGAAAATCGGGAGCGCCTGGTCGAGCCTTACATGACCACCCGCGTCAAAGGCACCGGGCTTGGCCTCGCCATCGTGCAACGGATTACCGAGCAGCATGGCGGAAAGTTGCAGCTCACGGATGCGCCGAAGCGCAACGGAAAGATAGAAGGGGCGTCAGTGCGAATGGACCTGCCGATTATGGGCCGCGAGGAGCTGGAGGAGGGCAGCGAGCCCGAGCCGGTTTCATCCGTCCATGCGAGCGGATCCACGCCGGCCGAGGAGGAAGAGGGAGTAACCGATGGCGTCTGACATCCTTGTTGTCGACGACGAGGCCGATATTCGGGAGCTAATTTCGGGCATTCTCGAAGATGAAGGTCATGGCACCCGGCTCGCCAAGGACAGCGAAGAGACGCTGCAGGTGATCGAGGAGCGGCGGCCGTCGCTCGTCATTCTCGACATCTGGCTTCAGGGCTCGAAGCTCGACGGGCTCGACCTGCTCGACTGCATCAAGCAGGCGCATCCCGACCTGCCGGTTATCATCATCAGCGGCCACGGTAATATCGAGACTGCGGTCGCGGCCATTCAACGCGGCGCCTACGACTATATCGAGAAGCCCTTTAAGGCCGACCGCCTGGTGCTCATTGTCGCCCGGGCCCTGGAGGCCTCCCGGCTAAGGCGCGAGAACCGCGAACTGCGCGAACGGAGCACCTATTCCTTCGAGATGGTCGGCCGCTCGGCCACCATCAATCAGCTGCGTCAGCACATCGAGAAGGTCGCGCCCACCAATAGCCGCGTGTTGATCACCGGGCCGTCGGGCTGTGGCAAGGAGCTCGCTGCAAGGGTGATGCACGCGAAGTCCGGGCGCGCCGATGGGCCGTTCGTCGTCCTCAACGCCGCCGCCATGGTTCCCGACCGCATGGAGCTCGAGCTGTTCGGCACGGAGGAGGGGACTGGTTCGGGTCCCCGCAAGGTCGGCGCGCTGGAAGAAGCGCATGGCGGCACCCTCTATATCGACGAGATGGCCGACATGCCGCTCGAGACCCAAGCCAAGATCCTGCGCGTGCTCGTGGAGCAGCGATTCCAGCGCCTCGGCGGCGGCACCAAGGTCCATGTCGACGTGCGCGTGGTCTCTTCGACGAGCCATGACCTCCAGAAGGAAATCTCGGCCGGCCGTATGCGCGAGGACCTCTATCACCGCTTGAACGTGGTGCCGATTCGCGTGCCCGGGCTCGCGGAGCGGCGCGAGGACGTGCCTGAGCTGGTGCGCTATTTCGTGCAGACCATCTCCGTCGCCTCCGGCCTGCCGCCCCGCCGCATCGGCGAGGACGCCATGGCCGTGCTCCAGTCCCATGAATGGCCGGGCAATGTCCGCCAGCTGCGCAACAACGTCGAACGCCTGATGATCCTCGTCGGCGGCGACGCCGACTCGATCGTGACGGCCGACATGCTCCCCGACGAGATTATCTCGCCCGTCCCTCTCTCGCCCAACGGGGCAGGGGGAGAGCATTTGATGTCGCTGCCCTTACGCGACGCCCGTGAGATCTTCGAGCGCGAATATCTCGTCGCCCAGGTCAACCGCTTCGGCGGCAATATCTCGCGCACGGCCGAGTTCATCGGGATGGAACGCTCTGCCCTCCACCGGAAACTTCGGGCGCTGGGCGTCAATTCGCATGAAAGAAGCCCCGCCATGCGCTAGCATGGAGGGTGACTCGCTTCATGGGGGGACACGGCTCGCAGAGCTATCCGCATCAGAACCCTTGCGGAATTGCCTTGCAATCGCGTCTAATGGACTGAGGTGGCCGGTTGGAGCGAGATGCCGGCGCCATCCAACAAGAGTAAGCGTGGACCAAAGGGACGGGGAAGCCCATGGCGGCAGAACGCACGCAAAGCCTGCAAGATACTTTTCTCAATCATGTTCGTAAGAACAAGACGCCACTGACGATATTCCTCGTAAATGGTGTGAAACTTCAAGGCGTTGTGACCTGGTTCGACAATTTCTGCGTGCTCTTGCGCCGGGACGGTCATTCGCAGCTCGTCTACAAGCACGCGATCTCGACCATCATGCCGGGCCAGCCCATCCAGCTTGCCGACATAACCGACGCGGAAGGTGCCGCTGAGTAATTGCGTCCAACCGACCCGAGAGAACTGAAGCGCAAGAAGGGGCGGCCGGGTCGCAAGACGCATGACATGCGTCCTGCGGGGCGCGTCGGCGCGATTGTGTTCGCGCCGATCATCGCTCAGAAGCCGGCCAAGGGCACCCCCAAGGACACCCGCGCGCGCGGCCTCGGAGCCCCCGAGCGCTCACCTCAAGCCCGCCTCGATGAGGCCCTCGGCCTCGCCGCCGCCATCGATCTCGACGTGCGGGCGAGTGGGGTTGTGCCGGTGTCGCAGCCTAAGCCGGCGACCCTGTTCGGCTCCGGCAAGGTCGAGGAGCTTGCCGGGCTGGTGCGCGCCGAGGACGCCGAGCTGGTGATCGTCGATCACCCGCTGACGCCCGTGCAGCAGCGCAATCTCGAGACCGCCTGGAATGCCAAAGTGCTCGATCGCACGGGGCTCATTCTGGAGATCTTCGGTGAGCGCGCTCGCACGCGGGAAGGGCGCCTCCAAGTCGAGCTCGCCCATCTCGTCTACCAGAAGAGCCGGCTTGTGCGCTCATGGACGCATCTCGAACGGCAGCGTGGCGGCTTCGGCTTTCTCGGCGGGCCTGGCGAAACGCAGATCGAAACCGACCGCCGGCTCTTAGGCGAACGCATCGATGTCATCCGCAAAGAGCTGGTACAGGTCAGACGCACCCGCACGCTGCACCGCAAGTCCCGCCAGCGCGTGCCGTATCCCGCCGTCGCGCTCGTCGGCTACACCAATGCCGGCAAGTCGACCCTGTTCAACACGCTGACCGGCGCCGACGTGCTCGCCGAGAGCATCCTCTTCGCCACCCTCGATCCAACCATTCGCGCGCTGCCATTGCCCGGGGGATCCAAGGCGGTCCTGTCCGACACCGTGGGCTTCATTTCCGATCTGCCGACGACCCTCGTTGCCGCCTTCCGCGCCACGCTCGAAGAGGTGCAGGAGGCCGACTTGATCCTGCATGTCCGTGACATCGCCGACGAGGCGAGCCCCAGCCAGCGCGCCGACGTGAACACGGTCCTCGCCGAACTCGGCATCGACGCGGACGCCGAACCGGACCGGCTGCTCGAAGTGTGGAACAAGGCCGATCTTCTGGACGCCGCCTCCATGCAGCGCGCGGCGAACGAGGCCCCGCGCTACGGCGCCGTCCTCGTGTCGGCGGTAACGGGGCTCGGAACCGACGCGCTCCTCACCGAGATCGAACGCCGGCTTAATCGCCGCCGCCAGACGGTGGAAATCGCGGTCAAGCCGGAAGAAGGCTCTCTGTCGAATTGGATCTACGAGAATTGCGAGGTCGTCGCCCGCGAAGATATCGGCGAGGGCGTGACCTCATTGCGCATCCGCGTGGCCCCGGAGAAACGCGACAAGCTTGCGCGACTTGCCGGCGCCGCGCGGCTCCGGACCGCGGCCGAGTAGGGCGCCCGCCTCTAAGTTTTACGCTCCGCCGCTTTGGCCTCATCCCAGAGCTGATCCATCTCCTCGAGGCTCGCATCCTGAGGCGCACGCCCTTCAGCTGCCAACGCCGTCTCGATGAAGCCGAAGCGGCGCACGAACCTCGCGTTCGCACCGCGCAAGCTGGCCTCCGGATCGACACCGAGATGCCGGGCGAGATTGGTCATGACGAGCAGCAGATCGCCGAGCTCCTCCGCCACGCGCTCTTTGGACCCGCCGTCGCGGCTCTCGGCAATCGCCTCCTTCAGTTCGCCAAGCTCTTCTTCGGCCTTTGCCAGCACGGGCGCGAGGTCAGGCCAATCGAACCCGACCTTCGCCGCGCGGTTTTGCAGCTTCACCGCGCGCGTCAGTCCCGGCAGACCGACCGGCACGTCGTCGAGAATGCCTGCATCGCTCTGCCCATCGCCGCGCTCGGCCTTCTCCTCGGCCTTGATGCGATCCCACAGATCCGTCGACAGGAACTCGTCCTTGCGCGACGGGTCCTCGAACACATGCGGGTGACGCCGGATCATCTTCCGCGTGATGGCGTCCACCACATCGGCGAAGTCGAAGCGCTGCTCCTCGGACGCCATCTGCGCGTGATAGACCACCTGGAGCAGGAGGTCGCCGAGCTCATCCTTGAGCCCGTCGAGATCGTTCCGCGCGATGGCGTCGGCCACCTCGTAGGCTTCCTCGATGGTGTAGGGGGCGATGGTCGCGAACGTCTGCGTCACGTCCCAAGGACAGCCGGTGTCGGGATCGCGTAAGCGCGCCATGACGGCCAGGAGCGCGGCGAGATCGTGCTTCTTGGAGGAATCCTCAGGCATAACGGCCGCCGTTGCAGCGCCAACCCAAGAAGCTAAAATCTGCTGCAAATTCCGCTGGATAGCGGAACTTCGCGGATCTCTGCCCCATATCCTCGATTCGCATAAGGTATATTATGGAAAATATCTGTTTGGTAGGATAGCTCAACAGCGCCAGGGCCTCAGCGGCGTTCGTAGTGATCCTTGACCAGCCGGTCGAGCAGCCGCACGCCGAAGCCCGACCCCCAACTGCGATTGATGTCGCTATCGACAGACGACATCGCCGTGCCGGCTATGTCGAGATGCGCCCACGGCGTGCCTTCCTTGACGAAGCGCTGGAGGAACTGCGCGGCGGAAATCGAGCCCCCCCACTTGCCGCCGGTATTCTTGATGTCGGCGACCTTCGATTCGATCATCTTGTCGTATTTGGGCCCGAGCGGCAGGCGCCACAGCTTCTCCCCCGTCTCCTTGCCCGCAGCGGTGAGCCAATTGGACAACTCATCATTGTTGCTGAAGAGACCCGCATGCTCCTTGCCGAGCGCCACCATGACGGCGCCGGTCAGCGTGGCCAGGTTAATCACGGCCTTCGGCTTGAACTTCTCCTGCGCGTACCAGAGACAGTCGGCCAGCACCATGCGCCCCTCGGCGTCGGTGTTGAGCACCTCGATGGTCGTTCCCGACATCGCCGTAACCACGTCGCCAGGACGCGTGGCGTTTCCGCCCGGCATGTTCTCGGTGAGGCCGATAATGCCGACCACGTTGACCTTGGCCTTTCGCTCGGCCAGCGCCTGCATCAGGCCGACCACGCAGGCGGCGCCCGCCATGTCGCCCTTCATGTCCTCCATGCCGGCCGCGGGCTTGAGCGAGATGCCGCCAGTATCGAAGGTCACGCCTTTGCCAACGATGGCGATCGGCGCGCCACCCCTCGGACCGGCCCCCTTCCACTGCATCACCACCACGTGGCTCGGACGCGCGCTGCCCTGCCCGACGGCGAGCAACGATCCCATGCCGAGCCTCTTCAGCGCGGCCTCGCTGAGCACCTCGACCTGCACGCCGGACTTGGTAAGCGCCTTGGCGCGTGTGGCGAACTCGGCGGGCCCGAGCACATTCGCCGGCTCGTTGACGAGATCGCGCGCCAGATTGACACCATCGACAATGGCGCGATCCGGCGCGAAGGCCTGTCCGGCCGCGCGCGGATCGGCGCAGTGGACGACGATTTTCTTTAGGGGCTTTTCGCTGCTCTCGCTCGCGTTCCCGTTCCCGTTCTTCTTCTGAACTTTCGATTTGTACTTTTTGAAGCTGTAGCCGCGCAGTTGCGCGCCGAGCGCGAACGCCGCCACATCGGCCGGCGAGACATCGCCCTTTGCGGTCTCGAGATAGACATTGGCAGACGCGCCTTCGCGGCCGGTGAGAATCCCCCGCACGGTGCCGCCGAGATTGAGCCAATCCTCGTGGCCGAAAGACGCGGGCTTGCCGACACCCACCAGGACGATGCGCGAGAACTTGACCCCCTCAGGCGCGAGCAGATCGACCGAAGACCCCGTCTTGCCCTTGAACGCGGTGATCTGCGCCGCCTTCGTCAGAAGCCCTTTGGTCTTTTTGTCGAGATCCTGCGCCGCGGGCGAAAGCTTCGGCCCCTCCTCGGCAAACACCACGGCGACGCCATCGCTGGCTGCGGTCATGGTGGCAAACGACAAGGTGGTCTGATCAGTCACGGGCAAGCTCCATCGAGATGAGTCGCGCCGTCCGGCCAAATCGGCCGACCAAAGCACGCCGGACAAGGAGCCGCCCGCGCGCTCCCTGGTGCAGTTTTGCAACAGCGGCAGGGAATATAGTCGACCTACGTAAGTCCTGCGTGAGGGGAAAGCAAGCCATTCCAAATGGCCGAAATTCCGCCATCTTGGGCTGGTGGGAATGGTATTTGGTACCAGCCGGCTGGCGCCCCTTTCCGGGAGCGCCTGCGGGGGACGGCAAAAGGGCCACGGGGGACCTCGCGGAACGTCATGTCACTCTTCAGCCGCTACATGTTTTGGCAGATGGCGAACGCGTTTCTGCTCATCCTGCTGACCCTGACCTCCGTCGTCTGGCTCGCTACAGCCTTGAAAGAGCTCGACCTTATCACGTCGCAGGGCCAGGGGCTGCTGCTCTTCATGCAGATGACCATGCTCAGCCTGCCGAGCCTCATAACGCTGATCGCCCCCAACGCCGTGCTCATGGCCGCGCTCTATACCCTCGACCGCATGAACGGCGACAGCGAGCTGATCGTCATGACGGCCGCAGGTGCGCCCGTTTGGCGCATCGGCATCTCTCTCGTCGCCCTCGCCTCCATCGTCAGTGTCTTGATTCTGCTTGCCAATGTGTTCTTGAACCCCGCCTGCATGCGCGAGCTGCGGGGTTTCATCACGCAGGTCAGAGCCGATCTCATCTCCCAAGTCCTTCAACCAGGACGGTTTTCGAGCCCCGAGCGCGGCCTCACCTTCCACATTCGCGACCGCAGCCCGAGCGGAGAACTCCTCGGGCTTCTCGTCCATGACGAGCGCGACACCCAGCAGGTGGTGAGCTACCTCGCCGAGCGGGGCCGCATCTTCAGCAATGACGATGGCTCATACCTCGTGATGTTCGAAGGTTATGTGCACCGGTTCAACGGAGAAGATAAAGATAAAGCCGTGCAGATCGTAGCTTTCGACCAGAATATGCTTGATATTTCCCAGTTCGGTTCGAAGACTGGCGACAGCAAAGAACTTCGACCGCGTGAGCGTTCTCTTGGTGATCTCATCAGTCCGGCCGCCGACGACAAGCTGGCGATGCGCAATTATGGCCAGTTGCGCTCGGAGTTGCATGACCGCCTCGTCACCCCCCTCTACCCCCTTGTTTTCGCCTTTGTCGCCATCGCCCTAATGGCGCATGCGCGGACCACCCGTGAAAGCCGTTGGGGCCAGATTCTCATCGCCTTCGCCATCGCCATCGGCTTGCGGGTTGCAGGGATCACAGCCGGCAACCTTGTCACCCTCAATGCATGGGCCGTGGTCCTTGTGTATGCTATTCCGGTGGGGGCGATTCTCATTGCGGCGTGGACGGCGCACGTTAGAATGTCGCCAGAACTGCGGTCCAAGCTGAACTTCGAGCTCAAGCTTCAGCCAAAAAACATAAAGTTTTGGGCCAGTAGAGGGATGCAGACGGAGTGAGAGCGCAGATGCGAGGCATCAGTGCAGGGGGGACTCTTGCGCGCTATTTTTCGGCGCGATTCCTCGTCGCCATGGTGGCGACGTTCCTCGTCTGTTGTGTCCTCATTTTCTTCGTCGATTTCATCGAGATGCTGCGCCGCGCGGGTAACTACTCCGCCGACGTCCCCGGGATCGTTCTCGTGTGGATGACTCTTCTGCGCTTGCCCTCGTTCTCCGAACTCACTCTGCCCTTCGCCGTGCTCATCGGCACCATCGTGATCTTCCTGATGTTGAGCCGCTCATCGGAACTCGTCGTGTTGCGCGCCGCAGGTATCTCGGTGTGGCAATTCACGCTTCCCGCGATGATCGTCGCCTTCGTGCTCGGGGTGATCTTCGTGCTGCTCTACAATCCGATCGCTGCGGTGGCCCGCGGCGAAGCCGAGCGTATCTACGCGACGGCCTTCGGGCGCAGCGAATCGTTGCTCAAGGCGAACAAGAAGGCTGGCGCTTGGCTGCGCGAAGACGGCACCGACGGCCCCTCGGTGGTTCACGCGCTTCAAGTTCTCAATCAAGGCCTCGAGCTGAACGGTGTCACCGTGTTCCAGTACGACGCCGACCATGCGCTGACCGAGCGGGTCGAGGCCAAGAGAGCCGTGCTCAAGGATGGGCGTTGGGAACTCCAGGACGCCTGGGTCAGCGCCGCGGGACAAGAGCCCGTGTTCTACGGTCGCTACCTGCTCAGCACCTATCTCACACCGACCCAGGTGCGCGACAGTCTTGGCACGGTGTTTTCGATCTCGTTTTGGGAGTTGCCGAACTTCATCCAGATCGCCGAGCGGGCCGGCCTCCCGGCGACCCAATACCGCGTGCAGTATCATCTCCTCCTGTCGCGGCCGTTCCTCCTCGTCACCATGGTGCTCATCGCGGCGACCTGTTCCCTCAAGGGCTTCCGGTTCGGCAACGTCCAGATCAACGCCGTCTTTGGGCTCGCGGCGGGCTTCGGCTTCTTCGTGTTCTCCGAAATATCGCGCAACTTCGCCATGGCCGGACTGACCTCCGCCGCGGCGGCGGCGTGGGTCCCGGTGATCATCGCGGCATCGCTCGCGCTCACCGTGCTCTTGTACAAAGAGGACGGATGATGGCGCCCGCGGTGACAATCATGGCTTCGATGCGCCGGGCTCTGCCCGGCCTCGCCGCGTCTTATGGGCGCCTGTTTGCGGGCGCCCGCGGCTCCGCTCTGGC
>Ga0307379_10003861_pt1 | contig 21570 bp, 23 predicted proteins | sample UN2MG_FD_202237 | JGI IMG/M metagenome (GOLD analysis project Ga0307379, IMG submission 202237) | Soil microbial communities from Risofladan, Vaasa, Finland - UN-2 | ecosystem: Environmental > Terrestrial > Soil > Coastal area > Acid sulfate soil | place: Finland: Risofladan, Vaasa | collected... | reverse complement strand
GCTCAGGCGCAGAAACTCCAGTTGCGGATAGAACCCTGCACGCCAGGGCGGCTGGAGGGTGTCGAGCTGGCGCATGGCCGCGTCTCTCTCGTGGTCGATCTGCTCCAGAAAGCGGAAGTTCAGGACCTTGCGCCGGGCCAGGGCGTCGTCGATCTCCTGGATGGCGTCGCGCAGGTTCCGGATGCGCTCGTCGAGAATGCCGGCCACCCCGGCACCTTTGGCATGGTTTTCGGGAGGGTCTTCTGGCCCCGCAGCGGCCGGGCTACCGTTGCCGGTCTTCGCTCCCCTGCCTCTGTCGTTTCCATTCATGCCAATCAGGGGCCTACAGCCGCCTAATCCTCCCAGGTGATGCCGCCAACATCGGATCGGATCCGCCGGGCCCTCAGGGCAACGGCCGCAGACATGACCACGATCCGTCTGGGTTCGTCCAGGAACCCGACTACGAGATAGCATTCTTCCCTCTTGCGGCGCGCTTCCCGAAGGTGCTGGCGGATGGCGGCGGCATCGGGTCTGGCGAGTTTGTGCGTGGGACGGTCGCTCGCCAGCAATACCCAGCGATAGCGTGCTCGTTTGGCGTTCCGTGACTGGATTAACCCAGGCCTGCTCTCGCTCGTTACCAACCAGTGGCCGCGCTGTTCCAGATAGTCGCGCCAGGTGTCTTCGAGCAGTCGCACTATGGGACCGTTGCTCATTGAGAGTGGTCTTCGGCGAGGTCTTGATAAGGGCGGCGCGCGGAGGGTGCAGGGCTTGCTGGTCAGTTGTCAAGAATCGGAGAAGTTCCGTCGACGGGGAGATGTGAGAGAAGGGGTGAAGGATGCCAAACTCGATGGCAACAGGCAAGAACCGCGGAGCGTCATTCCCTAATCCGTACCGTCTCCGAAAAGGAATTACCTTGTGGGAAACGTTCGTGGCCAGATTTCCTTGGACGGTCTTCACGGGACTGCGGGTTTCTTCCGTGTGCGCCTGGCCTCCCTTGTGTATTCCGGAGCAATGCTCTTCAATCGCCTCTCGACTTCTCCGTAGACTCTTCTCGCTCTGTCGAGGAGGCCGTCGTAAGTATCTACCAGAATGTCGGACCCGGCTAGCCTTTCCATCTTCCTTGCGTTTGCCGCGTTCTTGCTCAGTCGTCCCACGATGAGCAACCCCGACGCGTATGCCGGAGAATCCCGACCCGTCCCAAGCAGGTTGGCTCTCGCCCAGTCTACGTACTTCTCGACTTGGTCCAGATCGTCCCGGGACAAAGTCTTGTCTGGCCTTTTCAGCTCAACCACGTGAAGTATGCCGCTGACAGAATAACCCAAGATGTCAATCCTTCTATCCTTCTCTTCCAGGCTCTTAGGTTCGGTGCAATGCTTCCTGAGCAGTTCCGTGTACCGAGTCTGGCCGGTAACGTCTCCCCATGAAGTATTCGCCAACCATCCGTTGTTCTCAAAAAGAGGCTGAATCTGCTTGACCTCCAGAGCTCCCTTCTCAACGCACTCGGATAGCCGTTCCATGACCTCGAGTCTGCCGTCCGAAAGCTTGAGGTGTTCGCGAGCCTCGATTAGACGCCAGTCTTCGAATAACTTCAGGAACGTCTGGACGCTTACCCCGGATTCCTCTATCTCATCGACGAGCTCTTGGAATGCCTGGAATTCGACATTCGTCTTTACTATGTCAAGCAGGGGTTTCGCGGACTCCGGTTCTATGTTGGGGTCATCAACGATCGCGCCGAGCAGTCTCTTGGCGACTCGCTGTTCTCGGGGCGTGCGCGTGGCCAACCATCTGTCGAAGTCGGCGGTTTTGACGACCTTCTCCTCTTTCTCCTTGCGCTGCAGGTCCAACCACTGTTTGAAGACGAACGTCAACGCCTTCTGACCCCAGTCCTCCAGTTTCTGGCCAGGAAGTGACTCCCAATGTACGGCATTCCGGCCAGTCGAAACGTTGTCCTCGTCCGCATCGATAAAGTCGGCGTGTATCTCGCCGATCACGTAGGCGCGTGCGAACAGCTCCAGCTTCGCGCCGCGGGTGTACAGGGTCTCGATGATCTTGCGGAACTCTTCCGGCTTCTCGCTGTGCCGGTCCGAGCGTTCGATGGTCTGTACCGAGTCGAATAACTTGCCGGCGTCGGGCGTGCAGCTTCCCCGCGTGCAGACGAGCAGGAATTCATGGCGGATGCTGTTGTAGTGGCCGAAGTTGTGCTTCACCTTGTCCCACACGAAGGAGGTCTTGTACTTGAAGCCCCAGGCCCGAATGACCTGGAACGCATTCTCAAGCATCGGCGAGGTCGCCCACAGGAACAGGACCGCGTCATCCTCGGCCCACTCCTGGGCGGGCATGGCGAAGGGGCTCAAGAAGGCAACGGTCCGGCAGCTGGCCGCCGCCGGGCCGGGAACCGCGGGGTCGCGTGGGGCGGCTCGGGGCCAGTTGGGATGAGCTCCCTTGCACGGCGCCGCCTACGGATGTAACGTCCTGCGGAATAAGCCTTTATGGCAGTGCGAGTGGGGTGCGGAATTCCTGCGGTTTTTCCTTGCCTCTGGCCGCAACCCAACATTATAATTGTGTTGTGATACCTGGGCTACAATCCGACGGGTTGCTCTCGGCCGGGATTCATCCGGCCACCTGGGACGAGTTCTGCCAGAGATACGGATGGACCGAGCACAGGCAGAGGCTACTGGCTGGCCTCAAGAGGGCTCTTGCCATTCTGAAAGCAGCAGGCTGTAAGAGGGTATACATAGACGGCAGCTTCGTCACAGCCAAGGAGGTTCCCAAAGATTTCGACGGCCTTTGGGAGGTCGCAGGAGTGAACCCGGGTCTGCTCGATCCGGTGCTCATGAACTTCAGTGGCAAACGCGAGGCACAGAAGGCCAAGTACCTCGGCGAGCTTTTCCCTCTCATCGTTAATCCCGTCGCTGCGAGCCAGGCTTTGCTGGAGTTTTTCCAGACAGACAAGGCATCCGGGAATCCCAAGGGCATCATCGCACTTGACATTGAGGGTACCGACCTATGATTACTAATCAGCGACAATATCGGATCACAAAAGCTCAGATTGGGAAGTTCCAAGCGGCGCTTTCTGACCTGCAGAAGAAGCCGGGCGAACTCCGCAGCGTGCACCCGGATCTCGTTCGGGCACAGGCGGACGCGCTGCGGAGCCAAGTGGAGGAGCTGCAAGAACTGCTGGCTGAGTATGACGCATTAGCTACCGGGCGTGAAAAGGTCCTAGACGTTGCGTCGTTTGAAGACCTTCCCCAAGCCCTGATCAAGGCACGCATTGCGGCCAGCCTGAGCCAGAAGGAACTTGCCGAACGGCTGGGACTCAAGGAACAGCAGATACAACGATACGAGGCGACGGAGTATGCTTCTGCCAGCCTTGGCCGGCTGAGGGAAGTAATTGATGCTCTCGGCATTCGAGTTCGCGAGGAGGTATTCCTGCCCAACGCGGATGTTTCGTTGGCTGGCCTTATGACCAGAATGCAGAGCATCGGCATAGACAGGGATTTTCTGCTGCAAAGACTGCTTCCCTGCGAATTGGCGGGGCAGCTGGTCGAGATGGCAACGGGAAGGGCAAAGGAGGCGACTAACGTTGTGCTGCGAGCCGCGAGCACCGTAGCTCGCGTCTTCGGCTGGTCTCCAAGCATGATCTTCACCCGCGACCCTATCCCCATTAACCTTTCCGTCTTTGGTACTCGGTTCAAACTCCGAGCACGGGTCGATGAGGTGCGGCTGAGTACCTACACGCTCTATACCCACTACCTTGCTCTGCTTGTGCTTCAGGCTACCCCGAGTCTTCCTAGGCACGCCCTTTCGGATGATCCACAACGAGTTCGGGCAGAGGTTCTTTCGCAGTATGGCTCCCTGGACCTCCCAAGTGTTCTGGAGTACGTGTGGAGCATGGGGATACCTGTATTGCCGCTTCGAGACCACGGGGCATTCCATGGAGCCTGCTGGCGCGTAGAGGGGCGAAACGTGATTGCCCTGAAACAGCTGACGGCTTCACAGTCCAGATGGACTTTCGACCTGCTTCACGAGTACTGGGAAGCCACACAGGAACCCGACGAGCCAGATCGTGCGATCGTCGAGATCGGGGAGCCCCTTACCAGCACCAAGGAGGATGAGCTCGATGCCAATGGATTTGCCGGAGACGTCCTGCTGGATAACCGTGCTGAGGAACTGGCTAAGATGTGCGCGCGAGCCGCAGGCATGAGTGTAGAACGGCTGAAATCGATTGTTCCCCAGATAGCGCACCGTGAGAAGGTCCCGGTGGATGCCCTTGCAAACTACATGGCGTTTCGATTAACGTTTGATAACAAGAATTGGTGGGGGGCGGCGAATAATCTACAGACAAAGGGAACACTGCCTTTTTCTATTGCACGGGACGTGTTTATGGAGAAAGTTGATCTCGGCAAGTTGAATCGTTTGGACGCAGGTCTGGTATTGCAGGCATTGTCAGACTAGGAGGAGTGTAACTGCCATGTCAGACGCAAAGAAGAGGCAGGTGTTTGAGCCGTTAGGGATGAAGTGCACAAACACAGACTGCGAGCATGGGCTCCATTACTTCAAGCCCACCAAGAAGCACCCGTTGGGCAAGTGTCGTCACTGTGGGGCTGCCCCCATCAACTGGGACAGGCTTCACAAGCAGGATATACGGGATGTAGCCCATACGATCGGCGCTCTGCAGAATGAGTACATCCGGCATCAGATGTGGCAAGTTGCCATGGACAACGAAGCCTTGCGCAAGGCACGCGAGCTCGGCCTTGACGGCCTCAGACTGGCCGTTGAAAGGAGAATCCGCACCAAGAGCTTCTCAGGCGTACCCCATCCTGTCTATGACGGTCGACAAACCCCCATGCATGGGAACGTCATCTACTACGCTCAACATGCCACCGCTACCTGTTGCCGAAAATGCATGCACTACTGGCATGGGATACCCCAAGACCGCCCGCTTCAGGAAGAAGAAATCGTCTATCTGACGGAGCTCATCATCAAGTACTGTCAGGAACGACTGCCGGCCTGGGGGAAACAAGATGAGGTCCAGCCAGAGGAACGGTGAAGGTCCGCACAGGAATGAATCATGCATGAATTCGAGGCATTGTCCCAGAGAATCCGCAAGAAGATCATCGACATCCCCTCAAGACGGGTCCGGATCGCGAATCTCGTTGACACACCCCAAGAGAAGGACCTGAAAAAACGCCCGACCTGCGATGGTTTTGGCCGTGTGCGTCATTTCGAGAGAGCGACAGACGACCGTTGGCCGCAGAATCCGCTACCAATGGACCCGGCCTGCAAGGCCCTTGGGTTACCACGAACGGACCTCATGACAGCGCATGTCTTCCAGTGCGCCGGCTGCAATTCCCATTGCTGGTACTGCTTTGTGCCTCCCGAACTGCTTAACGCTAACCCAGACAGATCGGCTTGGTTCACTGCTTCTGAGATGCTGGACTTATATCTGGCTCAGCCTGATCCCCCCAAGATGATCGACCTGAGCGGGGGCGAACCTGGGCTTGTACCCGAGTGGGTTGTGTGGATGATGCGCGAGCTTCAAGGTCGGCGACTCGATTCAAGCGTATACCTCTGGTCTGATGACAACCTGACTTGCAGCTACTTTTGGACGGCATTGACCGACAAGGATCGGGAGCTCCTATGCTCCTACTGCAACTATGGGAAGGTCACCTGTTTGAAGGGCTTCTCCGAGGAGAGCTTCGCTTTCAACACTAGTCTGGATAGTAGTCTATTCCAGGGGCAGATTCATAACCTGCGACAGCATCTCGCGCTCGGCCTTGATCTCTACGTCTACGTTACACTTACAGCCCCTTCCATAAGCCACGTGAAGAACACACTGCGCTGGTTCGTCGATCTCTTGCAGGACCTGGATCCGAATTTGCCTCTTCGGACCGTTCCTCTCCTGATTAGGAACTACACCCCTACAAAGGCACGGTTGACGAGTGCAAGAATGCTGGCATTCGAGAACCAGTATATCGCTGCTGAGTGCTGGATTGAGGAACTCAGCAGACGTTACAGCGCTGCGGCCCGAGGGATGAGCATTGCAGATGTCCCTCTCGAGGCGAGGGGCCGTTCATGAACCCAGCGGCATTCAGCGCGTTCATCGACGATGGCGTTGCTCGCCTGGTTAACGCAGGCACGGAAAGCTTCGCTGGCCTCCTGTCGTCTCTGCCCGGTGTGTATCCGACGGATGTTCTCGACGCACTCGCCCGTCTGGTCAGGCAAGGGGTAGTACCCGAGGCATTCTTCCTGAGAACTCACGCAGAAGTACGGCAGCCTAGAACACCAACCGCGTCGCCTGAAAGATCGCCTCTACCCGTGCCCCACCCTTTGGATTTCTGTTGGAGGTTCAACCGAGGTACTGCCAACCAGATTCTCCATCGTTGCTGTGCATTGGTCCGCCCTGGCGAGACTGTCATCCTCTTGGGGGCCCCGAGCGTTGTGCTACCCTATCGGGCTGACAGCCATCCCTTTAAGCTTACGATGATTGATTCGGACCCTGTGGTTGTGTCTTCGCTAAGCCCTCCAGTGCCAGGCATCTCCCTTTGCTGCTCCGATCTGACCAATGGTCCGGTTCCAAGTGGCGAGGGGGCCGCCGTGATCGCTGACCCTCCCTGGTATCCCGAGTACATGCACCATTTCCTATGGATTGCCTGTAGCTTCTGCCGATTGGGCGGCCACATCCTGTTTTGCTTTCCTCCCGAAGGTACTCGACCCGAAATGGATGATGAACGTTCGGCGTTTGACCGGTGGGCAGATATCTATGGCCTACGGCTAATCGAGACAGAGGACTTTGCCTTGCGGTACTGCTCTCCCCCTTTCGAGCGAAATGCCCTTGCATCACATGGGATACTGAACATACCCAACGATTGGAGGCGGGCTCACCTGCTTGTTTTCCGCCGAGAAAGGGACGAAGTGGTACCGCGCCCTGCAGAAGTCGGCGTGGGAGACCCATGGGAGGAGTTCATTCTGAGCGGCGTGAGGATTCGGGTAAGAAACGAAGCACGGCCCACCAGATTCTCGGCCCCCTCCTTGCTGCGCCTCGTTGACGGCGATGTTCTTCCTTCCGTGAGCCGGCGATTTCCTCTTCGCGCCAAAGCTGATGTATGGACGTCAGGGAATCGTATTTTCGCCTGCCACAGACGCGCAACACTGGCCAGCATCCTTCGAGCCATGGCGAGAGGCTTGTCACCGGCAGGGATGATAGGTGCTTCGCTTCACCGTTCCCTTGCCAAGCAAGAGATTGCGGCCATATCACAGACCACACGCGAGATTGAGGAGATAGTGAGGACAGAAGAAGTGGAGATTCAGACATACTATGAGGGATAAATGCACGACAAGTTGGCAGTCACGCGTGATACACCAGGTGTGCGAGGCCATTCGCAACGATCCGTTCTGGGGATCTCGCTTGAGCGATGTCGTCCACGACAAGTCGAGCAACAACGACGTCCACCTGGCCGTCTTTGTGGAGCCTTTCCTTCAGTTCATGCTTGAGGGCAAGAAGACTGTCGAATCCAGATTCTCGAAGCACCTCCGTCCGCCTCACAAGCGGGTCAAGAAGGGCGATATCATCTTGCTGAAAAGGTCAGGGGGCGCAGTCGTCGGAATCTGTCAGATAGGCTCGGTGTGGTTCTACACCCTCGATCCTGAGGCACTGCAGGCGATCCGAGACGAGTTTGCCTGGGCTCTGTGCGCAAGCAGCCCAGACTTCTGGCGTGATAGGCGGCATATGTCGTTTGCCACGTTGATGAGAGTGTCAAATGTTGTGAAGATCGGCCCGGTCCCGTGTGCTAAACAGGACCGACGGGGGTGGGTCGTATTGACTCACCGTGATTCTCAGGATGGTCTGTTGGGGAGAAGGAACGAATGAAGCCGATGATTCTTGGCTTTGCCGGCCGCAAGGGAAGCGGCAAGTCAACTTTGGGGAAGGCGGTCGCGGAGGAACTGGGCTGGCCATATGCGAGTTTTGGCGCCTATGTTCGCAGCGTGTCCGAGCAACGCGGGCTTCCACAGTCTCTCGATGCGCTGCAAGGACTCGGAAGTGCTCTGCTGGAGGATGACTGTGGAAAGCTTTGTGCGAATTGCCTGATGTACTCGGGGTGGAACCCGGGGCAGTCTGCGGTGGTCGAAGGAGTTCGTCACGTGAAGGCTGTTGATGAATTACGGGCCCTTGCTATACCCGGTCGATTCATGCTGGTCTTCATTGAGGTGCCTGAGGATAAGCTTCTCGCGCGTCTCCCAGAGAAGGGCATAGTAGGCGCCGATGCCTTGCGGAAATTCGAGACGCATTCAACAGAAGTTGACGTCAAGTCCAAGATCAGGGCTGTAGCTGACCGGGTCGTGGATGGCACCCGCCCGGTCAGCGACCTCATACGCGAGATCACGGCCTATGTGCGGTGCGCAGGAGTGTAGGAATGTCCGGCGCAAGATGCGATTCCTGTACTACGTAAGGCACAGGGCCTTATACATCATGTACTTCGCAAACGAGAAAAGCCCGATGACCATCTTGGGTGTGACCTGCCAGCCGGCCTGTCCTGCGATCTCATGCTGCACCCGCTCCAGGTATGTCTGTGGCTGAAACAATTCCCAGTCATCGACCGGAGGCATCTTGAGGCCGAGCAGTTCCATCTTCCGCGTCAGGCACGGGTTGACAATCGGATCATCGTCTGTAAAGGGCGGAGCAAAACTGCGGCGGGTGGCGGAGCAAAAACGCGACACCCGGTGCCTAGCCGAGCTCCGCAACACCCTCAGCCGACGGCCGGACCAGCACGCTCGGCGCGCGTCCATTCCTCCATACGCGCCCTCGCTCGCGCCACCGCCTCCGGGCTGAATAGCTCAGGATAACGGGCAACGACGGCTTCGAACGCAAAGTCCTGCATGCCCATCTCGATCAGGGCCGTGTAGCCTACCGTTTCGTGCTCCCTATTCACGGCCCTTTCGACTGCCCCAATGATCCCATGGCGTTCGATCATCTGCCACGTCCTTGACGCGCGTGTCGTGCGTCCGTGCTTCTTTGATAAGACCTCCTCGTAGGCATATACTGCGCACAAGGCTTCCTTCTCTGCCGTGCTCTTGGCACCGTATGCAGCAGCCCGTAGTTCCACCCCTCTCCGCCGCGCTTCTTGGGCCAGAGCAGGGAGTGTGTTCTGGACATTCGTCCGGAAGATCTCGCATTCCTCAGGGGTCTTCAATCGCCTGACTATCTCGTCCATACGCTCTTCCTTAACAGGCCCCTATTATACAATCTCGGTGGACCACTTCAGTTGGTCGTGGCCGACGGATTCCATATCGCCCGCCGCCTGTGCCTCTTACCGGCGATTCTTCCGGCCCCTGGCTCTGCCTTTGGCTTCTCGCGGCGGCTCTGCAGCCTTTGTGGCAAGGATTCCCCACACTTCCCGCCTGCCCAGTTTCCGCAGGGCAACCAAGGCTTCCCGGTTGCGGCCTTCGGGCTTGGCCTTCCCGTACTCCCAGAATCCAACCGCGCTGGTCGACACGCCCACAAGCGTGGCCAGTTCGCCTTGAGTAATGCCGAGCCGCGCACGGAGTTTCTTAATGAGGCCCGGCGAGAGTCGGGATGCCTTGACCTCTTCGGGTGAGACTTCAAGCCTCGCCTGGTCGGTCATCCGCTGGGCCTGGTATTCGGCCCCAAGTCTCGCCAGGGTCGCCGCCGTCTTCCGCAATCGCGATACCACGCGCTTCAACTGGCGAACGTTTTTGGCGAGCGGAAGACAGGCTGCCCGGACTTGTTTCTTGGCCAGCCGCGTGATCTCGGATTTCAGCATCTGTTCCATCTTGCCCATCGCCGACCTCCTCGGAACAGGGGATACCCAATCTCAAGCCCAAACGACCTCACATGCAAGGTACTCGCTGATCACCATGCGGATGACCACCCCATCACCCACTGATGCCAAGTAGCGATATCGTCCTGGTTGGACAAGGATCCACCCCGGTACCGCGGGCCAGACAACGGCGAGTCGTTGCATTGCACGACTCCCCGCCTCAGGCCAAAGCGATGATTGTAGAGAAGTCTCGAAAAGATCCCGAGTATCTGACGGCATACCTACCAATGGGACGAAGGACACGCTATGGGGTTCGTCATATTGCGGCTCGTTCAGTTCGAATGCCGCGTGGCCCCGCCCAAGTTTCAGCACCACGTTCCTCACGCGGTCAGTATCCACGGCGAAGGATGTACCGCTGTCCGTCATCTTCCGCGCCTGGATCAACTTGGCGGCCAATGCGGGCTTGCTTCGCAGGATGCGTCTGATCTTCTTGCGCCTGATGTCATCCGCTTGCACCGAGCCGGCCAAAGTGCACTCGACAAGGCACGCGACGTACTCCTCATCCATCGAGAATGCCTCGTTGCATGACTTGCACGAAGGTACAACCGGCAGGTTTTCCGGATAGGGCTCATCAAGGAGTACCTTGGACGGAACGTGATCCCGTGTGCGGGTGTCGCCCCCACAGTGGATGCAGGCTGCCATTTGCCGCTCATCGCCGTAGTTTGGTAGTTGTTCCATTGGCCGTCGCCACGCTTCCTGTGTTGTGGGTCATTCGTGCCCTGTCTTTGCCTTACCCTACCGCAGGCAACGCGCCAGCGTTCCGTTTCGGGCCGATCAGACGCCTCCAGATGCGTTCCCAACAGGCTCACTATAGCGCAGGCAGCGGATGTCTGCCAAGAAGTAAATTGAGCGCTGTCCGCAGAGAAGATTTCGCTCTTGCCTTTGAGGCCAGTCGTCGCCCTGATCAGAATGCGGGATGCAGGGATAGAGGGCAACACTTGTAGCCGCGCCGGAAGGTGGCTATAGTCAGTCTGAACCTGAAAGGTGGTGGCACTGTGGGTTGGACGCACTACTGGGAACGAGAGCCAGAACCCCCCGAAGAAGGCTTCGCCCGCGCCGCGGCGGACTGCCGAAAGGTCATGCCGGTCCTTGGCATCCCGTTTGGCGACGAGCAAGGCACGGGTTCGCCTGTGTTCGCGGAAGACCGGATTGCTTCAACGGACCCCGCGGGACGGCCTGCGAGCCCTTCGCCGTTTGCAGATTCGAGTCGCCAAGAAGAGATCGAGCGCGGGTGTTTTCCTACTGCAAGACGGAGCAACTGCCTTACGACCTCTGCGTTCAGGTAGCGCTAATTGTGCTGAAGCACCACCTTGGAGCCACCATCAAGATCACCAGCGACGGTGGCGAGACGGATTGGCAGCGGGCCCGCGATTCGTGTATAGAAAACCTGGGCTATGGGCAGGATTTCAGACTCGACAAACCCTGATGTCTCCCCTCGGGGAATATCTACGCATCAGGCCCTCGCGTTGGCGAAAGGCTCGTGGTAGTGGACACATTCACTCGCAAGAAGCGCAGCGAGATAATGGGCCGCATTCGCGGCAAGGACACAAAGCCGGAAATGGCCGTGCGCAGGCTTCTGCATCAACTCGGATTCCATTTCAGGCTACACCGCAAAGACCTGCCAGGCACCCCTGACATTGCGCTGCCAAGACACAAGATAGCAGTTCTCGTGCACGGCTGCTTCTGGCACAGGCACACATGCCGGGACGGGAAACACCCCAAGAGCAACTCGCGTTACTGGGAGTCGAAGATCGCCGACAACCAATGTCGGGATCGACGACAGAAACTCGCGCTTCGGCGGCTCGGCTGGAAGGTCATCACGGTGTGGGAATGCGAGATTCGCAAACCGGAAACCCTCCAGAAGCGACTCTCCAAGGCCCTGCCGCCTGAGATCACGACCCACAGAAAAGGAGTGGCAGTTCACATGTTCTGCCGTTCAAGGCTTCCTTGACCGTCCAGGCAATGGCCTCAGCAAGAAGTGGCGGAACCGCATTGCCTATGAGCGCGTTGCGTTCATCTTGAGAGCCGTACCTCAACTCGAAGTGGTCCGGAAGACTCTGAAACCGCATCGCCTCGCGCGGCGTTATCAGCCTCGGCTGCTCGTAGTGAAAGTTGCACCCCACGTTCGGACGTCTGAAGTACGTGTTGATCGTATAAGCAGGCTTGTCGGGATGGAGCCGCCCGTAGGTCGTGGTCCTACCCCCTGTCTTCTTGAACTTCAGGACCCGTCCCGGTGCAATCTCGTCAGGGATGTCGCGGTAGTTGCCGCCAGGCGGTACATGGCGCACGATCTCCGAATCGGTCGCGGACATGCGCGGGCACTCGTGCAGCGTTGGGCCGCCCGCGGGCTCATGAGCCCGCATCAGCTTGGCGAATAGCGTAACGGCCCGCCCGGAATACGGGGCCCGCTCCCCTTTCGCCACGCAAGGGCCAAGATCTCCTATCGCCGCTCTGGCGCTGATGTCAACGTCCTTCCCCGTGACACCATAGCGTTCTCTTGCGAACCGCCTCGGATCGGGCACTGGCACCGGGCGGTCCCTGCATCCCACGATGAAGACCCGTTTTCGGCGTTGCGGGACAAGGAAGTCCGAGGCGGTCAGCTTCATGACGGTCACAAAATAGCCTTCCTCCTCGAAACTGCCCCGAAGCACGTCCGTTAGGCGCACGCCCTCAACTCTCGAAGCGGCTAGGCCAGGAACATTCTCCATAACGAACGCCCGAGGGTGCATTGCTCGGATGACATCCAAGAACCGGAAGACCAACTGGCCGCGTTCGTCGCCCGGGTGTCTCTTCCCAACGAGCGAAAACGACTGACAAGGGGGTCCGCCAATCACCACGTCCGCTTCCGGCAGCGCGCTTGGGGATAGCGCCCGTATATCTGCGCAGGTAGATGGCCGCCCAAAGTTGATCTCGTAGGATGATGTCGCGTTGGCCGAAACATCGCTCGAGAACAGGATGTGATAACCGGCCTGCTCAAAACCAAGGTCAAGCCCCCCAAGGCCGGAGAAGAGGCTTATTACAGAGCATCGTCCGCATTCTCGTCTCATGGGCGTCGCGCCTGCACGTAATCATCCAAGGCGGCGTGCACCTCCGCCAAGAGGCCGTTGACATCCCAGTCTGCATGCATCGAGCACAGCACCTCCGCGAACACCCTATCTAAGGCGTTCCTTGATGGCAACTCATCGGATAGGCGGTCTGAAGGAATCGGACATGGAATGGAGGCCAGCGCGTCCAGGACCCTCTTCCGCGCCTCCACGGGGATAGCTCGCGGGTCCAGCACCTTCAGCAGATCTTGCTGGTGAAGCTCAAGACACAGACAGCCCTCCCTGTTGTACCCCAGCATCTCGAACTGGAGTTGCCCGAAACTCGATATCAGGAACGCCGCGACCAGCCTTGTTGCCAAAGGCCGGTCAAGCCCGCGTGCATCGTCGATGGCAATGCAGTTCGAGAAGGACCTGACGTTGCTGGACGTACGGACTTGCCTACCCCTTGCCTCAAACGCAAATGGGTTTATGTGCACCTTGTGCCCGGCGCGAAACTTCCGCGGGATAATCAGCTCCCCCGCCGTCGGCTCGCGCAGACTCACGAACAGGGCCGCGTCCGGCATCAGCCGCTTCGTCAGTCCGGTGATCTGCCTGAAGGCCCGTATGAACGACCTCGTCTTCGGGTTGCCCTCGATCTCTTTCAAAGCGCGAATGTGCGCTGGCCCCCAGATCGCCCGTCTGGAGCCGCCGACAAAGCCGAGCGCCCTGAGAGACGGTGGTTCAAGGATCGGCTCTTTGAGCAACTCCGAGGATGTGATCCTGAAACTATCCAGGTTCTCTGCGTGTTCGACGCCGAACCCACGGAACGTCCTGGGTATTGCCTTCGCCAAGGCATGCAGGGTTTCGTTCTCGGACTTCGACAAGAGGGCGCCCTTTCTTGTCTCGAAACGCCTTGGGTGCCGCCCCGTGGGAGCTTTCCGTTTGCTCCCATAAGTCTTGTGCGAGAAGGGGAAGTCAAGGCGGCTCACTCCGCCCTCCTCCTTTCGAAGCGAGCCGCGCCGCGAGTGCTCAAAGAGGCCAGGCAGGGGAACCAAGTCTGCCAGGAACTCGTGCTCAAGCGCACTGCCAAAATGGCGCTTCCAGCCGTCCTGTGGCGTCAAGTCAGCCTGCGGAACCCTCTTCACCCGCCAGCCACTGGGCCACTCAGCCCTGCCAGCAAGAGCGTTGCCCACCTCGTTTGCGTCCACTCGGCTCAGTTCGACGAAACACCTCGCGAAAACCACCTCGTGTTGAGGCGGCACGACCGCATGTTTCCTCAGGATGACAAGCGAGGTCGCAATCGTCCAGTCTGCAAAAAGCCCGAGATAGGGATACTCGATGATTGCTTCAATGGCGCATTGTTCCAGCATCAGGCGCCTAAGCGGAACTGCATACATGCTGTGATACCACTTATTGTCCAGAACCACGCCGATGCGGGCGCCTTCGGCCGCACCGCGAATCACGAACTCCACGTAATATGCGTACAGGTTCTGTTGGCCCGATGTCGATACGGGATCTCGACCTCCCAGGGAACGGATCGCACTTGCATAGTACTGCTTTAGCGGCTCGGGAACGGGGCGTTCGCTCTGCGCTTCGTACCGCTTGAAAGGAGGGTTCATCAGAACCACGTTTGCAGCAGCGATCTTCGCAGGAAGGCCAAACATGTCCCCGTGCTCCACACCAATCGGAATCGCAGGCACAACTGAGGACGGCTCATTCAGAATCAGCCGCATGATCGCCAACTGTGCCAGTACTGGGTCAGCCTCGGCGCCGGAAAGACGGGACAGAGAAGCGGCGTGCCCCAAGCCTAGCGACCTGAGCCTGTCGTACGCGCCCTGAAGCAACGCCCCGCTCCCACAACAGGGGTCGCAAACGGCCACTTCTGGGTCATGAATCGTCAGGCACGCTAGGAGCGCTGCGAGTTCGGGATCGGTTACGACCTTTCCGTATTCATCCAGATTCTCGCCGGGATGAGAGGACACCAGGAGCCCCTCGAGCAGTTCCTCTCGGTCCATTCGGGTCCGCGCAAGGTCTGCAATCTCTCCCGGAGAAGTCGTGATGGACTCCACATAGATGAAAAGGCTCTGAAGAACGCGCGGATCGCGAAGCCGTCGGTACTCCTCGATGCTCTCCAACCCCAAGAGCGCTTCAAAGTCAACCGTCCTCAGTCTGGCGAGCGCCTTGGCAATCTCCTCGCCCGCTTGTGCGGGCCGCGCAGACTTCAGCGATAGCAACCTGGCGGCGGCCGGGTGACCAAAACGCGCGAGCACCCCTCTTGCGTATTCCGCGAGCAGACATCGAAGAAGGAACATCCTCGCGGTGTCAACCGATACGTCGTGGCAGAAGTAATCGCGGACAAGATGCCAGCTAGCCGTCGTCGGCTCGCGTATAGCGGCTGCCCCCAGTACACCGTCTGCCATGTTTATCAGCTGGCGCTGTATCTGAGGCCAGACGAGGTCAAAGTCGGCGGACGTTGCGCCGATTACACAAGAGAGGACCTGACGCAAGACGGCAACCAAGTTCGTCATGAAATCGTCTTCGGACAGGGATTCGAGGTCGCCGGTTTGGAACAGGCCGTTTCGAAGTCGGCATTCTCGCGGTGGCACCTGTCCATTAAGGGCAAACAGTAGTGTCTGTTCAAGGTTGGTGATGCCAAAGAACCGCGGGGATGCTGGCACATAGCGGTCGGCGTTGAGCTCCGCATAACTCTTGGCCTGCGCCTGGTTGCGGTCACTATGGACCGAGGCCGGCCTTCGTTTGATCTCGACCGTCAGGTTCCACCGGCTCGTATCCTTGTGCCGAAGCACGAAGTCCGGCACCAGCTGATTTCCCAGCGTGCGCGCATGGTGGACCCACTCGTACTGCGTATCCAGCCCCTCGGCCCTGAGTGCTTCGTTCGCAGCAGTCTCAAAGCGCGGGTGGAATTGGAGCACTTCGTCGTCAGAGTATCGCAACCAGGGCATGCTCACTCCTTCGGCCGACGCGCTGATCTGTCGACCTGGGCGTACAGAGATGCCAGTCGCTTCGGGCTGAGTTCCGGGGAGGCTATCTCAACCGCAACGGTCTCGTCTATCTCGCGGACGATCTCGGCGGAGGAGCACTTAGGGTTCAGCAGCCTTGCGCCACAGGAGCGGAGTTTGCGGGCGGCTGCGTTCCCAATGCACCGCCAGTCCGGAACCCGCGCACGTCTGTACTCGAATAATTGGACTTTTGCCAGGCCGCTTCCTTGGTTCCGAGAGGCAGCGAGGATTTCGGTGCACGCGGTCGTCGAATTCAGCATGGCCAGAACGGACAACACGTTGGCGTCCGTGCGAGGAGTGAGGCCGTAGAAATTATCCGAATAGGCGCGCGACGGGTTCAGGATATGACGGGGCCGGCTGCGCAGGTAGTAGTTGAAGATGAGCGGTGCGTAAGGGGGCGGCCGGTGCATGTACCATTGCTCGGGGCGCTCGCGAAACCACGTAAGAACTGATTCGTTCTCTTGAGGAGCTCTCAGCGCCTGCCTTAGCCGACGCTGCAGCTCACTGCGCATGTTCCTCGGGATACGTTTCGATGTCGCCAGAAGCGCAGCTTCCGGGTGGTCATCGGGCACCAAGTAGCCTGGAATCTTGGCAACCTTCTTAACGAAGGGCGTCGCCCCAAGACTTGAGGCTTCGGCCATCGCGCAAAGAAAGAAGTCCGCTTGCTTAAGACGGAGGCCGCGCCTGGTGGCGAACAGATCGTCAATAGTAGCCAACCCGGGAACGGAACTCAGCGGGCCTTGCGTCTGAGAGGGTTCGCACGACGTGCCGGCCTCCAGGGCGAACCCGGCGGCCGGGGCTGTTCGGACGGCGGACATTATGGTCGCATCGATCAGATGGCCACGGAAGGGCTGGCCGTGCTGGGCAAGTGTCTGCAGCTGTTCGCAGTGCTGCGCGATGAACGACGCCATCCAGCGACCAAACCTGGTGCTCTGCCACGAGTCATAGACTACGCATACAAGGCAACCGCCGAGTTTGAGTTCGAGCAGTGCCTTGACGATGAAATACACGTAGAGGTTTGCGGTGCCAGGGATGCGAACCCCGTAGCGTTCCTCGAACAGCCTCTGATAGTGAGCCTTGCTGTCAATCCACTCCTGACGAACATAGGGGGGATTCAGAATCACTCCATCGTAAGGCTCCGGGCACTCGCTCTCCAAGTAGTCTCCGTGAGTAACCTTCACGGCAAGCCGGTCAGCAATCGCACATGCCCGCGTGGCTTGGACCATTTCCTCGTCGATATCGAAGGCAACGAGCACGTCATCGCTCGTCAACGCCTTCTGGCGACCAAGTGCTTTAAGGAAAGTCGCAGGACCGACAGCAGGATCCAAAATCCGGCGACAGCGACCGGGCAAGGCATGGAGAAGCATGCTTGCCATGCGGTCGGCAATGCTATCGGGCGTGAACACTTGACCGAGCAAGTCGGCCCGGCAGGTAGGACGCCCTGCGAGAGACTTCGGATCAGCGCCAACGCCCATTGCAGTTCGCCCCGTGTTGTATCGATTTCACGACTCGGCCCCCCGGAGCCCCCTCACATCCGAGTCAAGGTGGATGCTAACAGGAACCCATCGAGCGGTCAAGCGCGGACGATTGGCGGTTCGTTATTTCCAAGACGAAGGCGAATTGACCTCGTTCCGGCGTGCCGCCGCAGATGCTTCAGCAAAGGCGGATTCCGGCCACTTCCCGCGCGCCAGCCTCGAAGTCGCGGAGACTCGAGTACTCACATACGGCCTCGTCCGAAATCACAACAAGGTGTCCCGTCAGGACGCTCCTTCAGGACGAGCCACACGCCACCGCCCGAATGCCACGCGGAGCCACCGAGCGCCCCTGCGACCACATTAGCCGACCGTTCATCCATAGCCCCGCTCCTGCCATCGCTTGGCCCGGCGGCGGGCTAAGGTCTTGTCGCATAACCTGTCGCGTCATCTGAATCACAAACTCCGTTGGCCGCCGGAGTCTCTGGCACACTTCCGGCTGGCCGCTTGAACCGGAGCAAGGCATTACTTGGTCTCCCTACGCTTTCCACGGAGGGCGGCCCTTCGCGAGAACTTCACGCGACCGCCGACAACTGCAACGACCTTGACCTCAAGCACATCCCCGACCTTGCACACATCGGCCACATCCTTCACGTACTTGTCGTCGAGTTCGGATACATGACAAAGCCCCGTCACACCAGAGTCGAGTTCAATGAACACCCCGAAAGCTCTAACCGCGATCACCTTGCCGGCGTATACGTGTCCCACGGTAACGCTATTCGCCAGGGCCTCACTCCTGACGATTTTCTCTGCCAAGTCCTCCCTCTCGTTCACTGCTTGCTCTGTCCGGTCCGGAGTGCCTCTGTCTTGTAGGTTGCCGTTCTCTTCCGGTTCACTCTCCAACCGAGCCAGTTCCCTGGAGAGGTCTCCCTCTATCTTGCCGAGTCTGCTGCGGACTTCTTCGTTCTTTCTCTTAGACAGGAACCAGTTTGTTCCCTTCACGACGAGACCCAAGACGGACATGGCCACAGCTATCACCAACCCAGCGGTAATGGCTATGCCGATTACATCGCCTGGGCTCGACTTGGACACTTGGTTCATGACGGTTGCGAACACTAATGCCACGACCACCAGCCCGCCGCACCCCACCGCCAGGGCTTTGTTCGTCATTGCGAGCCCGGCCTGTGATTGCATCATCCATCCAACATCTTCACGTGCGGCGTCGCCATAGCCTCGCACGCCTATCTCAACCGCTTGTTTGGTGGTGGCCTGCTTCTCCACTTCCTCAGTCATCGTCCTGGCACTCGCACTCATCTTGTTCGCCAGCTCAATATCCCGCAACCGGGACCGTATCTCCATGGCCCTTGTACTATCCCGTGACTGGGCCGTTACCATTCGGTCAAGTTCGCGCGGTTGATCTTCGTGAGCCTTTGCACCTTGCAGGAGTTCCGCGGTGACCATGCCGTCTGAATACCCAATCTCGTGTTCGCTCTTGCAGTACTTGCACATGACCATTACTGCGTTAGGTGGTATATCCAGCGTTGCACCGCAGTTCCGACACGGGAATGTCATCGCATCCACCTTCCTTCCTTTCGGCTGGGCGAGCATTGTGGCGATTCGATCCCGCGGCAGCGGATGGGAGTAGCCAATCAGATCGTCGCTGAACATGAAGCGATCGATTACTGCCATCGGCCGGAACGCCGCGACAAATCGCCCTCGGATCTTTTCAGGGAGATGTTTTTCGACCCAGCTCCTGAACTTGGTCATCCTTGAGCGCTCCGTTTCGGCGATGCCGCTCGCCTTGACGATGGCAGATGCTAGTGCTTGGGGGTCGGCGCCTGCTTCGAGGGCGAACGCATCCGCATCTTCCTCTACCTTTCGCAGGTCCGCGAAAAGCAGTAAGAACCACGGGGGGTGTCCGCCGAGAATCGAAATGATCCGCAGCCAGCGAAATCTGGCGGTTCCCTGTTTGATGTGTCCCACTTCATGCGCGATGGCTGCCTGCATTTCGGTTTCATTCAGCTTGGACAAGGCGCCGGTAGAAACGAGGAGGAACGACCGGCGCCCGACGAGCCCAGGCAGAAGCGCAAGCCGCACCGCTTTGCTGCGTATCCTTCGCAGGCTCGGTGTGGAGACGCCCTGCCGTGCGCACAGTTCTGCCACATACGTTCTCAGACTGTCCGGGATTGCGCGCCGATGAACCAGGCCGAGGGCTACCAGGCCTGCCTGCCAGACCAAACCGAAAAAGACGCCCAGAACGCGTCGTCCCCAAATGAACAGGGGTGGCAGGGCAAGGATGAGCAAGGTGCCGCGAGCCAGCGTGTCCCAAATCCACAGATGGCTTGGTTTCCCCAGGAGCCCCGCTGCCAAAAACGGGATGTAGAACCAGCTCGCCAGGGACTGAACCTGTGGAAAAAGGAGAGTGTGGTCGGTCAGCGCGATCCAGAAGACCTCCGCGGCGGCTAGAAGGGCGAGGCCGTTGAGAACCGCACCGGTGACGAAAAGAAGAAAGAGGGCAGATCGGTATAAAATGTTTCGGAGGCCTCTTGACTCGATCGTCGACGGCAAACGAATCCAATCAACCTGGCTTTGTGCCACATGTTGCTGCCATGCCTCCGGCAGCTCCAGTACCGCCTTTCCGCAATGGTTGAAGCCGATGAACATGAGCAACCACAATCCTATGCCTAATGGAACTGCGATGAACGCAATGAACACTCCTTCGATAAACCTTGCGTACTCCGTGGCATCAGGCTTCATCTCCAGGACTTTTCCAGTGTAGTGCTGTGCCCATGTTCGCAATTGGCGCATTCGCTCGTCACCGGAATGGACATCGTCAAGCAAAGCCGCCCGGGTCATCAGATTGCGTCTGAATTCGTCGAACGGCCTGATCCCTAGACCTAAATCCCCGCGCAGCTCCAACGGCTTTGTGACGGTCAGGCCGAAACCGAAGGCCAAGAGCATCAGGATAAGGCAGTTGAGGAGCGTGATACTCGCGTTGGCCCTTGCCGCCAGGGCTCTTGCACCAAGCCCTGGTTGATGCTCAAGCAAGTCCGGTAGCAGAGGAGACAGCCAGAGGAAAATGATAAACGGCAGGGCACACAAAAAGACAAGGGGGTGCAGTCTGTAGAGGAGGATGCCAAAGGCGACCACGAAGACCGTCATTGGGCAAATGGTGTAGCCTGCTGATAAAACTCGGTGTCTCCCAAGCGCCACGAGGCGGATACCAAAGTCCTTTCTCACCCGGTCCCAGAAGTTGGTTTCGATTTGTGACAGGGTGTCGGAAGCACTTCTTTCCGTTCGACGTAGCGCTACCAAGAGCGGGAACAAGGCGGCCACCGCTCCGACCAGGATCCAACAAGACCTCGGCACATCGGCCAGGGGTATTCCTGATCCGGGCTTGAGGGGCACAATGACAGCCGATGCTGCAACCGACGACCACAGAACGCGAAAGGCCACTACCACTGCATCGGCATACAGCATTGTTATGACCGCGATAGTTATGATAACCACCCACGGGACAAGAAGAGCGATTCGTTGGACCAGTCCACACCTGAAGGATGCGTCGGCCAGTGTCGTGTCTCCATGCGATGTCAGCCGGACATGTGACTCCCTACCTTGAGTCCGAGATTCGGATCGGCCTGTCATAAGCAGGACGTGTGAAGTGCACCGTTGCCAATCTTCATGAACGACGAAGTCTTGTGACTCAAGGGCTTCGCGGAAAACCTCTGCTACTTGCTCCAGGCGGCCTCGAATGAGAAACGCTCCCATAGAACGGCCTCCCAGGATCGCGTGAAAAAGGCGCGTAGGCGATCATCCGGTTCGCAAACCATTATATCCCACACTGGGCTTAGACCAACAGGGTGGTTTGGCAGCGCGTGCACGGCTGTCGCTTGCAGCCCTGGAATATCAGGGGGCTCCTTGCTTGCCAGGGGTAGCATGGTCGGCGGCGCTCCTGCAACTGGTTTTCCCTTCCGCTTGCTTTTCCACTACGGTCTTTTTTGCTGCGGCATAATGTAGTTGAGACTGGCGGGGCGGTCATGGTATTGAGTCGAGACCGTTGACGAGGTGGTGGCGGCTTCGGTGTGTGGAGCGAAAGAAGATGGGTGAAAGACTCTCAAGAGGGCAGTTGGATTTCGTTCGAAGGGCCGCCAAGGAAATCACGCGCAGGTTGGTTCCCGACGAGTTGCCTTTCTACGATACGGTCTGGCGAGCTCTCGAGCCTGTTTTGCGCACACCG
>Ga0307379_10003859_pt1 | contig 21575 bp, 12 predicted proteins | sample UN2MG_FD_202237 | JGI IMG/M metagenome (GOLD analysis project Ga0307379, IMG submission 202237) | Soil microbial communities from Risofladan, Vaasa, Finland - UN-2 | ecosystem: Environmental > Terrestrial > Soil > Coastal area > Acid sulfate soil | place: Finland: Risofladan, Vaasa | collected... | reverse complement strand
CCATCGAATCTTTGCAGGAGGATATCAATAAGGTCTGCCGGGAGAAGAGATTGCAGTCCATTCCCGGGGTGGGAAAAGCCATCGCCCAGAAAGTGGAAGAGTACCTTAAAACCGGCCAAATAGAGACCCATCAGGAGCTTCTAGCCAAAACTCCCCCCGGCCTGGCTCAGCTTCTCCAGATCTCGGGCCTCGGCCCCAAGACCATTTTCATGCTGCACGAAAAGCTGAATATATCCAATCTTGAAGAGCTGGAGAAAGCTGCCAAAGAGCATAGCATCAGAAGGCTTCCCAGAATGGGGCCGACGCGCGAAACAAATATTTTAAAATCCATTGAAAGGTACAAAAAACGCAGCACCAGAATTCTCTTCAGCACGGCCGAACCTATTGTAAACGATATTTTAGCCTATCTGCAAGGCATGGAAGGCCTGGAGCACATCACAGCCGCGGGCAGCTTTCGCCGGGCGCGGGAAACCGTAGGCGACATCGATATTCTGGCCACGGCCACCAGGCCGGAGGAGGTCGTTGCCGCCTTCGTGCGCATGCCTTTAGTGCAGGAGGTGCTGGCCAAAGGCCCTACCAAGGCCAGCGTCATAGTGCAGGATACGATTCAGGTGGATCTGAGAATCGTAGAGCACCGATCTTACGGCACAGTGCTGCAATATTTTACCGGCTCCAAGGAGCATAACGTCCGGCTGCGCCAGCTCGCTCTAGGTCGCGGCTACTCCCTGAGCGAGTACTCTCTCACACGCCTGGCGGATGGCAAGGATCTTTTCTTCGATCGGGAGGAGGACGTTTACTCTGCTTTGGGGCTGTCCTACATTCCACCCGAGATGAGAGAGGACCTTGGAGAGATTGAGGCGGCAATGCAAAGCAGACTGCCCCGGCTGGTGGAGCTAAAGGACGTGCGTGGCGATCTGCATGTTCACAGCAGCTGGTCGGACGGAAGGGCTTCCATCCTGGAGATGGCCCGTGCCGCTCAGTCTCTTGGCTACGAGTACATTGCTCTATGTGACCATTCTCCTTCGGTTGGCATCGCCGGAGGACTGCCGCCCGAGAAGCTGGAGCAGAAAATCGAGGCCGTAGCTGCCGCCAATGAGGAGCTGGACGGCATCACTATTCTGATGGGATCAGAGGTGGACATCAAAGCCGATGGCAGACTGGACTATTCCGACGATCTCCTGGCCAAGTGCGATGTGGTGGTGGCCTCAGTACACATGGGCCAGCAGCAGACGGAGAGGGCCATAACGGGAAGGCTGATCTCGGCCATAGAAAATGAGAATGTGGATATCATTGGGCACCCCACAGGAAGGATCATCGATCAGCGCGAGCCTTATGATATGGATATGCAGGCTGTCTTGGAGGCGGCAGCAAGGACAAAGACGGCCCTTGAGATAAACGCCTACCCCAGTCGCCTTGACCTGAGCGACGTCAATGCCAAAGCCGCCAAAGAGATGGGCATAAAGATGGCCATAAACTCCGATGCTCACGATCCCGAGCAGCTTCTGACCATGAAATACGGCGTGAATGTAGCCAGGCGGGCCTGGCTGGAGAAGAAGGACGTGCTAAATGCCCTACCTCTAAAGGAGCTTCTGGCTGCCTTGAAGCACTAGACGATGAACCAGGAAGGCAAAAAGAATGCAGAATATTTGAATAAAAAGATGAATATTAAATGAATGATTTAAGAACCATGAAAGGCTTATTAATATGAGAAAAAGAAGCACCCTTATGAGAATTAACAACCAAGCCAAAGTAGGACTGGTAACCGTTGTATGTCTCCTTTGCCAGGGTTATATCTTCTCTTATATCCTGGCTGTGGAGCCCAATCCCTTGATATCCTTTGTGCCGCTTCTCCCCTATCTTGCTTACGTTTATGCTCGCGGAAGGAGAACATGGTATTTCAATAAGCCTCAATACTGGATGGCAGCAATTGTCGTTCTAACTGCGCTGGATATAATGCCTTATGCTTTTTATTAATTTCGAGAATTTATAATCTGATGTTTGATGCGCTCTCTGCGATAAAAAAAACCATCAATGCTTTGGGGATTATCCCAATTGTCCCTTGAAAACTTCATATCGCTTACCTCTAGAAACCTATATATTCTAGATCTTCTTATGGCACGGCCCGTGAATAATCTAGAGATAAATACAGAGACGTTAATCACCGTAGCAGGATTTTTAGGAGCTATTTTGCTCCTCCTGGATGTCGTGGTAGTTAAATGATTTTAAGAATACATTTTAAGAATGTATTTGATTATATTATTCAATGAGATCGGTGCTCATTTGCTCATTATGCAGAAGTAATAAATCAAGAGCCGATTGAGGAGTAATATGAGGTATGGAGAGGTTCAGGAAGGAGGTTTAGGACCTGAACTCTCCTTATCTTGGCAGAATTTCTATCAGCTTGATTTTTGATGAGAATACAAACTTGATCTTTTGGTCATCCAATTTATTCTTCCAATTACATTATCCGCTCTTATCAGATTTAACACTTTTGGTATATTAATTAAGTTTATGGCTAAATGATAAAAAAATTTTAATATTGCTGTACGTGATGTAATGGGCGAAGATTAGATGTAGCGGCGATTAGAATAATCTATCTGGATGTATCCAGCTGGATGTATCTATTTGGATTTGAACCACTTGAGTATCCGGCTGGAAAAGAAAAGGAGGCGAAACAGCCATTGCAGTGCATAATATCGCATCTCAATTCGATCATGGTGTTTTTTAGTGGGAGCCGAAATGCTAGCTGGTGACATCTCAGAATATGAAAAGGCCCTGATAGTATGCGAGAAAATGCTGGCCTTCGAGATGGATCATGCGCAGCGGAGCAATATACTGAGAAAGATAGGCGACAGCTGCCTGGAAATAATTAAGCAAAAAAATGATCTGAAAAGCTGCGAGCGTGCCATTGCCGCCTATGAAAAAGCTCTGCTTGTCTATACTCTTGAGAACTATCCAATTCCTCGCGCTAAAGTCATGAGGGGCTTGGGCTTCGCCTATGTCGCTTTGGCAGACCTCGCTAATCGAGCCCGGAACCTCAAGAAGGCTATCGCTTGCTGGGAAGAATCCCTGTGCTTCTTCTCTTTAACCGCCGCTTCCGAAGACCATGCCACTATTCAAAACGAACTGGGCTGTGCCTACCGAAAACTGGCAGAGCTGGAGAACCGATGGGAAAATGGCAAAAGGGCAGTAGAGTCTTGCAAAGCTGCCCTGCGCGTCTATAACCTAAAGGACAGCCCCCTGCAATTTGCAGCAGCTATGGCCAACCTGGGAAGCGCCTATCTGACGCTGGCCCAGGCGGCAGATCAGGCGAACTGCTGCAAGAAAGCTATTCTTGCTTATGAGGAAGTTATCCAGGTTTATTCTTCTGCCCGCTATCCACAGCAATACGCGGCTATGAAAAACAATCTGGCCATAGCCTATCTCTCTCTTTCCGAGGTAGAGGACAAGGCAGTAAATTGCCGCCTGGCTCTTGCCGCATGCAGGGAAGCACTTCTCTATAGAACTGCCGAAGAGCGGCCACTGGCCTATGCAGCCTCGCAGAACAATCTGGGAAATGCTTACCTTGCCTTGGCCGAAGGGAATATGGAAGTGGGTGAAGAGGAGAATGAGCAAGTGGATAGGCAAGAGGATAGGCAGGAGGATGAGCAAGGTTGCATGGGAAACTGCCGGCGAGCCCTGGAAGCTTACAGCAATGCTCTACAGATATATTCTCTCGAAGAGTTTCCCAGGCTTTATGCGACGGCTCAAAATAATCTGGCTAATGTCTATCTGACCTTAGGGCAGAGAGAGGATAAAGCCAGCAAATGCATGAAGGCCATTTTGGCTGCTCAAGAGGCGCTTTGCGTCTTTTCCCTGGAAGACTCTCCTGAGGATTATGCCGAAGCCCAGGGTAGCCTCTGGCTTGCCTATCTTACCTTAGCTGATATCGAGTACCGGGCTGAGAATTGCTCTCTCGCCCTGGAGGCCTGTGAGGAGAGACTGCGGGCTTACAGGGCTTGGGCCGCCCAGCCACTACAGTATGCTTCATGCTGCAAGGATCTGGCCATCACAGCCAGCATGCTGGCAGATATGGAAATGTCGGTGGAAGCAAAAGCCGAAGACTGCAAAAAGGCGATCTCTTCGGCTCTTGAGTCTTTGCAGATCTATAACGTCCGTATTCACCCCGAGGAGTATGCTGAGGCAAAGATTTTGCTCTGGGCAGCTTATTCGGCACTGGCGGAGGTGGAGGAAAAGCAAGAGAATTGCAAAAAGGCCATCGAGGCCTGTGAGTCTGCCATCAGAATCTATGAGAGGATAAGCCCGGCTGAACACGCAGATGCTCTCAAGAACCTGGGCTACAGCTTCATCACTTTAGCTGAGATGGAGAACACGGCGGAAAACTGCAAGAAAGCCATCGAGGCTTGCGAGCGTGCCCTGGAGTACTACACGCTGGAGAGGTCATCTTTGGAGCATGCTGATATTCTGAGGGATCTGGCCTTTGCCCATGTAACTTTGTCGACGGTGGAAGATAAAGAGGAGTGCAGCAAAAAGGCGCTCAAGACTTACAAGAAAGCCTTCAAGATCTACCAGACAAGGTCGGAGGAGCTTGAGAAGCAAGGCGATCCAGGTGCCCATGAGATGCGAGAACAGGCGGAAAAATGCCACCGTTCCATGCAGTCGTGCAAGGCCATCTTCAAGGCGGGGCGAAAGGCTGGGGCAGCCGCTCCATCGCAAGAGAGGTCAGGAGCATGACAGATTTGACGCAGGAGCAGAAGACGGAGTACTTCCGGCGATCCTACACGGCTGTGGATGGGCTGTGGTTCATGAAGGTCGAGGAGAGGCTGGGCTTCGATGAGGCCTTGCGGCTGGACGAGGCCGTCTGGAAGGTTCTGCCCAAGATTCAGGCCCGCACTCTCAAGGGCATGATGAATCTGAAAGACGGCCTGGAAGGGCTAGAGCAGGCACTGTCCGCTCGTCTGGCCCTGGAGGGCTTCGACTATGAGATGGAGAAGCGAGAAGATGGCTTTGCCGTGATTGTCAAAAGGTGTCCCTGGCATGATGCTATGATAAAGTCAGGGCGCGCGAATTTGTCGGAGCCGGTAAGCGATCTCATCTGCAGGGTGGAAAATACGGTGTGGGCAAGTGAGTTTTCGGGAGCGGATGGAAGCGAGGGCCGGGAGATCGGGTTCGAGCGGGAGGAGAGGATCTGCCAGGGAGAGGAAAGATGCGTGCTCTGGTTTGGGAGATAGGCAAGAAACATCATTTGGGCAAAAGTCCATTTAGACTCGAACACCCGGACGGCAACCTAAGGTAACCATGATATACCCTCCCGCCAATCTCCTCTCATGCGCGTTGCAATCGTCGTCTCCGACCCTCTGGATTGGACGGCCCAGGCTCTCATCGCCTCCTTCTCTAAAAAAGGTATAGATGGATTTTTCCTGAACTTCTCCGAGCTTTTCGTCAGCATCGACAGCGGTCAATCCTTTAGCTGCAGTGGAATCGATCTCCTGAATCTGGACGCCCTGGTGGTTCGAGATTTGGGCAGAAAGGGGCCTAGCGATGTCGCCTTCCGCTTTGAGATCTTACAGGCCCTGCAAGAGAGAGGCATTGCCATCATCAATCCGCCCCAGGCCATCGCCCGGGCGGCAAACAAGTTCGCTGCCTCCAGGACTCTTCAAGATGCCGGAGTTGCTACTCCCAGGACGATCGTCACCAACGACGTCAAGGAGGCCCTAAGAGTTCTGCATGATTATGATAAAGCGGTCTCCAAACCACTCTTCGGCTACAAGGGCAGAGACATCGTTCTTCTAGAGGACGGCATCGAGGCCGACGTTGCTCTGCTAAAGGATATCATGGAAAAGCAGGGGCTGATCTACCTGCAGGAGTTCATCGCCTCCGATTCTCCCCGCGACATCCGCGTCTTTGTAGTGGATGGAAAGGTTCTGGGCGCCATCTATCGCGTTGCCCCTCCTGGCGAGTGGATCAGCAACCTGGCCCGCGGCGGTCAGGCATCCGTCTGTCCCGTAACGAAGGATTTGGTGGAGATATCTGCAAAAGCCGCAAAAGCAGTGGATGCCGTCTACTGCGGCGTGGATCTCCTGGAGACCGCTCAGGGGCTTTCGGTCATCGAGGTGAATGGAACGCCCTCGGGAAAGGGCATCTTCGAGGCTCTGGGTGTGGATGTGACTGAGGCCATAGCCGAGTACGTGCATCAAAATTGTTATCTACGTGGCCGCTAACCTATTGCCCATGTTTACGATACTCACCGGTGCACAGTTTGGTGATGAAGGCAAAGGCAAGGTAATTGATCTGCTAGCCGAAAATTATGATGTCGTGGTTCGCTTCCAGGGTGGCGACAACGCTGGCCATACAGTGGTTGTAAGCGGCAAGAAATACAAACTGCATCTGGTTCCCAGCGGCGCCATCTTCGGCAGAAGGCTGCTCATCGGTCCAGGTGTCGTGCTCAACCCCCGTGTTCTGTGGGATGAGATCCAGACACTGGAATCAGAGGGCATCAAGCTGGATATTGGCATCGACGCCAAGACGACCATCATCATGCCCTATCACATCGAACTGGACGGACTGCGTGAGAAGGCCAGGACGGAGAAGATCGGAACCACCAACCGGGGCATTGGATTTGCATACGTGGACAAGACCGCTCGCGAGGAAGTGCAGATGGGAGATCTCACCGACCCGGCTCTTTTAGAGGCCAAGCTCAAGGAGATCGGTCCGGCCAAGGAGAAGGCCATCGCAGACATGGGCGGCGACCCCACAGTGGTCAGGTATGCGCCATTCATCGATGAGTATCTGGAGATCGGAAAGCGCCTGAAGGATAGGGTGACGGATGTATCGCGAGAGATCAACGTCGCTCTCATCGAGGAAAAGAGCGTTCTGGCCGAGGGCGCTCAGGGTGCATTTCTGGATGTCATCCACGGCACGCAGAAGTTCGTGACCTCCAGCTTCACTATCGCTGGATCTGCCTGCGCCAATCTGGGCGTCGGCCCGGTAATGGTAGACAACGTGGTTGGCGTGATCAAGGCCTACATCACCCGAGTCGGCGAAGGTCCCATGCCCACAGAGCTAAAAGATGATCTGGGCGCGCAGATGCGAGAGAAAGGTGCTGAGTATGGCACTACCACGGGCAGGGCCAGACGCTGCGGCTGGTTTGATGCAGTCCTGGGCCTGAAGTCCGTCTACCTGAACGGCTACACGGAGCTGGCACTAACCAAGCTGGATGTTCTGACGGGCATAGATCCCATAAAAATATGCGTGGGCTACGATCTGGATGGTGAGACCTTAGGTTATCCCCCGGAGAGCACGGTGGATCTGGCCAGGTGCAAGCCCGTTTATGAAGACATGGCCGGCTGGACTGAGGATATAACCGAGGTCAAAGATTATGACGATCTGCCGGCTAATGCCCGGATTTATGTTGAACAGCTGGAGGATCTGCTGGGTGTGGATGTCTCTGCCGTCTCTGTAGGGCCGGGAAGGGAGCAGACCATCTTCCGGGATGAACCGGAAGTGTGAAGCCATAAGTAATGGATCTTTTCATCCTGAATCTTAACTTTACCAAGTATGAGTCGGGCCTAAGTGGTGCGGCTCATATTGGTTTTTATGCTTTGTTTTTTCGTCTTATTCATTAATTATTATTGCAATTTTATTATTATTTTCACAAAGCGCTCTCCTGTTTTTTCCCCACCATTTTATCCAAATTATCCATTATACGCTTTAGTTGCAAGCGGTTTTTCCTCGAAAAAATATTTATTCTTATAGATCCTTAATTGGTGTATCTATAGAGAAATGGGGGTTATAGTCTATGAAAAGGCATCTACTAATATTGATCATGATCATGCTGGTCAGCTTATCGAGCGCGGCATCCGAAAAAAAACCTGACCAGCAGGTTGGGTATAATTTCGGCGATATGACGCTCAGTCAGGTTGTCGATCCATCTGGCTCTGCAGTCAATGTAAATATCAAGGACAACTCATTTCAGCCTCCTGTCTTGAACGTGCCAGTTGGAGCAACTGTAGAGTGGCATAATCAGGATAGTGTGCAGCATACCGTTACCAGTGATATTCAAGGCTTATTCGAATCAAGTGTGCTAATGCCGGGAGAAAAGTTCGCTTTCAAATTCAATACTCTCGGCAGCTTCGGATATCATTGCAGCATTCACCCTGGCATGCAAGGAGCGATCACTGTAAAAGGCACTGCTACTTCGCAAGGTTCGTCATCTCTGGCGACAACGATGACAGGATCTTCATCTTTCCTTGCAGAAAGTAACCTTGGATCGGAAAAGGCTGGCTCAAAAGGAGCAGTATCGGCATCCTGGAGCGAGAGTCCTCTCAGCTTCAGCGGGCAGACGATGTCAGGAGGTATGCAGTCCGAAAGTCAGGGTGCGACCGGGGGCAGCAGTCTGCAGCCAAAGTTCAATCTAGCAATAGACCAGAGCGCTGGCCAGTCATTAGGTCAAGTATCCGGTCAAATATCCAGTCAGGTATCCAGTCAATCACCTGGCCAGGCTTCCAGCCAGGTTGCTTTGCAGAAGTTCTCCCAATACTACCACTCTACCTCCGAGGCTCCGGAAGATCAGCTCACAGCTCCCACTAAAATCAATTTGAACGGGGACGAGCCTGCCATGCTCTACTTCGGCTCCACGCAAAAAGCGGTACCCTATGCACAGTATCAGACCTATGCTCTAAGCACCGGCACAAACTCCCTCTGGATTTCCGGGGCCACTAGCTGGACCCAGTATGCTATGGTTCCTTTGGGCTCCATGCTCAATATGATCACCATGTCGCCTGCCGGAGGTTACGGCTATCTCTACGAGATTTATCCGGATGGCAGCCTGGATAAAAACAGCTTCTACTTAGATCCCTATAACCAGATAGGATTTTATGCTGATGAGCTGGGGCAGCATCAGTTGTTCTTCAATATTGCCGGACAGCCCAGCAACGTGATAGTAATCGATGTAGTGCCCTATCAGCCTCCCGCCCAGCCCGTCTATAATTTCGCGGCAGTCACTATCAGCTCAGCCTGGCTGCGAGGGTATAATGTCTACGTCGACGGCAGCTATCAGGCCACCGAGGGAATGACGGGAGACCCCTACGGCACTGTGACCATCAATGTGCCAGGAAATCAATATCATAACATCGCCATAGATGGCAGCGGGCTCACGTTCTCGGATTACAAGTACTTTAAGGCCGGCTATGCTTACCAGCTAAATGTGTAGGCCTGGCCACTTAATTATTTTTTATTAAAAATGTATTTTGTAGAATTGCGTTAACCATTTCCTTGCTGCAAAGATTTCTGGTAGGCCTTCCAGCCCGGACACCAGCCGGTATGCCAGCGCCAGATCCTATCTAAAATGGAGCCGGGATGCTTTTCGGAGTACCTTCGCAGGGGACAGGTTTCGCACATAAGCTTCTTTTCGGGCATGGTATCTCAAACATATATTATTGCTTCTTGCGTTTATCTTTGTCTATATAGTTCCGTCCAAGGATCAGCTATTCATTCAATAGAGGATTTCGAATACCACTGCATTAGCACCCTCTGAAGTGAGTCCCATTAATATATTTAAATTTAAACATTTTTATTTTAAAATGAATTCCCCGCAGCTTGCTGCGTGGGTGTTCCGCCGCCGTTTCACTTCGATAGTTCATTGACCGGTTATTATTAATATCATCGGGCAGCCCCTATCATCAGTAACTTTAGGTTAGTATTATATACTTAGACTGGCCTACATGCATTTAAGATGAGCATTAATTATCGCACTCGATTGGACGGTGCAAAGTCCCTGCCAGACATCTTCGAACTGGTCAAATCATTGGTTCTAAAGAGCATGGGTAAGAGCCGGGGAGGGCTGATGCTGGGCATGGCCAACCTGGGAAACCACCCGCAGGGTTTTTTCGGAGGCTTTTTCACCACGGGCTCCAACGTCATCGTCCTCAATAAGATCCCGCTGCAAAGGATCAAGGAGACGCGCCCGGAGCTTTACAAGCCCTATGTCTTTCATGTCCTGCTCCATGAATACATCCATTCCCTGGGCTACCTGGACGAGGCTGATGTAAAGTCAAAGGTCTTTGAGATCACGAAAGCGGCTCTGGGAGAAGAGCACCTGGCCACCCAGATGGCAGCTAATGCCGGCGAGTTCATCAAGCATTTGGCCTACCCTGATGTAGCTTGGAAAGCGGAAGATGCAGGACTGGAACTGGTAAAGGGTTTTGACAGGTCGAGTGTCTGCTACATCGCTTAGGATGAAAACCAATTCCTCTTTATCTTTCGTTTTTTTTTTTCATTTTCTTTTTTTTTAAATTATGGTGAAAAATAGTATGGCCGTTATGGGAATTAAGAGGTTGTCGTCCATCGGTGTAGCAAGGCTTTCTGCAACTGCCGCTAAAGCTGCCAGTGCTATCCCCATCCAGCCTACGAACAGACACGCTGGCAGAGAAAAGACAAAAAATGCAACCGATCCCTCCACGGTTTTGATTCGGTTGTAAGGGATCAGGTGCCGACCTCTGATGCCGAAAATTGTGGCGGCGGAGTCTCCCGCGGCCAGAGCCACAATTGCTGCCGCGATCTCATTGGCATTGCCCAGAGATAGAGCCAAAAGCAGCGTTCCCACAACGTACCAGAAGGCTCCGTAGCCGGGAAACCTGACATTCTCTCTCTCGAATGTCTCTTCAAACCAGTGTGCGATGGGAATTTTTCGACCTTGCCTCATCAAGACAATCATTATAGAGCCAAAAATAAAAGTAGTACTTAAAAAAATTATAAGATTTATCCGTCCTAAATAAAATAATACAAATATTAAGAAAAGACCGAAGAAGGTGTGAAAAAGCTTTCTTCTTATCTCGAAATCGAGTCGCCCTCTTTTCATGAGTTTCAATTGCTTTTATGTTCAATATCTATATTAATAACTAGCGGCAATAAAATTTAAAAACACAAAAAAAAGAAAGGACTGAAATCCAAAGGAAAGATTGTCTCTATTTCATGCCTCCTAACCATTTCCTGATCTCTTGAGCAGCAATTTCCTTTCCGCCCAGTCCAAATGCTAGGGCAATCGCCACGGCTATGGCTCCCAGGAGCAGGCCGAATGCCAGGTTGATGATCTCATTGGCCAGTCCCATCTGCCGCAAAGCCATGGCCCCGGCAAACGCCAAAATGGATATCCTGGCCGCATGAGCCGGCAATTTGGATGAGCTCATACCGCTGGATACTACAGCATTGAAGGCGAGATTTGCCAGATAAATGCCGATGGCAAATATGATCAAGCCCATGAGAACATGTCCTGCGAAGATTGTGAACTCATAGATAATATCTGCCAGCAAGGCAAATTTGAGCATCTGGGTCGCTTCGATCAGGGCAAAGAGCATTATGGCCACAATTACAATGTAGCCGACCATCTGAGATGGCGTTCTTGCTGGAGGTTCCGCCCCCTCAGCGGCTGGCTTAGCCAGACCAAGCCTCTCCGGCAAAGAGTCAAATCCCATTCCCGCTAGCAGCTTGACTGCCAATTCGGCAATGATCTTTCCCAGTATGTAAGCCACGGCTAAGACCAGAGCCGCTCCAAATAAATTGGGCAGAATAGCAAGCATCTGAGCAAGCATATTGGAAACTGGCAGAGTGATGGCATCTATTGCCAGAGCCTGCAAAGCGGCGACCAGCACAGGTATGAGGATCAGTATGTAGACTACCAGACCGATGAGACCTGCAAGACCCTGGCTGCCCAGAACCTTTGCCAATCCCACTTTTTCGCTCAGCCTCTCGCTTCCCACGGCAATGAGCAGGTTTGTCACTATCTTTTGCAGGATGCGGGCAATAAACCATCCGATTATGAGGATGATGGCTGCCGCCAGCAGATTGGGCAGGAATCCCAGGATCTTGGCAATCATGAGCTGCAAAGGCTCTAAGAGTCCACCCAGAGCCAGAGCATTAAGGATCATGGGCAGGAATAGAAGCAATACCAGGAAGAAGACAATTTCCGCTATGGTTTGGCTTAAAGGTATATCCGCTTTATCCAGACCGGTCTTGCTGCCCAGGCCCTCATCTACCTTTGCGGTCATAAGCACTCTGAGAACTATCTTCTTCAGCACTGTGGCAATAATCCAGGCAATAACGGCAAGCACCAGTGCAGCAAAGAGCTTGGGAATATACGAGAATACTATATTCAGCAATCGACTGAGCGGCTCTGCTACCAGAGTGAGGCCCAAGATCTGAAAGAATGCCACAAATACAAAGAACAGCAGCACATAATAGATTATCTTGGAAATCCATCGATGTGGCTGCATAGCCTGAGCCTTCTCTTCTCCAACCGCGTTTCTGGCTATTTTTTTATCCAGTCCGGTGCTGTGCAGCGCCTTGCCAATAATGGATGACACTATCAATGCAACCAGCCATCCGACAATTAGAACGACCAATGCCCCAATCAGGTTGGGGCTGTATGACCCAAAAGCGTGAAAAATTGGATCCATAAATGCCATAAAAACCATCTCCTTAATTACATATTGAATATCATAATATTTAAAGATTATCAACTAAAAAAATAAGAACCATTCAATCTATTTCCGGCATCATGGAGCACTTTCCAGAAATCAAGTGGTTTCTCGATTTTTCCAAGGCCATAATGATGCACAGTTGACGGCTGCCTAATATCAAGAATGTTTAAATCAAAAATATTAGCGAAGTACTCAAAGGTTGCTAATGCAGTGATATTCGAAATCTTTCCCAGAAGGTTCTAAATCCATTCGCAGTCACTGACACCGGTCTTTTTCCAGGAACTTTCTTCGGGTATTTGTGGTTCGCGATAGGGACCGGGAAATCTACCTCAAGAATATTAAATATCGATTTCCTGTAGCTGTAGACTCCAGTGATTTCCATAGCTACTGCTTCAACTTTGTTCTCCTTCAACCAATCACTCAGTTTTATAAGATCTGAGGTCATGGTTGAGCAATGTTCTGATTTCGACATTGTATTGAGTTATCTTTCGAACAAAAAGCTTTTAACCTTAGAAAATGTAATGTAACGAGATAATTATGGGTGTTACTTACCTAAATTTATTGTCAATGGAGGGCTCTTGAGGAGAGTGATGCCTATATATAAACCGCTTAATAGTATAATGCAGAATGGTGTGCAATAAATTTTTAGGGTAATGATGAACACCTCCTCAGACTACAGAGCTAAAATTTCTTTTCGCGGCGCTCTGACGCTGTGGGCACTCATTGTGCTTGGATATCTGATACTATTAATATTATTCAGAAAAGATGATGCATTTCGTGCCACGCTTAACGATTTCCTCTTTCCAGTGTTTAATGGGTTGACTGTATTAAGTTTATTTTACGCTGCCAAATTATCCAAGCCACATGGAAGACGTTTATGCATTGCCTGGACCTTCATGGCCCTTGGGCAGCTTTCTTTTATGTTGGGTGATATCGTTTGGGCGTTCCTCAATTATGGTAGTCACCAGAATCCTTTCCCTTCAGCAGCCGACGGGCTTTATTTGATGTATTATCCCCTCTTTGCCGCAGGCATTTTCCTTTTGCCGGCAGCGCCCCTTACTCGTGGCGATCGACTTAAGCTTTCGCTGGATGCCGGAATTGTAATGCTCTTCGCAATTTTATTTTTCTGGATTTTTTTGATTGAGCCTATTATTGCCGCTAACATAGGGGATACTCTGGCTTTGGCGATATCCCTGGCTTACCCCGTATTGGATTTGGCTCTCCTCTTTGCCTTGCTGGCATTTCTATTCCGACCGCTCCAGTTAGTAAGACAGGGACCGTTATTACTGCTGTCTGGTGGCGTTGCCATAGAGATAATCACAGACACCATTTATGGCTTGCAGTCTCTCTTAGGAACCTTTGTATCAGGGGAACTGCTGAGTCTGGGATGGTTGGCGAGTTACGCCTTGGTCGGATTGGCTGCGATCTTGCAGGCGGATTTCCGCAAATTTGATCCATCCAGACCGTTTTATGAGTTTGAACTTCAGAGCGAAAAATTGGCCTGGCTTTCTTATCTGCCTCATATTTGTGTTTTCGCGGCATACCTTATGTTTATGTGGAACCACTACCGGCTAGCAGAGCCCTCTTCTTCTTCCATTTTATGGGGCGTAGGTGGCGGTGTAATTGGCCTGGCTATAATTCGTCAGATCACAGCTACAAACGAGAATACGAGACTACTTGCCAATACCCAAACGCAAATCAAGGAGCATATGCAAACTGAGGAAATGCTTCGCGAAAGCGAGGAACTTTTCCGTACAGTTTTTGAAGTAGCCCCGGAAGTGATCTTCACTATCTCAGCAAAAGATGGATCGCTCACTTCTCTTAATCCCGCCTTTGAAAGAATAACTGGTTGGTCAGCGGCTGAGTGTCTGGGCAAACCTTTCATGGAGATCATTCATCCCGATGACCGATCCCAGGCCGTATCACTGTTCACCGAGACCCTAAGCGGACAAAATACGGAAATGCATGAATTAAGATGTCTATCCAAATCCGGCGAGTACATAATTGCAGAAATCATGGGTGTACCCCAGACAAGAGGCGGAAAAATTGTAGGAAAGCTTGGATTTGCCCGCGACATTACTGAGCGCAAGCGATCGGAAGAGGCTCTCAAGAAAAGCGAGCAGTCCTACCGCCTGCTTGCGGAAACCGTCACAGATATCATCTGGAAGATGGATATGAACCTGAAATATAGCTACCTTAGCCCTTCTTTTGAGCGCATAAGCGGTTACAGTACAGAGGAAGGAAGGGGGATGTCGCTGGAAAAAATCATGACACCAGAATCCATAAAAGTTATCAAGCAGGCTTTTGCGGAAGAGATGGAAAATGAAAAAGATCCGAAAAAAGACCTGTTCAGGTCACGAAAGATTGAAGTTGAAGAAATATGTAAGGACGGCAAAACCGTTTGGATCGAGGTTAATACTACTTTTATACGCGATCAAGAGGGGCGACCCATTGGCATCCAGGGGAGTTCGCGTGAAATTACAGAGAGAAAGCGAACAGAAAAGGCCCTCCTCGAGTCGGAGGCAAAATACAGAACCATCTTTGAGAACACCGGAAATGCGACGCTTATTCTAGATGAGGACACCACGATCTCTCTTGCAAATACCAAATCCGCTGAGTTCTTCGGCTACTCGAGTGCAGAAGTTACGGGCAAGAAAAGCTGGACAGAATTCATCTACAAGGATGACCTCGATATGATGAAGAAGTATCATTCTTTGAGGAGATTGGACCCAGAGGCCGCCCCAAGAAACTACGAATTCAGATTGCTCGATAATGCGGGCAAAATCAGATACGTCTTCATGACCATAGCCATGATTCCAGGTACAAAGCAAAGCGTAGCATCTCTTATGGGCATAACACGAATTAAACTCTCGGAGAAGAAGCTTCGGGCCTCCTTGGAGGAGAAGGATTTGCTTTTGAAGGAGGTTCATCACAGAGTAAAAAACAATATGCAGGTTATCTACAGCCTGCTCAACCTTCAATCCGAACAAATCGAGGATCCGCAAGCTCTCAGAATGTTCAAAGATAGTCAGAACCGGGTAAAGTCGATGGCGATGGTTCATGAAAAATTATATAGATCGGAAGATCTCGCTCGTATCAACTTTGCTGAGTACCTTAGAAGTCTGACAATAGATCTCTTAAGGTCTTACAGAGCTGGATCGGATAGAATTCAGCTCAAAATAGACGTTCAGGATGTTTTTCTCGGAATAGACACGGCAATTCCGTGTGGCCTGATTACAAACGAGCTTGTCTCTAACTCTCTTAAACACGCCTTTCCAGCAGACACTAAAGGTGAGATACATATTGAGCTTTTCAAAGGTGACAATGGCGAGCTCACGCTGACCATCAGCGATAACGGCATCGGCTTCCCAGAGGGAGTCGATTTCCGGAATACGGAGTCACTGGGCTTGCAGCTAGTCAATACTTTGACAGAGCAGCTTGGCGGGACCATTGAACTAGATCGAAGCTGTGGAACCGCATTTAAAATTATATTTTCGGAAATAAATTAATAAGGATGACGCAGTAGATGACAAAAGTTAGAATCATGGTCGTAGAGGATGAAGGCATCGTAGCGATGGACATACGTAATAGGTTGAGCCGCCTGGGGTATGAAGTTGCTGGCATAGCTCCATCTGGAGAGGTAGCCATTAAAAAAGCTGCGGAAACGCATCCTGATTTAGTTCTAATGGATATCATGTTGAAAGGGGATATGGATGGCATCGAAGCTAACACGGCGATCCAGAAACTCATTAACGTCCCGGTAATTTATGTCACTGCCTCCTCCGATGAAAAAACTATCCAGAGAGCAAAAACTGCTGGATCATGGGGTTATTTGATAAAGCCATTTAGCGATGATGAACTGCAAAATGTAATTAAAAATGCCTTATCATCGATTAAGGACTTTTCAAAATAAAAGATTTTAAGATAGAATGCACTCGACGAAAATGTAGCTTGGAGTTTTGGGTCGGCAATTGACGAAAAAATAAGAGGTCTACATAGAGGATAAAATAGATGAGGGTTCGCCTATTATCGCATTTCGATGACGGGAGTCACAACGAAAAATTGCTGCTCCTCCTGGGAATAGTAGCAGCTTATATGATCATGTTCAAGCCGATCTACTTAGTAGTAGGAGAAGCAGCTGACGTCCTGTATTTCGTGCCTGTGGCAATGGCAGGATGGTTATTGGGAACGCGTAGCGGATTGCTCTTTGGTTTTCTCTCCATACCTGTGAACGCTCTTCTCTTCAGCCAGTTTCAAGAAATAACGCTCATATATCTTATGCCTCTATATCCAATGCATCTTTTTGCCATTATAGTCGGCAGTTTGACCGGTCAGTTCAAGAATCTCCTTGATCACGCTAAAAATCAGACCCGTAAGCTAGAGCAAGAGGAAAAGGGCCACCTTGAGGAGATCGCCGAAAGAGTTCGGCTGGAGGATGAGCTGCGAAAATCTGAAGAGAAATACAGGCAGTTAGTAGAAAATGCCAACGAAATGATAATTGTGGCTCAAGACGGAGTCCTCAAGTTCTTCAATCACAAATTGGTTGAACTCTCAGGCTATACAAAAGAAGAACTTTCATTTATGCCTTTTTCGCAGCTTATTCATCCGGAAGACCAGGGTATTGTGGTCGAAAATCACCTGAAGCGGCTTAGAAATGAAAATCTTCCTGAAATTTACGATTTTAGGACCATCGATAAACATGGAAATCTCAAGTGGGTCGAAATTAATTCTGTAACGATTGACTGGCAAGGCCAACCGGCTACTCTGAACTTCCTGAGCGACATCTCGGAGCGCAAGAAGGCAGAGGAGGCATATCGAGCCATCGTCGATCACTCCTTACAGGGGCTAATGATTGTACAGGATAGTCGCATCGTCTTTTCGAACCAGGCACTGGCAAATATTGTCGGGTACTCTGTTGAAGAGATGCTAGCTGGCTCGAAAGAAATTGTAATGGACAGCGTGCATCACGAAGATAGAAAGCTGGTTTGGAGCCGTTATTTCGACCGGCTAAGCGGAAAATCTATTCCGGAACAATATGAGCTTCGCGTTATCCGGAAGGATGGGACTTCAGTTTGGCTGGAGATGCATGCCACGCAAATCAAATTCATGGAACGTCCTGCAGTGCAGGCAGCCGTCTTGGATATTACAGAACGCAAAAAGGTTGAAGAAGAGGTCAAAACGCTCAACTCCGAGCTGGAAAGCCGTGTCATAGAACGCACTGCACAGCTCGAAGTCGCTAATAAAGATCTTCAAGCGGAAATTGCTGAACGCGTGGTTGCCCAAGATAGGCTTTCACGGCTGAACGAGTGCCTTCTATCATTTGGTACGGATGCCACTGAGAATATCAATTCCCTCATTGCTTTGTTCGGAAATCTGCTTCAAGGAGACTGTGCTATCTATAGCCGCTTTGATGGGGAAAAGTTCAACATCGTTGGCAGATGGAACGTGCCGCCAGATTTCGTTCCTGCGGATCGACTAGAAGACCAAATGTGCTACGAACTTGTCCAGCGCCAGGGAGATAAGTTCCTGTTTATCCGAAATCTGGATCAAACCAGGTACGCACTGGCAAATCCGGATTTGCTTCGCTTCGGGATAAAGACGTATCTTGGTAGAACTACAACCTTTGATGGCGTGCATGTAGGTTCTCTGTGCGTCCTTTATAGAGGCGATCGATCTCCCACTGATGAAGACAAGAAGTACATGGATATAATTGCTTCAGCTATAGGAGTTGAGGAAGAGAGAAGGCAGGCAATAGAGAAAATGCAAGAGAGCGAAGCTCGATTCAGACGCCTTGCCGAGAACGCCCCCGACATTATTTCCCGTTTAGCCTTGAATCCTAAACCTCATATAGTATATATTAGCCAGGCTGTCGAGAGTATATTAGATTATTCTCCAGAAGATTTCTACTCAAAACCAGAATTGGCGTTGGATTTTATTCATCCTAATGACTTGCATCTATTTGAGTCGATAATATGGGGCGAGGTACCATCATCAACTCCCATAACGCTACGATTATTGAGCAAGGATGGAAGATGTATCTGGGCTGAGCAGCGCAGTGTTCCCATCTATGCCGAATCAGGCAAGCTGGAAGCCATTGAATCCGTCACCCGAGACGTTACCGATCGAGTGCTGACAGAGTCGCAGCTCAAATCCTCTCTTGAGGAAAAAGAGGTGCTTTTGAAAGAGGTTCATCACAGAGTCAAGAACAATCTGCAAGTGATTTCCAGCCTGCTCAACCTCCAGTCGAGTTATGTCGACGACCCGCATACTAGGGAGTTATTCAAGGAAAGCCAGAACCGGGTCAAATCCATGGCAATGATCCACGAAAGGCTTTACAGATCCGATGATCTCATGAGGATCGACTTCGCTGAGTACATCAGGGGGCTGGTTTCAGACCTTTTCATATCGTACAAGTCCAAATCAGATGGAGTTCAGCTCAGGATTAATGTTGTTGAATCATCTATCGGAATAGACGCGGCAATCCCTTGTGGCCTAATAGTAAACGAGCTCGTTTCGAATGCATTGAAGCATGCCTTTCCCAATGGTAGGAAGGGCGAGATCCATATCGACTTTAATCGGGATGACGAAGGGTTCAATCTCGTTGTCGGAGATAATGGCGTTGGATTTCCTGTAGGACTCGATTTTCGCAAGACGGAGTCGCTTGGTTTGCAGCTGGTAAATACATTGACTGATCAGATAGGCGGAACGATTGAATTAGATAGTAGCTCTGGAACAGAATTTAGAATTGCTTCTTCGGAAATTTAATTATAAGGAAAGAGATCATGGCGAATGTGAATGTTCTGGTTGTAGAAGATGAAAGCATCGTCGCTATGGATATACGAACTCGTCTTGTACACTTAGGATATGATGTTTCTGCTATCACATATTCAGGAGAAGCAGCTATAAAAAAGGCAGAGGAGCTGCTCCCAGATCTTGTGCTAATGGATATTCATCTGAATGGAAAAATGGATGGCATCGAAGCTGCCCAGCAAATTCATGATCGTTTCGATATCCCCGTAGTATATCTAACTGCTTACTCAGATGAAAAAACTCTAGAACGTGCAAATGTAACTGAGCCTTTTGGATATATTATTAAACCATTTGATGATCGAGAACTACACGTCGCCATTAAGATAGCTCTTTACAAGCATAGAACTGAAAAAAAAATAAAAGATAATGAAGAGAAATACCGTCAGCTAGTTGAAAGTTCTAACAGCGTTATCTTGAGGATGGAACCCTCTGGTGTTGTAACCTTCATCAACAGGTTTGCTCAACGCTTTTTCGGCTATGGTGAAGAGGAGATATTGGGCAAAAATGCTTTAGGGACAATCGTCCCCGAGATAGAGTCCACCGGACGCAATCTTAGGACGATGATTGAGGATATAGGATTGAACCCAGATTCCTATGTCAACAACCTCTACGAAAACGTGTGTCGCGACGGCAAGCGAGTGTGGATCGCCTGGACAAACCGACCCATCAGAGATGAAAGCGGACGAATTACGGAGATTCTGTGTATTGGTAATGATGTCACTGAACGCAAGCTGGCCGAAGAAGCTCTGCGTGAGACCAGGGATTACCTGGAGAACTTGATAGACTATGCCAATGCACCCATCATTGTCTGGGACCCATCTTTCAGGATAACTAGGTTTAATCAAGCCTTTGAGCGGTTAACCGGACGCAGTGTGAAAAAAGTGCTTGGCCAGCCGTTGGACATTTTGTTCCCTGAGGACAGTAAAGAGAGAGCCCTTGCGCATATCGGACGCACACTATCCGGAGAGCGCTGGGATGTAGTGGAGATTCCGATTTTGAGGACAGATGGCTCTGTTCGCATAGTCCTATGGAATTCTGCCAATCTGTACGGTATGAATGGAACTACTATCTTAGCCACCATAGCCCAGGGCCAGGATATAACTGAACGTAAACATGCTGAGATCACACTCAGGGAGTCTAAGAGGCACCTGGCAGATATCATTGATTTCTTGCCTGATGCTACCTTTGTTATCGATAAAGCGGGCAAAGTAATAGCCTGGAACCGAGCTATAGAAGCGATGACCGGGATAAAGCCTAAGGATATGCTGGGGAAGGGCAACTATGAGTACTCTGTGCCTTTCTATGGTGAAAGGAGGCCGATACTAATCGATCTGGTCCTCAAGCAACAAGAGGATATCGAGGATAAATACGGACATATCGAGAGGAAAAATGGAACTCTGGAAGGAGGGGCATATATGCCGAATACGAAAGGAGGGGCCATCTACCTCTATGGAAAAGCTGCAGTGCTGTTTGATTCTGCGGGAAATGTCTTTGGAGCGATCGAATCGATCAGGGACATCTCCGATCGTAAGCACGCTGAGGAAGAATTGCAGATCGCCAAAGAAAAGGCTGAGTCCGCCACAAGGGCCAAGTCTGAGTTCTTGGCCAATATGAGCCATGAGATTCGTACCCCCATGAATGCCGTAATAGGCATGACCAGCCTTTTGCAGGATGAGGAGCTCACGAAGAGCCAGAGGGAGTTCGTTGATATTATCCGTAGCAGTGGAGATACGCTTCTCGTTATCATCAACAATATCCTTGATCTCACTAAGATCGAGGCGGACATGATTGAACTGGAGTACCAGCCCTTTGACCTGCGTGACTGCCTTGAGGTGTCTTTGGATATGGTATCTGCGGATGCCAATGGGAAGGGCCTGGATACAGAGTACATCTTCGAAGACGATGTTCCAACTGTAATCTTGGGCGACCCTACCAGGATCAGTCAAATCTTGACTAATTTACTCAATAACGCGGTGAAGTTTACAGAAAAAGGCAAAATCACCATCTCTATTTCGAGCAGAGCTATCGAAGGCGGCGACCATGAAATCCATTTTGCTGTAAAGGATACTGGAATCGGGATTCCAGAAGATAAACTGGGCCGCTTATTCCAGTCGTTCAGTCAGGTCGATGCATCGACCAGGCGCCGGTATGGAGGCACTGGACTCGGACTGGCCATAAGCAAGAAGCTAGCTGAGATAATGGGTGGAAAGATGTGGGCTCTGAGTGAAGTTGGCAAAGGATCCACTTTTTACTTCACAATCCTGGCGAAACCGACCCTTGACGAGCCTA
>Ga0307379_10003855_pt1 | contig 21583 bp, 14 predicted proteins | sample UN2MG_FD_202237 | JGI IMG/M metagenome (GOLD analysis project Ga0307379, IMG submission 202237) | Soil microbial communities from Risofladan, Vaasa, Finland - UN-2 | ecosystem: Environmental > Terrestrial > Soil > Coastal area > Acid sulfate soil | place: Finland: Risofladan, Vaasa | collected... | reverse complement strand
CGGCGATCGACCCCCGATAGCGGCGGCCCCAGTCCGCGTAGGTCAGCGGTGTGGCCGCCTCGATCCATTCGACCGCCGACGGCAGTCCGGGAAGGACATGTTCGGCGGTCGCGACCAGCTTCCCGGCTAGTCCCATTTTATAAGTCTTGTAATCTTCTTTTCTCTTTTTTTCTCCGGTCCTGAAGCGGGCGAAGTGATCGTAGGGGAAACCGACCCGAAGGATCAGGGATGCTTTGGCGGGCGGGACATGATTTGGAGCGTTATCCGACCAGCGGCAGATCTCAAACTCCCGGTTTTCGAAATCTTCCAGGTCGCGTTCCTCTTCTCCAGGCTGCCCCTGTCTGTGCCGATAGAAAAGATGGGTCGCCCGCAGGCGCCGCCAGTCCACCCGTCCCGGATCGATGCCAAGATAGACGCAGAGTTCCGAGCCCGTATAGGGGACCGAGCCCAGGCGATCAAGCCAGTCCCGCGGGATGTCCGCGGGAGCGCAGAGTTCGAGAAAGGTCTTTTTGGCATCGGCGTTGGAAACGACGGCGGGAGCGAGGAAGCCCTCTCCGGAATCCGTCCGCACGCCCACAACTCTTCCCCTTTCGAGTAGGATCCTCTCGACTCCGGCGCCCAGTCTGATCTCTCCCCCACTCCTTTTCACCGCACCGGCCAGAAGATCGCTCAGTCCCTCGATCCCGCAGGAAGGGAACCAGATCCCGACCTCGGACATCATGTTCCACATCAAGGCCAGTGTCAGGACGGCCATCTCCGGCTCGGACGTCCCTTGGGAGCCGAGGAAGTTTCGGAGGCGCCGATCGCCCAGGTGACGTTCGAGCAAACGGCGGCAAAACGTCCGTGAGTATTCCCGGACTCGGGCGAGCCGGCGCAGACCACGGCCGTCCTTCTCGTCGGACTTGCGCTTGGCCGGACCCGGCAGATAATCAGGATGCCAGTGAGGGATATCCTGTATCTCCCGAATGATCCCCTTGAATTCGCTGAAAAAAGATTCCAGACCGGTTCGCTCTTGGGGAAAGGCTTGCTGGAGGTCTCGTTTAAGGGTCTCCAACGGTGAGGAATAGATGATGTCCAGGTCCGGGCTGATCAGCTGGAAATGGTTTCTGTGGAATGAAATCTCGGTCTCGATACCGACCTCGGAGAGAAAATTCTTGACGCGGCCGGGGAAGCTGAAGGAAAGCGGCCCCATCGGAAAGGTGAACCCATCCCGCCGGAACACAGAGGACGTCCCCCCGATGTGGTTGTTCTTTTCCAGGACCAGGACCCGGCAGCCGTTCCTGGCCAGCTTGGCGGCGCAGCCGAGGCCGCCAATGCCGGCACCGATGACGATGACATCGTAAGCCATGGCCGCCATTATACAATGGGCCGCTCTTTTTGAATATTTATCCGATGGGCCGAACTCTGCGGGACGCAAGATAGACGTTCGCTCACTCTTTCTGCATGCCGCTGAAGGCCTTCATAACCTCCATCAGGTCCCGGCTCTTTAAATTCAGGATGATCTCAGGTCAATGGAAAAATGACAAAAACGACGAGGTTCCAGATCGTGTGGCTGAGCGCAACAAGGAGGACCGATCGAGACCGTGAATACAGGGCACCCCAGAAAAGCCCGCAAACAAGGGCGGCCAAAACCAGCATGATGTTGCGGCTTCCGACATGGACGAGGGCATAAAAGGCCGAGGCCAGCAGCCAGCCGGCGGGAAAATCGAGCCTGTCCTCCCAGCGACGCTGAATGAACCCCCGCCAAAAGATCTCCTCGCCCGGACCGATGACCAGAACGATAAGCAGGATGACCCGGGCGACGGAAGCGTCCCGCCTGAAGGCATAGACCGCGTCGATCCCTTCTGCCGCAAACGGCAGGAACGCCCGGGAGATCGTTCCGCCGGCCCAGAAAACGAGATAGAGAACGAGGGCGGATGTCAGGCCGAGAATGATCTTCTTCGAGACACCCCGACGGAGGTCTTGGCGCAGGAGGTCACGATAGGGGCCGTCAGTGAGCAAACTCAGGGCGACCAGGATGGCCAGGCAGGAGCTCATCGCCCACCAGAAGTCCAACGGGCCGAGTCGTCGAAAGGCCAGGAGAGGGCCGAATAGCGCCGCAGCCAGGACGGGCAAAAATCCGACGTTCCAACCGGAAAATGGCCTGGCTGTTTTTTGAGTCAGCATCCTCCATCCACCCAATATCATCGCACAAGGAGAACTGTTTTTGTTTTAGGATGAGGAGACAATGGCGCTCAGCCACACGGCTGCGGTGCAGAGCAGCCCGAAAAAGAGGTTGTAATTAGCCGTCGCCCCATCGAGGATGATGAAATCCAGTGGCCGGCGGGGGGCATGCCTGCGCCGGGCCCGACCCCATAGAACCAGCGCCCGGGGAAGGGCCGGCAAAACGACAAGAAAGCTCGGAGGCATGGCCACGAGTTGCCAGGAGATCAACCGCGGCAGGGTGACCAATCCGATGATGATGGTCATCGACCCGAATATCAGGAATCCGTAATAGAGGAGCGAACCACGATCACCGAGGAGCAGGGCGACCGTCGTCACCCGCTTTTCCCTGTCCGACAAGGAATCGCGCCAGTTGTTGGCGTGGAGGATCGCGCTGACGAGCATGGCCATGGGGACGGTCCAGATGATCGGGATCCAGGAGAACGACCCGGTCTGGACGACCCAGGCGCCGACCGAACCGAGCAGGCCGAAGTTCAGGAAAACGGCCAGGTCCCCCAGGGCGTGGTATTTCAGGCCGGTGTAAAAAACGCCGATGATGACGCCGACGGCTCCGATCAGGAGGAGCACCATGCCCGTGACCGAGACAAGATACAGGCCAATCAAGGCGCCCCCGATGAAAAGGAGAACGGACCCCGCCGCCACCTGGCGCGGGCTCAGCCAGCCGCGAACGATCGCCCCGCTCACCGGCGTCGGCTGAGTGTCCAGGCCGCGCTTGAAATCAAAAACATCGCTGAGCATGTTGGCGGCCGTATGGAGGATCATCATGCCGGCTAGAGCGAGAAGGAACCGGCCGAACGATAGATCCGCCCGGCCGATGACCACGGCCAGGGAAGTGCCGAAGATGACCGGCATGCTCGAGGCCGGCAGAGCCCAGGGGCGGAAGGCCACGATCCATTTTTTCAGGATCGGTACAGACGTCTCGGATTCCATGAAGTCCCCGTCTATTCGAGCAGCCGGCCGCTGTCACCCACACGCCAGCTGCCGTCGACCTGGATATAGAGCACGGTTCGGAGGACCTCCTGTTTTCTTTCGTTCTCGTACTTAATGTCGACGATCATCCAATCATCGAACCCCGGGTAGGCCATGTTGAGGGCCGCTTCGTTCGGCTTAGCGAACTGGCTTCCCCGGAAGCGCCGCAGGATGGAGGTATCCCGCCCGTAGTTCCGGAGACTCACCGGGAAGATCCCCTTCTCCTCGGAATCGTTCTTGATGAATTCCTCGATGTAATTTCGAGGAGTGTAAGACTCGTCGATCTTAACCCATTCATAGTCATCGACCGTCGATCCCTTCCGGCATCCTATCGGGCCGGAGATGAGGACCAGACCGGCGAGCAGAGAAATCCCGAGTATGTCCAGCTTTTGTTTCATCTCGACCTCCTCTTTCCAACCAGGTGTCGCCAGCGAATATTATTTTTATCCTCCCCAAAAGTCAAATCCCATCCGGACCTTTTTGTCTTTTTTTAGTCCGGATATTGAGATACAATACGGTCCCCGTCCAAGGGCGGAGGAAACGAACGGATGGAAAGGATCCGAAAGCCGGGGGCACGGATGTCCCGAACTCTGAATATCAGAGTCATTCGAGCATGGCTTCAACCCTTGGCAGTCGGGAATCACCACTCCGGATGACAAACTGAAATGAGGGGATGATGAGAAAACAATCGCAAATACGGCTCCCTTTTAGGCTAGGTTTGGCCCTGGCCCTGTTCTTTGTTTTTTTTCACTTTGGATGCCGACAAAAAATTCGGCCGGAGGAGTGGCTCATCTCCGCCCCGGCCGAGTTCGAACAGACCGGGATCGACCGCCTCGGACAGACGGTCATTCCTAACGGCCGTATCATCATGCCGCGCGGCCGTCAGTTGGAAGTCGCCCCTCATCCCTACGGCCTCGTCCTGAGCCCGGACGGATCCCTGGCCGTAACGGCCAACTGCGGGGTGCGTCCTTTCTCTGTATCGATCATCACCGATATTCTCGGCGAAAGCCCGAACATCCGTCAGATCCCCAAAGGATTCAATACGGAAGAAGGGGTGCTGGAGTCGGTGTATATGGGTCTGGCCGTCTCTCCGGACAACCAAACCCTGTATGTCGGAGGAGGCCAGGAGGGGAACGTGGTCATTTTCAACCTCGTTACCGACGAGAGATGCGGCCGGATCGAGGCGAATGGCGAGTTCGACGGAAGCCGCTATGAAGACAGCTATATCGGTGACCTGGCCCTTAGCAAGGATGGGCGGATTCTCTATGCCCTCGACCAAGCGAACTTCCGTCTGCTCGTCGCGGATACGGGGAGCCGAGAGATTCTGGCCAGCATCCGGTTGGGCCGCTACCCTTTCGGGCTCGCTCTCTCGCCGGACGGCCGGCGTGTCTATGCCGCCAACGTCGGGATGTTCGAATACAGCCGGATCGAAGGCGTCGATCCGGCTGATCCCGATCGCCAGGGTCTCCCTTATCCTCCTTTTTCATTCCTGTCGAAAGAGGCCCGGGATGGTGTGGAGGTCGAAGGGTACAAAGTCCCCGGTCTGGGCGATCCCAATGTGCCGGAATCCTTCTCAGTCTGGGAGGTGGACGTTTCCGACCCGGCCAAATCCCGGGTGACGGCAAAGGTCAAGACAGGTGTTCTGGTTGGGGAAATGGTCGAAGGGATTCCGGCGGTGGGCGGGGCGAGTCCGAACTCGGTCGCGGCGGCGGACAGATGGGTCTTCGTCAGCAATGGGAACAACGACTCCATCTCGGTAATCGACACCGAAAAAGATACCGTCGTCCGGACGATTCAGATCCAACTCGACAAGAGGTTAGGGAACCTGCGCGGGATCATCCCTTTCGGACTGGCACTTTCTCCGGACCAAAGGAGGCTTTATGTCGCCGAAGCCGGGATCAACGCCGTGGCGGTCGTCGACACCCGGGACGGAAAAGTGCTCGGTCACATCCCGGCCGGCTGGTTCCCCTCGCGGCTGGCCGTCTCCAGGGACGGCCGGTCTCTGATCGTCGCCAACGCCAAGGGGTTCGGGAGTGGCCCGAACGGCGGCCCGGACTTCATCCCCGGCCCGGAAGGAACCTACATTGGCAACCTGATGAAAGGGACCGTCTCCATTATTCCTATCCCGGATGACGCCGATCTGGCCGGGGAGACCCAGCAGGTCATCGCCAATAACTTCCGCTTCGAAAAGCGCGAGCCGGTCGCCCGGACCGGGAGGACAGAACAGCCCATCCCCCGCTACCCCGGAGAAAAGAGCTCGCCGATCAAGCATATCATTTTCGTCGTCAAGGAAAATCGCACCTTTGACGAGGTCTTCGGTCAGGTCGCGGATGCAGATGGGCTGCCCGAGCTCGCCCGCTATGGAGCTCGTGTCACTTTCTCTAACCGGGACCTCAGCCGGAAGGTCGAACAAGCGACCGTCATGCCCAACCATCTGGCTTTCACCGAACGCTACGCCATATCCGACAATTTCTACTGCGACAGCGACGTCTCGGCCGACGGCCATCGCTGGCTCGTCGGCGTCTACCCGAACGAATGGGCGGAGGTCAACGTCGCTGCCAGCTACGGGGACGGACGGGACATGAGATATGACTCGTCGGCGCCCGGACAGCTGGCCTTCGTCGGTGCTTCGGCGGCCATCTATCCCGAGGACTACAACGAAGCCGGCTCCATCTGGGACCATTTTGCCCGGCATCAAGTCGATTATTTCAATTTCGGCTTGAGCATCCAGTTTGCCACTCCGGTCGAGGATAACAGGCGTTTCAAGTACACCGGCACCAGGAACGTCATCAATTATCCGGCCCCGGCCGAACTCATCGAGCACACCTCCCGGGTTTTCGCTACTTACAACACCAGCATCCCCGATCAGTTCCGGGTCGATATGTTCATCCGCGAGTACAACGAGCGCTGGGCCGGCGAGGGCAAGACGTTGCCATCCTTCATCACGGTCTATCTGCCGAACGACCACGGGGCGAGGGAAAGACCGGAGGACGGCTACCCCTTCCGGGAGAGCTATATGGCCGACAACGATCTGGCCTTGGGACGCCTTGTCGAATTCCTCTCCCGCACGCCCTTCTGGAAAGACATGGCCGTCTTCGTGACCGAGGATGACCCCCAGAACGGAGTCGACCACGTCGACGCCCATCGCAGCCTCCTAATGGTGGTCTCTCCCTGGGCTAAGAAGGGATATGTCAGCCATGTTCATTCGAGTTTCGGGAGCATCATCAAGACGGTTTGGCACATCCTCGGACTCCCCTACCTCAACCAGTACGACGGAGGAGCCGCCGACCTGGCCGACATGTTCACCGGCCAGCCCGACTATTCCCCCTATTCCGCCCTTCCCGCCGATTCTCGCATTTTTGACCCGCAGAAGGCGCTCGACCCGCTCGACGAAAAGTTCAACTGGAAAGCGCTCGAGGATTCGCCGCTTCTCGATGATCCCGAAACGATCCGGGAATGGATGAAAGAAGAAATGAAATCCTAGCGGTGCGTCTCACAAATAACTTGGCTCTAGAACGATCCAAGAAGACGCGCCACCGCGGGGGAGTTTGAGGGGGACGGCGTCGTTCCCCTCAGGGGGTCAGCGGAACGGAGCGAAGCGCCGAGGGGGGAGCTTGACTCCCCCCTGGAAGTGTCCCGTCTCTGCGGAGGACTTTTGGAAGAGATTTATGAGACGGGACACTAGCGGGCCCCGCCGCCGCTCCCGCCGCCGCCTCCTCCACCGCCGCCGCTAAATCCTCCTCCTCCTCCCGACGAATAGTGGGCGGCTGAGGTGCTGGCCTGTTGGATGGACGTGGCGGCGGATTCGATGCTCCGGACCATTCCGGCGATGCGCCCCATGGCGGCCGCGCCCGTGCGGTCGAACCCGTAATACCAGACCGGAGCGGCCGATCTTTGGTCCTTGAGGATGATGGGGAGCATTTTGAGGATCTTCTTGGCGTTCCCGAAGAGGATGCCGAAGACAAGATAGTGCTCCCAGAGCTTGTAGGACTCGGCTGGGAGCTCCTCGAAGCTGGAGAAATCATCCAGAAAACGGTCGAGGGCTTTCCAGAGCTCGTTCTCCCGGGCCCACGGCTTGGCCCTCCTTTTTATCTTAGGGATGAATAGACCTGCCAGGAGGAGAAGGAGGGGGTTGAGAGTGAGAATGCCGAGAGGGAGGGTGACGGCCAAAAAAACATTGCGAAGCCTCAGGCTCGCAGGCTCGATGAACTCGAATCCAGCCGCCTCCTTCCGGATATCCTTGGCCCACTTTTGATACCAGGACTGGAACCGGCGTGGATTCTTCTTGAGAAAGGACTGGAGTTCCTCGAGCTCGAACTGGACGCCCTCCTCCCCGCCGCTTCGGACGATGGTCTGGAACAACAGATGCAGCAGGTCTTTTTCATAAGCCAGGAGCCCGGGATCGCGGAGATATTCTTTTTTCAGGGTGATCGCTGTTTCCTGCTTCTCCTTGCTCCCGAAGATTCCCCTTTTTTCTACGTTCCGGTCTTCGAATTCGAGATAGCCGCGACGGGCCAGGTCGAAAAGCGTGGCCGTGAATGAACGGGGGGTGATCGATCGGCCTTCTCTGAGCAGGACCTCGACCAGGGCCGGCCGCAGGTTCGAGGGAAGTTCCCGGAAATATTCCGGGATATCGGCGAAACGGTAGTCCTGGCCGATCCTCTTCCAGTAATGAAGGTAGGCAAAAAACCAGAGGATTGATCCGAGGACGAGCCAGACCGACCAGATCGAGGCGCCGATCCAGAATCTCCTTTTCTCCCGGGTTTTTGCCTCCTGGGTGGTTCGCGCGCTAGCGATGGTCTCCTGGACGAAACGCGCCTCTTCCTCCTGGATCGATCGACGGCTGTGGCGTGACGAGGGAACGCCGGAAACCATCCCCGCTGGCCAGACCATCCGGATTTCGAAGGACTGCCCTGCCGCGAGGTTGGTGGCGCTGAAACGGGCCGTCCGAGCGTCGACAATCTCCGACCAGCCGGAGAGAGGCCCGTGGCCGTAGACCAGGATGTCCTCCCGGCGCGACGTGTCCTCGGGGAGAGTCACGGTGACGGCAACGTTTCGGGTCGGGCGGTCCCAACCCGCGCCGATCATCTGCCAGTAGAGCTCGGACACATCCGGATAGCTGATGATTCCCTTTCGGACCCGGTAGTGAATATGGAAAGTCCGTCGCTCATCGGCCGCCCGGAAATACCATTCGGCCTTGTAGACTCCACCCGAAGTCGATGCCTCCATCCTCAGGGGCTGTCCGTTTTCGTCCCTGATCTGGAAATCTTCTAGGGAGATGGAATAACGATAGTCACCCCTGTCGATAGCCAGGGGCAGGGTGTACCAGGCCGCCGAGAAGGTCCCCTCGAAATCGAAGGTCCGGAACTCGTCGACGAGGAAAGATCCGTCACGCTCGATGCCGACGGCGATGCGAACCTCGGAAAAAAAATAATCCTTGGACGCGGCTCCAAGCCCGGAGATCGCCGCTCCGAAAAAAATCCACAGCGCCAGCCATAGGAAGATCCCAGCCGCCGCTTTCCTTCTTGCTTTGAATCGGCTCGTCTCGTAGCTTTTCATGTCCGGAAACGATGCGGTCAACCGGCGGGTCGGCTACTCTCCGTCAGGGACCAAGAGCCCCATCGCCTGGCCTCCGGGCGACTCGTCCCTTATTTCGGCGTCAAGCGGCTTCACCGTCAGGGGATCGCGTTTGGCTTTCCAGGACCTCCGGTTGTTCCGGCCGTCCGCCCGAATGACCTCGACGGTCCCCTTCATCTCGCCTCCGGTCACCTTTCCCGTGAAAACCATCCTCGGGGTGGCCGTGTCTTCCTTGCTTTCGGCTGTGCATTCGAACTTGTCTCCGTTGAGGCGGATGTCGCTCAGCCAAATCTCTAGGCCTCCCAAAATGATCTTGCCGCTGGGCCACTGGAAGTGCTGTTCGAGCTCCAGGCTGAAGTCCGAGGCCTGGGCGCCGTCAGCCCAGGCGCCTTTCCAAATCCCGGACACGTTGGCCGGCACGAGCCAGAAATAGACGGTGTGGGATTGTTCGTTGACCATGACAACCGTCGAGTCATCGGGCTTCCAGGTGTCCATCGCGTAGTTGTGAGAGACGATCCGCGTGCCCGGCCGGAGCTGTCGCAGAAGGATCGGCCGCAGACGCAGGTTCACCGAAGTCAAAAGATAGAGCGAGACGACCGTGGCTTCGTGAAAATCCGCCTGGAAAAGGTCCTGCTCGAGAAACTTGACGAGATGATCAACCTGGGCCCTGGCGGCATTCTCCTTGCTCTCCCGGATGCGTTCCGGGTCGATGTCGATGCCGACACCGCGCGTGCCATAGAGCTGGGCGGCGGTGATGACAATCCGTCCGTCCCCGCAGCCGAGGTCATAAAGGATGTCGTCCTTGGTGACTTTGGCCATCCGCAGCATCGAGGCGACGATCTCGGGTTTGCTGGGGACATAGGGGACATCGAGCGGCTTATCCTGGAGATAGAGCTGTCCGAAAAGGCTTGCCGGGATCAATAATAGAATGGGCAAAAGCCAGCGTTTCATGCGGCCTCCTAACCCAACGATCGAATGAGAAAGCCGAATATAGGCAAAAAAATCCGGACTGTCAAATCCACTTCCGCGGCCTCCCTTTGACTTTGGCGGGGGAATCCGCTAGCTTACTCTTTCATGTTCCTATCCGGCTGCCTTCTCTCGAGAGCGGCCTGCGCATTCCGTTCATCCTCTCAGGAGGTCTCCATGGTCAGTCATCAGTCGAGTACGCTAAAGAGGCCAGGGATTGATGGAGTTCGCTTCAGCAATCCAGCCCCTTCTGTCCGATCAGGCAGAGAAGCGAAGGACCGAAGACCTGGGATCATCATTCTTATCACTTTCATCCTCAGTCTGACCCCTTTGTTCGGCCAGGGGCAGGTCACCAGCCCCGAGCAGCAATTCGGGCATGACATCGGGGCTGATTACATGCTGGTCAATTACAGCCGGCTCCTCGCCTACTGGGAGAAGCTGGATGAAGAGTCGGACCGGCTCGTCCTGGAGAGGATCGGCACGACGGCCGAAGGCCGGCCGATGGTTATGGCGATCATCACCTCCCCGGCGAACCAGAAAAAGAGGACCCGTTTCCAGGAGATATCGCGCCGGCTGGCTTTGGCTGAAGGTCTGACCGAAAACCAAGCGCGGGTCTTAGCGAATGAGGGGAAAGCGGTCGTCCTCATCGACGGCGGACTCCATGCCACCGAGATCCTCGGCTCGCACCAGCTCATCGAGCTGGTCTGGCAGATGACCGGCCGCAACGATCCTGAGACGAAGTGCATTCTCGACAATGTCATCCTCCTGGCCATCCCGTCGAATCCGGACGGCCTGGAGCTCGTCGCCGACTGGTATATGCGGGAAGAGGACCCGGCCCAAAGGACGATGAGAGGGGTCCCTCGTCTTTACCAGAAGTACATCGGCCATGACAACAACCGCGATTTTTATATGGTCACCCAGCCCGAGACCGATGCCGTCTCCCGCGTCATGTACCAGGAGTGGTTCCCGCAGATCGTCTACAACCATCACCAGACCGGCCCGTCCGGGACGGTCCTCTTCTGTTCCCCCTTCCGCAGCCCCTTCAACTATTTTTTCGACCCGCTGGTTCCGACCGGCATCGAGCTGGTCGGTGCGGCCATGCATGCACGTTTCGCGGCCGAGGGAAAACCGGGAGCGACGATGCGCTCCGGCGCCCCCTATTCCACCTGGTGGAGCGGTGGGTTGCGCTCGACGGCTTACTTCCACAACATGATCGGCATTCTCACCGAGACTATCGGCAATCCCACTCCAATGGATATCCCGTTCCTGCCCGAAAAGCAGCTCCCCAAGAACGACCTTCCCTTTCCCGTCCCTCCCCAGAAGTGGCATTTTCGACAGTCGGTCGATTACTCCATCACCGCGGACAGGGCCATCCTGGACCTGGCCGCCAAGATGCGGGAGGATTTCCTGCTCAATATCTATCGGATGGGAAGAAACGCCGTCGACCGGGGACGTCGGGACCACTGGACGCTAAGCCCGAATCGCATCCGGATAGTGGAAGAGGCCATCAAAAAGGAAAATATCAAACCCGAAGGGTACGGCCGCGGCTATCCGCTGAAGTTCTATGAGCTTTTGCACGACCCGGCCGCCCGTGATCCGAGGGGCTATATCATCCCCTCCGATCAGCCTGATTTCGGAACGGCCACGAAGTTTGTCAATGCGCTCCTCAAGAGCGGCGTCACCGTCCTCCGGGCGCAGGGTGCTTTTGAAGTCGGCGGAAAGACATATCCTCGAGACTCCTATATCGTCAAGTGCGACCAGGCCTTCCGACCCCACATCCTGGCGATGTTCGAGCCTCAGGACCATCCCCATGATGTGCTCTACCCAGGAGGCCCGCCCATCGCTCCTTACGACAGCGCCGGCTGGACCCTGGCCTACCAGATGGGAATCTCTTTTGACCGCAGCCTGGAGGGCTTTGAGGGGCCGTTCGAAAAGATCCAAGGCCCGGCCACGGTCCCGGCGGGGAAAGTGGAGGGCAGTCCGAATCCCGCAGGTTTTCTTATTGACCACCGGGTCAACGACAGCTTCATCGCGGTCAACCGGCTGCTCAGGGAGGGAGAAGATATCTATTGGCTAACGGATTCCCTGGTCGTCGAGGGGAAGTCATATCCGCCAGGGACGATCTTCGTCAAGGCCGGACCGGAGACCCGCCTAAGGCTCGAACGTGAGGCCGCGGCTCTCGGTCTGAGGGTGGCTGCCGTCGGCGTGAGCCCCCGCGGCGAAGCCTTGAAGATCGTCCCGGTCCGGATCGGTCTCTGGGATCAATATGGAGGTTCGATGGCTTCCGGTTGGACCAGGTGGCTGCTCGAGCAGTTCGAATTTCCTTTCGAGGTCGTCTTCCCTCCCCAACTCGACGCCGGAAACTTAGAAGACAAGTATGATGTCCTGATCTTTGTCGGAGGAGCAATTCCGCGCGAGGATCGGGAACCCCGGAGCGAGTTTCGTTTCTTCGCTCCGCCCAAGCCGGAGGAAATCCCGGAGGAATTCAGGGACCGGCTGGGGAGCGTGAGCGTTGCCAAGACCGTTCCCCAGATTCGCCGGTTCCTCGAGGAAGGCGGCACAGTCCTGGCCATCGGAAGCTCAACCGTGATCGGCGAGCATGTCGGCCTTCCTATCTCCAACCCGCTCGTTGAACGGCTTCCGGACGGAACAGAGAATCGTCTGCCCAGAGAAAAATATTACATCCCCGGTTCGCTCCTCCAGGCTAAGGTGGATATAGCCCAGGCGCTCGCCTTCGGAATGAGCGAACGGGTCGATTTCTATTTCAATAACAGCCCGGTGTTCACTTTGCACCCGGAGGCGGCCGCCCTGGGAGTAAACCCCATAGCCTGGTTCGACACCTCCACCCCTCTCCGCAGCGGATGGGCCTGGGGACAGAGCTACTTGGAGATGACTGTGGCGGTGCTGGAAGCCGCCGTCGGGAAGGGCAAGCTTTTTCTCTATGGACCCGAAGTCATTTTCCGGGGACAGCCCCACGGCACCTTCAAACTTCTGTTCAACGGGATCTTCTACGGGGCCGCCAAGACCGCTACTCTTTGATGCCGCAGAGGTCGAGCAGGAAAGCGAAAGCCAGGGCCGTTTCTCGGTAACGCCGGAACCGTCCCGAAGCCCCGCCGTGACCGGCGTCCGTGTTGGTGTAGAGGAGGAGCCGGTTTCGGTCCGTCTTCAGGGCTCTCAGCTTGGCCACCCACTTGGCGGGCTCCCAGTACTGGACCTGGGAATCGTGAAGGCCCGTCGTCACCAGCATGGCCGGATAATCCTTGGGGGTGACGTTGTCATAGGGTGAATACGAAAGCATGTAATCGTAATATTCTTTGATATTGGGATTCCCCCATTCGTCGTATTCGCTGGTGGTCAGGGGAATGCTGGGGTCGAGCATGGTGGTGATGACATCCACATAAGGCACTTGCGCGATCACTCCCTTGAACAGGTCGGGCCGCAGGTTCACCACGGCACCCATGAGCAGGCCTCCGGCGCTGCCGCCCTCGGCAAAAAGCTTTTCCGGCCGGGTGTATTTTTCGGCGATGAGGTGTTCGGCGCAGGCGATGAAGTCGGTGAAGGTGTTCTTCTTTTTTAAGAGCTTTCCGTCCTCGTACCAGACCCGCCCCATCTCCGAGCCTCCCCGAATGTTAACGAGGGCGTAAATGAACCCGCGGTCGAGAAGGCTGAGAATGGAGGAATTGAAATAGGGGTCTGTATTCGCCCCGTAGGAACCATAGCCGTACTCGAGCAGCGGGTTGTCACCGTTCTTCTCCATGCCTTTTCGGTAGACAAGGGAGATCGGCACTTTCACTCCGTCCGAGGCTGTCGCATAGAGTCTTTCGGCCTGGTAGTTCTCCGGCCGGAATCCCCCCAGGACCTTCTGCTGCTTCATCAGCTTCTTTTCCCGCGTGTTCATGTTGGAGTCGTAGGTCGAGTTCGGCGTTGTCGGGGAGGAATAATTGTAGCGCAGCCAGTCGGTGTCGAACTCGGGATTCAAGCCGATCGAGGCCGCGTAGGTCTCCTCGCCGAAATCGAGACTGTGTTCCGCCTTGTCCTGCCAGCGGATCGCCCGGATCCGGGTCAATCCGGATTGGCGCTCCTCGACGACCAGGAAATCGTTGAAGATTTCGAAATCCTCGAGGAGGACATCGTCCCGATGCGGGATGACTTCCACCCAGTTTTCTTTCGCCGGCTTGTCCAGCGGGGTCTCCATCAGCCGAAAGTTCTTGGCCTGGTCGTTTGTCCGGATATAGAGCTTATCCCGGAAATGCTCGACCTGGTATTCGTGGTTCGGTTCTCGCGGCTGGACAACCCTGAAAGCCCCGTCCGGCTCATCCGCATCCAGGAAACGATATTCCGTCGACAGGGTGCTGTCCGAGGCGATGACCAGGAGGTTTTTGGACTTGGATTTGAAGACCGCCGTGTTGAAGGTCTCGTCGTCCTCAATGTAAACCTCCTGGTCCTGGGAAGTGGGAGCGCCGAGCCGGTGCTTCATGATCTTGCAGGGCCTGAGGGTGGTGGTGTCCTTGAGCGTGTAGAAGACGGTCCTGTTATCGTTGGCCCAAGCGACCATTCCCAGGGTGTTCGGGATCTCATCGGGCAAGACCTCGCCGCTCTTCAGGTCCTTGAAATGCTGGCGGTAGAGCCGTCGGCTGACGGTGTCCACAGCGTAAGCCAGCATAGAGTTGTCCGGGCTGACGGCCAGCCCGATGACCGAAAAGAAGGGCTTCTCTTCGGCCATCGCGTTGGCGTCGATGAGAACCTCTTCCGGGGCGTCCTGGTTTCCCTTCTTGCGGCAGTGGACGGGGTACTCCTTCCCTTCCTCAAAACGGGTGTAATAGTAATATCCGTTGTCGCGGTAGGGCACCGACATGTCGGTCGGCTTGATCCGGCCGACCATCTCCTGGTAGAGCTTTTCCTGGAGCGCCTCGGTCGGCTTCATTATCGCTTTGAGATATTCGTTCTCGGCTTTGAGGTACTCCACGACCTTGGGATTCTCTCGCTCCTTGAGCCAGTAGTAGTTGTCAACCCGGGTTTTCCCTAATTCCTGGAATTCCTTTTTGATTTTCTCGGCAATCGGCGGCGGAGGGCCGACGTCGGCCCTCTTGCAGGCCGCGCCTGCAAGGACGAGTACGATGACCTGGAAGGCGATGATCAAATTTTGTCGATAGTTTTTTGGCTGGCTCATGCTATTCTCCTGCTTTCTCTATCCGGCCGCAGGGCCCTAGATCTCCTTGACGAATATATTCCTAAAATAGACGGGCGAAATGCTGTCGTGGTTCTGGAGCCCGATGTAGCCTTCCGCGGCGAAATCCTTGACTTTGCCGCGAGGCTCCATCGTCCAATCGAGAACCTGCGTTCCGTTCAACTCGACCCGGACGCGCTTTCCCTGGCAGGTGATCTTCAGATGGTTCCATTCGCCCGTCGGCCGGGATGCCTCCTTGGTCGGAGCCTCCGCATCGTAGATGGCGGCCGTCCGGTGAATGCCTTCTCCGGCGTCGTAGATCTGGACCTCGAACGAATGGGTGATGTAATCGTCGCTCGTGGGGACGTCGGGGACCCGGATAAAGATGCCCGAGTTGGTGTTTTTCTGGGCGCATTTGAAGTCGAGCTCCAGGACAAAATCCCGGAACTCCCTGACGCTGTACCAGAAAAGCCCCATCCCACCCTGCGACTTGAGAACGCCGTCCTTCTCATCGAGCTCGAAATAGCCTGGGCCGTAGTGGTTCCAGCCGTGCTTTGAATACCGGGCGTTAGACCTTGGCAGGAGCTGGGTGTAATCCCAGTAGTAGGTCAGGTTCTGGATATTCTCGAGTCCCTTGCGGATGGCCGGCTCTGGTGTCAGCACCTCTTTTTCGTTCTCATACTCGAAGGTCAGAAAACCCTCATAGTCCTGGAGGGTCAGCTCGGCCAGGATATCATGAAGATTCGCCTTCCCCTCGCCGATAGCCACATCGTCCACGCCGGGGTCGATCCCGAAATCGCTCCGGTCCTTGATATGGACATCGATCGTCCGGCCTTTGAGAAGGCGCAGGGCATCCGACGGACGGATCCCTCCCCTCATCCAATGCCCGGGGTCGGCGCAGGCGCCGATCCGCTCGTCGAGCCCCTGGATGCGCTCGAGCACGGTCTGCGGCTTGGCGTATTTCGACGGCTCGGGATGATTGTGGACGGCGATCCGGATGTCGTACTCTTTGACCAGTTTGTTCAGGATGGCGAAGTCGTCGTCCTGGGGTTCGGCGGCGATCACTCGGATCCCCATTTTTCGGGAGAAGGCGAAGGCCCGGCGCATCTCTTCCTCAGTGCGCCCGATGTCGGCGACACCGTAGGCGACGACTTCCATCCCGGCCGCGGCGAGCTTCCGGCGGACCGTCTCGATCTGGGCGTCGGTCATGAGATGGCTGAAAGTGACCCCTTTCTCCTCGGCGGAGAGCGGCTGTCCGGGATAGGCCTGGAGGTACTTTATCCCCAGCGCTTTGGTCTTCTCTACAGTTTCGAAAAAGGTGTATTTCCGGTAGGTCCAACACTGCATGGCCAGGGGGAACTTCTTGATCCGCACCTGGCTCAGGTCATCTCCGGCCGGCGCTGAGAACGCCGCCACCAGACCCGCCATGATGACGATAGACAACGAAAAGAGAACGAACCGTTTCATCCTTCCTCCTTCCCGGCGGCCGTTCGATTCCGAAAGCGCCCGCCGGAATTGCGGTCTTATCCCCGGGTTTGCGCGACGGGGGGTTTTTCCTTGAAGAATAGCATGAAGACAAAAGCGCACAGGACGGTCAGGAAGCAGGGAACGAGAAATACGTTGGTCCAGTTGGTGACCTCGTTTCTGGTGAACAGGTCATGGATCCAGCCGGCGAACAGGCTGCCGATGTAATTGCCCACGCCATAAGTGACGAGAGTGATCAGGCTTTGGGCGGAATGCCGGATATCCCGCGGCGCGACCGTATCCACGTAAATGAAGGCCGCGGCGAAGAAAAATACAAAGCAGAATCCATGCAGGGCCAGGGAGGCGATGACCAGCCAGGATGGTTGGCCGATGGCGAAGATAATATAGCGGAGCGGCCAGGCCAAGATCCCCAGAAAGAGAATCCTGCGGATGCCGATCCGGGTGATGAAGTAGGGCAGGAGAAAAGCCAGGACGAAGATCTCCGCAACTTGGGCGATGGTCATCACCCAAGGCAGAATCGTGCTCGAAACGCCGATCTTTTCCGAGGTCAGAAAGGGCGCGGTCAGGATGTAGTAGAACATCAACTCCGTGGCCACGACGAAGGCGATGATGATGAAGAGCAGGAAGTTCCGGTCCTTCAACATCCGCAAGGCCTCGAGGAACGCCCAAGGTTTTGCGCCCTCCCGGCGCGGCGGAGTGGGCGGCAAGGTGAAGGCTTGAAATCCCATGATCAACGAGAAAATCCCGGCCAGGAGAAGCATGTCGCCGTTGAAGGCGAGGCCGCTCATCGACTTGGCCACGATCCTCCACAGGGTCAGGATATAGGCGGCGGCGATCCAGCCGATCGTCCCCCAGACCCGGATCTGACCGAATTCCTTCTCCGAATTATGGAGGTTGATGAAGGCGATGGAATTGGTCAGGGCCAGCGTGGGAGCATAGAGCAGACAGTAGGCCAGCATCAGCCAGACCATCGTCCCGTAGGAGGTGACCGAGGCGATCAGGACAAGGAAGATTCCCCCGAAAAGCTGCAGCCAGGCAACGACCTTTTGACTGGCGAAATAGCGGTCGGCCAGCTGGCCTCCGATAAAGGGGGCGATGATCGTGGCCAGAGGGAGGAGGCTGTAGATCAGGCTGAACTGGGCACCGCTGAACCCCAGGACATTTTTCAGGTATTCGGAAAGGACAGGGGCCCAGGCTCCCCAGATGGCGTACTGCAGGAACATCATGAAGCCGAGGCGAAAGCGAACGCTCATGGACATCCCTCCACCAGGAATTTCATATTGATTACCGAAATTCGCACGGTCTGTCAAGCCGGACAGGTCTCAGCCTTTGTAGATGTGTTCGACAAGATCCATGATGCTGTTGATAGTGGTCTTGACGAACTCCAGACCGATCTCATAGGCTTTTCCGTCCCCGACCGGAGTGAGCCATTTGACTTCGGCGGTCGCCCGGATGTCTTTTCTCGTTTTGGGAGAATGGAGCCTGACGGTAAGGATCGTCCCTACGGGGATCGGATCGGCGCTTTCTACCTTCAGGCCGCTCGGAGAGGCGTTCTTTGTCCGGGCGTAATAAGAACGCTTGTCGCCCCGGACGCCGGCCGTTTCTTGCGGCACCAGGTTGATCTCCACCCCATCGGCAAAGCGTGGTTCCCGGCGTCGGTCAGGGGGAAGCCGGCGTCTTTTTATTCTTCGCTTTTTCCAAAACATGACTCCATCTTAATAACCCACTTGGCAACAAAATTCAAGCCTTGAGGCGGCTTGACTTCTCGTTTTGGCGAAGATAAGATGGCCGAGAGTTCATCCCCATGTATACTCAGATCGGAATCATCCTGGGTGCAATGGTCCTTTCTTATGCCGTCGCCAAGGCCGCCCGGCTGACGGTGGAAATCAGCATGTTCCTGGCCGCCCTGGCGGGCGGCCTGGCGGGGGTTGTCTTCGGCACTCCACCCATGACAGACCTGCTGCGTCACCTCGTCGAGGGATCATCGACCTATCTCGATGTGATCCTCGTCTTCTCAACCGCCACGATCTTCATGGCCATCGTCAATGAGTCGGGCGGAGTGAATTACATCGTCCGCGCGACCATCCGGGCCTTCCATGACAAAAGGCTCGCCGCCCTGCTTATCCTGATGGTCATCGTGCTCATTCCGGGGGCCTTGACGGGAGCCGGGAGCATTTCTCTTCTTGTGGTCGGTGCGCCGGTGGCCCTGGCTCTCAGACTCCTCGGAATCTCCCAGAAGAGGGCCGCCGCCATTCTGTTCATCATCGCCGGGCTGAGCGCCGCCGCCCCGCCTGTCAATATTTGGGCCATGATTCTCTGCGCGGGAACGGCCATCCCCTACGTCGGATTCGAACTCCCTCTGGCCGTCCCCGTCTTGGTGTGCGGCATTTTCACCATGTTGGTGCTGGGCTGGAAGAGGGAAAGGTCCATCGACCTCGCTACCGCGCTCCGAGAGATGCCCGAGGTGCCGGCGAAAATGACCTGGTGGAGGGTCCTCCTCCCCTTTCTGGTTTTCTTCGGCACGGTGGCCCTCTATCGTCTCTTCCCCTTCCAGACACCGATCCTGGGGCTTCCTCTCCAGTTCACTCTTTCGGCCCTGACGGCCTGGCTGGTCAGCCCCCAAAAAATCAGGATCCTGACTCTTTCCAGGGAAACCGTCAAACGCCTCTTGCCGCTGATCGCGACGGTGGTCATCGTCGGGATGCTCCAGCAGATCATGACGGCCACGGGTGTCCGGGGGATGCTCTCCTTCGCCGTGATCAGCATCCCGCTGGTCTTTCTCCTGATCTCCTTGGCCATCATCATCCCCGTTTCCGAGGGGGTCCTGACTTACGGGGCCGCCGCCGTCCTGGGGATTCCCTTGATCTGGTACCTGGATTCCATCGGCTTCCACGCCACCGTGGCCATCGCCGGGCTGACCCTGCTCTGGCCGCTGGGCGATGGACTGCCGCCCACCGCCTTGATCGGACGGCTCAGCGTCATGGTCTCGGATTATAAAGGGTCCTACTGGGAATTCCTGAGGAGCACCTGGCTGCCCTGGCTGTTCATCACCATCGTCGGCATTCTCATGGTCGTCTACAGCGCCAAGCTCTCTTTCTTGGTGCGGTGGAGCATGTAGGAAAGGAGGCGCCATGCCGCTCATCATGATTTTCTATTATCTGATCACGGTCTATCTCATCGGCCTCCTCGCCTGGAATTTCCTCCGGGAAAAGAAAAAAATCGAGGACATGGCCATGTATCTCTTGGTCCTCATCCCTCTCCTGCTGAGGGTCTTGCGCATTAAATAGAGAGGAGGAAGGCACGCCATGAAGCGGCTCGGTCTCATCAAAGGCGTCTTGGTCCTCGTGTTTCTTGTCTTTCTCATCCAGGGCGGAAGCCGCCTTTATCGCCATCGACACTATGACGTTCCTGTGGTCGCCGGACCCGGGGTCACCCGGGTTGCCCGACTCAGCGACTTCGGCCCCGGGCTCAAGGGAACGATGGCCGATACATGGGTGTATTTCCTGGAGGGGAAGGAGCCCGGCGGAAAGGCCCTCCTTATGGCCAACACCCATGCCAACGAGCCCGAGGGGTTGCTCGCCGCCGTGATCATCATTGAAAACGCCGTGGTCGAAAAAGGCACGCTCATCGTCATCCCTCAGTTCGATCACAGCGCCAGCCTAAACACCAGGTCCGGCGATGGCTACCCTCTCTACTTCGAGATCGCGACGGACTGGGGCCGGAAAAAATTCCGGATGGGAAACCGCGACGCCTCTCCCCTCGACCAATGGCCCGATCCGGATGTGTACATCCACTACCCCGACCGCCAGCTTCTTTCCTACATCGATGTCCGCAATACCAACCGGACCTGGCCGGGACGCCCCAACGGCCCGCGGATGGAGAAGGTCACTTACGCCGCCATGGAGATCATGCGGCGGGACAAAGTCGACCTGGCCTTCGATATGCACGGTGCCGAGACGATGTTTCCGGTGACAAACTGCATCGTTGCTCCGGAAAAATCGATCAGGATCGCCACCCTGGCGTCGCTAACAGTCAAGGCAAGGGAGGGCTTTGACAACCACGTCGAGCCCTCGCCAGGCGGGTTCCGCGGTCTTTCCCACCGCGAAATCGGCGATTATTCGGAAACGCTCCCCTTTCTCCTCGAAGCTCCCATCCCCTTCCTTGACCAGCCGACCGGCCCGAAAACCGAAAAGCTCCTGCTCGACGGAAAGGACCCTTTCCTGTTGAGCCTGGCTCAAAAGAAGAAACTGTTCGTTCCCTATGACGAATCGGGGTGGCCCATCGAGAAGCGGGTCGGACAGCACTGTTCCGTCGTCCTGGAGATTTTCCGGCAATATGCCAAGAAAAATCCCGAACGGTCCATCCTGGTGAACGGTATCCCTCGCTATGCCGAGGTCGTCGGGAACGGTGTCGGCCATTATTTCCATGATCCCGCGAAGGCGGAAAAAGATAGAGTTTATATGAATTAGATATCCTTGAAGAAATTCCAAGAGAGGACGACCGTGAGAACGAAAATCCTGGTATTGCGCCTTGGCCTTGTCATCCTCGCAGGTTGTGTCTTGGCTGGCCTCCTGGCGATCCATCCGAACAGCGGGAATCCTCCGCCTGAGAACGAGGCCGAAAACTGCACTGTGGTCATGGTCGGAAAGGACGCCTCGACCGACGGGTCGGTTATGACCACGCACGCCGCGGACTGCGGCGTCTGCGACTGGACCTGGCGGCACGTTCCGGCGGCCGATCATCAGCCCGGCGAAACCCGGAAGATTTACCACGTTCATCAGATCCGGACCTGGCCGCCCTCGGAAGGGCTCAAGTGGGACCTCTACAAGAACGACTTCACCGGCCTGGAGATCCCCCAGGTGCCGCGGACCTTCGCCTTTCATCACGGTGTCTTCGGCTACCAGAACGAGCACCAGCTCTCCATCGGTGAAGCCACCATCGGAAACGCCCGCAAGATCTCCAACCGCACACCCGCGGCCAAGCTCGACATCACCATGCTCACGCTTCTGGCCATGGAGAGATGCAGAACGGCCCGGGAGGCCGTCCGCTTCATGGGCGGATTGGCCGAACAACACGGCTATGGATTCCACGACGGCGGCGAGATGCTGGCGGTCGCCGACCCCCGGGAAGTCTGGATATTCGAGATCATGCCGGTCGGCCCTCTCTGGACGCCGGAGAGCGGCCAGCCGGGGGCGG
>Ga0307379_10003854_pt1 | contig 21591 bp, 10 predicted proteins | sample UN2MG_FD_202237 | JGI IMG/M metagenome (GOLD analysis project Ga0307379, IMG submission 202237) | Soil microbial communities from Risofladan, Vaasa, Finland - UN-2 | ecosystem: Environmental > Terrestrial > Soil > Coastal area > Acid sulfate soil | place: Finland: Risofladan, Vaasa | collected... | reverse complement strand
CCTGCGGCATCGACCGCCGGCTTCAGCCTCCGAACATAAAACAAACAGAACTCTTGCCGCTTGCAAAGGCCGCCGGCGCTGAAAACCTCGATCCTGCAAGCGCTTGCGATGAACGTGCACTGTTGAGGGTCGAGGGTTCGAATCCCTCCGCCCTCACCAGGGAAAATGAAACCCGCGCTCAATGCGCGGGTTTTGTGTTTCGTCTGTGGCTGCTTTGGACCATCCCCGCCCCTGACGCCTAAGCATTCGCCTGATATGGTGAAATACCTAATGTGTTAGTACGCCGAATGTTACGATACATGGTCCGCCCCCGCCTGCCTGACTTTTGTGCCAATTTGCACCGATTCGGGCGGTTTTGGCACAAAGAAGTATCGCCGGCCACGCCGCTGACCCTCAGCCCGTACTTGGCCCTCCCGGACCAGATCAGCCAATGATCGCTGTGCTTTCCGGCGGCGGACCGTTCAGTGTACCGCGTGCGGCCGCCGGTCTTTGCACGTCAAAAAGCGGCGTTGTCAGGCGGTGCCGTGCCGGCACCTTTTTTCCACCTCTGATATCGCTGCAGGGGCTCCGGACTGAATTGGCCGCGCATTGATCGGTCGGCGATCCTGATCCTGGCTCTCAACAAGCCCTTACGGATCGCTCCTGGCCGATCCAGCTCAATCAGCACATTGTCGCGTGTTGCGAAAACTATCTCGTCTCCCGAGGAGAAGATGGCGCGGCTGCCATCAAGTTTGCCTTTCCACGTGTTGCCGCAGGCACTACCCAGGGACGAACACCGGAATTCGACGATCGAAGGATTGTCGGCGGCCTTGGCTTCTTTCAACTCCTTTGCCAGACTGTCAAGCTGACTTGAAACTCCGGGTGACGGTCTGGATCGCGGCAGTCTGAGAAGGCGGGAATACCTGATTAAGTCCCCGGCTCCCGTCGTGGTCAGCCAAACTCCCCCATATAAAACCAGCACGCCCAGCGTGGAGACATTGGCCGCAGCCAGGATATAGCAGATTCCCGTCAAGACCCAGCCGATGTCATTTGCCGCAAACGCTGTCGGCGACGGAGCACACACAAGCCAGACACCTTCGGCTATCAAGAGAATGCCCATCACTGTCAGCAGGGGAAAGGCAGGTCTTGGAGGGTTTGCGGCAGTCATCGCAGTTGTGCCCACTACTATTGCGATGGCGCCAAACAGGATGCTGCCGATGCCTCCCGGCCTCACGGTCTTTCGGATGAAACGGTAGTTCGCCGCCTCCTGCAGTCCGCCGGAAACAGCAGAGACATAGTCCCCCGATGCAGCGTTGTCTGTTTGCTGGTCCATTTCGTTTTCCCTTTCCTGCCCGCGCTCAATGCGCGGGTTTTGTGTTTTCGCCTCTGGCGCAAATGGCTACTCCGGGCAATTCCTCCCCAGATTGTTGCGGACCATAATGAGGTCGAGGATGTTGATCCTGCCGTCCTGGTTCAGGTCGGCTTTCCAGTTGTCGCCCGAAGCGGCGTTCTGGTAGATTCTCGCTCGGATGAACAGGGCATCCTGGATATCAACCTTGCAGTCGCGGTTTGCATCACCGAAGGGCGAAATCGTGATCGACGTACCGATGGCGTGCACGCCGGGAATGTCGCCGAGTGCGTTCAGGAGATACGATTCTGCTGTACCGTCCAAGTTGACGCCGACTTGGTAGGTTCCTACTGCCGGAACGTCATAGTTGAAGGTAACTCGCATGATCCACGTCTTGGCGTTGATGGTCCTGTTGGCCGCGTAGCCGAAGAAGCCGAAGAACTTGTCTTGCGTGCCCACCTGTTCGGGTTCGGGGCACCAGTAGGTGGGCGGAAGCCCCTGTATTAACGGGAAGAGAGCGGGATTGACCGTTACCTCCGCACCAAGGAAGGTTTCCGCTTCGCTGTAAACCGGCCACGAAACCGCGAAATTGTTGGTGCCATCATTTGCGGTGTGCCTCGTGAAAGTGGTTTCGAACTGCACGCCGCCCAGGCGCAGGTCCGAGCCGTATACCCCATTTGCGGTGCTGACGAAACCTTGGGCATAGTAGGTCAAGGTGAACTGCCCGCCGCGGGCAGAGAGCGGCTCGGTCGGGCCTTCGATGAAGATTGTTGGCGCGAGCTTGTACACCGCGACCGCCGTGTGGTCGGCATCCATCGTGACGGTGAGCGCAGTGCCGGCGGGCGCGGGCTGGCCGTCGAGCGTCCAACTGATGAAGTTGTAGCGCAGGCCTGCCACGATGGCGGTAGCTGGGGCGGAGAGGGCAATCACTTGCTGGTCTTCGCATGTGGCTGTATAATCTGTGCTGCCGGGCTTGTCGCCGGTGATGGGGATGCCAGCCACCGGCGTGGATTGGACGTACAGCGTCTGGACAACGGTTTTGGAGGCCTTAGACGTGTTGCCGTAGGCGCCCATGTTGACGCGGCCGCCGTTTGGCTCGAGCTCGTTTGAGAAATCAGAGGACGGGTCGCCCGCGTCGATGCAGGGGCTGTGGAGGGCGTCAGTGGCCCAGCCCCCCTGGCCGGCGTTGGCCGTGGGGTCCCAGCGTCCGGCCCTCGATTTCAGGTGGTAATCGTGACTGCCAGGATCCGCAAACAGAGGATCAGCAATTATGTTTCCTGCACCCCAAGTGACTGTGGAATAATAGGGGAGCCTCTCGATATCCTCGCTTTCAATGCCATTGCAATACTCAACAGTCAGGTCCGAGCTAGTGCCCAGATAGATAGGTTTTCCGTCGGATGCTGGATTGTTCCATAGTATGCAGTTCCTGATGGTTGAAAGGTGCTCGGCTGAGAAGGCGCTGCCAGTGTTGGCGCAGTTTTCCGTTATCGTGACACGATCAAGGAACAACAACCCTTGGGAATTGTAGATACCACCTCCAGTCCCGGCGGAGTTGCCTGCGATGACGCTGTTGTAGATGCTGACTGAGTCAGATACGTAGATACCGCCACCCCACCGAGAGGCCGTGTTGCCTGTGATGATGTTGTTTACGAAGCCGGCACCATCGCAACTGTATGCGATACCACCGCCGTAGGCACTGGAGTTGTTGCAGATCAGGTTGTCCGCTATGAGACCGGTACTGTCGTCACCTCCGACGTACATTCCGCCACCATCTCCGTTCGGAACACTATTTCCGCTTATGAGATTGCCTGAAATGGTGCCATGACGGAAATCGCGTATGTACAGCCCGCCGCCAATACCGCCGGTGCCGCTGTTGTCGCTTATGCAGTTATCCTTAATTGTCAGATATTGGGTCCCCCCTACACACACGGCTCCCTGTCTTGATAAGGTGTTTCCACTGATGACGTTTCCTGAAAGAACGCAATTCCTGATGTTCCAGAGCCGTATTCCTGAACCGTAGGGATAGTCTGATGACGGATTGCAGGAATTGCCTGTGATGGTGTTATCTGAAAGCTGCAGAGAGACTCCTCCAATGTAAAAAACTCCGCCGCCGCCGTAAACAGGCTCGTAATTTCCACTTATGACATTATTCTTGATAACTGCGCCCTCGTCTCCGGAGCTGGTATGGAGTTGTATGCCGCTCCCCCCGTTGTTGAGAATCCTGTTGTTCTCGATAGTCAATGTATCTTCACCCCATACGTAAGATGGCACCAATATCCCTGAGCTCGTGCTGTTTTCAATGAGATTATTGGAGATGGTTATGAAAGAGAATTTCGTTCTGATGCCAACCGTATTACCGGAGATGGTATTGCCGGAAACGATTGAACCCGTGCGAGACGCTTCTATGCCGCAGCCATAGTCGCGGTCGATGTGACCGCTGATTGTATTATCGGTAATGATTGAAGGCTTCGTACCAGATGTGGCGGAGATTCCGTTCGTGCTGTTCGAGAAGATCCTGTTCTGTCGAATGAACGATCCAGCGCTATCGACTATTCCGGCTCCATGCCAACCAGTAGTGCTTCCGCTGTGCCCGCTGATCGTGTTGCCGACAATCATGGCCGAGCCGAAGCTCGATTGCACGGTTATGCCCACCCTGCCATTGTTCGTGATGGTGTTGCCGGAAATTACCGGCGAACCGCCCTCAATGAGAATCCCGCCAAGGTTGCTGTTGATAATATTGCCTGTGATAGTTGGCGAGGCGTTTACAATATGAATTCCCCCGCCGGAATCGCTGTCACCTCTTCCATTGCGGATTGTGAAACCGTCGACGACAGCACGGCTGGATTCGGCGCTGTGGAAGTAGAAGCAGCAATGCCGGTCGGTCTCGCTGGCGTCTGCCGAAATGGTACAATGGCTGGGGCCGTTTTGCGACCTGAGGTAAATGGCCTTGCCCTTGAAATCGAGGTCGCGATTGCCTGCCCCGGTATAGGTGCCATTGCGGACGATGACGACGTCGTAATCAAGTGCGGCATCAAGGGCCGCCTGAATCGTGGTGCAGGTTTCGCCGGGACCCGCGTAGATCGTGGCGGGGTCGCGATAAAGAGCAACGGCGGAAGTATCAGCTTCTATTGTGAAGTTGGCGGTTGTTTCGCCCAGACGCTTGTCCTCACCGGCAATCACCCATCTTCTGAAAGCCCTGCCGTCGATGGAATCCGGAGCGACGAGCGACAATGCTTCACTTTGGACGCAGGGCACGGTGTAGTTGGTGATGCCACCCTTGTCACCTGCTATGAGGGTGCCAGCAGAAGGATCGGATTTGACGGAGAGTATGGGTCCTGCCCACCACGCCTTCAGAGTTCCATCCTCAGCGGCCGTCCACAACCTCTTACCGTCTGGTGTCAATGCTAGCTGTATTATATTGACACAATGGTCGCGGAAGACTCGCTTGCACTGGCCAGTCGAAGTGTCCCACATTTCACCTTCGGCAATGCTCCCTCCACCGAAAAAGTAAAGGCCGTCAGCGGAGAAGGCGGTACCTGCATACGAGAGGCAACTCACCGCGAGCGAACGAATGTAGGCAAAATCTTCAGCATTCACGAGCTTTATACCACCATATGTTCCCCCACATAACATCAGCAGCCTTCCGTCTGGGGAAGATTTGGCGCCACCGCTGCACTCGCTTTCAAGAGAGCGTATAGGTTCGCCTGTTGCTGCGCTCCAAAATGACACAAGGTTGCGGTAGTTGGTGATAATTACTGTGGCGCCGTCAGGTGAGAAGGCAACCGATCTGACTTCTTTGGCGTTATTGGTCTGGGGCACGAAGGTTCGGATGCACTCGCCGGTCTCCACGTCCCACAGCTTTGCGGTGGTGTCAAGGCTGCCTGTAAGCACCGTCTTGCCGTCCGGGGAGTATGCAACATGCGGTACGTCGTTGGTATGCCCGTTGAAAGTGCGGATGCAGGTGCCGGAGGCAACGTCCCAGAGCCTTGCAATGTTCTCGTAGCCACCGGTGATTATGCGTGACCCATCGGGCGACCACTTGAGATTGAGCGTGGATACGCCCTCCGTACCAAACTTCTTGATGAATTGGCATGTGACGGCATCGTAGATGCCTATTCTCTGGGCCGCCGCAGCCGCCACCCGAGAGCCGTCGCTTGAAATATCCACCGCCCTAAAGCTATGTTCGTGGCCTTCGAACAGTTGAACAACCTCACCGGTGAAGGCGTCCCAAGTCCTTAAGGATGTATAGCTGCTTCCCGTCAGAACCTTGGTTCCGTCCGGCGAAAATTCGACAGAATGTACTGTGCCGGGTAATCCGCTCAAAACCAGGCACTCTCCGGTATCAAGATCCCAAACCCTTGCAGTCTTGTCCATGCTGCCGCTGACAGCTTTGGAGCCATCGGGCGAGAAGGCCAAGGAATAGATGCCACCGGTATGGCCGGCAAATTCGCGCACAAGCTGCCCGGTGGAAGTCCAAAGGTCCAGTTTCAAGCCGTCGATGGTAAGAATCTTTGAATCATCGGGAGATATTGCAACAGCCCGGACGTCCCTGTAGTAACTTGAAAAGGATGCGATCAAGGAGCCATCCTCGATGCTCCGTATCGCTGTGGTCCCGTCTCCTGCGGCTGTCAATAGCTTCGTCCCATCGGCTGACACAGCGACATCATTAATAAGAACGTTGCAGCAAAATGTCCAGATAAGCTCACCGGTAGCGACATTGTAGAGAAGGACGTATGCGTTTTGGGCCAACACCAGATTTGTGTCGTCTGGTGAGAAAGCGATAGAAGCGATAGCGGTGCTGTAGGGGGTTTTGATCGTGCGCAGGTAAGCGCCCGTTGCGGCGGAGTAGAGCGTCACGCGGCTGCTACCGGTAGCGACGAGGTTGCCGGAGTGTGAGAAGGCGATGGAGTAGACGTAATCAACACCTTTACGCATATCGCAGATGTGGGCTGCGGTGTCTGCGTCCCAAAGAAAGGCCCCGGCTGCTCCAGCCGACGCGACGCGGTGTCCGTCAGGTGAATAGGTTGCACACTTCAACTGGCCAAAGCCAAACGTGGCGAGTGGCTGCGTTACCACGTCCTCCGCGAAAGCGGATGCACCTACCAGAGTGATTACGCACAGAACAACGAATGAAAAGCATCCACGATCAGGTAGTCCTTTCAGTAACGTTTCCATCCCTTTGCCTCCAATCAGGTCCTCTAACCGGGCTAATCCATACCACTGACACTATACACCATCGTCGCGGCGAAGTCAAGCAGAACTTCTATTATTGTGATAGCGGGAATTGTCGAGTTATAACCTCCTTTCGTCAAAACCATCCTCCAATCCACGCCGACCTCCGGTATGATAGTTGCCCGGTTTGCTGTGCAAAAGAAAAACCCGCGCTGACCGCGCGGGTTTTTCTTTTCGTTTTTCATGATCCGCTGCAGCTCACTTCAGCGGTGTTCTGTCGAGCATCAAGGTGCCCCACGTGCCGGGCAGCAGGGCCGACGAGCCCGGGCGGTCAACGACGGCCGACTCGCTCTGCCCCGCCCAGTGGGCGGCTCGCAAGCGCACTTTGCCGCCCGCATCGGCGATCCCGATCGATGCGTCAAACCCCACAACACTATTGCGGACCGGGTTGAGCTCGATGGATTTGAACGGCACTGATGCCTCGAGCGTGTAGCCCTCGGGCGTCTGACGGCAGGCAAATTTCAGTGCTTGGACGGGCGAGATGTCGGCAAATTCGCGCTTGGCGGCGGGCGAGGCGATGGTCTGCGGGTTCTTGCCATTTTTCCTCAACGGCCAGAATGCCATCTGGTAATCGATGGGCGCATCGCCCGTGATGCGGGCCATTATCACCCGCACGTCACCCTCTGCATTCCGCTCACGGTCAGGATTGGTCCAGTCCCGCCCGACGCAGAAGTCCACGTAGCTGCCGCTCACAAAGGGGCAGGCGGGCAACTCGCTGCCGGCGTTGCGGGGGCCGTTGGGCTCCTTCACGTCGTACGCGAGGTAGAGGTTTTCGGTATCGAAGACCATCCGTAGCGTGCCCAGCAGTTGTCCGTCGAGCTGAATCTCGGCCGCGGGCACTCCGGCCCATTCATCGAGGTTCCCGTCGACGTCTACCGTGCGCAAGCTCACATTCTTGTTCTGCTGGCGGTCAAACTCGTAGATGGCGCGAGCGGTGTAGATGGGCCGTTTGCCGGGGACGGGGCCGTCGGGATCCCACGGCCGGGCCGCGGCCGACAGCTCGGCGGTTACCGTCAGCTTGCCGGCGTCGATCGTTTTCAGCTTGGGCAGAGTTACCTCGTGCACGCTCACGCCGTGGTCGCCCGCACAGGAATAGACCTTCCCGCCGATCTTGTAAACAAACGCTCCCACCAGCTCGATGAACACGCTGTCGGCGTCGCGAATGCCATCGTTTGGATCGTGATACAGCTTGCCCACGTATAGGCCGGTATCGGTCCAGACCCAGATTTGCGAGATGGTGTCGGGCACGAACACGAATCCGTCAAACGCCGCGCAGATGCTGCGCGGGAAGTACATCTCGCCGGGCTTGGCCTTGCCGGGTGCGCGGCGGCCGAGCTTCAGCCATTCTGGCTTGCCGGTCTTGGCGTCGAATCGCTGGGGCGTCTGGCGCCAGTTGCGGCTGGCCCACCAGCCATCGCCGTCGATTCCGCCCAGCTTGATGGGCACCGATCCGATCGGCTCGGCAAAGGCGTAGTACGAGTCGCCCGCCGGCATCAGGCCGGTCAGGAAGGCGCCACGCACGGGATCTTTCCAGCCGTCGCCGCCGGCCAACGAAGGCATATCGAGCGTGATGACCTCCTGGAGGTCGGCCCAATCGTAGACCGGCACGCCCGTGGGAAGCACCTCGCGTGCAGGCAGCCGCCGCACGTGCCATTTCAGCGGCGAGACGTTCTCCGGGCAGAGCATGAGGATGCTGAGGTCCTTCTGCAGCCGCCAGGAGAACAGCCGGCTGCACTTTTCCATGAGGGGATGTTTTTCCGTGAACACGCATTCGTCCTTCGCCATCTTGCCGTCGCCGTTGCGGTCCGACCACGCGAACCAGTTGTTCGGGCCTTGGTCGTAGTCGCCTTCGAACACGCCGTCGTTGGTTTTGTGGGCGCGGTGCGTGTAGACAAATGCGGCGAGCTTGTGGTCCATTGTTTTGGTGTCGACCAACCACACGGAGAACTCGCCGCCGAAGGAATAGAGCTTGCCGTTGTCGGCTTTCATGATACCGTCGGTCCACGCCAGATACGGATGCCGCCCGCCGTAGGCCGTGGTGCCGTGGTAGTGCGTGTTGCCGAGGAAAACATCATTTTGACTGGTCACGCTCAGCGGCATCAGGCGGCTCCACGAGGGGTACCACGTGCCGCGAGCGGGATCGATCTTGTAGGCGGTCATGCCTGGCACATCCGCAAAGACGCCGTCGCGGAAGAGCATCTCCATGCGGTCGGTGTCGATCATGCCCTGGCCGGAAGAGATGCGTGTATTGAAGAACTCGCGGACGAGCGTGCCCGTGCGGGCGTCCCACACGCTGGTGCGCTGGAAGCTGTCGGATTGCGCCACCCAAAGCGTGTTGTCGGGGCCAAGGCAGATTCCGCGGGCGCCGCTCATTCCCTTGGCATCGAAGAAAACGCTGCCGGGCTTTGGCTTGGCGCCGATCGTGCGTAGCGGCTTGCCCCCGGGCGAGAATACCTTCACCTGCTGTGAAGAGCCGCCGTCGCTGATGAAGAAATTGCCTTGCTGATCTATCGCCAGCCCGTGAGGATCTTCGAGGCCGGCTTCGATCACGGTGCCGAGCACCTTGCCGTCGCGGTCGAGCTTGAGAAGCTTATCGCCGCTGAGAACGAAGATACTGCCGCCGAAACCCCGCACGCCGCGCGGCGAGGGGATGTCGCTCGAACCCAGCACGGCGCCGCTGCCCGAGTCCATGATCACGAGCTTGTTGTCGTAAAACACCGGCACGTAAATGCGGCCTGCGTCGAGGGCCAGGCCATACACTTCGCACGTCCAGCGGTCCTTCCAGTAGCCTTCGGTTGTGACCGTGTTGCCGGTGGGAACATCGCCGAGCACCTTGCCGCGCGAGTTGTTGATATCGTACTTTGCCACCACCAGCCGTTTCTTGCCGATGTCGGCGAGGGCCAGGTAAATGTTCTGCTCGTCCATAGTGCAGGCAAAGCGCACGTCCCACGGGAAGAACGAGAAATAGCGGCGGAGGATCTTGCCGGTGGAATCCATTAGCTGCAGGCCGGTCTCATTGTGTGATTCCACGCAACCGAAGGCGATCATCACTTGCTTGCCGTTGCTGCAAACGTCCATTGGCGGGCCGAGGTTGCCGCCCCAGCCGCCAAGGCCGTTGTCGAGCACATACGGCGGATCGCCGCTCACGCCCACCTTCATCTTGAAATCGATCTTCGGCGGGCCGGGGAACCACACGCCTCGCACGCTGTAAGAACCGGGTGCAGCGGGCAGGCCGAGATCGGTAGTCACATCCCACGCCAACGCCTGCTTGCCGGCTTCCACCTCCTTGGCGTAACTGAGCGAGCGCACCAGCGTGCCCGACTCGTCGTACACGCCAAGGCTCAGCAGGCCCTTGCCGGGCGAGTCGAATGCCACCGGCATCGACGCCGGCTCGCCGCATAGCCCCTGCACCGCAACGAGCAGCATTACCGAGACGAGCAGACAATTACTTTTCGTTTGCATCGCTATTCTCCGCATATGAAATGGCACGCGCCGTCTTTCGTGGAAGATGCCATAAGCATCGCCGCCGTCCCACAAGCATATCCTGTCGCATCACTTTGTCAAGTGGTTTTCCCGGCGGCACTCGTGGTGTGTGCAGACGGCCGGCGGGCCAGAACACCGGGGCAGCCGCGCAAAAGCACCCGCGCAAAAAGGCTCTTTCAACTAATGGTGATTTGTGTACAATTCATTCCGGTTTGGCTGTGCGGTGCCTTCAATACAGGACGACACGAAAAATGCTGAAAAAGCTCTCTTCCCACGTTCTCGCCGGCATTATGTTTTTTCTCCTTGCAGGGTTTGCAGCGATGTGCACAGATGTCTCCCCTTCGGCTCACGCGGCCGAAGTGAAAGATCACGTGGTAATGCTCCGGGCCGACGTGCAGCAAAAGGCCCCTCGCATAACGCTGCGTTGGATTGCTCACCCGGGCGCCACCGGCTATGCCGTTTACAGGCGAATAATGGGCCAGCCCGACTGGGGTACCGCGATGTCGCTGCCGGCCGAGGCGTTGGAGTTTGCCGACAAAACGGCGAAAGCTGCCACCGCCTACGAATACAAGGTTGTGAGGTCCGGCCCCGTGGAAGGATACGGCTATGCCTGCGCGGGCCTCGAGCTGCCGCTGGTCGAGTCGCGCGGAAAACTGGTGCTTATCGTCGACGACACCCACGCCGCCGAGCTTGCGTCCGAGCTGAAACGGCTCGAGCGCGATCTCGTGGGCGACGGCTGGACCGTGCTGCGGCACGATGTGCCCCGCACCGATACTCCCGCCGCCGTCAAAGCCCTCATTCTCAAGGACGTTAAAGCAGACCCCAAGGGCGTGAGGGCCGTTTTCCTCTTCGGCCACGTGCCTGTGCCGCTATCGGGGTTGCTGTCGCCCGACGGCCACGAACAGCGCCCCTGGCCCGCCGACCTCTACTACGGCGACGTAACCGGCGCGTGGACCGATGAGAAGGACATGGGCCCCGCGAACGTGCCCGGAGACGGCAAGTTCGATCCCGGATTCGCCGTCAGACGCAGAGACCGCGCCGCCCAGGGCGACGAGCAGCCGCGCGAAGGCCGAGCCGACGGCCCCCGCGAAAACCGCCGCCGAGAAGACCCGGGCCATCTGCCCGCCGATGTCGCCTTGCAGGTGGGCCGCGTTGATCTTTACGACCTGCCCGCGTTTGCCCCCAAAACCGAAACCGACCTTCTGCGCGAGTATCTCAACAAGAACCACAACTATCGCCACAAGGTGATAACCGTGCCCAGGCGCGGCCTCATCGACGACAACTTCGGCGAGTTCAACGGCGAGGCTTTCGCACAAAGCGGCTGGCGCTGCTTCGCGCCGCTTGTCGGCCCCGAAAACATCGCCGGCGCAAAATGGAACGATGTGCTGCCAAACGAGCGCTACCTCTGGGCCTATGGCTGCGGCCCCGGCTCGCACGATAGCTGCGGCGGAGTAACCAACGCCGGCGATCTGGCCCGCCTCAGTCCGCAGGTCATCTTCACAATGCTGTTCGGCAGCTACTTTGGCGAGTGGAACAGCACAAACAACGTGCTGCGTGCGCCGCTGGCATCGGGCTACACGCTCACCTGCGCGTGGGCCGGCCGGCCGCACTGGTTTTTGCATCCGATGGCCATGGGCGAGACAATAGGCTCTTGCGCCCGGCTGGCGCAGAACAACAGCAGAACGCAATATCTGCCCGCCGGCAGGGCATCGCGCAGCGTGCACATTGCCCTGATGGGCGACCCCGCGCTCCGCATGCACGTTGTCGCGCCGCCCGGAAACCTCAAGGCGGCCACCGGCAAGCCCGGAAGCGTAGAGCTTTCGTGGAACCCCTCGCCCGACCAGGCGACCGGCTACAACATCTACCGTGCGAAAACGCCCGACGGCCCGTTTGAGAAGCTCACCAGGAAGCCGATCACCGCCACCACCTTCAAGGAAAAGCGCCTCGGCCCCAAGACGTACATGGTCCGCACCGTCGCGCTCGAAACCTCGCCCACCGGCACCTACTACAACGCCAGCCAGGGCGTGTTCGTTACGCCGGAAGAATAGGCTATGGAACCCCTCCCCCCTGCCCCCTCCCCGTCAACGGGGCGGGGGAGAGGGGGCGGGGTTGGCGCCTTTACCCAGGGCTGCGGTGCTCGCCTTCGGCTCGCACCTTTCCCTGGGCTTTACGGAATTGCCGCTCCTTCAGAGCTCTAATCGGAGGGGAAGATGAAGAATAGTTCAGACCTAGCCGGGGGCGCCCGCGAGACGCGGGGCTGTGCTACATTCTTACGTTCGATGTTCAGTGCTCGGTGTTCGATGTTCGAGTCTTGACCTTGGACCGGATCACAGCCGGGGCCGCCCGCGAGACGCGGGGCTGTGCTACATTCTTACGTTCGATGTTCAGTGTTCGGTGTTCAGTGTTCAGTGTTCGATGTTAGATACCCTGCGCCCACAGATCGTTTACGGACCCGCAGCGTGCTCCAGCGCCTTTTGCCTTGATTTTCCCGCTAGCCGAAGATAGGATTTCGCCGCGGCCGGTTGATGTCGCGCCGCACCGATGCACCCGCGGAATCGGTTTTACCCGGAGGCCACAAGGAAAAGAAAATGAAAAAAGTCGACCTTCGTTTCCGCCAGATTCACCTCGATTTTCACACCAGCCAGATGATCGGCGGCATCGGCGCGAAGTTCAACCCCGATGAATACGCTTCGGTGCTGCAGAAGGCCCACGTGGATTCCGTAACCACGTTTGCCCGCGGCCATCACGGCTATATCTATTTCAACACCAGGCGCTTTCCCGAGCGGCGGCATCCGAACCTGCAGCTCAACCTGCTCAAAGAGCAAATCAAGGCCTGCCACGCGCGAAACATCCGCGTGCCGATCTACGTTACCGTGCAGTGGGATCATTACACGGCCGACCGCCACCCCGACTGGCTGGTGGTAACCGAGCAGGGTGCGATCGCCGGCACGCCGCCATACCAGCCCGGCTTCTATCGCACTATGTGCGTAAACTCGCCCTACGTGGACGAGCTGCTCAAGCCGCACGTGCAGGAGATTCTGGAAACGCTGCCCACCGATGGGTTCTTCTTCGATATCGTGTCGCCGCAGTCTTGTTCGTGCTGGCACTGCCGCCAGGGAATGCTGGCCGAGGGGCTCGATCCGTCCGACGCCGAAACGCGAGTCCAATATGGCGTGCGCGTGCTCAACGATTTCAAACGCGACATGACCAAGTTCGTGCGGAAGTTCAACAAGGATTGCACGATCTTCTACAACTCGGGGCACGTAGGCCCGCGGCACAAGGCCGTGGCCGACACCTACACGCATTTCGAGCTGGAATCGCTGCCTAGCGGCGGCTGGGGCTACATCCATTTCCCGGCCACGATCCGCTACGCACGCACACTGGGCCTGGATTGCATGGGCATGACCGGCAAATTCCATACCGCGTGGGGCGACTTCAGCTCGTTCAAGAACGAGGCCGCGCTGCAGTTCGAGTGCTTCCAGATGCTGGCGCTCAACGCCAAATGCTCGATCGGCGATCAGCTTCACCCCACCGGCAAGATCTGCAAAGCCACCTACAACCTCATCGGCTCGGTTTACGGCGAGGTGGAAAAGAAGGAGCCGTGGTGCACGGGCGCACGCGCGGTGGTCGACATCGGCGTGATGTCGCCCGAAGAGTTTGCCGGTGCGGCGCCGTGGGGCATTCCCGAGGCCACCATCGGCGTTACCCGCATGCTGCAGGAAGGCGCGCAGCAGTTTGATTTCATCGACACCACGAGCGACTTCTCGAAGTACAAAGTGCTGGTGCTGCCCGACGTGATCCCGGTGTCGGAAGCGCTGAACGCCAAGCTCGAAAAGTATCTCGCGGGCGGCGGCTCGGTAATCGCCACGCACTGCTCGGGCCTCACGGCCGCAAAGGACGCGGTGGGCCTGAAGGCCCTTGGCATCAAGCTGAAGGGCGAGGCGCCGTTCAGCCCCGACTTCATCACGCCCGGCAAGAAGATAAACGCCGGCCTGCCGGCCGCCGAGCACGTGATGTACCTGAAGGGAATGGAAGTGGAAGCGCGGCCCGGCACCGTGGTGCTGGCCGAGGTTACCGTGCCATACTTCAACCGCACGTGGGAGCATTTCTGCTCGCACGCGCACACACCGTCGTCGGGCAAGCCCGGCTATCCGGGCATCGTGAAGAAGGGCAACGCGATCTACTTCGCGCATCCGATTTTCGCACAGTACGGCAAAAACGCGCCGCTCTGGGTGAAAAAGCTGTTCCTCAACGCCCTCGCGCTGCTGCTGCCCGAGCCGCTGGTGCGGCTCGATGCGCCCAGCTCGGCGCTGGCCACGCTAAACGAGCAGCCGGCCGAGAAGCGGCAGGTGCTGCACCTGCTGCATTACGTGCCCGAGCGCCGCGGCAAGGATTTCGACGTGATCGAGGATGTGATCCCGATCTTCAACGTGAAGGCATCGGTGCGGGTGCCCAGGAAGGTGAAAAGCGTGGTGTGCGTGCCGCAGCAGGTTCCGCTGCCGTTTGAGCAGGCCGGCGGCCGCGTGGAATTCACGCTGCCGAAGCTCGACGGGCACCAGATGATCGCGCTGAATTTCTGAACGCGATGGATTCGGGCGGCTTTCATTTCGGAAGGGCGGTCCGGCAATCGGGCTGCATCAAAGCCTATGAGGCTAAAGCGCCAAGAGGCCAAAGCCTGAGGAGGCACAGCCGAACATCGAACATCGAACACTGAACATCGAACATCGAACGAAAGACTGCGTGAGGGAGGCAGATGCGCGTGGCGTGTCTGTATGAAGGCTAAAAGGCCAAAGCCCAAAAGACTAAAGCCCAAAAGACTCTTGCGCGGCGCAAGTGGCGCTTGACATGCCCCGCACATTTGGGTATATTGGTCTGCAAGGCAGTGAGGAGAGGACCGTCCGTGGCAAAGGGAATATCCGCATGAGAAACATTTTGCTAGCCTTGATTGCAGTGTGGGCCGTGGTGTTTTCAGCGGCGGCTCAGGCAGATACGTTCACGCATCGCAAAACCGGCGACAAGTTCAACGGCACCCTGGGAACGTCCAGAATCGGCAACAGAATACTCGTGGTGAAAGACGACGGTGGGCGGGTTTACATCGACCTTGCCGAGTACGATATAGTGGCCAACGAAGCGGGCAAGCTCGGGCCCACGGGTTCGGTGCCGCCGCACCCGTGGACGGGTCTGCTGTGGGCGGAGCAACCGGCCGAAGGCACGGCCGGCGGCGGGCCAAACGTGGTAGTGAAAGAGGTGCTGAAGGGCAGCCCCGCCGACGTGGCCGGCTTGCGCCCGCGCGACGTGATCACCACCGTCGACGGCGCCCGCGTGAAGAACGCCGAAGCAATGTGGGCCCGCCTGCGCCGGCTAAAGGCCGGCGCACGGGTGAACATTAAATTCCTGCGCGGCAACGAGGAACAAGACGTTTGGCTGGAGACGGGCGAGTGGCGCGGCGGCATAATGGTTTACGTGCTGCCGCTGCAGTTGCGGCCGGGAGCATCGAAGGCGCCCGCGCTGGCCGATTGCATACGCGAGGCGCGCGGCTTTCGCGCCGAGTGCTTCGTTGTGAGCATTGAAAGCCCCGGCAATGATATCGCCGTCGCCGAGGGCATTGCCGATCAATTGGCCGAGATCGACGACATGGAAACGGTGGCCTATGTGGCCGGTAAGAGCCGCGGCGACATGATGACGCCCGCCGCGCTGATCGGCCTTTCGTGCCGCAGCATCCTCATGGCACCGGGCACCGTTTTCGGAGCATCTGCCCGAACACGGCGCAGCAGGTCTCCCGAAGACGAGAAAATCATGTCGGCCGATAGCGCCCGCCTGCGGGCTACGGCCGAACGCGGCGGCCATTCCGCCGATCTCGCCGAGGCGATGCTCGACACACAAACGGTGCTGCACCTCGTGGAGTTTGCCGACGGGCAGAAGAAGGTGGTGAAAGCCGACACCGAAGAGCAAGCCCGCGATGCGTTTGCCGGCAAGGATGTGCGCCGCGCGGTGTGCGTGAAACGAGCCGATTCCCTCCTCACGCTCACGGCCGCCGAGGCGCAGGAATACGGCCTCAGCATCGGCACGCCCTCTTGCCTGGGCGAGATTGCCGAAACGATGGGCATCGACCATCCGCGCATCTGGGTGGGATCGCTGCCGCGCTCGTGCGACACGTGCAAGGGCACCGGCAGCGTGCAGTGCGCCAAGTGCAACGGAGCAGGCGACATAGACACGAAGGACGTGTGCATCTCCTGCGGCGGGCAGGGGAAAATAATGCAACGCTACACCGACCCCGCCACCGGCCTGCGCGGAAACCGCTCGGTGCCCTGCAAACCGTGCGCCGGCGCCGGCAAAGTGGTGAAGAAGGTTCGCTGCCAAAACTGCAAGGGAACCGGCAACCTGCCCTGCAAGGACTGCAACGGCTCCGGCTGGACACGGTAGAACCGTTTGTCGAAACTTCCGCGTTTATGAGGCCCTGCTCTTATCCGCATACCCGCCCGCAGGCGCCAAAGCCGCGCCGTTTGCTGTTACACAATTGATGGTGGATGAGATTGCATCCATCCCGAGGAGAGGAGACGACAGGTGAAAGATGTGGAGCGTTACGCCGTGATCCACGGGCATTTCTACCAGCCGCCCCGCGAGAACCCGTGGATCGAGGACATCGAGCGCCAGGAGGGCGCGGCTCCTTTTCATGACTGGAACGAGGAGATAACCTATCAATGCTACCTGCCGAACACGGTGTCGCGCGTGCTGCGAAACGGCAAGATCGCTGACCTCGTAAACAACTACTCCTACATCAGCTTCAACTTCGGCCCCACGCTGCTGATGTGGCTCGAGCAGCATTTCCCGCAGGTGTACGACGGCATCATCGAGGCCGACAGGATCAGCATGCGGCGGAACAACGGCCACGGCAATGCTATGGCGCAGGTGTTTAACCACTTGATCCTGCCGCTGGAAAACCTTCGCGACAAGCACACGCAGGTGGCGTGGGGCTTCCGCGATTTCGAGAGCCGCTTCGGCCGAAAGCCCGAGGCCATGTGGCTGCCGGAAACCGCCTGCAACCTCGAAACGCTCGATGTGCTGATCGACCACGGTCTGAAATTCGTGGTGCTCGCACCCACCCAGGCCGAAAAAATACGCCCATTCGGCAAAGACAAATGGACCGACGTCTCCAGCAATTCCATCGACCCGCGCAAGCCCTACCGGCATTACATGTACGGCGAGGACGGCTCGAAGAACGACAAAAGGTTCATAGACATTTTTTTCTACGACGGCGGCCTCGCCCGAAGTTTCGCATTCAGCAACATCACCGCCAGTGCCCAAACGTGCGCCGATGCCATAATGAAAGCCTTTGGCAGCCCCGACTTCAGCCCGGTCCTGATGAACGTGGCGCTTGACGGCGAAACCTTCGGCCATCATCATCAATACAGCGACATGTGCCTTGCTTTTCTCGCGAAGTACGAGCTGCTCCGCCGGAACGTGAAAATCGTGAACTACGGCTATTACCTGGAACTCTGCCCGCCGAAGGACGAGGTGCAGATAAAGCCCGGAACCAACGGCGAGGGAACTTCCTGGAGCTGCGCCCACGGCGTGAGCCGCTGGCGCGACGATTGCGGCTGCACAACCGGACGTATGGATTTTCACCAGAAGTGGCGGCGGCCTTTCCGCCAGGCGCTGCGCAGCCTCCGAGACGTGCTCACGCCCGTTTACGAGAGCGAAGGCGACAGAATCTTCCATGACCCCTGGAAGGCCCGTGATGAATACGTAGATATCATCATCGACCGCAGCGACGACAACGTAGACCGTTGGCTGCGCGGGCACGTAAAGGTAGAGCTGGATTCGCGCACGCGCACGAAGGCCATCCAATTGCTCGAGATGCAGCGCTACGCGATGTACATGTTCACCAGTTGCGGCTGGTTCTTCGACGAGCTCTCGCGCATCGAAACGGTGCAGTGCATGGTCTATGCCGCGCGGGCCGCGCAGTTGTGCCGCGAAGCCACCGGGCTTGACTACGAGCCGAAGTTCAAGTCGGACCTCGAACTGGCTCCCAGCAACGTGCCGCAGTTCGGCAACGGCCGCGCAGTCTACGAGAAGTTTGTTCAGCCGGCCAAAGCAAGCTGGGACAAGATAGTGGCGCAGTATGCGATCAGGCTGGTAATGCTGCCCGAGAACGCCGCGCCCGATAGAATCTACAGGTTCACCGTTAAAGGCAACGGCGCCGAATGGGAGCGCTTCAGCAACTGGATTTTCGGCATCGGCCGCGCTCATTTCTTCAGCGGCACCACCTACGAACAACGCGACGCCGCCTATTTCTTCGTTTATCTCACCGGCACCACTATGGTGCAATGCTTCGTGAAGGACTGCCCGGGCGTGCAAGAGTGTGAGGAAATGCGCCAGAAGATAATGGCCCAGGCACCGGAACTCCTGAACGTGGGGATCAGAAACATCGCAGGCCAATTCTTCAACGATCCACCGTTCATGCTGAACGACCTCTTTCGGGAAGACCGCGAGAAGGTGATCTCGGCGCTGATGCGCGAGCGCATCGAAACGTCCAAGAGCGACTTCAAGCGCATCTTCTACGAAAACGTGAACCTGATGGACGACTACAAGAGCATGGGCTGGCTGATACCCGACGAGCTGAAAATCCCCTCGCAATACGCAATAGCCGTGGAGCTGGCCGAACGGCTGCATGCTTCGGCATCCGACTGGAATTTCGACCGCGTTCGCGAGATCGGAAAATTCCTCGAACTGTCACGCAAGCTCGGATTCCAGTTGAACTTTTCTGAAGCCGAGAGCGTGCTGCACCGCATGGTGATGGTGAAGATTTCCATGCTCATCGACGATCTGAACCTGCACGATGCGCAGCAGCTTCACGAGGCGCTCGATCTCGCGGCCGATATGCAGGTGAGCTACAAGCCCTACGAACCGCAGAACCTCATGTTCCACCTGCTGAACGAGCACGTGCGCAAGATCATCGATCGCCGGGAAAACGTGGCGGAGAAGGGCGAGGTGGTGGAGCTGGTATTGAAGGCGGCCGAGAAGATGGGCTTCGACGTCGAAAAATTCCGCCAGGCTGCGCTTGGTTTTGAAAAAAGCGTTGCCTGATCTCTCACACGTGCGAGCGGTGGTACATCCACAGCCCGATCACCGTGAAGATGGCCATGGGCAGCCAGGCAGCCGCAAATGGCGCCATGAACCCGCGCGTGCCGAGGTCGTGCATGGCCCACATCACCACGTAAAAAGCAATCGTAACGCCCACGGCCAGGCCGATGCCGCGGATGCTCGTTTGCCCGCCCGGCTCCACTACGAGCGGCACGGCCAGCAGCAGCAGAAGCACGTTGATGAACGGGCTGGCGAGGCGGCGGTGGATTTCCGCATTCAGTTGCAGCGAGCGCGACGGAATCTGCCGCGCCAGCCGCCGCAGCTCGCCGATGCTTCGGTATGGCAGATCGATTGCCCCGCGTTCCGTCAGGTCTTCCGGCGTGATCGGCAGGTCCAGTTGCAGATCGATGAAAGGCTCAGGCTGCAGGCCGGCGTCCGTCGTCAGGGTTCTCTCGCCGCTGCCCGTCCAGCGCCCGCCGCTCCAAACGGCCTTGTCGATCCTCAAAGGATAACCGCCGTCGGGATGGTAAACGTATGCATCGCGCATCGTCTTTGTGCGGTAATCGAGCTCTGCCACGCACATCCACATCGACACTCCGCCGGCTGATTGAGAATGCGCGGCAAAGAGATTGTTGTATATGTTTGGGTCCTTCTTGCCGCTGCCCAGCAGCTTGATGGTGATTCGCTGCATCTTTCGCGCGCTCGCGGGCACCAGGCCTTCCTGCACCCAGAGGGCCAGCGCAGCCGCAAGAAATCCGCCCGCAAGCAGCGGCATGGCTATGCGCTTGAGGCTGATGCCCGACGCCTGCATAGCCATCAGCTCGTTTTGCCGCGCCAGCCGCACCAATGCCACTATCGCGCCCGACAGCGTGATGATCGGCGCCACCATCACCGCCAGCACCGGAATGCGGTATGCGTAATATCGCACCAGCAGGCCGATCAGCGGTTCCTCGCCCTTGTATTTCAGCAGCTTGCCCAGCCGCTCCGACGTTTCCATGGCGATCACCATCGATATTATGAGCACCATGCAAAGCACGAACGGAATGAGGAACGAGAAAAAAAGATATCTGTCCAGTTTGCGAACCACGGTTACACCTTGAACAGGCGGTACGACAGAAACAGCCCCGATCCCGCAACGAGCAGCACATTGGCCCACGGCCAGAGCGCCGCCGGAAACACGCCATTTGTGCTGAGCGCCTCGCCCGTGCCGGAAAGCGCATAAAACACGATCACCACGGGCACGCTCACGCCGAAGCCCACCAGCTTCCTGCCTCTCCGCGTCATGATGCCCAGCGGCACGCCCAGCAGCATCAGGCTCAGCGATTCAAACGCGCTCGACCACCGCTTCCTGATCCGCGTGCGCAGCTCGTTGAGCCTGCGCGGATCGATCGGCTCGGCGCCTGGCCCCTCAAATCTGCCCGCCTCCTTCAGCAGTTGCGGCGTGCTCAAGTCCTTCCAGCCCGGCGTAAAACTCTGCCCCGCCAGCGGAATCGACTGCCACGTCTCGTCGAAACTGATCGGGTGAAAATCGAATCGCTCGGCCGAATTCAGATAGAGGAAGCGCCCGTCGCGCAGGGTCAGGTGCATCTCGCGGTTCACACCGTGGCCGCGCACCTCGTAGGTTGCCGTCTTCGCGTAGGTCACCTCCGTCTTGCGCTCGATTTTTTTCGTGCCGTCGGCCTCCTCCTTGCACACGTCCTGCTGCCGGAAGATTATCACGTCGGAAAGCCGGCTGCCCGCGGCTTCCGTGATGAATATCCTGATGTCGCCGATCTCCATCACCGGGTCTTCCATCTTCAGAAACTTGAACGGCTGCATGATCGCCGCCTCCTTCAGCACGATCTTCCTCATCTGGTGCGAGGCGGGCTCCAGGAAATGATTGCAGTAGAGCATCGGCAGCGTGAGCAGCACCGCAAACGTAACCGCCGGCGCCATCGCAGCCAGCGGGTGCACACCCAGCGCGGTCATCGCCAGCGTCTCGTTGTCCGACGACAGCCTCCCATACGCGATCACGCACGCCGTGAGCATGCCGATCGGCACCGTGTAGGGCAGCGTCGACATCAGCCCGAACGGGACCACCTTCATCACGAACGTGATGCCCAGCCCCGCCTGCAACGGCTGAAACACCACGGCCAGCAGCATCACAAAACTGTACGCGGCGAAAGCTATTGCAAAAGACTCGGCCAGCTCGCGAAGAATGTAGCCGTAGAGGGTTCTGGACATCACTCCCTTTTCATCCGCCGACTGCGTGTTCGATTCACAGGTTGCGCTAACCAGAATTATACCGCCCCCGCGCGGCAAATGCAAAGACGTTGCGCAGCGGGGTGGCCCCGGGTCCGTAAACGATTTGTGGGCTCCACACAGCTTGCCGGGCCGATGCCAGGCAAGCTCATATGCATAGATACCGGGGGCCCACGAAGCTCACGTGCATAGACGCGGTGTCCCACGAATGCATTGACATCATT
>Ga0307379_10003853_pt1 | contig 21596 bp, 19 predicted proteins | sample UN2MG_FD_202237 | JGI IMG/M metagenome (GOLD analysis project Ga0307379, IMG submission 202237) | Soil microbial communities from Risofladan, Vaasa, Finland - UN-2 | ecosystem: Environmental > Terrestrial > Soil > Coastal area > Acid sulfate soil | place: Finland: Risofladan, Vaasa | collected... | reverse complement strand
CTTGATCATGCCGAGAGTGTAACCCATGTGCCTGGTTCATTGTGTTACCTATGTACCTGGATCGGACCATTCTCCAGCCTGGGGTGTGAACCCCAGGAAGGGAGGTCATCAAATCCTTTTAAGCGCTGAAGGCGCGGCATAAAACGTGCTCTATTGTGGTGCGGGCCTTTTGCCCGCGCCGGGGTCGTCTTGCGGGCGAGACGCCTGCGCCACAATTATGATCCACTACGGCAGCTCCTATGCCGCGCTTTCAGCGCTCCCATGGTTTGCCGGCTTCGTTTTCCTGGGGTTCACACCCCAGGCTGGGAATATCGCGCTTTCAGCGCTGCGCCAGTGGACACCGGGAGGCGCGGGATGGCAAATGCAAAACTCATCCTCATCGCATCCTGCGGCCGGAGTCGCCCACATAGCGAGCTATGTGGGCTATCCCGCTGTTCATCCTGCATATCCTTGTTACCCATTCTTTGTCCTTCTTCTCGGGTCAACCCTGGGCCATGTCAATTATGCAGTTGAAAGGGCCGTGGGTGCCCTCACCCGCGGAACCTCTTTCTTCCCCCTGGCTACTTGCTACTCTCTTTCTTCAGGGCATTACTTTTTTACCTGTCGGGGTGCGACATTTTTACTATATATAGGGGAGCGGGGAGGTTTAGGGTTTGGGGTTTGGGGTTTGGGGTTGTGGACAGGGCGTAAAGAAAAGTCTTTTTGCTTTTTGATCCTGTTCATCCTGACCATCCCTGTTAATAATTCTTGAGGTGTTGATGATGGCTCTACGAAAAATCACATTTGCCGACAAGATCCGTCATTTTGAGGGCCGATTGGGGCGCGTCATTTCGTGGCCTGGACGGCAGGACGCGGGTGGCCTGAGGGTTAGGACACGGAGGCATTTTCGCGGCCCAGCGCGTAGGCCACACGAGTCCGGAAATTGGGCCACGGAGATGGCTTCGCGGCCTGGACCCTGGGCCTCAAAATTCAGGCCACAAACGGGGAAGCCTCGGAATTCATTGGATCCCGGCGCGGAAAAGGGGGAAAAATTTTCGGGAAAAGGTCTCTGTGGCCTAAATTTGATGCCGATGGTCAAGGCGAAAATATTTTTCGCGCGGCCCGTTCCTTTTTCCCGGTTCCCCGCTCCGCGTTCCGCTTTCCGAGTTCCCCGTCCCTCGCTCCTTGGTTCTTGCTTGTGTTTTCTTTATTCTTGCCCCTGGCTACTGACTACTGGCTACTGGCTACTCTTATATTGTTGTTGTAGCGGCGGGGTCGTATAATGTCGTGGCAGGCGATTATCAGCCGATGACGGATGAAGGAGGGAGCGATGAGAAGGACGGCGGTATTGGCGATTTTGGCGGTGCTGGTTTTGGGGTGCGAGTCTCGCCAGCATTCGATCGTGCGGGAGAACGGTTACGTTGCGGACCATCCGGTGGAGGAGGTCGCGCATTACTGGGACGCGGTTCCATGGGTGACGGTTAGCGGGCGGACGCTGGTCATGGACATCTCGGCGCCGGCGGGGTCGGGTCCGTTCCCGTGCCTGATGATCATTCACGGCGGGGGCTGGGAGCTTCACACCAACACGGTGATGGAGGGCATGGCGCGTCACGTCACGAACCAGGGGTACGCGATTTTCAACATCAATTACCGGACGCTTCCGGAGGGCGCGGACATGAAGCAGATCGTTGAGGACTGCATGGGCGCGCTGATCTGGGTGAAGGAGCACGCGGCGGAGTACGGCGGCGACGCCTCGCGGATCGCGGTGACCGGCGACAGCGCGGGCGGGCACCTGACGGCCATGATCGTGACGCGGGGCGGGGACCCGGAGTTTACCCCGACCTACCGCGGCAACGGCGCGACCGACCTCTCGATCACCTGCGCCATCCCGACCTATGGCGTGTATGATTTCCCGGCGCTGACCAAGGCCGCGTCGCCTTACGTCAAGAAGGTGCTGGGCGCGAGCTGCGAAAAGGACGAGGCGCGGTGCCGGGAGTTCTCGCCGATCTATCACGTTCACGCGGGGATGCCGCCGGAGCTGGTGCTGGTGGGCGGCCGGGACCCGCTCTTGGGCCAGAACCAGGCGTACGTGGACGCGGTGAAGCAGGCGGGCTCGCCGATCGAGCTGTGGGTGTACCCGGGACAGGGGCACGCGTTCTTGAACTACTTCTGGGACGAGCGCGGTCAGAAGGGCTGCGACGAGATGGTGAAGTTCATGGACCGGGAGCTGAAGGGGAATTAGGCGGGACCCTCTTGTCGCGCGACTTTGGCCCGACCGGAGTATCGGGCCCGCCGAAAGTCTATTTCAGGTCCGTTCCGCGGACCTCGAGCACGGAACTGGTGGGGATGAGGGCGGGCGGGCTTCCCGCGGTGACGCCTCCGGGCAGGGGCGCGGTGTCAATGATGCCGAGGGTGGCCTTGACCAGCTCGATGCTGCCCTTGGGCACGCGGAGCAGATAGCCTTTCGGCGCCGCGGTCCAACTGTTCTCGACGGCGTCGGTCCAGGCGGGGTTCATGGAGACGAGGATCGTGGTGCTCATGCCGAGCTCGCGGGACAACTGGTTCAGGGTGTAGGCCCGCGGGAGCGAGACCAGGTCATAATCGAGCGGGGTCGCGGCCACGGGCGAGAGCTGGTTTTTGAGTCCGAGTTTTTTTTCGACGCGGATCACGGCGATCAGCTTGGCGTAAAAGTTCTCGACCGAGAAGCCGATGTCGCGGTAGTCGTATTCGTTGATGAGCTGGGCCAGCGAGTCGGCGCCGGTCCGGTTCATGGCCTTGATCATGCGGGCGGTCCCGGCGTTATAAGCGGTGACGGCGAGCGGCCAGGTTTTGAGGCGCTGGTGGTCGCGCTTCAAGATGTAGGCGGCGGCGCGGGTTGCGGCGATGGGATCGCGGCGCTCGTCAATGGCGGTGGTCATGACGAGGTAGGGCCGGGCGGCGGAGGGCAGGAACTGCCAGACCCCGACCGCGCCCGCGGATGAGCGGGCGCGGCGGTCGAACATGCTCTCGACGAAGACGAGGCGGGTGAGGTCCGGCGGCAGGCCCTGGTCGCGGAACATCTCTTCCATCACCGGCAGGTACGGCGCGGCGAGTTGGTAGGCCTGGATCAGCTCGTTCTTGCGGCCGCGCAAGGACCCGATGTGCCCGGGCAGCGCCGCCCGCGCGAACTTTTCCGGGTTGTGAAGGTACGCGAACTTCTGATACAGCGCCGCCAGCTCGGGCCCGTCCGGCCGCTCGTTGATCTCCGCCAGCGGGTCCGCCGACTTCCGGCTGATCTGGTCCAGGGTCTTCAGCATGGGCCTAAGCCGCGTGATCACCGCCTGCTTGCGGCCGGGAAGATCAAAGATGGCGTCGTAAATCACCCCCGGCCGCTCGCGGTTGAAGATGATGATGTAGTTGTTGTCGTATTCCCCGAACACCGCCTCCCACAGCCGGATGCGGCCCTCGATCCCGCCCGGGCTCGGCAGCGACGCCCCGGCCAGCACCGAGGCCGGCACCAGCATCAGCGGCTCGTCCGCGTTGTCAACCCGCGTCAGAATCTCGGCCGGCCGGTCGTCGTCGCCCGGCTCGGAAGCGCAGCCCGCCGCGCCCGCCTCCGCCCGGGCCGCACCATGGTCCCGGTACGAAAGCGTCGCCTTCCAGCCCAGCACCACGGCCAAGCCCGCGACCAGCAGCAATGTCCTGGCCCATTTGGTCATGGGAAAAACAGTCCTTGCTTCCCGCGCCCCTCTATTGACAGGAGCGGGCCGCGCCTTCACAATTGACACTTGTTACTTCCTTTGGTTCGTCCGGAACGTGAGCAGCGTGAGCTTGAGCGGATTAGAGCTTAGAGCCTGCGCTTTAAAAAGGATGCACGTTTATGATGCGCTTGTCAAACAAGGGAATAATTTTGTTCGCATTACTGGCCACGGCCCCAGGCGCCTGCTCCCGCGAAAACAAGGCCGGCGCGGCCCTGGTCGTGGCCATCGAGGGCAACCCCACTTCGCTCGATCCCCGCGTGGCCCAGGACGCATATTCCCAGCGCATCTTTCCCCTGGTGTTCGAGGGGCTCTTGAGCCTCGACCAAAACGCCCTGCCCGCGCCCGGACTCGCGCTCTCCTGGGAGCAGCCCGACCCGCTCACCTACGTCTTCCACCTCGCTCCCGGCCGCCTCACGCCCACCGGCCACGAGATCGCCGCCCGCGACGTGGCCGCTACCTTTGACAGCCTGAGCGACCCCGCCCTGCGCTCGCCGCGCAAGGTCATCCGCGACCGCATCGCCAGGATCGAGGCCCTTGACGACCACACCGTCAAATTCACCCTCAACCAGGTCTACGCGCCGTTCCTCTCCGACCTCGTCCTGGGCATCATCCCGGCCCACGCCGACAGCGCCGAGTTCCGCGCCAGGCCCTTCGGCTCCGGGCCATACCGGGTGGAGAGCTTCGAGCCCGGCGCCGCCGTCACCCTCATCGCCAACCCCCGTTTTCACGGCGCTCCGCCCCCGATCCCGCGCATCGTCTTCCGCGTCGTGCCCGACGACACCACCCGCGTCCTCGCCCTCGAGCGCGGAGAGGTCCAGCTCCTGTACAACAACGTCCCGCCCGACGACCTCCCGCTCCTCCAGAAAAATCCCCGCATCACCGTGCGCATGAGGCCCGGCATCAACTACAGCTATCTCGGCTTCAACCTCCGAGACCCCGTCCTCAAAAACCGCGCCGTGCGCGAAGCCATCGCCATGGCCATTGACCGCGAAACCATCAGCCGCTGCCTCCTCAAAGACACCGTCACGCCCGCCGCCGAGCTCATGGCGCCCTCCCACTGGGCCTACAACCCCGACGTCGAGCAATACCCCTTTGATCCGGACCGCGCTCAACAACTCCTCGACCAGGCCGGGTTCATAGACCCCGACGGCGACGGGCCCGAGCCGCGCTTCAAGCTCGAATACAAAACCTCCCAGAGCAAGACCCGCCGCTGGGTGGCCGACGCCATCGCCGACCAGCTCGAAAAAGTCGGCATCGCCGTCGAGGTCCGCTCCTACGAATGGGGCACGTTCTTCGGCGACGTCCGCGCCGGCGAATTCCAGATCTACTCGCTCACCTGGGTCGGCATCACCGACCCCGACATCTATTACCAGGCATTCCATTCCGCCAGCATCCCCCCCAACGGCGACAACCGAAACCGCTACCAAAACCCCGCATTCGATTCCCTCGCCGAAGCCGGCCGACTCGCCCTCACCCGCGAGACGCGCCGCCCCATCTATTTCCAGCTCGAACAAATCATCGCCCACGACCTGCCCTACGTAAGCCTCTGGTACGGCAACGACATCGTGGCCATGGACCACAAACTCCAGGGCTTCGAGTTCTACCCCGGAGGCGACTTCCGCTCCCTCGCCCGCGCGCGCTTCAAGCTTGAAAATTGAGGCTTGGGGCTTGAGGCTTGGGGATCCTTTCCCTTGCTACTTGCTACTATCTACTACCTACTTTCCCTTTTAATCTTTTTCATTTTTCCGCTTGACAATACAATACCCTCATGTGTACAATGGCTGCCAAGACTGGCCCGCACGCTGGACCAAGGCTATAATATGGATTATCAACTGACGCTTCATGCTGAAGACGCATTGGAAAAGCGCCGAATCCCGCGCGAATGGATGGAACGGGTCCTGTCCAGCCCGGAATCGTCGGAGCCTGATTCGATTGATCCGGAGTTGGAACATCGGCTGGCGCCGATTGAAGAATTCGAGGGGAGAATTCTCAGGGTGATCGTGAATACGGCCGCGGTTCCCCCTCGCGTCATTACCGTCTATTTTGATCGAAGGAGAAAACGGCCATGAAGCTGAAAATTGACGAACAGGCCGATGCCCTTTACCTCACGCTCAGTGATGCCCCGGCGATGGAATCCGAGGAAATATCGCCCGGGATAATCATGGACTATGATTCCGAGCACCGCGTGGTGGGAATCGAGATGCTCTACCTCTCCCGCCGCGCCCCGGGCGCCGATCTAAGACGATGGCAAATCGAGTCCGTCCCCGCCGAGGATCGAAGCCCCCTGGCGAATGGAAAGCCCTGAAAGGGCCTTCATAACATAGCCCAGGGTCGGTCCGTTGTGCAGCGCTGAAAGCGCGACCCTTCGTGAACCCTGTGGCAAAAGCCCTGGGGACCGGACGCCTGATCTCGTCTTTAGCGCTGTAAGCGCGATATTCCCCAGCCTGGGGTGTGAACCCCAGGAAAACGAAGCCGGCAAACCATGGGAGCGCTGAAAGCGCGGCATAGGAGCTGCCGTAGTGGATCATAATTGTGGCGCAGGCGTCTCGCCCGCAAGACGACCCCGGCGCAGGCAAAAGGCCCGCACCACAATAGAGCACGTTTTATGCCGCGCCTTCAGCGCTTAAAAGGATTGGATGACCTCCCTTCCTGGGGTTCACACCCCAGGCTGGAGAATCCCGCGCCCTTGGCGCTGAAAAAGACCCGGCGGGGCTGCCAGGGGAAGAGGGACGAAGAATGGGTAACAGGGATATGCAGGATAAACAGGATATGAAAAATTCCGTCTTTCTCTTTGACATCCTGGACATCCTGTACATCCTTGTTCAAAACACTCTTGTCCGGCGGCTCAAAGCCCGCGGCCAAAGAAGGACCTTAAACCGGCCTTCTCCAGCAGCGCCGGCCCCGGCGGCAAGAGATGGGCGGGGATCGGCGGGATCGGCGGGATCGGGGTCAGGTCTTAACATTTAACATTGTCCTTTGAGTCTTTATGGTTTTTTTCTCTTCTTTTCTCTCTGGAAGAAAGGAAATTCAACCACAAAGGCACAAAGGGCACAAAGGAAAGAAGAATCATTCATTTTTATACTTCGTGCCCTTTGTGTCTTTGTGGTTCAATTTTCTTGTATTCTTTTCCCTGGTCCCGCGTTGGCTGGGCGGTAGGATTAAATATCGCTTTCAGGGGACACGATGGTACGGGCGGCTCTTTCCCAGGGTAGTCCGGTGACGGCCAACGCTCAAGCTTTGTTAAGTATGCCCCGTTGGGGCATTGATGGTTAAGCCGTCGCGGCGTTCGCGGCGGCGGCGAAGGAGCGGAGGGCTTCTATCACCGGCTTCATTCGTTCGGGCAGGATGTCGTCTTGATTGAAGTTGATCTTGGTGAGGGTCAGCTTTTTGTTGTCGGCGTTAAGCTCGCTGAATTTGACGGTCTGAAAGAAGAGGTCCAGCTCGTTTTTGCGCTTGGGGTCCTGGAAAAAGAGTCCGGCGCGGGCCTCGTCGTTGGACCGGATGATGTAGGTCTGGGTCAGCTCGGGCCCGATGGATTCCAGCTCCTTCATCTTGATGATCCTGATTTTCCGGGTCAAAATGGACTTTCTCGGGTCAACGGTCATCTTGAAGCCGAGCGGGCTTTGCTGCTCGACGATGAGGTAAGAGGGGGTGCGGCGCGAGCGGGGCCTGGCCCAGATTTTGGTGATGCACCCGCCGTTGTCGAACTTGACAAAGGGGTGGAAGAACCTGAAGACCACCCGGCCGCTAAAGCACTCGGCCAGGGCCTTTAACTTCCGCCGCCGCTTCCTCTCCATCAGGTAAATGACTATCGGCGAGCCCACAATCAGAAGGGCCACGGCCACCACGACCAGGACAGTGGATGCTAATTCAATGTCCATTATTGCCTCCTCCTCTTTCCGGGAATATTAACTTCATCAAAAGGGTCGGCCCAGTATATCTCGTGGTGGTTTGATGTCAAGGGGAAAATCAGAAGGAAAGTAGCCGGTAGCCAGGGCCTTAAAATGAGGGGGACGGGGTCAGGTCTTAACATTTAACATTGGCCTTTGGGTTTTTGTGGTTTTTTCCTTCTTTTGCCTCTGGAAGAAAGGAAATTCAACCACAAAGACACAAAGGGGAAGAGAGGTTTGTGGTTTGAGGTTTGTGGTTCCACTTCAGAAGAAGAATTCAACCACGAAGGCACTAACCTGCCCGCCGCAAGACTTCTGCAGGCGGGGGGCACAAAGGGGAAGAGAGGTTTGAGGTTTGTGGTTCGTCCAATATGGAGAGAAGAAATTCAACCACAAAGGCACCAAGGGCACGAAGGAAAGAAGAATCAATTTTTTTATGCTTCGTGCTCTTTGTGTCTTTGTGGTTCAATTCTTTTTGAAGAAGGAAATTCAACCTCAAGGCACCAAGGGAGAGAAGGAACGAAGAAATATTCTTTATTACTTGATACCCTTGGTGTCTTTGTGGTTCAATTTGTCTTCTGGAGGATTAAATATCCCTTTCAGGGAACGCGATGGTGGGGGCGGGTCTTTCCCAGGGTAGTCCGGGGACGTCCAACCCTGGGCTTTGTTAAGTATGCCCCTTTGGGGCATAAGCTCACTTATCAGTTCTTGATGTGCTTCTTGCCCTTGGTGTCTTTGTGGTTCAATTTTCTTGTCTTCTGGAGGATTGAATATCCCTTTCAGGGAACACGATGGTGGGGGCGGGTCTTTCCCAGGGTAGTCCGGTGACGGCCAACCCTGGGCTTTGTTAAGGAGCCCCTTTAGGGCGGGAATGGCGGTCGGGTTAAGGTACAGGAGTATTCGCGACTGAAGTCGCTCGCACAGGTTGGAGCTGTGAGGGCCGGGGGATTGAAAGGGGTGGCGGGGTTGTATTAGGATGGTGGGTGCGGGAATGTCGGCGGTGACAAGGGGGGATGGCCTTGAAGAGGAGACAATTGATCATAGTGCTGGCGGTGATGGCCGCGGCGCTGGCGGCGGCGGGCGCGGAGGCGGTGAAGCTGTTTCTGGAGGATGACGGGTCGGCGGGCACGGTGCATGGTCTGACGGTGAAGGACATGAACCTTCATCCTTCGGACGAGTTCATGTACAACGAGAACTATTTCTTGATCGCGATCACGGAGGCGGGTTATTACGGGTACGTGAACATCCTGGTGTCGAACACGGGGATCAAGTCGTTCACGCCGGGGTTCAGCTTCACCATCGTCACGCCCGAGCATCAGCGGCTGGTGCGGGACGTTGATTTCGCGCCGGAGGACCTGGTTTTGCAGAGCGACAAGTTCGATCTCCGGCTGAAGGGTAATTACCTGCGTGAAGTCCCGGATGGTTACGAGCTGAAGATCAGCGAAGGCGGGCTGGGGATGGAGCTCAGGTACTTTAACCAGGTCCCGGGGTTCGTGCTGGGGAACGGGAAGGCGGTTTTCGGGGCCGGCGCGGACTGGTTTTACATCAACTATCCTGGTCCTCGTCCGGTGGTTACGGGCAAGTTCGTGATCGAGGGCAAGGAGGTCCCGGTTTCGGGGTGGGGCTACATGGACCACAGCCTGTCGGTCACGAACCCGGCCAACTTCGAGCAGGTGTGGCACAACATGAAGTTCCACGCCCAGGGCCACACGGTCCTGATCTCGAGCTTCACGACGCCGGAGCAGTACGAGAAGGGCTTCGGGCTCGCGGTGATCACGGACAACGAGAAGGTGTTGTGCGCGTTCACGGACGTCCGGGTTACGGAGGGCGAGGTCAAGGTTGACGCGGAGTCGGGCAAGGCTTACCCGGGCAGGGTGACGTACGAGCTGGTGTCTGACCGGTGTCATGCCAAAGCGGTGGTTGACTGCTCTCGTCCGACGGAGAAGTTCGACGTGCTGGCGAAGCTGGACCAGAAGTGGTGGGGCAAGGCGGCGAAGGCGGCGATCAACACCTTCATCGCGAAGCCGTGGTATTACCGGGCGGTGGAGCCGGTGGCGGTGGAGATGACGATCGGGGGCGAGACGAAGACGGTGAAGGGGGAGGCGTTCAACGAGGTGATTTTCACGCAGTGAGGGGGTTTTTATTAACCACGGATGAACACGGATTAACACGGATAAAAAAATAATCGTTTAAGATAATATCCGTGTTCATCTGTGTTCATCCGTGGTTTTCCATTTGACCACGCCCTCAAGTTCGGGGGCGCTGGAGGAGAAAAGGAGGGGGCCATGTATTGTCCGAGCTGCGGAGCGGAGATGGGGGAAGGGGCGTCGTGCCCGAGTTGCGGGACCGATTTGCGTCAGTACGTGGCGCAGCACACTCCGGCGCCGGTTCCTCCTCCGTTGCCGTCGGGCCCTTTGCATCCGTCGCCGATCCGGGCGGCGGGGACACAGCGTTCGGGGCTGCCCCCGATCGCGGTGATAGCGATCATGGGGGGGATGTTGTTTTTCATCGTGGCGGTGCTGGGGATATTGGCGGCGATCGCGATCCCTGACTTCCTGAAGTTCCAGTCCAAGGCGAAGCAGTCGGAGGCCAGGATGAACCTGGGGGCGATCTTCACGGCGGAGGTGGCGTATTACGGCGAGCACGATCGGTTCGGGGCCACGTTCGACCAGATCGAGTGGACGGAGCAGGGGGCGCATTACGCGTTTTTCCTTCCGGGGCAGGCGGTCCAGCCCCGGATCGGCGGTCCGTATGAGCTGCCGGCGGACGTCAATCCCTATGTTTCCGAAGACACATTCATGGCCGTGGCCGTTGGGAACATTGACAATGACGATACGCTGGACGTGTGGGTGATTGACGATGAAAAAGAGTTGCGGAACGTGAGCAACGATACCATGAATTGAGTCGGGCAAGCCGCCGGCCGATGGGAAGAGCGGCCCGGCCGGGAAGGCGGAGCTCGGTTCATCTCATTCTCTTCACATCCTCCTTAAAATCCTCTGCACCTGTCGCTGGTAGCCTTTGCTCGCGCATCCGGGGTGCCACTTCGCGGGCTTGGGCAGGCCGGCGGCGAGCTGGGCTGCTTCCTCCCTGGAGAGGTCGGCGGCGCTCTTGCCGAAATAATGGCGGGCCGCGGCCTCGGCGCCGAAGACGCCGGGCCCGAACTCGGCGACGTTCAAGTAAATCTCGAGGATGCGCTTCTTGGTGAGGTAATGTTCGAGCTCGATGGTGAGGACGGCTTCCTTGGCCTTGCGCAGCGGATTGTAGGACGGTGAGAGCCAGAGGTTCTTGGCGGTCTGCTGGGTGATGGTTGATGCTCCGCGGGGCAGCTCGCGGTCCTGCCAGGCATCGTGGAGGGCGTCTTGGATCTCATCGGCGGCGAAGCCGTGGTGGGAGTAAAAGCCGCTGTCCTCGGCGGCGGCCACGGCGCGCTTGAGGTCAGGCGAGATGCGGCCGGCGGGGACCCAGGTCCACTCGATGCGGGGCTTTTTACCGGCATCCTTCTCTCGCTCTTTGTAGCGCTCGATGAAGGCGGTGGTCCTGGGGTTTTCGTTTTTCAGGTCCGCCACGTCGGGCCAGGCCAGGACCTGGTAAGCGGCGAACAATCCGAGTCCGGCAACTCCCAGCCCTTTCCAGCCCCAGCGCCGCTGCGTCCGCGCCATCCGGGCCATCTTTTGGATTAACCGTCCCATGCACTGCTCCGGTTCCCGGAACTTCCCGCCCGTTAGATAGTTAATGATAATGTTTTTCCGGGGAGAGGCAAGGGGGTGGTGATTATGCCCGTGGGCCCGGATGCAAGGGCGGCCTAGTCGGAGGTTTCCGTGGTTTTGTGGGCTTCGGGGGCCGGCGGTGGCTGGTAGGCGGTGAGGTAGATGAGGTAGTAGCCCAGGATGCGTTTGACGTAGTCGTTGGTCTCCTTGATTGGTATTTCCTCAATGAAGGCCGCGGGCGAGAGTCCGAGCTGGTCGGCGCGCTGTCCCCAGCGGTCGGCCCTCTCGGGCCCGGCGTTGTAGGCGGCCAGCGCGGCGGCCAGGGTCTTGAGTTTCGATTCGGGCGAGGCGCCGCCGTCGCTGAAGCGGGTGAGCTTGGCGGCCAGGTAGTAGCATCCGTACTTGACGCTCTGCTCGGGTTGATTGAGGGATGCGGTGGTGAAATTTTTTTCGCCGAGTCCCTTGGCGATGACCCTTCCGGTGCCGGGCATGACCTGCATCAGTCCGATGGCCCCGGCGGACGAGCGGATGTCGGGGCGGTAAGTGCTCTCGGCGCGCATGACGGCGTAGACGAGCAGCGGGTCGAGGGAGTAGGCGGCGGCGTATTTAGTGACGTGTTCCGGGAAGGCCTGGGGGTATGCCAGTCGCCAGGCCTCGGCCTCGCCCGGGGGCGGGGTTGCGAGTCGGGACTTGAGGCTGCGGGCGGCGATGCGCTGGGCTCCGTTGTAGTTTCCGGTCTGGAGGCGCATGGCGGCGACGGGGAAGGCGAGTTCTTCGGGGAGCCTTCCCGAGGCGGCGAGGCTTTGGAGCTGTCCGTCGGCGTCGTCCTCGAGTCCCAGGGCGTAGAGCTCGCGGGCGATCCTGTATTCGAGGGGCGGGGCGGCGGCTGGCGGCGGGAGCGGCCTTCCGCCGGGCGGATAGGGCCATTTGAGTCCGCCTACCATGACGAGGCAGAAGGCGTAGCTGGTGTCCCAGTAATCGCGCAGGATCTGCTGTTCGAGGGCGGCGGCGGCCTTATGGTCACCGAGCTTGTGGAGCACGTCGGCCTTCCAGTAGAGCAGCCGGGCGTTGAATTCGTCGTCGCCGGTTTTTTTGGGGGCCGCGGCGAGGTATTCTCTGGCCTTTTGATAGTCCTTGTTGAGGTAGCGGAGCCAGGCGAGCTGGAACAGGGCCTCGGGGCGGTGGCTGGAATGGGGGTAAACCTCGATCAGCCGGCGGTATGCGTCCTCGGCCCCTTTGAAGTCGTTGTCCATCTTCATCATGCGGGCGGCGTAGAAGAGGGCGCGGGTGGCGTAGACGCTTCGCGGGTATCGGGTCCAGACGCGGCGGTACTTTTCGAGGGCGTCCTGATGTTTTCCCATTCGGCGGTAACATGCGGCGATCAGGTATGTGATCTCGACGTCCTCCTGGCCGGCCAGGTCCTGGACCTTCTGGTAGTCGGCCACGGCCTTGGTGAGCTCGCGCTTATTGTCATAGGCGGTGGCGCGGAGGCGGTAGAGGGGGATCAAGTGTTCGGCGCGGGGCTTTTTCTCGGCCGAGGCGATGATGGGCTTGAGCTCGGCGAGGGCGTCGGAGGGCTGGTTTTGTTCCACCAGGTTCTTGATGCGCTCGATGCGGTCGTTCTGGGTGACGGCGGCGGTCTCTCCGGGCAGGAGCAGGGGCTTGGCCTCGTCTCCGATCAGGTATTTTTCGGCCTGTCCGGCCCAGAAGCATTCGGGGTGCCCGACCCACAGGTCCTTGAAAATCTTCCTGGCCTCGGCCTTCTCCGCTTTTTTGAGCTTGACCCATCCGCGGGTGAAATCGAGCTCGCGGTCCCAGGCCTGGTCGCGGGCGGCCGGGGGCAGGGCCTTGATCCTGGCGATGGCGGCGGCGGCGGCGTCCGCGTTGTCGCTCTTGCGGTGGCAGCGCATGAGCTGCATGAGGGCGCGGCCGGAGAGGTCGCCCGGAGGATTGCCGGCGAGGAGTTTTTCCCAGAGGCTGACGGCCTCGGGGTAGTTTTCCTGGTCCTGGAAGGAGAGGGCGCCGTAGTAGAGTCCGTGGAAGGAGAGCTCGGGATAGAGCCGGGAGGCCTCGCGGAGGCTTTGGCGGGCGTCGTCGTATTTCTTGAGCTTGTAAGAGCAATAGCCGACCAGGAGCTGGGCGCGGCCCTGCATGGCCGGGTCGGCGGCGTTTTTGAGCGCGACGGCGGCGGACCCAATGGCGGCGGCGCATGAGCCTTCTCGGGCCAGGTCAGCGGCCCGGGCGAGGGCCTGGCCGGGATCCACGGGGGCGGGAGCGACGGGCGCGTCCTGTCCGCGCGCGAGCAGGGAAAGAGCGAGGATGGCGATAATCGCGGCACGGACGGCGAGGGACCTTGCGCCCTTCCATAGGCGGGAGGGCCCGGGGGTCGGGGTCGGTGATGGAGGCATGTCGAACGGCGGCATTATGGCATTGATGATAGCCATTTTTTTCCGGAGACGAAATCATGCCGGCCACGGAGGTCCCGACCATTTTGCTCCCCCGTGTCACGGCGAAAAAAGATTTCGGGCTTATGCGCCAGGGCCCATTAACCGCGTCGCCCCCCCATCAGGCGTCCACCTCCGCTTCCGCTCCGCCCCGCATTCGCGCATGTCAGCTCAGCTCTGCTTGGACCCTGGCGCCTAAGCCCGATTTCAGACTCCGATCCATGCCAATGTTTCCTGCAGTTCCTCCCCGTGTTCGTCGAGGTAAGATTGAAATTCGCCGCGGTCCACGCCGAGCTCGTCCAGGATGGCGAGAACGGCGTCCCCGGTTTTCGCGTCGTCGTCCGGGCCGCGTCCGCGGCGGGCGTGGAGCATGGCCGCCAGGTAGATCCCGTCCAGCTTGAACTCGGCCGCTCCCGCCATTTTTCCCTTTTCTCCCGCCCCGCTTCGGGCATAACTTAATATAATTGGGTTAAAATTATATATATCTTATACAACTTTTTTATTCTTTGTCAAGTAAAAAATGACAATTAATGAAAATATTTTTCCAATTGCATCTCGGGGCGGGTCGGGTCCCGGGGGTGAGGGGCCGGGTGAGGGGCCGGTTTTGCGGGCGGGGGGCGGGGGTGTTATGCTGGGTGCATGGTCGCGGAAAAATTGAGGAACTTGGCGGTCCGGGGGTTTCTGGGGCTCACGCTTTTGCTGGTGGCCGGGGGCTGTCCGCGGCCGGGTCCGGCGGTGAGCGGGGCCCCGGCGGCGGTGGCGGACGCTTCCAGTCTGCGGGCGATGTTGCAGGCGCGGACGGCGGGGGTGGCGCGGCTGGACGCGAACCTTGAGGTCCGGCTGGCGGGGTCGGCGGCGGCGTACCGGGGCCGTTTTTTCGGGACGCTGCGGATGGAGCGTCGCTCTCCGGAGGAGGCGGCGTTGTGGCTGCAGGTTTACTCGCTGATCGGGGCTCCGGTACTGGAGGTGATCGCGGACGGTGACCGGGTTGAGGTGTATTCTCCGCTGGACCGGACGGTGCTGTTCAATTTCACGGAGCTGATGGGGAGCGAGGATCGGGAGGAATTTCCGCTGACGTCGTTTGGCGAGGTTGCTTTTCCGCTTGACCTGTTGCGGAGCGAGCTTAAGCTGCTGTGGGGTTTCGGGTTCGATGACCGCTACCGCTACGAGCTGCTGGACACTTCGGACGCGTACGTGCTCAGCGAATGGAACGGTGACGAGCTGTTGCGCGAGATGGAGTATTCGCGTCCGGGGCTCGGGCTTAAGCGGGTCCGGGTTTACCGCGGGGGGTCGCCGGTGGGGGGGATGGATTGCGGCGATTACGGGGCCGAGGGCAAGGGGTCACTGTTTCCGGGGCGGATCGAGGCTCGTGAAGGCGAGAGCCTGGTCACGCTGGGACTTAAAAACATGCGGTTTGACGGGGAGGCCACGGGTCCGGCGATCACTTTCCGGATGCCGGCGCACGAGCGTCTGATCCTGCTCACGCCTCCGGTGCCGTGAGGGGCGGGCGACTACTGGAAGGTTGTTGGAATCTTGCCCACACGGGCTTCCGCGACCACGTGGTAGATATAGGTATAGCCGGGAAGCACGATCTTGTAATCATAGCTGCATGTAAGGCGGCCGGGCTGGCCGATCTCTCCCTCTAAGATGCAATTCTCATCGGGGCTGAGGGGCAGATTGTTCCTCTTGACGTAAAGGTTCAGGCCCTCATACATTCCGTCTTCTCCGGTGGAATAGAGGCCGCGCATTGACTGTTCCATGTAATCTTCGAGGTCCCACTTGGCCATGTGTATGGGTCCGAACTTGGCGGCGATGAATATCCCCACGGCCAGCACGGCGACAATCATGACGATCCAGATAGTCGACATCCCGCGGTCCCCGCGAAACACGAAGGCGGCCTTCTTGACCATCGAATTGCCCTCCTTAGACCGATTCAAACACGCTTGCCACGAACCATTACCGTCATAATATAACAGACTGCAATGGAAATTGCAATGTCCGTGCAGGCGTTGGGTTCTGCTGGGGTCCGGGCCGGGGCCAGGCAGTCGGGGCCAGTCATCTTGACAAAGCTCGTGCGGCCGTGTTATGGAAATAACATTTGTTATTACCGGAGACGGGGAGGACATGCCGAGAAAATCAAGAAACGGCGGGGAGGGCCGGAAGGCGGCGCTGGCGTGGCGGCACGGCAAGGAGGAGACGCGGGAGACGCTGTGCCTGGCGGCGCTGGACCTTTTCGCGCGGAAGGGGTACCGGGGGACGTCGGTCCGCGACCTGGCGGGCGCGGCGGGGGTGACGACGGGCGCGTTCTACTCGAATTTCCGGAGCAAGCGTGACATCTATATTGCGATAATAGACAAGATCACGGGGACGGTCCAGGTGATGGTTGACGAGACGGCGCGTGAGATCATCGAGGTGATGAAGAAGCGGGGCAACGCTCACATGGACTATGAGCTTTTGCGGCGTCCGTTGTACCGTTTGCTGGAGGAGGCGGAGCGTCACCAGTCGCTGATGCACATCCTGCGTCGGGAGGGCCTGGGCCAGGACCCGGAGTTCCAGCTGGACATTGACCGGGTGTGGGAGCGGTTCGTGCATGCGGCGAAGCGGGCGCTGGACATGTACGTTGAGGCGGGGTTCGCCAAGGCCTACGACACGGAGCTGGTGGCGCGGGCATTGGTGCCGATGAGCATTGCCATGAGCCTTTACGACCAGCAGACGGGCGGCGCGCGGCGGGCGGAGATCGTGAGCCTGTTGGCTTCGATGCTGCAGGGCGGGGCGAGCCAGTGGGTGGCCTGGTCGGAGCTGGAGAAGAAGGAGCGGAGGAGGGAGGAGTCCGGGCGGAAGGAGCGCGGGTGAGGGCACCCGCTCCCCTTTGAAAGGCGGGGAGTCCGGACGGGAGAGAAAGGAGCGGGGATGAAGAGAGGCGTATGTAGTATGTCGTATGTCGCCGATGGCGGCGGCGCTGCCCGCGACATACGACATACCTTTGGTTTGAGGTTTAACGCACTATTGACAAGGAGGTAGAAAAAATGGCGGGGATAGTATCGTACGGCGCCTATCTGCCACGGCTCCGGCTGGAGCGGATGGCGATCATGATGAGCATGGGGTGGCTGGCCCCTGGCCTCATCACGGCGGCGCAGGGCGAGCGGACCATGTGCAACTGGGACGAGGACAGCCTGACCATGGCGGTGGCGGCTTCGCGCGACTGCCTGGTCGGGCAGGACAAGTCCAAGATTGAGGCGGCCTACCTGGCGTCCACCAGTCTGCCGTTCGCGGACCGGGCCAACGCCGGGATCATGGCCACGGCGCTGAACCTGCCGGGTGAGATCGCCTCGCTCGACTCGACCGGGACGCAGAAGGCCGGGACGGCGGCGCTGGCGGCGGCCATTCAGGCGGTGAAGAGCGGGGAGCGGAAGAACGTGCTGGCGACGGCCTCGGACCACCGGCGGACCAAGGCGGCGTGGTTCCACGAGATGTGGTTCGGCGACGGGGCGGCGTCGGTGCTGGTCGGGGACGACAACGTGATCGCGGAGTTCAAGGGTTCATATTCGGTGACGCACGACTTCATAGACCATTACCGGGGCTCGGACGCGAAGTACGACTACAACTGGGAGGAGCGGTGGATCCGGGACGAGGGTTACATGAAGGCGTACGCGGAGGCCATCGGCGGGCTCCTGAAAAAGACGGGGCTGGCGGTGGCTGACATCAGCAAGTTCTGCTACCCGTGCTTCCTGGGCCGGTCGCACGGCACTATCGGGAAGACGCTGGGGGCGCAGCCGGCCCAGGTCGCGGACAACATGCACACGGTGACGGGTGACTGCGGGACGGCGCACCCGCTCTTGATGCTGTGCCGGGAGCTGGAGACGGCGAAGCCCGGCGACAAGATCGTGGTGGCGAGCTTCGGGCAGGGCTCGGACGCGCTTCTGTTCCAGGTGACGGACAAGATCAAGGACCTGCCGAAGCGGCGGGGGATGGCGGGGAGCCTGGCCAACAAGAAGCCGGAGAAAGTCTATACCAAGTTCCTCAAGTTCAACGACCTGATCGAGACGGAGATGGGCATCCGGTCGGAGGCTACGATCCAGACGGCGCTGACCACTCTGTACCGGAACCGGAAGCTGATTTTGGGGTTCGTGGGCGGCAAGTGCGCGAAGTGCGGGACGCCGCAGATCCCGGCGCAGCGGGTGTGCGTGAAGCCGGGTTGCGGGGCGGTGGACAGCCAGGAGGACTACGAGTTCGCGGACCAGCCGGCCAAGATCTTGACGTTCACCGGGGACATGCTGGCGGTTTCGGTGACGCCGCCGGCGTTCTACGGGATGGTGCAGTTCGACCACGGGGGCCGGATGATGATGGACTTCACGGACTGCGACGCGACGGAGGTCGAGGTCGGGGTCCCGGTCAAGATGAGCTTCCGCAAGAAATACATTGATGCGCAGCGCGGGTTTACGGGGTACTTCTGGAAGGCGGTCCCGGACAAGGCCGCGAAGGCGTGAATAAGGGAGGTCAGGAAGATGGCTACGGGCATAAGAGACAAGGTTGCGATCCTGGGCATGGGGTGCTCCAAGTTCGGGGAGCGCTGGGACATGGACGCGGAGGACCTGATGGTGGAGGCCTTCACCGAGTGCATCGCGGACGCCGGGATTGACAAGAACGAGATCCAGGCGGCGTGGCTGGGGTCGGCCATGGAGTTTTTGAGCGTGGGTCTGTCGGCGCTGCCGCTGCCCATGACGCTCCGGCTGCCCAACATCCCGGTGACGCGGGTCGAGAATTTCTGCGCGACCGGGACCGAGGCGTTCCGGGGCGCGTGCTACGCGGTGGCTTCGGGAGCGGTGGACATCGCGCTGGCGCAGGGGGTGGAGAAGCTCAAGGACACGGGGTACGGCGGCCTCCCGAACCTGGGGTCGAACGCGGGGCCGGCCCGGTTCATGCAGATGCCGAACATCACGGCGCCGGGCTCGTTCGCGCTGCTCGCGAGCGCGTACCGGGCCAAGCACGGGATGAAGCGGGAGGACCTGAAAAAGGCGCTGGCCCACGTGTCGTGGAAGAGCCACAAGAACGGCGTGCTCAACCCCAAGGCGCACCTCCGGAAGGAAGTGAGCGTGGAGCAGATCATGAACTCGCCGATCATCGCGGACCCGCTGGGGCTGTTCGACTGCTGCGGCGTGTCCGACGGCTCGGCCTGCGCCATCGTGACCACGCCGGAGATCGCGAAGTCGCTGGGGAAGAAGGACATCATCTCGGTGAAGGCCCTGCAGATCGCGCTCTCTAACGGTTACGAGGCGCAGTACAACGAGTGGCAGGGCGACCACTTCGTGACCACGGACAAGTGCAGCACGAAGGCGTACGAGGAGGCGGGGATCCGGGAGCCTCGAGAGGAGATCAGCATGATGGAGGTGCACGATTGCTTCTCGATCACGGAGCTGGTGACGATGGAGGACCTGCACATCTCGGCGCCCGGGGGGGCGGTGAAGGACGTGATGGACGGGTTCTTCAACCACGACGGCGGCGGGGTGCCGTGCCAGGTTGACGGCGGGCTGAAGTGCTTCGGCCATCCCATCGGGGCGTCGGGCCTGCGCATGATCTACGAGATGTACTTGCAGCTCCAGGGCAAGGCGGACAAGCGGCAGCTCAAGGACCCGCGGTTCGGGCTCACCCACAACCTGGGCGGATTCCCGTTCATGAACGTGGCCGCGATCGCGATCGTGGGCAAGTACAAGGCGTAAGGGCGAGAGTTTTTTAAAGCGCAAAGGCGCAAAGAGCGCAAAGGAACAAGAGAAGAAAAAACAATCCAATATTTTTTCTCTGCGTTCTTTGCGCCTTTGCGCTGAAACAAATGTTTCTTATATGAAGGAGACCGGAAATGACCGATGCAATCAGGCTTGACGGCAAGGTGGCGATCGTAACGGGCGCGGGCGCGGGGCTGGGGCGGTCGCACGCGCTGCTGTTGGCTTCGCGGGGCGCCAAGGTGGTGGTGAACGACCTGGGCGGCGCCATGGACGGGACCGGCGCGTCGCAGACGCCGGCGCAGAAGGTGGTGGACGAGATCAAGTCAAAGGGCGGCGAGGCGGTGGCGGATTATAACGACGTGGCCAACGGGGAGAAGGTGGTGAAGACGGCGGTGGACACGTTCGGCACGGTGGACATCGTGATCAACAACGCGGGCATCCTGCGCGACGTGTCGTTTTTAAAGCAGGCGGACCAGGACTGGGACCTGGTGCTCAAGGTGCATCTGCTCGGCTCGCGCAACGTGACCAAGGCCGCGTTCCCGATCATGCGCGAGAAGAAGTGGGGCCGCATCGTGATGACCACCAGCGCGGCCGGGCTGTTCGGGAACTTCGGGCAGACCAACTACTCCGCGGCCAAGCTGGGCATCGTCGGGCTCGCCAACACCCTGGTGCAGGAGGGCGCCAAGTACAACATTCTGGTCAACACCATCGCGCCGCTGGCCGGCTCGCGTCTCACCGAGACGGTAATGCCCAAAAACCTGGTGGACGCGCTCAAGCCCGAGTACGTGTCGCCCATCGTGTGCCTGCTCGCTTCGGAACAGTGCCCGGGCTCGGGCGGGATCTACGCCACCGGCGGCGGGTTCTTCGCCAAGGTGCAGATGGTGCACGGCAAGGGCACGTTCCTGGACTTTGACAAGGGGATCAGCCCGGAGGACGTGCTGGGCGCCTGGGGCGCGATCACGGACATGGAGGGGGCCAAGCCGTACAAGAACGCGGCGGAGTCCGGAATGCCGGCGTTTTCCAAGATCATGGCCAAGAAATAGTATGGCGTAGGGAGAAGGGCGTAGGTCGGGAATGGCCCCGACACACGCCATACGCCCTTCGCCATTCGCCCTACGACATACTGATTAAGAAAGGAGTGAATCATGGCGGGAATCAAGACGGATTGCGTGGGCAAGAAGCTGACACCAGCGGCGTTCTCCTGGATCTGGAAGGACATCGCGCTGTACAACGTCGGGATCGGGGCCTATGAGCTGGAGCACACCTACGAGAACACCAAGGGCGGGATCAGGGTGATCCCGAGCTTCGCGGTGGTGCCGCCCTTCCCCTGTCTCGCGTCCAGCCTCGGGCTCACCGGGGTCAACCCGATGATGGTGCTGCACGGCGAGCAGAAGATCATCATCAAGAAGCGGCCCCTGCCCTTCAAGGCCGAGACCATCACCGCGGGCGAGATCACGGACCTGTGGGACAAGGGCAAGGGCGCGGTGTACCGCATCCTGACCAAGACCAAGACCAAGGAGGGCGAGGAGCTGTTCGATAATATCTTCACCGTGTTCGTGCGCGGCGCGGGCGGGTTCGGCGGCGACAAGGGCCCGGAGCCGGGCAACGTGGCGCCGGAGCGGGCGCCGGACCAGACCATCGAGGACCAGACCATGCCGGTGCAGAACCTGATCTACCGGCTCTCCGGCGACATCAACCCGCTCCACATTGATCCCAACTTCGCCAAGATGGCCCGGTTCGAGAAGCCTATCCTCCACGGCCTGTGCTCGTTCGGCTTTGTCATGCGCGCGGCCATCAAGGCCTGCTGCGCCGGCGACGACGCCAAGGTCAAGGAGTACGAGGTCCGCTTCCGCGACGTGGTCTATCCGGGCCAGAAGATCATCACCAAAATCTGGAAGGACGGCGCCGGCAGGGCGATCATCAGCGCCAACACCGACGACGGCAGGAACTGCATCGCCAACGCGGCGGTGGCTTACGACGAGTGATCTGAAGGCGGCAATCGGGTAGGAGGGGGCCTCACGGCCCCCGTCCTCCCACACCACCGGACGTACTCACCGTATCCGGCGGTTTCTTCTATCGGTTCAACTCCTGATGCCTGACGAAAAGGCTGACCAAT
>Ga0307379_10003850_pt1 | contig 21606 bp, 14 predicted proteins | sample UN2MG_FD_202237 | JGI IMG/M metagenome (GOLD analysis project Ga0307379, IMG submission 202237) | Soil microbial communities from Risofladan, Vaasa, Finland - UN-2 | ecosystem: Environmental > Terrestrial > Soil > Coastal area > Acid sulfate soil | place: Finland: Risofladan, Vaasa | collected... | reverse complement strand
CTCGGAACAGCCACCCATCAGGCGGTTCGCCTTCAGCGGGGCCATCGCCGTGACGGCCGGCGTGCTCCTCGGTTTCCTCGTCGCCGCCCATCCGCCAACCTGGCGCGAGTACGGCTTCCAGGTGAAGAAGGTCAGCGACCTTCAGGGGTTCATTGGTCGGTGGGCGGCCGACCACCTTGCCGCCGACGCCTCGATTGCGAGCCGCGAAGTGGGGGCCATCGGCTTCTTCTCCGGAAGGCGCATGGTCGACCTGGGCGGGACCATTTCCCGCGAAGGCCTCGCCGCTCTCAGCCAGTCCGGCTCCCCCGACTCCAATCTCCTCGCCTACCTGCAGGAGACCCGTCCCTCCCACCTCGCCATCCGCCCCTCCGACTTCGCCGACCTGTCCCAGCGGCCCGATCTGCTGACCCCTGCCGTCACGTGCGTGGTCACCGATCCCTTCACGGGGGGAGTCACGACCATGGCGCTGTACGAAACACCCTGGCCGCCGCTGTCTGTGATGGAGGCCAGGGCGCAGGGGGGAGGGCGCTAGCGCAAAGGGTAGGACGGGCGCGTCCGGACCGGGACCAGGGGACTGTGCCCCAAGGCTCAGCGGCTATCGCGCCTTGAGTCGAATCGCCGTCTCCCCAGATGCCAAGAAGTCGAGCGCGGCGACCAGAAGGTTACAGGGCGCTCGACGGCAGCTCAAGCAGGGAGCGCCAGACTACGCGCCCTTAGTTCCACTCGACCACGCCTCCGCTATCCGCCGCACCATCTCCACCACCTCCCCGATATCGGGCGGCCGCGTCAGACAGAACTGGGCACCGCATTGCCAGGCAAGCAGGATATCTCGCCTCGTATCGGGATCGATCAGAACGCCCACCGGCACGTTCTTGCGGCTCCACTCATCCACTTGCACGAGCGCCAGCACGTCTGTCCAGTGCGGCTCGACGCTGTGCTTGTCGAGGATGAGAAACTGCCCCTCCCTTCGCTCGATCGCCTGCAGCGCTGCCTCGCCCGTCGGCAGCATCTTCACCTCATACCCGGCCTCCCTCAGCCCCGCAAGGAGCGCGCCGCGCAGTTCCTCCTCCGGCTCGACCAGGAGAATCGTTCGAAGCTTCCACTCGGAATCATCCGCGACGCCAAGACGTTCCCTCTCTCCCTCGGACATCATCGCCAGCATCTCATTTCTCAGTCGCTCCCGCGACCGATGGAGGCGGCTCTTCACCGCGCTCGCGGACAGAGACAATACCTCGGCCAGCTCCCTGTGGCTGAGCCCCTCGCCGTAGAACAGAGCGAGGATCCTGCGATGACTCGCGGGCAGCGTCAACAGGGCATCCACCGGTCCCTCTGATGACCGCTGGACTTGGCGGCATGCACTTTGGTCCTCTGAGAGGGCGTCCTCCTGTGGCCTGCCGAGTACCCGCCGAAGATGCATGCGGCACACATTCACGGCCACACGCACGAGCCACGGTCGAAAGCGGCTCTCCTCCCGGAGTTGTGTCAGATCGCGCAGTGCTCGGACGAGAGTCTCCTGCACGAGATCGTCGGCCGTTGCGCCATCCCCGACCAGCCGGAAGCAGATCCCGTAGAGCCACGGCCGACACCACTCCGCCAGCTCCCCGAAAGCTTCCCTGTCGCCGGTGACGGCCAGTCTCACGAGCACGTCGATGTGTGTCGGCACCTACGCCTCCACAGCTAAAGGTGCTCCAGTCTCCCCGAAGGTTTCGCGTACAGCCCTTCTCACGGCTGCAGTTCTTTCCGCATGTAGTCTTCGCCGAAGAACTCCTCGTACCATGCCATCGCCGGCTCCTCTCCGATCCTTCGTTGGACCCAGAAATGCGAAAAAGCCACAGGCCTCGTCTGGCCTGTGGCTTCGGTCGCTCGCTGACGTACGATCTACACGGGCGGCCCCACAGGCCAGGCGCGCTGAATAAGGACGATGCAAATCGTCCCCTGGGACGCCGTCCTATAGGCAGCCGCTCGTGCAGACAGTTTCATGACGACACTATCCTATCCGCAGACAAGCCCCGTGTCAACCGCCCGTAGCGCAGGGACCTCGGCGCCGCCCAGCGTTCCGCCTGCGGGATGCTTTCGAGACAATCCGAACAGGACCCCGCCCTCAGAAGCACGAAACAGAGTCCAATACCACATTCGCCCGCGGGCGAGAGGGGAAGGCACGATGGAATTCGTGAGTGTTATCCCGTGTCTTGACATCAAGGCAGGCAGGGTCGTCAAGGGCGTCCACTTCGTCGACCTCGTCGACGCGGCGGACCCCGTCGCGGCGGCGCAGGCCTATTCCAAGGGAGGCGCCGACGAGATCGCTTTCCTCGACATCACGGCCACGGTCGAAGGGCGCCGCACGATGTTCGATGTGGTGAAGCGGGTGGCAGAGGTGGTTCAGGTGCCCCTGACCGTGGGCGGCGGCATCAAGTCAGTCCAGGATGTGGGCGAGGCGATCGACTCCGGCGCCAGCGCGGTTTCCATTTCCAGCGCCGCCTTCCGGGATCCCGAGATGGTGAAGGCGGCCGTGGGCGAGTTCGGCTCCGACAAGATCATCGTCGCCATCGACGCCGACGAGAACGACTCCCTCCCCTCCAAGCGCGAGGTCTACATCGACGGCGGCCGCACCGCCACGGGCAAGGACGCGGTCGAGTTCGCCACCGAGCTGGCAGGTCTCGGCGTGGGGCGAATCCTCCCCACGAGCAAGAAAACCGACGGCACCAAAGACGGCTATGACCTGGACCTGACGCGCAGCATCGCCGACGCGACGGGGCTCCCCGTGATCGCCAGCGGCGGTGCGGGGAAGCTGGAGCATTTCTACGAGGCCGTCGCCGAAGGGCACGCGCAGGCCGTGCTCGCCGCCTCCGTCTTCCACTTCGGCGAGTTCACCGTCCGCGAGGTCAAGCAGTATCTTCGCGCCCGCCACCTTCCCGTCCGTATGTAGTCCGCGGCTCTGCCGCCGCCTCGAAAAGGGACTGTCTGTCTAAGGCGACAGATGTTTTGTGGTATTGTTGTTCACTTATCGACCCCTTTGTCGTAATTCCGGCCTGCCGCTATTCGCTCGGCGGCTCTCCGCCCTCGCCGAACGTCCGTACACTGTCCTCAGCGAGACCGCCTGCGCCGCTAGTCGAGCGTCGGCGCGGTCTCAAAAGGAGGCGCGAGATGAGAGCGTTGGACGCCATCGTTGCAGTCCTCTTGATCGTGGGGGGGCTCAACTGGGGGCTGGTCGGAGTCTTCAACTTCGACCTGGTCGCGGCCATCTTCGGAGCGGGCACTGCCCTCAGCCGCATCGTCTATGCGATCGTCGGTCTCTGCGCGGTGTATTGGCTCGTCGAGTGGAGCGCCATCCGCCGCCGCTACGGCGAGATGGCCCCGGGTGGACGGGCAGCGCCAACGCCCACCTAGCCGGAGACCCTCACCGCCACGCGAAACACAATCGCCCGACGGCCGGTCCGCCGGGCGACGCTTGCGCGCCATGTGCGAATCTCTCGGGACCTCTGCCCCGACGCTGTCCTGCTATAGCACTTCCTTCAGCTTCTTGGTCAGCGCCGGCAGAATCTCGAACAGGTCCCCAACGATCGAATACGTCGCAATATTGTGGATCGGCGCGGCGGGGTCTTTGTTGATGGCGATGATGCAGTCGGCGCTGCTCATCCCCGCCAGGTGCTGCACCGCCCCCGAGATCCCGCAGGCGATATACAGCTTCGGCTGCACCGTCCGCCCCGTCTGCCCCACCTGGTGATAGGCCGGGATCCACCCCGCATCGACGGCTGCCCGCGACGCTCCCACCGCTCCGCCGAGGGCCTGCGCCAGCTCCCTGATGATGGCGAAGTTCTCCGGCTTCCCCAGCCCCCGCCCCCCCGACACGATGATCTCCGCGTCCTGGAGGTTGACCTGCCCGTCGGTCTCCTGCTGCACGATCTCGACGATCTTCGCTGCCACCCCCCGCTCATCGAGGTGCACCGGCACCTCCACCACCTCGCCCGTCCGCGACGCCTCCGGCTCCAGCGCTTTCATCACGCCCGGCCGCACCGTCGCCATCTGCGGCCGCGCGTGCTTCGACACGATCGTCGCCATCAGGTTGCCCCCGAACGCCGGCCGCGTCTGAACCAATAGCCGCTCTTCTTCGTCGATGTCCAGCCCCGTGCAGTCCGCCGTCAGCCCCGCCGACAGCCGCGCCGCCACCCGCGGCCCCAGGTCCCGCCCCTGCGGGGTCGCCGACACCAGAACGATCTCCGGCTTGTGCTGGTTGATCAGCCCCGCCAGGACGTCCGTGTACGGTCCGGTCCGGTAGTGCTCCAACACCGGATCTTGCGCCAGGTAGGCCTTGTCCGCGCCATGCGCGAAGAGGTTCTTCGCCATCTCGGCGACGCCATCGCCCAGCAGCACCGCCGCCAGCTCCACGCCCAGCGTGTCCGCCAACCGCCGCCCCTCGCCCAGCAGCTCCAGCGTCCCCCGCCGGAACTCCCCGTGGAGATGCTCTGCCACCACCCACACCCCGCGGTACTGATCCACATCGACATCCGGGGTGTACGCCGTATCCAGCACGATTGCGTCGAACTTGCACGCGCTCGCGCACGCCCCGCACTGCGTGCAGTTATCGTTGAACTGGGCCTTCCCCTCCACCATATCGATCGCGCTATACGGGCAGGCGCGCAGGCACAGCTTACATCCAGTGCAATTCTCAGCAAGCAGACGTACCGCCATCGAGCGTATCTCCAGTAGGGTAGGGGAGGAACTCGCCTCCTGCCATTCCCGTCGTCCCGAGCGACTCGTCGCACGCAGCCTGGGGTGAAGCCGGAAGCGAAGAATGTCGGCGCCGGCTCGCTATCCGGCGGCGAGAGTCATCTCCTTGATCGCCTTCGCCAGCTCCTCCGCAATCTCTTCGGCCGACCCCTCCAGCGTCTTCCCCCCGCTCCGCTTCTCCGGCGGCCACACCCGCACCACCTGTGTCGGCGACCCGTCGAACCCCGCCTGCTTCGGGTCCGCCTCCAGATCCGCCAGCGTCCACTTGGTGATCTCCGCCCGCTTCGCCTTCAGCACGTTCCTCATGCTGGGATGTCGCGGGTCGTTCACCTGCTTCACCACCGTCACCACCGCCGGCAGCTTCACCTCGAGGACTTCGTAGAAATCATCCAGCACCCGGCGCGCCTTCAGCTTCCCCCCCTCCGCCTCCAGCGCAATCGCAAACGTCACCTGCGGCAGGCCGAGCCGCTCGGCCAGCTCCGGCCCCACCTGCCCCGTATCCCCGTCAATCGCCTGCTTGCCGCACAGGATCAGATCGACATCCGCGATCTTCTTCACCATCTGCGACAGCGCATAGGATGTCGCCAGCGTGTCGCTCCCCCGCGACCCCGGATCGCTCAGCAGGATCGCCTCATCCGCTCCCATCGCCAGCGCTTGGCGCAGCGCCTCCTCCGCCTGGGGCGGGCCCATCGTTATCACCGTGACCTTCCCACCGTGGGCGTCTCGAAGCTGCAACCCCGCCTCGATCGCGTTCTCGTCCACCGGATTGACGATGCTCTTCACGCCCTCTCGCACGAGAGCGTTCGTCTGCGGATCGACCCGGACTTCCGTGGTCTCGGGGACTTGCTTGATGCAGACAACGACGTTCACTGTTTGAGCTCCCGCAGCACGTGGTTTGCAATCACCCCCCGCTGCACCTCGCTTGTCCCCTCCACGATCTCGAACAGCTTCGCCTCGCGCATGTACCGCTCCACCGGGAACTCGCGCGTGTATCCATATCCGCCGAAAATCTGCACAGCCCGCGTCGTCGTCCGCATCGCCGCCTCGGAGGCGTACATCTTCGCCATCGCCGCCTCCTTCTCGAACGGCATGCCCTGATCTTTCATCCACGCCGCCCGCCAGGTAAGCAGCCGCGCACAGTCGACATCCGTCGCCATGTCGGCGACCATGAACTGAATCGCCTGGAAGCTCGAGATCGGCTTTCCGAACTGATGCCGCTGGTGCGAGTACGGCACCGCCGCCTCCAGCGCCGCCCGCGCCAGCCCCACCGCCCCCGTCGCCATCCCGATCCGGCCGACGCCCAGCGTCCGCATCGCCACGAGGAACCCCCCGTTCCGGCGGCCCAGCACGTTCTTCTTCGGCACCCGGCAGTCAGTGAAGATCAGCTCCCGGTTTGGCAGCGAGGAAAACGCCATCTTCTTCTCGTTCTTGCCGAACTCGAACCCCGGCGTCCCCTTCTCCACCACGAACGCCGTCATGCCCCGCGCGCCCCGCGACCGGTCGGTGCTGGTGATGATCACGTAGATCTCCGCCTCTCCCCCGTTCGAGATGAAGATCTTCGTGCCGTTCAGAACGTAGTGATCCCCGTCCTCCACCGCCGCCGTCGCCACCGCCGCCGCATCCGACCCCGCACCCGGCTCCGTCAGCCCGAAGGCCCCGATCTTCTCCCCCGTCGCCAGCGGCTTCAGGAACTTCTGCTTCTGCTCCTCCGTCCCGAACATCATGATCGGCGCCACCGCCAGCATATGCGCCCCGAACACCGCCCCCGTCGTCGTGCAGGCCCGCGAGAGCTCCTCGCCCACCGCCGACCACGTCACGAAGTCCATCCCCAGGCCGCCGTACTCCTCCGGCACGGGAATCCCCATCAAATCCAGCTCGCTCAGCTTCTTTATGCTCGCCCCCGGCCAGCACGCCGCTTCATCCAAGGCCTGCGCGTTGGGGGCCAGCTCCTCGTCGCAGAACTCTCTGACTGCCTCGAGTATTGCCGTCTGGTCCTCGTTGAAGGTGAAATCCATGAAGTTCTCGGCCTCCTGGCGCCGCCTCAAGCCTCTATGAGCGTTCCTGCGGCCGTGCCACGCCGAAGATGGTAACGGAAACAGGAAGCTGCGTCAACGCGAGGAGTCTGGCGATGCAGATGCTCACGCTTTCTTTCCCCCGCCTCCAGTTGACGCCGGCCGTGCTCCCTGCTATTGTGATCGCGAGCCGGCTCCGCCCGCGCCTGCTCGCAGATCAACGGCGCGCGGAACCGTCCGGCCCGCTGCCAATGTCAGGGGTTGGTCGGGATGTCGGTCGTTTCCCCTCTCCCGAGGAGGATGCTTTCCTCGAGCGGCTCCAACGCGAGCTGCCCCAGTGGCGGAAGGAAGGCATTCTCTCCTCCGATCAGGCCGACTCCCTGCTCGCGCGCTACCATCTCCTCCCCGGCGAAACGCCCTCCACCCTGCGGCGCTCCCGCATCGTGCTCGTCCTCGCCATCCTCGGCGCCGTCCTCATCGGCGTTGGCGTGATCCTCGTCATCGGCGCCAACTGGCAGGGCATTCCCAAGTGGACGCGCCTCGCCCTCCTCTTCGCTGCCACCGCCGCCACCTACGCCACCGGCTATCGCCTCGCCTACCACTCCACCAAGCACCCCCGCCTCGGAGTCGCCCTCCTTCTATTGGGGTCGCTCCTCTGGGGCGCCAGCATCTTCCTCATCGGCCAGATGTACCACCAGGGCGGCGGCGGAGGCGGCGAGCGCACCGCCCTCGCCTACTGGTTCCTGGGCGTTCTTCCCCTCGCCTACGTGCTCCCGTCGCTGTTCCACCTCGCCCTTTCCCTCGTGCTCGCCACCATCTGGCTCTTCATGACGCTCGACGTCTACATCTACACCCTCGACCAGCTAAGCGTCGCCCTCTTCATCCTGCCTATCGGCGTCGCCCTCTACAGCCTCGCTCGCGTTCACTCGGCCTCTCCCAGGGTCGGCGCCCTCCAGCCCGTCTACCAGTGGTTCGGCCTCCTGTTCCTCTTCGGCGCGCTCTACGCCCTCAGCTTCTCCTGGTCATCCCTGGTCTGGGGATACCCCGAGAAAGGGGCCGTGGTATGGTTCTTCTGGCTTCCCTTCGCGGCCGCAGCCGTCCCCTCCCTCTGCCTTCTCTTCCTTCGCGCCGTTCGTGACCGCGCCTCCCTCGGCGAGGCCCTCGGCCTCCTGTTGCTCCTTGCCCTCGCCATCAGCGCGGCCCTTGTCTTTTCCTCTCTCGTCCACACCGGGGGGCTGGATCGGGCGTCGAGCTACCTGCGGGCCGTCCGTCTCCCCCAGATGGCTCTCGCCAACCTCGTTCTGCTCGCCTCCGTCGTCGGCCTCATCGCCCTCGGCTGGGTGCGCAACCGTCCCGGCCTCGCCAACTTCGGCCTCTTCGTCTTCTTCCTCCAGGTCGTCACTCGCTACCTCGATCTACTCGGCGGCCTCCTCTCCAGCGGCCTCATGTTCATCGGCGCCGGTCTCCTCCTGCTCGGCGGCGGGGCCTTGCTGGAGCGCTCTCGCCGCCGTCTGCTCACTGCTATGGCCGAGCGGACCCCGCCATGAGGCGCCCACTCTTCATCCTCATCGTCAGCCTCCAGCTCCTCTTCCTGGTCGCCGAGGCCGGGAGCTTCGAGCTCACCATCAGGCGCGGCCCCACCGTAATCCTCAAGGTCGCCCCGGTCGACCCCCGCAGCCTCTTCATGGGCAACTACATGTGGCTCGACTATGTCGCCTCCGAGCTCGAGCTGAGCACTCTGCTGTACGACCCGGCCGTCCTCGACCTCCAGTGGGGGGATCCCGTGTACGTCAGCTTCACTCCTGAGAAGCCTTGGGCACGCCCGCGCGCTGTCAGCGGCACCCTCCCGCCGCCTTCCGCCGATGTTCATCTCCGCGCCCGCGTCATTCGCGTCGATCCGGTGGGCTCGATTCTCAGCTACGAGGCGCCGGAGAAGCCCATCTACCGCACCACGCCCTTCATTCGCGTCGACTATGGGCTCGATCGCTACTTCATCCCCGAAACGAAGCAGCAGGAAATCATGCGGATGCAACGCCGGCATGGGGAGGGAAAGATCGAGATCGCAGCGGAGATCGCCGTCGACAAGAAGGGCAAGGGGTTCCCTCGTCGGATTCTGGTGAACGGAAAACCGCTCGACTTCTAGTTTCCCGCACGGCACCCGCGCCCGACGCCCGGCAGGACCCATCCTCCCCCAAGCCGAACCTCGTAGCCAAACGACCCGCGCCGATCAGGCATCCCAAGGGGTGACCATGCTCCGCCTCACCGTCATCGATGGGCCCGACAAGGGCAAAGCCCTCACCTCCTCCGGCGCCTCCGCTTCGCTCGGCGCGGCCCCCGAGAACGACCTCTCCCTCTCCGACCCCTTCGTCTCCCGCCACCACGGCGAGTTCACCCGCGCGGGCGACGGCTGGCTCTACCGGGACCTGGGCAGCACCAACGGTTCCATCGTGAAGAGGGGAGAGGAGCTCCTGGACGTCGAGCGCGGCGGCCCCGGACTGGCACTCGCCGCCGGCGACACCATCGTGCTGGGAGAGACGGTCATCGGGGTCGAGTTCATCGAGGCCCCCCAACCGTCTCCTTCACAGCACACGAGCCATACGGTCATCACTTCCCGCACCCGCGACGACCTCGCCGCCTCACAGCGGCGCCAGCGCGAGTCGCTCGAGGAGCTCGCCGCGAGCTACGAGCTCGAGCAGACCATCAGCCTCGCCTTCGATCCCGAGGACATGCTCGACGCGATCCTCGAAGCCGTTCTGAAAGCCTTCCCCGCCGCCACTCACGCCATCGTGCTCCTCGTGGACAAGAAGACGCTCCAGCCCCGCCGCCAGATCGCTCGCGTCCGCGGTGAAACCGGCCGCCACGAGGGCGAGCTTCCCATCAGCACGTCCATCGCCAAGCGAGTGCTCGCGGAAGGGCATTCCATGCTCTTCACGGACGTTCCCGCGGAGTTCCAGAACGCTCAGAGCGTCCTCGCGGCCGGCATCAGCTCCAGCCTCTGCGCCCCCCTGTGGACCGGAGAGGAAACCGTCGGCCTCATCCAAGTCGAAAGCCGGGGCGGCACGGGCGCGCTCTCGGAGCGCGACGTCGAGCGCCTGGCTCTCTTCGCCAACCGCGCGGCCCTCGCCATCGTCGCCTCCGAGCTGTCGGATGCCGAGCGCAGGAATCAGATGATCCGCGATCTCTCCAGCATGATCACCCACGATCTGAAGAGTCCGCTCTCCACCGTCCTCGGGTTCCTGGAACTCCTCAAAGAGCAGGACCTGCCCGACTCCGGGAAGCACTTCGTCGACTTCGCCCTTGGCGGAACTCGGTGGATGTCCGTCCTCGTCGCCGGCATCCTCGATGTCGCCCGCCTGGAGGGCGCCGAGGTCAAACTCGACCTCGAACAGGTGAACATTGGCGAGGAGATCGAGCAGGCATGTGCTCTCATCGACTACCAGTTCCGCAATAAGAACATCGCTCCGATCATCGAGGTCCAGCCGGATCTGCCCCCGGTCTCCGCGAACCGCGAGTTCCTGCGCCGCATTATCGTCAACCTTCTGGGCAACGCCGTCGAGCTCTCGCCCTCCCGCACGTCCATCACCGTCTCGGCCGCTTTGGAGGACGAGGGGCAGGCCGCTGTAATCAGCATTCAGGATCAGGGGCCGGGGATTCCCAAGGAGTACCAGAGCCGCATCTTCGACAAGTTCGTCCAGGCCGAGTCCCGCCAGCGCGATCAGCGGAAGATGTCGGTGGGCCTCGGGCTCGCCTTCTGCAAGCTCGCGGTCGAGGCGCACGGCGGCCGCATCTGGGTCGAAAGCGAAGAGGGCAAGGGCGCCTGCTTCTTCTTCTCCATCCCCCTCAGCGCTGAGCCGGGCTCGTCACAGACGTCCCCCTGAGGTCACGCTAGCGGCGCCGGCCGAACCACCCGCGCTTCTTCGGTGGCTTGTAGTTCTGCAAGGCATCGCTGATCGCCGATTGGGACTCAGTGCGTGACTTGCGAACTGAGATCGCGGGGTTCGGCGTGCCGCACTTCCAGCACGAAGCCGTCTTCTCCGCCAGCCACTCGCCGCATTTGGAGCACTTGAACCCTGGCCCTTTTGCCGCTGAGGCGGCGGGAGGGGGGGTAGCGGACGATATGGGGGATGGAGTCGGCTTCGCCGGGGGGGGCGGCGCGGAGGCGGCGGGGGGCGGGGTCGGCGCCGCGGGGGGCGGCGTAGGCGGCACGACGGACTCGGTTGGCGCGGTGCCCGGCATGACCATCGTCCCCTTGGGGAACGCATTGTGTACCCCCTCCGACACCGGAGGGATGCCCGTGGTACGCAGGGCGGCGATGATCTCTCTCACGGTCTGAAACCGATACGGGGGCTGCTTCCGGAGACACTTGTTCAAGGTTCGCGAGACGGTCGGCGGCAGCCCCGAAACGGACTCGATTTCCTTGTTCGATATGGCATGGAGCACGGCCCCCGGCGCCTCCCCTTCGAATGCCGGCCGGCCGGTCAGCATCTCGTAGAAGGTGACGCCGAGGGAGAAGATGTCGGAGCGAACATCGAGCTTCTCGCCTCGCGCCTGCTCCGGCGACATGTACGAGATAGTGCCCATCATGGTTCCGGTCTGCGTCATCCCGGTCTCGTAGACGATCGAGGCCAGCCCGAAATCCATGATCTTCGCCCGGCCCCCGCGCAGGACCATGATGTTGTCGGGCTTGATATCGCGGTGAATGATCCCCTGATCGTGCGCGTAGGCGAGCCCGTCACACACGTCGAACATGATCTGAACCGACCGCTCCACCGGGAGCGACCCCGTCTCGTCGATGCGCTCTCTGAGGGATTGCCCGTCGAGGTACTCCATGACGATGAAGAACGTCTCCCCGTCCGCCCCGGTGTCGAGCACTTGGCAGATATTGTCGTGGGTGAGCGAGCGCGCCGCACGCGCCTCCCGCTGAAACCGCTCCACCGTTTCCCAACGAGCCCGCGCGTTGAGGCCTTGGGGGAAGATGATCGTCTTCAGGGCAACGTCCTGCCCCTCCGACGACCGCGCCAGGTAGACCGTGCCCATCCCGCCTTGACCGAGCTCGCGCTTCAGCGTGTAGTCCGCGATGTTGCCTAAGCTCAAGGCCGCACCTCCCTGCCGGCGTCGCCGCCCGCTCCTGCCTCCGCCGCCCTTGCCCCTCCGCGTCGCCCGGACGCAGGCTGTATGACTGGTGTGATGCTATCTGTTTCCTTGTTCTGGCCGCTCGCTATCGGCTCCTCCCGGCTGAGATCAGCATCGCGATACGGTGAGCAGGCCGCTGGCATAGGGGACCCGTTCGACTTCGCTCAGGGCAAGCTCCCCGGCGATTCGCCCCCTCTGCACTCCCCTCACTCGCGTTTGGGGTTGCTGACGGTGACAGGGGGTAAGTGCCTTGGGTGGGATAACGAATCAGCGAGACATCGGGGCCAGGGGATTTCGCTTACAGCAACTCGCTCGCTTTGGTCACTACCTTGTAGTTCACCCGTAGTGCACCCTCGAAGTGCCGCTCGCCACACTCGATCTTCCTACGCTCGTCAGGCCGTAGCTCATCGAGGTTCAGCGTGTCCTTCGTCTCACGGACGAGGTAGATGACGGGAGGCTCCGACTCTGGGCTATCCATCACTATGGCCCAGTCTGGGATGTAGTCGCCGACCGGCGTCGGGACGGTGAACCAAGACGGCAGCTTGAGGTAGAGCCTTACATCGTTTCGGCGTTCCAGGGCCTCGACGAACTTAGTTTCGGTCGAGGAATCGCAGCCGACGTAGCTGTAAAGGGAGTTGCCGCGCGTCGCCTTTACGATGTGCCGCCCGAATACGTCCGCTTCTTTGTCGTCCAGGATGCGGCTCATCTCCCAGCACTCGCCGATCTTCTCGTACTGGATACCGTTAACCAGATGGTCTTCCAGCTTCGCCCTGAGGATTCGCACGGCCTCGGAGGCGAAGCCGTACGGGTTGGCCATAGCCTCCGCCTGCTTCGCCGTTCGTTTGAACACCTCCAGCAATGTCCGGCGCGTCAACTTGACGGGTGGCTTGGCGTGGCTCAGCAACTCCTCCATGAGGGCCACTAGGTTCGGCATCTGGTGGGTGCCCGAAAGATCGACGGCCGTGTGCGTTCCCGTCGTCTGATAGGCACCGAACTCCCGCCGGTCCTCGCGCACGTCCATCTGCGCTTTGGTGATGGTGATGCGGGGCGGCGGAATGGTGGAACGATCCAGCTCGGCGATGACTTCCGCGAGGAGCTTCCCGGTGTCCACCGTCACTGCATATCGGGTCTTGTGGCTGATCCTCTTCCAGAGCGCCTCGAACTCGGGACGGAGGGTGTGAAGCTTCCGCAACTTGGCCTTGGGAGCACCTTTCTTTCTGATCGGCGGTTTGTCGGCGTCGCGACCATACTCGGCCTCGACCTCCTCCTGATAGCGCCGCACGTAGCTGTCGTAGCTCTCGTTGACGACGACGGTCAGCAGGTTGACCGCTTCGTCTCGCACCCGCTCGCCCTGCTGGTTCACGACCAGCCGTATGCCTCGGCCCAGCTCCTGCCGCTTCCGCATCTCAGAGCCCGTCTGGTTCAGCGTGCAGATCTGGAAGATATTCGGATTGTCCCAGCCCTCTCGCAGCGCGGAGTGGGAGAAGATGAATGAGACCGGCTCGTCGAACGACAGGAGCCCTTCCTTGTTCCGCATAATGAGTTCATAGGCCTGGCGGTCTCGCTCAGTCTTCCCGGTGACGCTGTTCTGCAGGATGGTCTCGCCCTCTCGGGTTCGTCGCTCTGCGAAGTAGGCGGCCTGCACGTCCGCCGCCTTGCGCTTCTTCCATTCCGGGTAGCCTGTCTTCAACTCATCGAAGTACTGATCGAAGAGCCGCCGGATGATCGGCTCGTCACCCGCGTAGTTGCTCACGCGGTCGATGAAGAACAGGGAGAGCACCTTGATCCCCTGGCGGCGCAGGCTCCGCTGCTTCCTGAAGTGCTCCTCGATCGTCTCGCGGATCTGCGCCGAGAAGATCGCATCCTTGTTCACCCCCTGTGTCTCACCGAGTCGGATTTCGTGGCCGTTTGCGAACCGCACGAACCCCCCGGCCTTGCTGATCTCGCCAATCCGGTATGGTTCGTAGTCCGAGCGGCCCGTCTTCTCCTCAAGCCTGTCCTCGGGGCGAACTCGAACAACGCGCTCCTTCACCGTGCCGTCCGCCATGAGGCGGTGAACGGCGATCTGAGCGGCTACGGTGTTCTTCACGGTGCTGATGCTCTCCAGACGAAGGAAGGGACGGTTTTCATCATCTGACTGGACGACTGAGGCCACCTCGACCTTCTTCACGAGCCCCTGTTGGTAGGCCTCATAGGGCGTCAGTCGGTAGACGACGTTGTACGGGTTGCGGTGGGTGGCACTGTAGCGCAGCGCGAAGAGCGGATGCAGAGCCGCGAGGGCCTGGACGCGAAGCTCGCTCTCCATGTTCTGCGGCTCGTCGAGGATGAGGATGGGACGGGCGGCCTGCACGAGGTGGATGGGGGTCTCCCCCTGGAGGCGGTCGGTGCTCTGGCGGATGACGTTTGACGCCCGGTTGAAGGAGTCGATGGTCATCACCATGATCTCGACGCTGTTCGAGCCTGTGAAATGCCGAACCTGGGAGAGATTCGCGGAGTCATACACGTGGTAGCGGTAGGGCAGGTTTCCGTAGATCTCGCGAAGATGGGTCGCGGTGATCTGGAGGGCCTTCAGCACACCTTCCCGCACTGCGATCGAGGGCACGACGACGATGAACTTCCGCAGGCCATAGGAGCGGAACAGCTCCAGCGCAGTCCTGAGGTAGACATAGGTCTTGCCGGTACCGGTCTCCATCTCCACGGAGAAGTTGGGAAAGCGGACGAGCTGCTCGCCTGCCACCGTCTCGATGCTGCCATCGATGTACTGAAGCGCTTCGTCTACTGGCAGGTCGTTCTCGGCTTGCACCGCTTGGAGGTTGGCGAACAGTGCGTCCTCGTCAAGGTCGAGCCGGTTCGGGATGGCGGCGAAGCCGCCGGTAGGGGCGATGCTCATCTCGGCCGTCACCAGCGGCTGGCCGTCGAGAATCTTCACCACCGATTCGATGGCCCGGAGCTGGTAGTCCTGGTTGCCGTCGAACTTGAACTGCATGGGCATTGCGTGATCTACAGGACCTTCAGTCGGCACTGGGTCGCCAGGTTTGCGGCCAGGGTGTCGTCCAGCGCGTGGTCGCGGCAGATGAGGAGGTCCTCTGTGGTGAGATCGAGCGCGCGCACGGTCTCGTTTGCGATGACTTCATCGAGGCAGATCAGGAAGCGCTGCTCTCGATCTGGGTCGCACACCCTCCACACGATGTTGGTGGTGATGGACTCGACGCGGCTCGCCTGGTAGTTGAGGCCGAAGCCGGCCTCCTTGAGCGCCACTTCGGCAATCACGTTCTCCGGCGTCCAACCGTCGAGAAGAGGGTCCTCGAACAGCTCAGCCTGGCGCGCCATATCCTCCGGTTCATCCCCCTCCGGCGGAGACCACTGGCGGAAGCTGGACTCCGTGAGCTTGTAGACGCGAAAGCCCAGATCTTCGGGTGTCTGGCGCTGTTCGAGGCTCGGCTGGCCGTTCTTGGGTTCGCGCAACTTCTTGATGACGCGCCGCACCCGCTCCCTGCCAATCTCGGCAACGTCGGCGTACCCCATCTCCGTCGCCACTGAGTCTTCGGGGGTCGGCTCAGGCAGCTGGACCATGATGAACCGGCGGTTTGCCGCGTCCTCCCGATTCAGCTCGAACACCGCCTGCGCCATAGTGCACGAGCCGGCAAAGAAGTCCAGGACTAGGTCATCGTCCTCGGCGTTGGCTCCGGGCACTAGGCACTTCAGCATCAGGCCAACAGACTTCGGGAAATCGAAGGGAACTCTCCCGAAGAGCCGCCCCAACTCCTCCTTCCCGTTCTCGTAATTGATCGACTTGTCAAGCCACAGAGCCTTCTGCTTAGTGGTCGCCCCGTCTGGGGGAATGTAGTCCTTGCGGAAGACCCGCCAAGCTCCTGTGCCTACTTGCCGCGCAACCAGGAGAGTCGTGCTTCTGTTGGCGCGAGGCTTGCCCCACGTCCAGCAACCGTCCTCTCCCGCTGAATTCCGCGGCAGTATCTCAGTCGAGAATCGTCCCTTGCGTTCCAGAGCGACTTCACCGCTCTTCGGGTCGGCGTAGAACGGGTAGAACAGGTTCGGACGATTCCGTCGGTTGAAGACTGGATTTCGATTCCTCAGTTCCAGCTCCCGGTACCGGCCCTTCTTGTCCTCCTTGTCGTATTCCTTCAGGGCGTCGCTGTCCTTGGGAATCTGGCAGATCGCTTGCTGAGTGGCGTCACGAGCATAGATAGCGACATACTCGTATGTCTTCGCCAGGAACCTATCGAGAGTTCTACCGCGCGGGTTCGTCTGTGCCACAACGAGCGCGATGAAGTTCTCATCTCCAAAGACCTCGTTCATGAGCATGCGGAGGTTGTGGACCTCGTTGTCGTCAATACTCACGAAGATCACACCATCTTCCCTCAGCAACTGCCGCGCGATGAAGAGCCGCGGGTACATCATGGAGAGCCAGGCCGAATGATAGCGGCCGCTCGTCTGGGGGTTGCTCGTGAGAAGGTTCCCCTCGGTGTCCCGCTGCCCGGTCAACTGCAGATACGTGTCAAGCGGGTCGGTGTAGTTGTCGCGATAGACGAAGTCGTTGCCCGTGTTGTAGGGCGGGTCGATGTAGATCATCTTCACCCGCCCGAAGTACGCCTTGTAGAGGAGCTTGAGCACCTCCAGGTTTTCGCCTTCGATGAAGAGGTGCTGAGTCCGATCCCAGTTCACCGACTCCTCGGGGCAGGGCACGAGCGCGGCGCGGCTGGGCGTCTGGATGACGCGGATCGCTTCCTGCTTGCCGGTCCAGGTGAAGGAGTAACGCTCCGGCTGGTCGTCCACGATCTCGCCGAGCGTCGCGCGGAGCTTCTCCCAGTCCACCCTCCCCTCGCCGACAGCCTCGGGGAACGCGGCCTGCAGGCGCGCCACCTGTTCCGCGACGAGGTCGGGCGAAGTTCGGGCAACTCGCTCGATCTTGGGATTGCTCCGTCTCTTAGCGGGCGCGCGTTTTGGCTTGATTGGTTTCTTCCTGGCCATTCGTGGAACCCCGCTGTGTAGGTTCGGTGGGAGGAGCGGAGGTCCTGCTGTAAGGAGGCGGTCCTCGCCTTAGATGAGCGTTGGGATAGGCCGCATCGCACGCCGCTTCCACCCGTGAGGAGGAACGGCCTGGCGCGCTGGCGAAGACCAGCGCGCTCTACAGGAGGCGGCGTGGTTCGTAGGGGACGTATTCGGTTCCCGCCTGAGGGGAAAGGGAAGCCTTCGCGCGGCGAAGGCACTGTTGTGAGAACGGATTCCTCCGCTTCGGTCGGAATGACAAAGGGGGCGCGGGGTGGCCCCGGGCGGCGTACGATGCGGGGGGAAAGTGGTCGGGTGGGGTGGAGGGAGACGGCGCGGCCGGGGAGGGCGGTGGGTGGCGACCGGAAGATGCCTTCCGGTCGGAAGCCGAAAAGGGTGGCCCGGCCCCACTCAGATCAGCATTGCGTTACGGTGAATGCGTTTCGAGAGGGGAGGGATACCCTCCCCTGAAAGACTTGGGTTCCGGAACCCAAGTCCCGGAACGCCATTACTCGATTCTCTCCCCTCCCCACGGCCTGAGACGTCGTGAGAGCGTTCTCGAAGTGCCCTCGGGGAACGGTAGTCTGCACTGGCGTGCCGGGTGGCTTGGTTTGTGGGGGTCTCGGCCGCCGCCCCGTTCTCTCCGGGTCGCCCGGGAGCAGGCTATGCGACTCGCGTGCTGCTAGCTCATTCCTCGCTCTGGCCGCCCGCCGCCGGCCCAGCCACGGGCAGCAACACTCGGAACGTACTCCCTTCCCCCTCTGCGCTCTCGATTTCGAGCTGTCCGTCGTGGGCCTCGATGATCTCTTTGCAGATCGATACGCCGAGCCCCGTGCCCGTGATGCTTACGGTCTCCCGCGTCTTCACGCGATAGAACGCCTCCCCGATGTGACCGAGCTGATCCCGCGGCATCCCCAGGCCGGTGTCCGCTACTTCGATCTGGACCCACCCATCTCTCACGCGGCCGCTCACCTTGACCGAGCCCCCCTCTCGATTGTACTTGATGGCGTTGTCCACGAGATTCGTGAACAGGCGGACCATCTCATCCCGGTCCGCCGTGACTTGCGGCAGGTCCGCATCCAGCTCGGCCGAGAGCGTCACCTGCCTATTCGCGGCCGGCTGCGACGCGAACTCGACGGTCTCCTCGATGATCTCCGCCAGGTTGAGCGGCGCGAACGTCCGCTCCCGCTGCCGCCCGCGCTGCAACCGCGAGAACTCCAGCAGGTCGTTCACGAGCTGGGACAGCGCCCCCGTCCGGCTGCGGCACCGGCCAAGGATGTGCTGAAGCTTCTCCCCGTCATCGCCGATCACGCCGCCGAGGATCAGGTCGAGATACTGCGTGATGGCACCGAGCGGAGACCGCAGCTCGTGCGCGACCATGGACATGAACTGCGCCATCTGCTGTTCGAGCTGCTTCGCCTCCGTGATGTCCCGGATGACCGAAACGGCGCCCAGCGCCCCTCCCGCCTCATCTCTGACGATCGCCACGTTCGCGGCGAGATGCGGCGGGCCGCCGGGAAGCTCTCGCGCGATGCGAATGGTCTCCGCCTGACTCAGCGCCTCCTGCGTCCACTCCAGCAGCTCCGGCGGGAACAGCTCCGCTGACGGTGGCTCTCCGAGCGCCGGCTGCTCGCCCTTGATCTGAAGGAGCCTCAGCAGGGCCGGGTTGTGGAAGACGAGATTCCCCTCTCGATTCGTGACGAGCACGCCGTCGGCCATGCTCTGGACGATCGTCCGGGTCCGAGACTGCTCCGCGCTCAGCAGCAAGAGGTTCCGCGCGGCCTCCTGCCGGAGCCGCCGAACCTCCAGCGCCTGCTCCGCCAGCGCGACGAGCTCGTCCGAGGTGAACGGCTTCGACACGTAGTTGAAGGCGCCCAGCTTGATCGCCTTTACGGCCGTATCGATGGTCGCGCTGCCCGTAATCATCACACAGGCGACATTCGCGTCCGCCTCCAGCACCCGCCCGAGGAGGTCCAGTCCCGACATCCCGGGCATCATCAGGTCCGTCAGCACGAGATCGAATGCGCCCGGTGCGAATAAATCGAGCGCCTGCTCTCCGCTCTCCGCAAGGGTCACGTCGTGCCCTGCCGATGTGAGGCTGTACCGACACAGCTCGCGCAGTGGGAGTTCATCGTCTACTACGAGAATCCGGCCCGGTCGATCAGCCATCAGTTCCGTCGCTCCAGTGGAAGACACGGCACGTGTCCTCGATTCCGATGATTGCTTCTGGTTCAACATTCGCCGGCCGTCCCCTCCCGAAGCGGGAACGGCTGGGGGGGGCTCTGCCCCCCGTGCCCCCCGGGAACGCCACCCGGCACTGCCGTGCCGGGCGGGGGAGAATGTTGGGGAGATGGAGTCCGTCCATCTCCCCAAACCCCGCTGACGGGTGCCTGCGGCACTCGCAGTCGTCTTGTCAGGGGCCGGGGGGTGTGGCTGTGAGGCGCGGCCGGGGATGAGGGCGGTGGGTGCCGCCGGGATTGTCATCCCGGCGGAAGCCCGACAGGGGGCTCTGCCCCCCGTGCCCCCCGGAACGGTGTGAGGCCCGGCACTGTCGTGCCGGGTGGGGGGAGGATCGTGGGGAGATGGAGTCCGTCCATCTCCCCAGACCCCTCTCATAGATCAGCATTGAGTTGCGGTGAATGCGCTTCGAGAGGGGAGGGATACCCTCCCCTCTCGATTCTCTCCCCTCCCCACGGCTTGAGACAGCCGGGATACGTACTCGGTTCGTATGGCACTCGCAGTCGTCTTGTCAGAGGCCGGGGGGTGGTGCGATCGGGCGGCGACGGGTGCAGGGCGGTGGGTGGCGCCGGGATTGTCATCCCGGCGGAAGCCGACAGGGGGGCTACCGCCCCCCTATGACCCCCCTTCGCCAACGGCCAAGGCGTCGCGGGAGCGTTCTCGGAGGGGCGCTCCGGGGGAACGGCAACGACGGCAGCCGGAGATGAACGCGGATGGCTTCGGCAGCAAGCTACCGAAGCAACCCAGGGTTGGGTGCAGGTCGGTAGGTGTTGAGGTCCCTCGACTCCGCTCCGCTACGCTCGGGATGACAGGAGGGGGACGGCCGGCGGGCCCGCCACACGGAGGGCGGACAAGCCCGCCTTGAGATCGGCGGGTAAATCCTCCTAACGGCCGGCGGGCCCCGAGATCCCTCAGTCGCTTCGCTCCCGCGGGATGACAAGGGGGGGGACGGCCGGCGGGAGGGGGACGGTCAGGGGGCTAAGACGCGGCGGGCTGACCGGTGGAGAGCCGGACGATCTTGGCCGGCGTTTCAGGCGTCCGGCGGGGGGCCGGGCGGCCTTTTGAGATCAAGAGTTTGCCATCCGCCTCCGTCAGCGCGTTCAGGCGATGCAGCGCGCTCTCTACCGCCTCTCGCGTGAAGGGGCCACACTCCCCGCGGCCGGGATAGATGTTCGTGACCTTCATCCGAAGGAGCCGTTGGAGAGATGACCGGTAGTCACCGACGCACGACCCCCAGTGGACGTCCATCCACCCGATGGTTCCGTCGCACTTCAAGAGATCGCCGACAAACAGGTTGTCTCCGATCTGCCAGGCGACTGAGTCCGGCGTGTGACCAGGCAGGTGGTGAACCTGGAGAACCAGCTCCCCGATTTCCACCGTGTCTCCCTGGTCCACCGTGTAGTCCACAAGGTCGCTGTCGATGGGCGTGTAAGCGGGACAGTGACGCAGATGCTCTACGGATAGCCGGTGGGCGACAACGCGCAGCGGACGATCGGCGCGCAGCTTGGGGATTGCGCCAGCGTGATCCTCGTGGCAGTGAGTGACGAAGACGGCGGCAATCTTGTCGAAATCGACGCCGTCCGATGCGAGCTGCCCCAGCTTGGCGCTCAGCCCTGCCTGGCCGCCGGCGTCAATCAGACCATAGGCACCGCCGCAGTCGAGGGCGTAGATGACCTCGTTCCGCGACTCCGCGCGAAAGATACCGGACGCGACTTTCATTCCGCCCTTCCCCCTCGCTATCCGAATCTGGTTGCGGATTCGACGTGTGTCCCCGGCCACCTTCTGCTCTTTGGGGGGAAAACTCGGGCGCCGCGCGGTCCGATCACAGGAGCAGTCAATCGCTTCAGCCATCCAGGGCACTGCGGCGTTGAGAGAGGTCCAGCAGTTACGGATTCTCTTGCATTACGGGCACGACCGTAATGCAAGAGAATCTGCTGTGTGAGCCTCACGCCGTGCGCTGTAGAGTCTCTTGCACTATGGGTGATCCTAACCATAATGCAAGAAACTCTATAGGTGTCGTCGGGTTTCTCCGGCCTCAGAGGGCCGGCTGGAGCACCACGATCTCGGTGGGCTCCGGAAGGGATCCTTTGTCGAGGTCGATCTCGGAGCCTTCGATACGTCGCACCCGCGGCTTGCCGGCGAGGAAGCCGTCCACCGGCGCGATGTTGAGGCTGACCTTGGGCGTTCGGTAGTGCATGGGAATGGCGATGCGGGGCCGCAGTCGGTTGATGACGGCGGTCGCGCCTTTCGCATCCACTGTGAACGTTCCCCCCACGGGGACGAGCAAGACGTCGAGGGCGCCCAGGGCGGTCGCATCCTCGGGGCTCAGCGTGTGCCCGAGGTCTCCCAGATGGCAGACGGTGATGCCGTCCGCCTCGATCACGCGCACGACGTTGGCGCCGCGCTCGGCCCCCCGACTGGCATCGTGATGGGTCGTAAACGCCCGGAACAGGATTCCGTCGTGCGTTTCCTCGCCCGCCCGGCTGAT
>Ga0307379_10003847_pt1 | contig 21626 bp, 14 predicted proteins | sample UN2MG_FD_202237 | JGI IMG/M metagenome (GOLD analysis project Ga0307379, IMG submission 202237) | Soil microbial communities from Risofladan, Vaasa, Finland - UN-2 | ecosystem: Environmental > Terrestrial > Soil > Coastal area > Acid sulfate soil | place: Finland: Risofladan, Vaasa | collected... | reverse complement strand
ATCATTTGTTACCTCCTGATACGCACGTATTCATTCCGGCCGGTCGGCTAATCTTTGGCCGGGCAGGATTCATACCTGCTGAATTGCACCAGCTTACCTTGGCGCACGCTTTGTTTTTTCAAATAGCCTTCTATTTAGACACGGATCCGTTCGGCTTCGCTCAGGACAAGTTTACACCGACTAACAATGTTGTTTGAGCCACAGAGGCACAAAGGCCACAGAGAAATAATCAACAGTATCGTAAATAGTAAATCATGAATGGCAAAGCCTTCTGTCTCCTGAATTCTGTATCCTGTATTCTATTTGTTGTGTATTATACTAAAAAAATCCCGAAAATCAAGCATATTTCAGAAAAATCTCCATGACTTGTATCGCATTGTTGTATCAAGGTTCATTACTCATTTTTCTGCAGCCAACCTTCAATCGCATCCTGGACCTTTCGATGGGAAAAGCTTCAAGGGCAGAATTGCCTTCAGCTCTGACGGTAATTACAACGACGAAGATGACTGGGGGGCTTTCCCGGTTGCAATCGCTATACTTGATGCATTTGGCGTGGTGGACAAGCTGGTGCATGTCGATTACTGCAACATACTTGCCAAGAACGATCCACGCTTCCACAGAGAGATGTCTGAAAGCGTTCTGGGCTCAGCAGAAAGGTACGATATTTCCCGTTCGATTCTGTTCAACTGCCAGACGGATTTGAGCGGCGCCATCGAGAGCATCAAGAATGCTATCAATGCCTCCTCGGCGGAGAATCCCCTATACTATGTGCTTGCAGGCCCGATGGAAGTGCCTTTTCATGGCATAGAAAAGTCCGATCCCGATAAACGAAAATACGTCTATTGCATTTCCCACAGTCGGTGGAACGATGGTTATACCGGCAGCGATCAGGAGTTGCACAGTCACAACAAGCGTGATGTTATACCGTCCGGGATTAACTGGATCCAGGTTAAAGATGGTAATCCGAACCTGGCCCATCCCGGCGGAGTCGGCAGGAAATCGAAACCTGAACAATGGCGTTTGTATCATTGGCTACGGAATTCAAGCGATCCCAGATTGCAATGGATTTTTAGCCGGCTGGAGGCAGAGGGAAGAGCCGACATCTCCGATTCAACCATGACGTATTTTCTTCTGACGGGTGATGAGAATGCCGACTTGGGTAAATTACAAAGTCTGCTCGATGATAAGAAAGTTCCGGCCTCGATGATGCCGAGGAAAGAAGTGAGGATTGAAGCCGAGAACTTCAGGACTCTGGAAAACTATACAGTAGAGAACCACAACGACCGGAGCGCATCCCACAGGCTCAGCGTAAGACTCACGAATATGGCTACCGGATACATACGCACACCTTTCGATCAACCCTACACGGCGGACAGGGCGCTTTATGATGTCGATGTACGATACTTTGACGAAAAACCCGGCCGGTGCCAATTTGCCCTGTACGTGAATGGTGTGCAGAAAGGCTCAGCCTGGCAAGCTTCGAAAGACAGCGGGGAATGGACAACCCATAAAGTTTCAGATATAAGCATCGGAAGTGGTGACGAGATTATGGTGGAGGTCAAGACCGGCTCCGGGGAATATGGCAAGCTGGACTATGTGCAGCTTAATTACAAAGGGTCGAGTTCTATTCCTTCCAAATCTTCGAAGTCACGATTCTCCGCCACTGGCCCCCTTGACAATCCCTCTGCTTTGTCCGGTCAGGTGATAGTGGCAGGCTCAAATCCCGGTTCTATCAAGGAGATGTTCCTTCGTGTTGGCAGCAAATCTGGTACGCAGCCGTGTGAACTGAGTGGACCAGGGACAATCTTCATTCAGGATATCCGGATGCATCTTCTGGCAACACAGTAGCGGCTGTTCGATACAAAGCGCTTCTGACCCGGCCTGGTCGACGATGTCCGCATCTACAACTGAGCAGTGAAGCCATAAGCAATTGAGGTGATCACAGGGGCTATAGAGCAGGAGGCTTGCCTAATCCAGCCCTTACAGTCTCACAGAGTAGCCCTCAGACGTGTTTGACACTCGTGGAATGGACGATCTGGTCCTTGATGGGTATCGTTAAGGTCATATCTTTCGAGATCCCGCTTTAAATCGGCTTAGAGCAAAACAGCCGGGGCCTATACCGAGTTACTCAGCATAGACCCCGAACTCATAAACATGCTGTATCAGCAGAACAGTTACTTGCTGCTTCAATTAGCTTCCAAAAAACCTACCGAACCAGCCAAATGTCATCGAAGTACATCGTCCCTGCGCCACCCGCTGCCGGACTGTTCTTCGTTCCGAAACCAATGGTCATCGTGCTTACGTTGGTAAGGTCCACGCCCTGGTCGGCAAACGCCTGCAGATCGATAACCCACTGTTTCCATCCTGTTATCTGTGTTGCAGCAGGATCGTCATGATAGACCACCGACGTGCCGTTAAGAGCTACAAACATACGATCGACGGCGTTGGCCGAGTCGCCCATGTACCAGAGCGATAGTTTCGTAACGCCCTTCTGGGTCCAATCTTTAAGATAAACCAACGTCAGGGTCGACTCAGAGATCATAAGGTTGGTATCGTAGAGATATTTCATCGACTGAGCGCCGTCGTGAACAATAGTCTGCTCGGCATAAGGGGGCAACTCATTGGCCGTGAGCGCTCCGTTTGTCGGGATTTGGTAACCGTCTGACCAACTTCCAAATATTGTGTTGCTCGCGGGATCAGGCGGATCGATGTCGTTGTAGGCCTCAAAATCATCGACGACAATGAAACTAGCTGTCGTAAAGCTCCAGACCAGACCTTTGACGGTCTTGTCCGGATAGACTTCATCGACGCGCCAGGCATAACTGCTGTTCCATGCAAGTGCTCCGGGATCATAGCTCTCGGCGCCAAGCGCTCTGGGGCCTATGTGCTCGGGTGAGGCTGTGGTGGCATTCTTGACGGCATCCGCATCCGTGCCGAAATACACCTCATGCGAAGAGGCATTGTCCGCTGCCGTCCAGCTAAGCCTCGCTGTCATCGGCACGTCCGGTGCGCCGTTAGCAGGCTGCGGATTGCCCACTGCACCCGGTGTGGTGAAAGCCCAGATGTCGCCCTTGTAAGTTTCTATGCCGTCAAACTCGTCGACTCGCCAGTAAAGAACCTTCTCGATATCGAGAGTGCCCGGGTCGTAGCTCGCCGTTCCCGACGGCGTACCTTCCGTGGCGTTGTTGACATCATCATAGTTGTCGCCGAGGTAAATTGTGTGCAACTTAGCGTCATAGCCTCCCGTCCAGGCTAAGATCGCATTCGGGGCCACAAATCCGGCTCCGTCCGCCGGATCAGGATTATACGCCGTCTTGGGCGGAATCGAAAAGCTCCAGACGTCGCCTTTCCATGGACTGTTCGGATCGGCGTCATTGACCTCGTCTATTCGCCAATAGTAGGTCATGCCGGGAACAAGCCCATCCGGATAAGCATATTCGGCGAATCCAGCAATAAACGTTGTCAAAGCCTGGTTACCCCGGAACGTAGCGCCGGTGCCGTCATCGTCATTGACATCGTCAAAATTGTCGCCCAGATACACGTTGTGCGAGACCGCACTTAGCCCCGGCGACCAGCCGAGGGTGACCCACGTCTGCTCATGCAGGCTCCCGTCCGCAGGATTTGGCCTGGTGGCGAAATCAGGTATCACCTTCAGTGCCGAAATACTAAGCGTATCGTGTCCAGACGCCGTGATTCGCACACCAATCACCGGCACGTCCGTCGTGAAAACCACACCGAAAGCATTCTGACCATTGACGCTAACTCCCGTATCGGCATAAGCAGTCGCGCCGCTGAACGCAACCGGCACTCCGAGCGAACCGTCCGCAAGAATCGCCTGCCACGTCCCCGAGTCGTTGCCGCCTCGCTCGAAGTGGAAGAAAGTCTTCGTCAGGAAGGGAAAAACCGTTTCCTGGAAGTCAATCCCGTCGATCGATGATATATTGTCGGCATCCCCAGGGACAGCAAACATGAAGTTGTCGGCATTCGAGCCCACGTCGCCGGCCTTAACGGTCGACGTTCCGCTAACCGTCGCATCTGGAGTCGGATCGCCTTCGGCCCAGAGCGTTTCAACGCCGGAGTCGATATACCACCGCGTCGTTGTACCCAGTGACAGAACCTCATCGGCGACAACATATTCGATCCCCGCATACCGAAAGCTGATGATCGCACCGTCAACCACGGTAACATCCGCCAGGCCACTGAGTGTGTCGGCCCCAACGGGGATTGCCATGACCACCACGGCAAAGAAGATTAGACAAAGCAAATTCTTAGACATAATAGTCCTCCTTCAAAAAAAGGTTAAAAAAAGCGAACCACGATGGTATTCGCTCTTAATTGTGTTCTATCCGTATCTGATGAGGATAGGTCCATGCGATTGGTAACTGCCTCCATCCATATATAGCCCTAAATACAAGCAGAATTCTGCCCGGATGACCTCAAATCCATGGCCTATACCTTACCCCATTTATACCAGAGAAGCCGCCTGCCAGTCAAGAAGAATCTCTGGATGACTGAGATTCCAGGATACTGTGATTTCATTCTACGAACTCCTCACAGCCCCTAACTCCGCCCGTTCGGTGGGATGGATGGGGAGGAAAGCCCTTGAGTTGGGACTTGGCGCCTCGATGACGATAGGTAACCTTACTGACGATCCAGGGAATATCGACATACTCAGATATATGAAGCAAAGGCTTGCATCCTTTACCTTGCAGAAAGCCGATAAGAGATAGCTTTGTTGTAAAAAATGCAAACAGGTAAAAAACGCACGTGGTTATCTTAATGCTTCTCTAATGGCTGTTAGTATTGGGAAGGTACGATTTATTGACCGACACTTATAGTGGCATTCTTAGATGCCGACTCATATACGGTTTCCTGTACTGCCAATGTCTTAAGGTATTCATGTCCGTTCGTTTCGAATGGCTTACCGTCGAGCATTCTGTCAATAAAATGACGCTGGGTCGTATAACAACAATCTCCGGAAAATGCACGATCTTCATGGTGATAATGGTGCAATCGCTCTTTTTCGCCGAGTTTCTGTATTGTAATTCTACCATCCAGATATAGTCGTATGGATCCTTTATTTGCATCGAGAAGGAATTCACCAAATGTATAACGTGGCTTCTCGAAGTTACATTCATTGTATCGATTGGCGTCCCAGATTCCCGTGGCCCCGCTTTCAAAATTGAAGACAATGAGACCGTAATCTTCGCCGGCGATAACCGGATTAAGTTTCTTCAGTACAGCATAAACCTCTTTGATCTCCCCGGCGAGATAACGATAGGTATCTATAAAATGTACTCCATTTTCATAGACCAGCAACCGCGGATAATCCCGGAAATAAGGCTGGCGATCCAGATACGCATCCTCGCCCCAGCCATCGCCCATACGCGAACGGAAATACATAGAGTGAATCTTATCACCAACGGTACCGGCATCGAGCAGCTTTCTGATTTCCCGATACCACGGCTGGAAACGCCAGTTCTCGTGGACCATAAAACGAATGCCGGCTTTGTCGGCATAGTCTACGATCTGCCTTGCCTCATCGAACGTCGGAGCTAACGGCTTTTGGCAAATTATATGAATGCCCAGGTCCGCCGCGATTTTACACATTTCTAAATGTGTCGGCGGCGGCGTAATAATATCCACAAAATCAGGCTTTTCCTTCTCCAGCATCTCACGGTAATCCGTATAGTGACGCTCGATACCGTACTTCTCTTTGATCGGTTTTGCCCGCTCGGTGTTGCGATTGCAGAAAGCTGTCACAGTGACCTCCGGAATCCGCTGCCATGCCTCATACTGAAAGTAACTGAAATACCCTGCCCCCACTGCTACTGCTCTGAAAGAATTCATCAGTATCCCTCAATTATCTATCTTCTTCCGTTGTTATATTATTACCATCTTCCACATCGTTTGGATCGACCTGAGTGGTTTGATCTGCGTCCGCCGGTTTCTTGCGAGTTGATCTATAAATGTTATAACCCACGGTGCCGAGAGTTAACAGGACCAGAGACGTAAGCATGGCAATAAACCGATTTCGAATAGCTGCCGGAGAAAGCTTCTTATCTGAAGTCCGGTTAGGATTCATAAAGCACCAGGTCGCAATAGCAACAAAATTAAGCCCCGCAGCCAGCACAAAGAAGATATTCGCACTTCCTGTCTCTTCGTTTAACAGAAGCGGGAATATGATAGCACTCAAGGCCGCCCCGATATTGCCTACCATATTCATTGAGCCGGAGACAGCGCCGGAATTGGCCCCGCCGATATCGTTGCAGAAAGCCCAACTCGGGCTAAGCGTCATATCTACACCAAATGTCGCAAGGCCGAAGCAGAAAACGAACCAATAAAGCTGGGCCTTATCAGTGGTTAGAAAGTCCAGGTTCTTGGTTTGTGTTGCAAGAATCAGACCGATGACTCCAAGAGAAAAGCCAACAATGGCCGTGGCACGTCTTGAGCCCACATGGTATCCCTTCTTAAACAATCCGGTTACCATAGAACCGGCGATCCAGTTCGCGAAGGCGGCAAAAATCAGAGGAACAGCCGAGTAATAGATGGCGTTTGGGTCATCGGGCCATTGGTTCCTTATGTATGAGGGCAGCCAGGTCAGGCTTATGAAAAAAGTGACATTGCTGGCAAAGTATTGCAGCATCGCCAGCGACATATTCATGGATGTGAAAATCTCGGCAAAAGAGGCTCTTATCGTTGTTGTGAAATCACTTACCCTACCCTGCTCGATATAGTCCAATTCCGCTTTGTTGATTTTCTTATTGTCTTTAGGATTGTCACGGAACCATACGAGCCAGACCGCGGCCCAGATGATGCCGATCATTCCATTGACCGCAAACGTCCAGCGCCAGCCGATCTTCATTATCAACCAGGGCATTAGAAACAATGAAAACGCGGCACCCAGGCGGCTGCCTGAGAAGTTGATGCCGTGGGCGAGGCCGCGTTCTTTTACGGGCAGCCAGCGGAAGAATGCCTGCGTGGCGCCGGGAAACGCCCCTGCTTCACCTACACCGAACAGAAACCTGAGGACCAGCATTTGCAGGGCGTTTCGAGCTGCACCGGTAAGGGCTGTAAATACGCTCCAGACGGACACCACGATTGTCAGTGCCTTGCGAGGGCCAAAACGATCGGCAATCCATCCGGAGGGAACCTGAAACAAAGCGTACCCAACCGCGAAGATACCAAGAATCAAGCCCAGCATCTCCTTCGAGAGGGAGAGATCTTTGATAATATAATCCGCGGCAGAGGCGATACATGCACGGTCCATGTAAGTGTTGAAGCTATGGAAAAAGAGAATCGAAATAAGTACAAAACGCTGGCGACTCATCCGACCTTGAGACTGTTTCATAATGTAATCCTATACTTAAGCAGGCTCAAATGACCAGGAAATCATGAGGCAGCACGTCGCTCCTTGATCAGCTTTAGGGTATTTTCCCAGGCACTGATGAACATGTCCCTGAAATACATGACCGGTCCGTATTCCTCGTATTCATCCACCTTTAGCCCATCCTCCATATATGCCTGGCAAAAGGCCGGCACCTTAGCCAGCAGCTCATCCAGGACGTGATCCTGCACGGGATTGAACAATCGCGATACAACAGGCTGGTCCAGTTCAAGCAGCTTGTCGGCATGTCCCCGCCAGTTCATGGTGATGCATACATCGCCGCCCACCATTTCAGTGAAGTGCTGCAATCCCCGGACCCCGCCGCCGATGAATCCGAGCTGATAGCCGCGGTCATGCACGAACTTGTACACCTTTTTAGCGATGACCATCCCGGCCTGATAAAGCACATCGCCGGAGATATCGATGCCCTGTTTTTCAACTTCTTTACCGAGCCATTCATCATAGATGCCGGTAATCAGGGAGTAGTACATAATCGGTTTCTTTTTGGTCCTGGCTGTAATCTTATCGTACATCTCACATACATCAATGACCTGGCTAAGACCCATGATTTCCGTAGCATTGAGCGGTGTTTCCTCCTCGATCAGCACTCCCATTGCTTCGAGACCCGCTTCGGTCGCGGGAATCTTAATCATAATATTAGGGCTCATCGCCCGGTTTTTACGTCCTTCGTCGATGATGACCTGGGGATTCTCCTCATTGATCGGATCGCCCTGGATACTGACATATCCGTGCTCGCCGTTGGTCCTTTCATAAACGGTCATGAACTTATCCGCGATCCCCTTGACCAGTTTGCGCTGAAGGATGCACTCGACCTGATTGTCGTCGTCACTTTCCTTTAAGGTCTCATCCAGCAGGGCCAGGGCATTGTCCTTATACTCGGGGTGATTCAACATCTTCCACGTATAAGCAGGATTTTGCGTGCAGCCCATGGCCCCGGCGGCAATGGCCCACTCGGCCTCCGGTGGCGTGACATTATTAATCCACATTTTCGTGGGAGTCAAAGCGGCAACGCGATGAAAGTAGTCCTGTTTCATGACTTGAGTTCCTTTCCAGATATTTTCCACTTGGAATTTCCAGTATATATTATGACTCTTCGATCGCGACGGCTCTGGCCGGGGCGCCGTCGCCATTAGCGATTTTCAGCGGAAGCGCAATGAATGTTACTTTGGGTTTTGATAACGACGCCAGATTAGCCAAACCTTCGACTACAATTACTCCGCCTTTGAAAAGGATTTGATGTATCGTAGTAAGTTCCTCTATGTTATTGACATCGGCAACCGAGGGCGGTTCCACTCCAAGCATTCGCACTTTTTTTTCCACACACCATTGCGCCAGCTCTGCACTTACTCGCGGCAGTCCATTCCGATATTTATCCTGCCCATAATAATCACTCCAGCCTGTGCAGATTAGAAGACTTTCGCCGGGCTTGAATTGCTCAGCAATAGCCCCGAGATGCTCAGGTTCAATAAGCGCACTATGCTCGACCGGACGTATGTCGGCCACCCAGGCCGGCCCAATCAAGTTCTCCACAGGAATGGTGTCAATCGTTTGTGCTCCCACACCGAAGTGGACTGGGGCGTCGATATGTGTTCCGCAGTGAGAATAAAGAGACAGGATCGTAGCATTCCAGCCCTCTTTCTCCAGACGCTGGGCCGGCTCGATGTAAATCCCCTTCTCGCCGGAGACAAGCGACAGTGTTAAGTCAATGACTCGTGACATTGTCTTCCATGGCAGATTCAAGATTTTTTATAATCGTATCGGTGATCTGGCAGGTCTTTGCCGAACCGCCCAGGTCGACGGGCAACACTCCCTGCATCACTGTCATTTCAATCGCGCGAACAATACTCTCGGCCGCCTCCTTCCGGCCCAGATGATCGAGCATGATAGCTCCCGACCAGATTGCTCCGATTGGATTGGCAATTCCCTGCCCGGCGATATCCGGTGCCGAACCGTGAATCGGCTCGAACATTGACGGATAGATTTTCTCCGGATTAATATTGCCGCTGGGCCCAAGGCCAAGGCTGCCTGTGATTGCCCCGCCAAGATCGCTGAGGATATCGCCGATGAAATTGGTAGTCACGATTACGTCAAACCGCTCCGGGTGCAGCACGAAATTCGCCGAAGCATTGTCAACGTACATCTTGCGGTACTCCACATCCGAATAATTAGTACTTACCTGCTCGACAATCCTATCCCAGTAGGCCAGGCTGTGAATCAATGTATTGGACTTAGTAATGTTCGTGACGTGCTTGCGGCGGCGGCGGGCTAATTGAAACGAATAATGAGCGATTCGCTCGATTCCTTTGCGTGTAAAGATACTCATGTCTGTCGCCATACCCTCTGGAAACTCCGGCCGAACGATGCCGCCGGTCTGAACGAATTCCCCCTCGGTGTTCTCGCGAATGACGACAAAGTCAATGTCCTGAGGCATTTTGTTGCGAAGCGGCCCCTCGATTCCCGGCAGGAGCCTTGCGGGACGGTAGTTAACGTATTGATCGAAGCTGGTTCGTACCTTGAATGTAAATAATTTGGCCGGCAGTGTGTCATCGACATCCGGTAGTCCAACGGCCCCGAAGTAAAGCGCATCAAAAGCCCGCAACTCCCCCAGAGCATCTTCTGGCATGAATGTTCCGGTCTGTTTATAGTAGCCGGCACCATAAGGAAATTCTTCATATTGAAGTTGAAATCCGAAGCCTGCAGCCGCAGCGTTAAGAACCTTAATGCCGGCAGGTACTATTTCCAGACCGATACCATCACCGGGAATAACTGCTATTTTGTATGTGTTCTTGTTTGCCATATTAATTCCGGATTATAAGCATAATTCTACAATGTACAAGGTAAAAACAGATATGTACACCTTATGATTAAATAGCATAGTTATGATACTATCGATCCTATTCGCTTTGTGCGCGATGACGTTCCGCAGGGCCGGGGCCTGCCGGGCGGGCGAAGTCTCGGTCTTTTGTCATCAGCCACTTGTCGAATTCGAAGCCGTCCTCTCGCATGGAGAACTCGATCGTATGCAGGCCGGGCTGTTCGATTTCCAGGTAGATTTTGTAGGGCTCGCCGCAATGCTCGGCTTCGGTTCGCTGCTTACTCTCCCACCGCCATGAGTCCTTGGCCTCGCACCACTGTAGGCGCTGGCCTGAGTCCGGCCATGTTCCGTCAAGTCCCACATGAAGGCCATTATCTTCGCTGCCGGTCGAGTACGCGCGGACCCAGACGTAGTATCGTCCAGTTGTGTTGAAGTGGACCGGATACACCAGTACGGCCATCTTGCCCGGTTCGTTGGAGAAGTTTTCACCCTGGATTAGTTTATTGCTGTTGTTTCGCCGGGTATCCGGCAGTATCTCAATATAGGCGCCGCCGCTGGCCGAATCGGCGTGACTCTCATCGCCATCGGGAGAAATCTTCGGCGTCTGCGTCGCTGAAGTAATGTACCATTTTCTCGTTTCCGTCTCGGTCTGGACGGCGAAATGCTCTGCCTCGACCGCAACAAGACCGCCCGTTTCTTCGAAAATCCCGGCTTCGATGCTGCCGGATGAGATTGTATCGCGCGTTCCAGCTTTTGCCTTCTTTGCGCCAGGGGGAATTAACGTCAGCGCAATCCAGCGTCCGCGCGCGTATGGTATGCGTCCGCTCTTCTGATTGCTGTTGGTCGCTGTGTTGAATTCGATCCTGATGATTGCGCCTTTGGCGACTGAGGCGTTCTTCCACGTTTTCGGTGTCGGTTTGTAGTCGACAGACGTCTTGGGATTGGTGAATTGCCCTGCGAGCTTGCCGCCGATCAGGAGCTTATAGGTGGATTCGCCGTCAGTCTCGGCCATCGTGGTCAGCGTGATGTCATAATCGCCGGTATCGCCAGTGAACTCTGTCTCGGCGGCAGCGAACTTGTCTTTGTACTCGCCCGGGTTGATAGCCAGGGCATCGTGACCATCGTCCTTGTAAGCAGGCACGAATCCGCCTGCAGTCACAATCCGGAAATCCCTGACGGCCTTTAGAACTATCGCACCTTCTACATCAGGGACCACCTCGGGCGGAGGAAGCTGCTCGGAGGCGAGTTCCAGCCTGCCGGAGCCCTTTATCACAAGTAGCCAATCGTTCTTGTCGGGGGCGGCGAGTTCGATCTTTCGGCCGGTATTAACCGAGCCGGTCTTGAGCAGACCTTCGAGGCCGTCGCCCGTGCGCGGATTGAACCAGCCGTAGTTGAAATTGCCTCCGGCCACGTTGATCTCTACCTTGCCGCCATGCTTGAGATAAACCAGGTAAACCTCGCCTGGTTTGCAAAGGACGTAGTCGTCCGTGTTCTCTGTCATCTCATCTTCGCATTTCATGTCCCAGAACGGAATCTCGTGTTTCCTGAAGAATTCCAGTGCGTAACTGCATTGGGTCCATACCTTTTCCCGTGTTCGATAGTCCTGGCAGGTCAGGTCACTGTGGGGGTGTTTGTAACCGAAATACCATTCAACGCCTGCGCCGCCGGCCATGATGTTGCCCCACAGGGCATTCTTGCGGGCGTCGTCGCGAGTGGGGTCTTCGGCATCAGTGATAAGCGCATGGGTAGCATCACCCGGCTCATCGCAGGCTACGACCCAGGGCTTTCCGGCCGCCACAGAGCGGTCGATGTAGTCGCGGGTCCGCCCGTGGACCTGGCTGAAATCAGGCTTGCTTGTCTGCAAAGAAAAGCCCGTTAGCGCCGAAGCGTCACCTAACAGGTCATAGTGCGGATCGTTCATGTTGTGAATAACGATGTGATGCTGATAAGGATCCTGCGTCCAGAAGTAGTTCGCCCAGGCGACCTTCTGCTCCGTCGTAGCGTTGTTTATCTCCTCGCCGAGGTTCCAGTTGAGCGCCAGGTGGTGGCTGAATCGCGCGATAAGCTCGCGGTAGTAAAGTTTACGCTGCGGGCCGAGGTCTCCTTTGTCCAGCAGAAGCTCGTTTTCGGTCTCCAACGTTTTGAAGTGCAGGTACATCCCGATTGAGGTGCCGTGGGCGAAGACTATCTCCCACTGATCGAGCCGGGAGCAGTCCAGACGTTCTCGCTCATCGTAAGTAAGGTAAGGAAAGACGTTCTTATCGTCGCCCTCTATGTTGAGCGGGAGAAACGAAAAAACATTCATGCCCTTCAATGCCAAGTAGTTGACAGCTCCAATCATGCCCTTGCCGTTGCCGTTTTGCCATGTGGGGTCGCCGGACTTCCAGTCTTTGATGTGCGGCCCCCAGGTCTTGATAAGCTCGTCCTTGTGGCCGTCTGTCTTAAAGTCGCCGTCGAAATCGGCGTAAGCCAGGAAGTTTTCGGGAGCGTCAGCCCCGCATTTCAGGAAGTACTCTCCGGTTTCGGCGAAACGTAGATGATGCTTGCCGACATATTGCAGTAGCCCCTTTCCCCGAAAATCTCTGCCGGTCTTGTCGGTGGGCTCGATGTCAAAAGAGCCGCTCTGCCCATCCATGAAACTCGCACTCTGGCCGGCATTATTTCTTTCATCGACGGCAACATTCGATCCCTTTCGAAATGAGACGTTATACTTCCACGTGCCGACCTGATCGGGTGCGAAATGGACGCGCCACTTGTTGCCGGAATTGGCGCTTGTGTTTGCCGCATCGCCATCCGCGGTATAATAGCCCGGCACAAGATAGGACTTGCCGCTCGGCTGATGTTTGAAGGTAACATTTAGACGGTAGTACAGAAATGGATTGGGATCGGCCGTCTCGCTCGTCTCGGGCCCGTCAAACATTAACGTAACTTTGTGCCATTTCTTGAGTTCTCCGCTGATTTGCCCGCCAGAGACAGGATGGCTCCATGTAACCGCCATCAATGTAAAACAAACAGCGCATCCGAACTTTTTCAAATGCTTAACCATACGAAACTCCTTACCTGAATAGATGAATAATTTTACAATTTCGGGTTAGTATACAATATAGATTCTACTATTCAAGGAGCTTAATCTCTTTTTAAGGATATTGCCGGATTAAGCGTTGTGGTTAGAAGGAATTTCCTTTGTCAACGACAAAGGGCCCATACTCAAAAACATGGTATGAGCCCTTTTTATGCTTTTTTCAGTAGCCTTGCGGCTTCGTAATGTACAAATTAGTGGACTACTTTGTCTATCGTAAGGCTACCTTTCATTCATAATCTGCTCTATCTCGACCTGCGACAAAACCTCATTGTAAATTCGGATATCGTCCAGCAGGCCTTTGTAACGTTCGTTGTCGCCCCTTCCTGGTCGATGGGCGAACAGAACCGTGCCGCCTGCCCAGTCATCATCCGCATTATCAGCCGCGATGTTTAATTCTCCATTGAGATAAATCTCCATTCGGCCCGGATTCGCCGCCGTACCAAGCACTGATGTCATAGCGATGTGAGTCCATTCTCCTTCGGCAGCTGTAACTGTGCTTTGCGGATAGGTTCCACCGCTCTGATAAAGGTTGTTACCAAGCACGCCTGAATCAGGCTGCATCACAACTTCCCAATTATCCGCGGCTGAGATTACGCGCTTAATTGAGCCGGTTGTTGTGAAGCCCACATCCGGATTCATCCAGAATGTAATTGTCATGCTCTTCAAATCTTCTGTTGAAAAATCAGCCACCTCAACGTTAGATGTGCCATCAAAAGAAAGTGCATTTCCAACCACACCAGCATCGGTCACAGCACCAATAATGGTGCCGTCCTTGCCTCCGACGGAGTCAGCCGCAATTGTGGCCCCTGCAGCGGTATCCTCATCCAGCGTCCAATGATGCACCAATGGGATCGGATACAGCCGAATATCATCGATGAACATTTTACCTGTACCGCCGGCACTTGGGACCAACTTGCTGCCAATGCCGATCTTTAGCATCCGGACATTAGTCAGGTCCACGCCCTGATCGGCCGCTTCACTCAGCGCAACTTGCCATGAAGCCCAGTTCGAGGACCTTGTTGCGATATTGCCTTCAGGATTGGTAATAACGGCGGAATTACCCGCGCTATCCTCAATGATCACATACATCTCCTCAGAAGAGTTGGCCGGCATCCCAATGTCCAGGACCTTCTCCAGCGGACCTGGCTGGTCCACGGTCCCGTCGATAGAGAATTGCTTGAACGTTGAAATATTAACCGACATGTCCTCTTCGGGCTGAACCGCTGATACTGCCAGGCCGACGTATATTGTCTGGCCCATGGGCACGGTCACAGGATCGCCCACCACCTCCCAGGTCTGGCCGTCACTGGAATGTTCAGCCGTGAACACATCGCCTTCACGCTTCAGACGCATCCAGTGCGGAATCACCAGGGTCGCCGGGAACTGCGGCACTTGGGGTCCGTCCTGGACCGCCTCATCTGCCGAGAGGCGCGACCTGACGAATACCTGACCCGCCGCACGCATGGTGTGCATCACCATGATCGATCCGGGGTCCAGGGTCTCACGGAACATGATCCCGGAGTGGGTGTCGTCTGAGAAACGTGTGATCTGTGTGAGCCGGGCCGTGATAGTGCCATCGCCAGTCAACTTCTTATACACGAACCGGAAGCTGTCTGCCGTACCTTCAATACCCTCACCAGAGCCGCCTACCGTATAGGTCTCGGTGTCGGAATCATAGCTGAATTCACCTGGAGGCGTGTTAGCACGGTATGACAATTGCAAGGTGGCTAATGTCCGGCCAAAAGCCTGCATCCAGTCCTGGGGGATGCCCAAGTCACGGTGCACCTCGGACAGATACGGGGACTCAGTATTGTTGTACACCATTGGCATTGACTGCCGGCCGCCATGTACTATATTTAACTCAGCAATCGGCGGCGGCCAATTACCAACTTCGGCTCCCGTTCCATTGCCCGGATTGCCGGGAGCAGGATCTTCGTAGCCTATACCATCTATCCATGTCCGCCAGAGTTCATTGGGCATCTCATCTGTATAGTTTTCGAAGTCGTCAACTACAACCACCGCGGAAGTGGTGAAACTCCACACAATACCTTTAGTGATGTTACCACCGAGAACTTCATCGATCCGCCAGTAATAGGTTGTATTAAGATCCAGATCCTCAAGAAGGTAGGAAGCGCCAACCTGCTGTCCTTTGTAGATATCAGCAGTGCTCATATCGGCTACCTCAACCGTCTCAGCGTCCGTACCGACATAGACATCATGTCCGGCGCTACTGCTTATCGGTATCCACATTAAACGCGGCGCCTGTGAGACATCTCCGGTATCATTGGCAGGTGAGATTACATCTGCCCTCAAAATAGAGTTGAGCATTACTGATGGGATAATCTGTTGCTCTATACGAGAACTCCGCCAAAGCAAGTGCAACTGGGCATCACCTCCATCCTGGTAGTACTCAATGCGAATCGAATATGCCCCTTCTTCCAAATCGAGAGTAGCAGTCGCATCACGTGCAGTATGAGTGCTCCAGTCTTCAATGACCTCGGCACCGTCAAGGAATACTCGTACTCCATCATTGCTGTTGGCTATCAGAGTGTAAGTATCCGTGGCCGGTATTGTGAGCACGCCCCGCCAGCGAGCCGTGAAGGCTTCTCTATCTATGCCCGGCCCCGGACTCTCGGTGCTCCAGTCGAAGTCGATAACAGAGTCCTCCCGCGTCAGTATTGGATCGCTAACCAGGTTATCTGCTCCCTGGATATACTCTCCATTCAGCCCGCCCTGACCTGCAGGTATTGTAGTGAAGCTCCAAACATCACCTTTGACGAGAGTAGTGCCATCGGATGCATCCACCCGCCAGTAGTAGGTTGTGCCGTTCTGCAGACCGCCCGGATCGTAGCTGGTTTCGGTAACGGTTACACCACCGACGTCATTGGTAACGTCATCCTGATTTTCGCTCAGATAGACTGTGTGCTGCGTCGCATCGGCACCAGGTTTCCAACTGACGACTACATCCATCGGCACCATCAAAGCAGTATCTATGGGCGAAGGATCATGTTGCGACTCCGGACCTTTTGGTACGCCTTTGACTGCGAAGAACCCGGATGGATCCAGGCCGCCGTTGGTGTATACCAGACCCAGGATCACAGATTCGCTGGTCAGTGGATTGCCGTTCTCATCCTTCAAATCCGTGATCTTGAAGGCTATGCCGCCAAGTGTCTGGCCAGTGTTATCAGGGCCAGATCGATGCAGGGCAATATCGGGCTCACCTTCAGCGCTGGGCAACCAATTTGAGGTGGGCACCACGACCACTTCTCCCAGAACATCTCCCGGCAGAATAGCCCCAACCGAGAACTCATCATTGCGGCCGAACTCAAATACGAAGAAGTCGTACATATCACCGTTAGTATCCTGCCATGTTTCCGAACCACCGAAATTCCTTACCCACATTCGGGGATCCGACTGCCCGCTGCGCGGTAAGAAGCTGTTCAAATCCCAATCGTGGATGTCGCTCTGGGGGTGACCACCTGGATTGATTGAGATCGTCTGCATGGTGACTTCACCCAAGACCAGATCTGTGTTGGGAATGTTGCCATCAATGAAGGTGAAACCACCGAGCAAATAAGGTGGATTTCCATCTATTTGCACAACGCTGGGATTGCCCACTGTACCATCAGGACCCTCCACCAGCACATCCCAGTCGGACATACCATGGAACTCCGCCTGAGCCGGCACTGCTAAGAGCACCGCGACAGAAACCATAAGGCCAATCATTATTGTTCTGGACATAATCATCCTCCTTCACAAATAATATGATATTTTGACTGGGATTCGCGAGACATGCCGCATCGCGATTCGCCCAAAGGTTCTAAAACATTATATTACCAAATCCGGGCGGAGAATTCCACTTTTTTCCGCCTTTAGTTGTGAAAATTCGAACATTAATTGTTGCTTTTGGCCTGTTACTGTTTTGCATACGATATTACAGTAATTCCATAGGCATAAGCTTCAATTGCTTGTTGGATCCGGCGGCAAACCAAAATCGTACCTTGTGATCTCAAGGGGGCGCATCTTCCCGGAATGGCCATCAATAAACATGCAGTTAATCCATTTCTTGTGACGATCAAGTGCCATTCGCCGCGAACCGGCCGGGCCTGATGGCAGATGATTTGGATTCCAGACATCCAACCACTGCATCTTCGTCTTCATTATATCTGGGGGATCGTCTTCGCGTATGATTTGAACTTGACCTGAATCGGGATCATATTCGTAGTCTGCCAGATAAATCGTTGTTGCATGGCGGGGAAAGTCATCCATCTTGGTAAATCCGAAATACTCTTTGCCACCGGGGGCCTTTAAATCCCATGAGTTAATACAATAATCGACGGTTTGTTCCTTTTCCGGATAGCTCGGACAATCAAATATCTCTACTTCAAAATATTCCTCGAGATCTTGGGATACCGCACCTAAATATGGCATGAAAAGAACAGGCCATCTCATATCTATTCCAGTATATACTGCAACACCCGGCCGTAATTCGGCTCGTGGCAGCAAGTAATCGTTATCACTTGCATAGGCATGCATTGCCAGACCGATTTGCTTGAGATTGGCCAAACACCGAGTCTGTTTTGCCTGTTCTTTTACCCTGTTTAATGCAGGCAATAAGATAGCCAGCAATAACGCAATAATGGATATTACTACCAGTAGCTCAATTAACGTAAAGCCCTTAATACTCTTCTTAAGAAACATAGCAAACTCCGTTATTCTATCAAACACCGAACATAGCCAAATCAATCTTACTGCCCATATCAGTACTCTATCATATTATATAGTGTGGGAGCATATTATGCAATCTCCCCAAACCCTTTTCCGCCTTCTTTCCTTGAATTATTGATTTCTCGGTCGTATAATCACCATTATTACCTATAGAAATATTACCAAACGTAGTCAATTAATCCCAAATGAAGACAACAGGGAGTCAGAAAGATGAACCGGAATGTCTTATCGAGAATTGTCTTGATTCTTACCTTTATTTTAACGGGGATTGAAGTATCAGTCCAGCAGGCTAAATCAGCCGATGGCAATAGCTGGTGGCTCACGCCCCAACGTCTGCTTCAAACAAATCTTCGCGAGATCGATGCCACGATGGACACTGATCAATATGTTCGCGAAGTGAAAGATTTTGGCGCCAATATCGTGCTGTTCAATGTCGGGGGAATTGTCGCCAATTACCCGACAGAACTTGAGTATCATTGGCGCAACACGTTTATGAAGGGTGATCTCGTAGGTGAGACCTTAAAGAAGTTACACAAAGCCGATATCAAAATGATTGGTCGATTCGATTTCAGTAAAATCAACCAGAAATATGCCGCCAATCATCCCGAATGGCTCTATGTCAGCGAAAAGGGCGAGCACGTCAACTACAACGGTCAGGTGCACACCTGTGTGATGGGCGGTTACCAACAGGATTATTTGCTGGAGATCCTAAAAGAGGCATTGACCATGTACTCGCTGGATGGTGTGTTCTTCAACATGATAGGCTTCCCGCAGGTGGACTACAGCCAAAACTTCCACGGTATCTGCCAATGCGAAAACTGCAAAGAGTCGTTCAATGATTTCTGTGGACTCGATCTTCCCAAGCATGATGGGGATCCTCAGGCGCTGCGTAAACACCAGGAGTGGAAAGGCATCCAGATCAATCGTCAATTCCGTCGGGTGCGCGATCTGATCAAATCGATTCGTTCCGATATTGTCATCTGCACGTACACAGTCGATCACATCGATGTGATTCGAAAGGAATCGGGCGCATCGCTGGGCCAGGAGACCTGGGACGATGTGGAACGCGCCCAGTGGACATTACTGACAACCGAAAACAAGCAATTGGCCAATGCATCGGTCCATTTCTATCAGATGATCTTTCGCCATTCCGCCGCGGCGCCGTACCTGCATTCAAGGCGACTGTGGCAGCAGATGGTCAACGGTGCGTGGCTCGATTTTTATTGCATCGGGCCTTTGCAGCGACTGGAGGATCGCGCCGGCATCGGGCCGATCAGTAACATCTATCGATTCCACGCAGCCAACGAGAAATGGATGCTGCATACTGAGTCGGCTGCCGAAGTGGGCCTCGTGCGCAGCGACGGCGACGATTACTGGGGTTGGGTACAGATCCTCTCCGAGAACCATATTCCCTTTGACCTTGTTTCTTTCGAACATTCCGACTTGAGGCGTTACAGGGCGCTGATCGTTCCCGAAAGCGGCAGTGTCAAGGCTGTGGATGCGCGTGCACTGGACGCCTACGTCAAGGGTGGCGGGAAACTCCTGTTGAGTGGTCGAATCCCCGATGTGTTGACCTGTCTGGGGCGACCCGTCCTGAAGAAAACCTGGCCCTTACGTCATTCTATGTATGTGCGTATCCGCCCTGAAGACAAGGCAAAACTTGATGTGGACGGCCTGAAGGATTTCGACCTGGTGCAACTACGCGGCGATTTCCATGAATACGAACCGGCCTCCGGCACCGGCCGGATGCTGCGCCTGATCCACGATGTGATGTATGGCCCACCCGAAAAATGCTATTACAACTCGGTCTCCGACATCCCGGCATTACTTGTGCGTAAATATGGCGATGGAATGGCAGCCTCGTTTCCGTTCCAGATCGGGGCGATGTATCGCGAATGGGGCAACCTGGGCCATCCAATGTTGGCGGTCGGTACGCTGGACAACTTGCTGCAAACCGGGCGCCGACTGAAGATCGAGTGTTCGCCGCTGGTCGAAGCGACGCATCGGCGAGATCCTAAGGGACAGTTCGAATGGATCTCGCTCTACAATCATTCGGGACGGCTCGAAAACTCTTTCCACCCACCGATTCCGATTGACAATGTTCGGATCAGCCTGAAGATTCCCCGCCCGATCAAACGGGTCACTTCACTGACCAACCGAGCCCTACTCACTCCAACCGCCAAATTGTCGGACGAGATGCAAATCATCCTCCCCAGGTTGAGCGTGTTGGAAGTTATCCTCATGGAGTATGGGCGTTAGCTGTGTTGTGCTGACTGTTTATGTCGAAAGGAGTATCAAATGCATACGGTGTACCGTCTCTCCGTTGCCTCGATTACATTGTGGCCGATGGCTGCCTTGTCGCAGGAGATGGTTGTTGTCCGGCCGAAGGAGATTGACGATGTCCTAATCAATCCCGGGCTCGGGTTTATGACTTTTCATCGCCTTAAAAAAACGTTGGTCGTTGTGATAGATAATCTTTAATTGATTGTAGTTTTAGTTGTACTTTTCTAAGTCGCAACCTCGCCCTAAATTAATAAGTAGATATAAGACATTATGTTTACCGGCTAATCCGAAACTGTGAGCTTGAGGCCGTTGACCTTGTTGATACCAATTGCAAGATTGCCCGAAAGGGACACTACCGAATCACGAGGTCGAGTCTGAACCAATTCCTTGAATCCAGGAAGGTGAGGCCGTTGCCGAACCAAGTCACTCATCCCTCCCGCTCGATGCGTCTGCCAAGGGTGAAGAATCATCTTGGATTATGAGCTTTCGTGTATTGTTGATCGCGCGGTCTGTTTGTTCAGAGACGTCCTGAAAACACGTTGTGGCCATCTTGAGATCAGCGTGACCGAGAAGTCGCTGAACCGCAAACGGGTCACCTGACCTGGCTGTCAATGTCGCTGCTGTCCTTCCGAGAGTATAGAAGCCGACACCCTTTTCCATTTTGAGATCTAACTTTTTAATCAACTTGGAAAACTCTTTCCCAACTGAGTCATTATTTGTATATTTTATATTGCTCGCTTTATCGATGGTTTCTATCATTCTTACTAAAGGCTTACCAGTTGCCCAATGAAACATAGACTTCATAATTGCTATATGCAAATTTATCCTAATTAGCCGAATTGTATGACTTTTGCAGTTTTCTCTTATAATTTTGTAGGTCAAGAGCAGTTATGGTACTAACTGTGCAATGTTGCCCAAGAAACCGTACAAACTTACGGAGACTTTTTACTTGATCAGTATAATGTCGAATTGTTAATTCTCCCGTCTGAACTCTCGAATTTTGATGGTCTAGATAAAGATTACAAAGTGTTTTTATCGCAACATTACCATTGGTGATGTTGCGTCTTTGGCCTTTGCCAGAATGCAGAAAAACAGCATTTTCAAGATATCGCTGCATTGCTTCCCGCTTATTAGCACCAAAGTAATACAGTTTACCCTTAATCTTCTTGCAATATTGACCTGCCGGGTGTAAAGTAAGAGGGAATTTATCTGAGCGTGTTTTTCGTTTTTTAGAATTAGAAATAGTTTTTGACATGATTGACAACCTTAACAAAGAAATAAGTTATTCAATTACATGGGCAAATAGTAAA
>Ga0307379_10003846_pt1 | contig 21627 bp, 16 predicted proteins | sample UN2MG_FD_202237 | JGI IMG/M metagenome (GOLD analysis project Ga0307379, IMG submission 202237) | Soil microbial communities from Risofladan, Vaasa, Finland - UN-2 | ecosystem: Environmental > Terrestrial > Soil > Coastal area > Acid sulfate soil | place: Finland: Risofladan, Vaasa | collected... | reverse complement strand
CGGCCGCCCTGAGCTACATGCAGGATTCGCCGGTCGACCGTGCCCTGGTGTATCGCGGCGATGCCGGGAAGGCGGGGCTGTTTGAACGGGACGGCAGCTACCGAAAGACGGCCTACGCCTTCAAGGCGCTCGGCGCGATGCTCGACACGCCCCAACGCCTCGCGGTGACGGGGGCCGACAACCTGGGGTTCGCGGTGCTGGCCGGACGATCGGCCGACAATACAAGTCTGCAAGTGCTCATCAGCAACTACGAGATTCCCCAGGCCTATCGAAACCGGCCTCAAGCGCGGGCCGCCGCTGGTGGGCTGCCACGGCGCAAGGATATCCGCTATCAGGACAACCGCGGTTACGTTTTGAAAGTCCGCCAGCTTCCGTGGGGCAACGGCAAGTTCCGCGTCGCGCGTTACCGCACGACTTCGACCGAGAACTGGGCCGAGGTACGCGGCTCCGGCGAGGGAGAGACCTTCGAGATCAGCAACCCACTGCCGCCGCCGGGCTTCGAACTGATCGCGATCCGCAAGCAATAGCGAGGCCACTATGGAATCCCCGCACTTTCCAGGACGGCAGTTTCTGCAGACGGCGGCTGCCGTTTTTGTGGCGACGACCGCCGCCATGGCGATGGCTGCCGAGCCTCGCCAGCGGCCCAATATCGTGTTGTTGATGGCGGACGAATATCGGCACGATGCACTGGGCTGCGCCGGAAACACCGTCGTTCTCTGAAAACGGGGACGTTCTACTTTGCCAGAAAAGAGTAGAATGTGCCCTTTTCAAGAGTGGTCGCCGCTTCGCGTGGGGTTCGCATTCCGCAATATCACAACGGCTAAGGATCGCAGAAACAAGTGGGGCACGATTCCATCGTGCCAGGCACGTTGGAAACGTGCCCCACGGCCATATCGCGACAGTTGTTTCTTGCGCGATCCTAAGCTGCGCTTGGCTGCCACGGCGACCGCGCGAGCCGGCGCTGCTGCGGATCCTGGACTTCCGGTTCACGATCTGGTGACGGGGCGACACCCCATTCACAACGGGAGACGTATCCGATGAAGGTTGCGCGACGCACACCGCTCGCAGCTCAGATCCTCGCCTTCGTCACGGCCGTTCACGCCATCGCGGCAGGGGCCGACCAGCCGATCTGTCGTATGGTCGTCGAAGGCGACACCGTCGAATTGCACTCCCCGGCGTTCGTGTTTCGCCTGGCTACCGGGGCGGGGCTGCGGGCCCAATCGTGGGAGAACCGCCTGACGGGCCGAACGATTTGCCTGGGCGACGGAGCGGAGTTGGACGTGGACGTCGGCATCGGCGAGGGGCCCCAGCGAACGCCGCAATGGCAGGTGACGCAAACGCCGCCCGGGAACCGGCCGACGGCCAATGAAGCCGTCTTCCGATTGACCGCCAACGAGCCGAAGCTTTCCGCAGTGCTCACTTACAAGTGGGACGCGAAAGAGCCCGTGCTGCGGAAGTCCGTGGAGATCACCAACGAGGGCGACCGGGAGCTCAACCGCCTGCTGAACGTCCGCCTGGGAGACTACCCCACGGACGCCGACGTTTCGGGCGGGCAGCGGGGGTTTCCCGTTTACCTGAACGGCGAGTTCTTCATGAGCCTGGCCCATCCCTCCGGCTGGGCGGTCGGGGAGAATGGGAAAGTGCAGTTGCGGCACTATCCGGGAACCCGGTTGGCGCCGGGCGAGAAGTTCCGGTGCATGGAGGTCGTCTATGGCGTGGGCGGTGAAGACGGCGCCAGGAAGACGTTCCTCGGACACGTGTGCAGTCGCATGCGCCGCGTGGTGCGCGAGCACGACAAGCCCTACGCCATCTTCGAGCCGTTCGGGGCCCGACCCGGCGGAAACTTCGACGAGACTGAGGAGTTCGTGCTCGACAGCATCGCCAAGGTCGCTCGGGGACAGCGCGAGTCGGGCTGCCATTTCGACTTCTACTCGGTCGATTTCTGGGTGGACTACCACGGCGACCTGAAGCGGTTCGATCCGGGGCGGTTCCCCAACGGCCTTGCCAAGATCCGGCAGGAGCTGGACAAGCTGGGAACGGCGCCGGGCCTGTGGATCGATAGCTCGATGACCCACTGGTCCATCGGTGGCAATCCGGCCGTTCGGCCTACCTTCACGCACGATCCCGAAACCAAGGACCCGCCGCGAGTCCCGGTGATGTGTCGGGCCGCCGAGCCGATCAAGTCGATGTACACGGAGGCCTTCCGCCACCACATCCGGGAAAACGGGGTGCGGCTGTTGAAATTCGACAACCTCCGGTCCGAGTGCAACAATCCGAACCACGAGCACCTGCCGGGCATCTACTCGACCGAGGCGATCCAGAGCGCCGTGATCGAATTCCTTCACGCGATGGACGAGGAGTGTCCCGACGTTTTTCTGATGCTCTACTGGGGCCACCGTTCGCCCTGGTGGCTGCTCCATGCCGACACGCTGTTCGATTCGGGCGTCGGGATCGAAGCCGCCAGCCCGAGCTCTCTCCCCGCTCCGTATGCACGCGACAGCGTCACCCAGCGGCTCGACCAGGCCCAGTGGCACGCGGAGGACGTCCCGCCGCTGGGAAAGGAGTCGCTCGGGGTGTGGTGCTCGGACTGGGGGTGGAACAGCTCGATCGGGAAGGAGCGTTGGCAGGCGGGCGTGGTGATGGACGTCTGCCGCGGCAGTCTCCTGGCGCAGATCTGGAGCGATACGCCGTGGCTTTCGTCCCCGGAACGGAAACAGATGGCCGATTTCATCGCCCTGTTGAAAGCGCAGCCTGCGTGTTTCGCCAATCCGAGGTTCATTCTCGGGGACCCCTGGGAGGACGAGCCCTACGGATATTGCTGCACGGACGGACGCCGCGCGTTTGTTGCGATCAACAACTGCTCCTGGAAGGATGCCTCGTTGCCGTTGAAGTTGAACGCGGCTTGGGGGCTTCGCGACGGCGGTACGTGGGATGTCTATCGCTGGTATCCCGACCCGGCGCGGCTTCGCGGCGCGGCCGATGCGTTCGGCGATGAGGTCTCGATCTCTTTGCGTCCGTTTGAGGTCGTGTTGCTCGAGGTGGTGCCGTCGGGAAAACCGCCGTCGCTGGAACGCTCCTTCGAAGTGAAGCCGATTCTCGCCCGTTTTGCCGAGGCGAGCCGCACGGTGGAAGTCACCGTCGAGCAAGTCCGCCCCGAGCCGGAGCCCACCGCGAGCTCCACGTGGACGGTGTTGGAACCGGCCAGTCTCGTTTCCTCCGGCGGTGCAAGTCTGACGAGGCAGAAAGACGGGTCGATCCTGGCCGGCGGAGAAAACGCGTCACCCGACACGTACACGATCACGGCGACCACCGAGTTGACCGGGATCACCGGGTTCCGGCTAGAGGTTCTGCCTGACGGCCGTCTGCCCTCGAATGGGCCCGGTCGTGCCGTCAACGGCAACTTCGCCTTGAACGAGTTCCGCGTCACGGCGGCGCCGCAGGACAACCAGGCCCGGGCCGTCGCGGTCGGCCTCAAGAATCCGGCCGCCGATTTCTGCCAGACGAGCTACGGAGGATGGCCGATTGCCGCAGCCCTCGATCGTGATCCCCAGACCGGGTGGTCGGTGGATCCGCAGGAAGGTTGCCCGCACGCGGCGGTGTTTGAAACCGAGGTCCCCGTCGTGTTTCCTGGCGGCACGGTGCTTACGTTCACGCTGGACCAAGGACACCCGGCCGAGCACAACCTGGGACGACTGCGGTTGTCGGCCGCGACAGCGAAGCCGCCACTGCCGATGCCCAAGACGTATGGACCGCGTCAGCTTGTCGTCCGGGGCAAAGTCCCTCCGAGCAAGACGGGCGGGACCTTGGTCGTCACGGTGAAAATGGAGGGAAGTTCGGGACCGTTGTGGCTCAGGAACGTGGGAACCCATTTTTCCGGCGAAGGGAACCTGGGCGCCGACGCCGCCCCGTTCCAACCGGTGTTGGGCAAGGCCACCTATCCGGCCCCCTGGCAGGCCTGGCGGATCGCGCCGGAGCCTTCTGCCTCGCCGCAAGCCTTCGAGTTGACCATCGGCACGGTCGTGCCGCCCAACGTGCAACTGCCGTGCAACGCGTATTTCATTCCTGATTAGCTCATCGACGGCACACTCGACGACCTCCCGGCCCGTTTTCAGCGAGACTTCGACGATGATTAGATCTTTCCTCGTTTTGTTCGCGTCGGCCGGTATCGCCGCCGTCCCATCGGTGGCGCATGGACGATGCCCCGCCGAATCATCGGGCGAGCTTCACGCAGCAGAGCCAACCAGCACGGAGGCAATCGCCGGCACCTGGGTCCTTCAGCAGGTGACGGACCAAGCCGAGCTGGACCGGCTCCTGCCCAAGACCATCGGGCCGGCCTTAAAGACCCCGCACATTCGGGGCTTCTCGTTGCGCGTTCCATGGAAGGCGATCGATCAGGACTTCGGTCTCTTGGAGGCCGGCTGGAAGATCGCCCGCGATCACGGTGTGTCTTACTCGGTCCGTTTCATGGCGGGAAGGCATACCCCCGCCGGTGTCTTTGACAGGGAATGTCGGTTCTACCTGGGCGGACGCGGCGGACGAGAAAAGATCCCGATGCCGTTTATGGAAGACGGCTCCCCCAACACGGTTTTCGAGAAGGAGTACGACGCCTTCGTCGCCCGACTGGCTGCGTGGTGTCGCGCCCACGACGTAAGACTGCTTCACCTTGCCTGGTACGGTCAGGATTGGGCTGAGCTGAACCATGGCAAGGAGGTGCGGTCTCAGGCCGGTTACCGTTATGAGAACTGGCTGCGGGCCCACGTTCGCCTTATCGACGTCGGGCTGCGGTATGCCGGGGAGGACCTTGCCGTCGAACTGCCCTTTTCCGGTTACGGCCCACTGACGGAGGCCGCCGTCGCCCTGGCAGATCACGTCGTCCAAAGAATCGGACCCTCGAACCCGATCTTCTTCTGCCAGGCCAACGGCTGGGGGCCGAAAGGCGACTGGGGTGCGCCAACCGCACAAGTGGAAGCTGCGTTTGACCGTGTGTGGCGGAAGCCGATCTGTCGCGGCCAGCAGGCCATCCAGCCGGGGGATTACGATTGGCCAAACCTGTTTGAGAAGTTGGTTGCGAACCGCGCTACCTACTGTGAAATCTACGCCCCGAGTTTCACGCGTCAGCACAAGGCGGAACTGGCCCGGGAGATCCAGAAGTTCGCGGATCACATTCGCGCGCGTGGGCCGCTGGTGCCAAAGTAAAGTATGCATACCAGAAATCGCTGCCAAACGCAACGATGTCCGAAGCGTGCAACACCGAGTCGGGTCCGCTCCATCCCTCTTAGACCGCTTGTGATCGTACGTCGGACAAACGTCACTGCATCGCAGTAACGTTTGCGTGAACCATCTTCTGTGGTAATATGTCTGTGGTTTGAGTGCTTGCGCGTGCCAGACGACATCAATGCGCGATGGAGGTGGCAATGTTGGATTCGACCAAATGTGAAGGCCCTCAGAAGAGGATTCAGGCGGCAAGAAAGCTCTGGGGTGATGGTGACAAGGAAGACGCGGCTGCACTCATTTTCATCGCAGCAGCAGGAATCTCCCGGATCCGACAGCCCAAGGAACTTGGGTGTTCCGATCGAAAGGCGTTTACAAGTTTCATAAGCGACCAAGTGGCCACGATTACAGGAGGGGTATGCCCGAAATCTCTGCGCTTTCCGAGGACCTGCAAACTCCCAGGAGTGAAAGTAACGGAGAATGTGCCGCTTGAAGACATTTTCTACGGATGTTGGCGGTGTGTAATGCTCCACGAAGCGAGGTGGCCTGATGAGGTGTATCTTACAGGCACAAATGCCGCTTCCAAATACAGCACTTCGATCGAATTGCCGCCGGATGGGAGGCTCGGACTCCCGGAATCTTGGATTCTCGGTTTGGCTTATGCGGTAGAAAATGCAGCTGAGATCATTCTGCCACAGATTCTCAGGTATCCGTGCTTCGTGGTTTTGTCGGGGCCGATAGATGCACTTCCGTCAGGCGACTTTCGATTCCGCCCTGGCGAAACGAAAGTGGCCCGAGTCAAGGTTCGGAATCAGCCAGCCGTGCTCGTGTTCACTGATAAAGAAAAGATGAGGCCGTTCTTGGAAGAGAACGAGATTCCGGATCGGCTCATCGCCCAGTTTTCAGATTGCGCGACGCTGCGGGAGTTCATCCTTTACGGCTCGGGTAACGAACGCTTCATCTTCAATCCAGTGGTTGGCGAGGTTCCGCTGCCATCGTATTCGCTAGACTGTGTTGTTGCGTGCCTAACGAACTGAATGACTCGTCGGAATGATCGGTGAACCTGCGTAACGCGGGCCGAGCACGCTCAGCCAGAGGTCGAACCGCGAGAGCGTGACATTTCAAACCCGGCCCTCCGCTCGTATTGAGAACCGCTTTGTCAAGGGGTGCTTGCCATGCCATGGAGCAACTGCCGGCCTTCTTGCCTTGGGATTGCTGTAGTGATCGTCGCCTGCCTTGCGTACGATCCGGGAGGAGTCCACGCCGACCAGGAACGTCGAGGGCAGCGGCCCAATCTGCTGTTCGTCTTTGCCGATCAGATGCGGGGATCGGCGATGGGATTTCTCGGCGAGGAGCCGGTCGTCACGCCCAACCTGGACCGGCTCGCTACCGAAGCGATCGTCTTCACCGAGGCGGCGAGCAACTACCCGGTGTGCAGCCCTTATCGGGCGATGTTGATGACGGGACAGTACCCGCACCGCAACGGCGTGATCAGCAACTGCCTCAGCCGCACCGCTCCGTACGGGGTCGAACTGAAGACGGAAGCCCACGTGATCGTCGACGTCACGCCTGCCCGGGCAGACCCGAGCGAACTGCGTTGGGACCTCTCCGCCGATTCCGCCGGGCTGCGCGTCCACTGCAAGAGTTCACCGTGACGCCAAGGCGTCGCCCAATAGGATTGGAAGGAAGGCTACACCATGAAGACACACTCGATGCAGCTTCTGCTTGCCGCGCTTGGCGTATGGCTACTCGCCGAGAGTGATTTGTCGGTCGCCTTGGCTGGGAAACCCAACATCGTTCTGATTTTCGCCGATGACCTCGGGTGGAAAGACGTCGGCTACCAGGGAACCGACTTCTACGAAACGCCGAACATCGACCGGCTTGCCCGCGAGGGCATGGTTTTCACCTGCGGCTACGCCGCCGCGGGCAACTGCGCGCCGAGCCGTGCTTGCCTGATCTCCGGCACCTACACGCCGCGGCACGGCGTGTATGCCGTGGGGAGCACGCTGCGAGGACCCCAGAACCTGATGCGGATGGTCCCGATTCCGAACAAGAGCGGGCTGGCGCCGGACAACGTCACCGTGGCCGACGCGCTTCGAGCCGCCGGCTACGCCACGGGCATTTTCGGCAAATGGCATCTCGGGGGCAACGACGGGGCGGAGCCCGCCGAGCAGGGCTTCGACGTGGTGGTGGACAAGAACTACCCGGGCAGCGGTGCCAAGGAAGATCCCAAAGGCATTTACACGCTGACGAAGGCCGCCTGCCAGTTCATCCAGACGAACCGTGACCGGCCATTCTTCGCCTACGTGTCGCATCACGCGATTCACACCGGGTTGCAGGCACGGCAGGCAACCTTGGACAAGTTCCAGGCGAGAGAGCCGGGCAAACAGCACACCGGCGCCCTCTACGCCGGCTGCACCTACGATCTCGACGACGGCGTGGGAATCCTGATGAACAAGCTGGAGGAACTCGGCCTCGACAAGAACACGTTGGTCGTCTTCACCTCGGACAACGGGGCTACGCCGGCGTCGCCGCAGGAGCCCTTGCGAGGCAACAAGGGCTGCTACTACGAGGGCGGCATCCGCGAACCCTTCATCGTCCGCTGGCCCGGCATGGTGAGACCGGGCACGCGCAGCGAGGTGCCGGTCATCAACGTGGACCTCTACCCAACGTTCCTCGCCGTCGCCGGCGCCGCCGTGCCCGAGGGCAAGGTGCTCGACGGTGAAAGCCTGTTGCCCCTGCTCCGCGGTGAAGGGCAACTCAACCGAGAGGCCATTTTCTGGCACTTCCCCGGATACCTCAACGGCCCCGTGATCCGCGGGCGTGATCCCGTGTTCCGCACACGCCCCGTCAGCGTGATTCATAAGGGGGACTGGAAGCTGCACCTCTATCACGAAGAGTGGCAGCTCGACGGCGGGCGGGACAACGTCGACACGAACAACGCCGTTGAGCTTTACAACCTCGCTGAGGACATTGGCGAGTGCAACAACCTGGCGGCAGCCAACCCGACGAAGCGCGAGGAGCTGCTCGACGACCTCTTCGCCTGGTTCGACACCGTCCGGGCCCCGCTGCCAACCGAGAAGAATCCGAAATACGCCCCCGACCAGCCGGCTTCCGAGGAGAAGCCGAACGTCAGGAAAACGAAGAAATCACCAAGGCCGCGGAGGAAACAACCGTGAAACGATATCCGCTGTTCGTCGCTCCGGTTCCCTGGTCCGATGCCGGAGCGTTGACGAAAAGCCCTGGCAACGATCTCGGCCGTGGACGACGGCGTGGGAAGGATGCTTTCCCCTGAATTCCGGCCCGGGTCTTGATCCGCGACAAGTTGCCACGGTCACCTTGGTTTTCGGGGCTCGTCGGCGTCGCCCTCGAGATAGCGCCGTACGTCCTCCCGCAGCTTGGGCAGCAGCCTGCCCGTCGAGATTCGTCCATCACGGACACCCTCAGCGACGAGTTGGACGACCATTCTCTTGTCGACGCGTTTCGGTTCAAGATGATCGTGCCACACTCGCTCGGTGAGCGTGAGCACCTTCCGGGCGGATAGGTGAATCAAGTCCCAGTGCTGTTCGTTGACGTGCTCGTCGGGCGTGGTCCCGCTGATCTGGCGGCGTTCAATGCCCCCGGCCTCAAGATGGTTTTGGGTGAAAAGCACGTAATCAAGCTTGTCCGCTTTCTCGCGATTTGCGGCCAGCGCGGCCAGAACGCGTTCCAAGCCCTTCTCTTCATCGTCGACGAACCAGACGGACAAGGAGTTGCCCCTTGTGTTGGCGAAATCAGCCAGGGGATCGGCGGGCACGTCGCCCTCGGCAAGCCAGTCGTACTTGTCCGGCGAGTCCCAGCGGTATTGCCGGATAACGCGCAGCACGAGGGTCACTGCTCACGCCCCCTTTAACTGCCCCGCGAGCTCCAGCATGTTGGTCCGGAGCAGGCGGTAGTCTTCACGTTCCGCCGCAGCCTCCAGCGCTGGGATCGAACGCGGATCACGCAAGTCTGAAAGACCGGTGACGGCCCCGTCGCGGGCGACGTGCGAGGAACACGCAAGGGCACGTTCCAAAACGCGTCGGCGACCATTGTGGGTTTGTTCATCCTCCATTTCCCCAAGACACGCCAATGCCTCTCGGGCCACGTCCGGGGCGGCCCGGTCCTCGCAGATCAGATCGGAAACAATCTCCAAAGCCACGCCGTCGTGTTGCAGCACAAGCCGCTGTAATTCCAGCGACAAGACACTGTCGAAACCATCCTCGAAGCTCTCGTTTTCCGCTGCGGCGAGCAGCGCTTCGATCTCGTTCATCAGCGGTTCCCGAATGGAGTCCTCCAGATCCAACGGCGAAAACGGGCCGTGCCGATCCAGGATCTGCCAGAAACGGCCGCTCTGCATCGGGTACTTGCCGCCCGGTGCGATCAGCTTGAGGATCGAAATGAGTAGACCTTCAGAGATGTCGACCCGACGGAGTGCCGTCTCGCCGAAAACCTGCAAACAGCTCTTGAGATGCCCCTGCAATCCCTCCTCAATCGCACAACGCGCGTCGAAAATCGCTGTGTCTTCGTCGATACGGAGAGACCCCACTTCGGGCTCTTTCCCCGACTCCCCACTAAGCCGCTTCGGGTCTTCGGTCATCCGAACCCCTCTGGTTCTCCGGATTGCGGCCTGCGGCCGATAGCAGTTCCCGACATGCCAGGGGCAGGGCTTCACGAATGGTCTCCGGGCAGATCAGGACACCGGAGCCATTCGCTTGCGACAATTGTACCGCGCAGTCTCGGAGTCTGCGACGAAACGCTCTGGCGAGCTCGTCCAGCGTCCGGATCGCTTCCAGCGAAATGCGAGGTTCCGACGACGCCGGTTGTTGGGACATGCATTACCTCCCTCGGGGGGTGTTGAGAATGGAGATTAGCCCCCTGCCAGGGGACGATTACATGGTATTATCTAATATCAGCTAAGCCAATCCAAAATCAACCCCAGTCTCCGGATCCAGCCATGGCGCCCCCCCCGGAAGAACTGACGCCCAAGGGGATCGACTGGGAGAGATTCAGCGACAAGGTAAGAGCGAAACTCGAGGAGCGCAAACACAAGGAGGGATGGACCCAAGAGACGCTCGCGGAGACCGCTGGTGTCTCGCAAGCGCTCGTCTCGAATTTGATCACTCGGCGAAGAGGACCGGTATCGAGAAAAAGCGCCGAGAAACTCGCCGACGCCCTCGGGCTCCAGATCGCAGACTTCGAGCGCAGCGAGACAGCCCCATACGGCCCACGCTTCGCCTTTTGCGGGTCTACGTCCTGCCCGAGCGTGTGCCTCGCCACCGTCGAAGGCAAACTGTACGTTGCACCCAGATTCCTTCGCCTCAGGAACGTGACGTCCGACGAGTGTCCCTATTGCGACTCGCTAATCTACCGGGAGTGCCCCAATTGTCGCGAGCCTATCTCGGAGAAGCGACTGCACTGCCCGAAGTGCAAGGAACCTTACGTGCCGGTACCGGACGACTTGGAAGGCTTACCCCGAAACGAAGTCGTCAGAGAGTGCGAGCTGAGAAACCGGATGAACGAGCAAATCCGCCGGCACCTGGGCGACGAACTCTGACACGCTCCCCCGGGGCAAGCTGTGCGAAGAGTTGGCAAACCGCGCACGTCGGTTCCCTCGGAATCGCGATCCGTCACTCAGCCGTATCCCCCGGCACGATCCGGGGGAGACACGAAACCTGGCCGACGATCCTAAATTCGCCCCCCAACGGCGGCGGCTTGAATCGGCGCTCGGGCAGTGGCGGGAAGAAACGCGTGATCCGCTGCTCGACGCGGCTCGCCTGAAGCGATGGAACGAGATCGCCGCCCGATGGAAAGCCTCCGCCCCGCGGCTCGGCCGCGGACCGTATCCCGACGTTGCCCGGGTTCCGCCCGGCGAGTTGGAGCTGCTCGAGTGAGTGGCCGGTATGGCCGCCTTCTCCATGCCGCGGCCGCTCTCGATCACCACCTCCTGTCTGCCCACGTGGGTGGTCAGCGCCTGAGCTCGCAGTGCAGCCGGCGGCTCGGCAGTCGCCGGATTAGGCGTCGCGTCAAAATAACTTGACCAATTTGTTGCTATCTGGTATCAGGCGTTCTTCAATGCCTATAAGAAAATGGACGCCGACGAGGTGTGGAGATTCACCGACGGCTCTTCCACGACCGAAGAGATCGGGAAGGAAACGGCCGGCCCGCCGATCACGGATTTTCGTGTCGGAGAACCAACCCCGGCAAAGGAGGCGGGGTATTGGGATGTTCCCGTCGAGATCGGAACCGTCAAGAAGCACAACCTGGCGGTCCGGAACGATAATCCGGCCAAGCGGTACGTTGTCGACGGCGGCATCTGACGAGGGCGGATTGCGGTCATCTCGATCTCTGAAAGTCGAGTGATGGTTCGCAGCCCCGACGGCCAAGCCGCCGGGGCTGTGGCCATATTAGGGTATCCCGATCAGGCTCCGCCACCGGTCGGCGCCGGCAACGCGGGCAGGATCCCCTGTTGCCTCCATTTCGTCCGCATGGCCAGGAGCTGCTCGGATGAGGGTTTCGGACGGAGGTCCGCGCGGAGGAAGCCGCCACTGGGAAGGAAGCCGGGTCGGTCACTGGCCGGGAAACCAAATTGTCGACACAACGTCCAGTTGCCGATTTTGGGGCCGGCGTCTGCTGTATGCCCCCGGCCGCCAAGCACAACCGCCGACGTCGACGCCGCGTCTTGGCCAAGGTCGCAGCCCCCAGGCCGACGCCTCCTCCGCTCGGGCAAGACACCATGGACGGGCCGGACGCTTACAAATCCTCGGCATTCATGAAACCAAGTACGCTCCAGTCGGATGCGCCTCAATGGTCCACCGCTTCCACGGCCAACTGCTGGAGCACGCGGCGGAGGTCGGAGGCGTCGCCGTTGCCGAAGCCGGTGCGTTGGACCATGAGGACGAAGATCATTTGGCGCTTCGGATCGACCCAGCTTTGCGTGCCGAACGCGCCGCCGTGGCCGCACGTGCCGGGGGAGAGCATCGCGGTGACGCCTTGGGGTTTGCGGACGATGCACCAGCCCAGGCCCCACCCGTTTCCGTCGGTGAAGCCCGTGGTCAGCTCGTCGGTTTGGACGCGGGTCATTTGGCGAACGGCCGCCTCGGAGACGATCCGCCGGCCGTCGAGCCGGCCGTCGCCCAGGATCATCTGGTAGAACCGGGCCATGTCGGTCGCGGTGGAGAAGAGGCCGCCGGAGGGGTTCGGCGTCCTGGCGGGCCCAAGCTCGCTCAGCCAATGCTCCGTGGGCACGATCGACTTCTTGTCGTCGCCCGGCTTGTAGAGCTGGGCCAAGCGCTGTTGCTGCCGGGCGTTGGGGAAGAACGTCGTGTCGACCATCCCCAGCGGCTGGAAGATCCGCTCGTGGAGGAACTGGTCGTACGACTGCCCGGAGACGACCTCGACAATCCGTCCGCACACGGTCAGCCCGGGGCTGTACTGCCACTTCGAGCCCGGCTCGAAGCGGAGCGGCTCCTTGGCCAACAGCTCGACGGTCCGCTCCAGCGAGCCCTGGTTGCGCTGGCCGCCGCCGATGCCGGAAGTGTGCGTGATGAGATCGCGGATCGTGATCGGGCGCTTGGGCGGGCCGGTCGGAAGCGCGACGTCGGCCAGCTCGGGGACGTACTTCGACGCCGGGTCGTCGACCGACAGCTTGCCCTCGTCCTGGAGGATCATCACGGCCGTGGCGGTGACGGGCTTGGTCATCGACGCGATGGCGAAGATCGTGTCCTTTTGCATGGGCGTCCCGCTCTCTACGTCCGCCAGGCCGACGGCTTCCAGGTGGACGATGCGACCGCGGCGTGCAACCAGGGTGACCGCCCCGGCGGTCTGCTTCTGGGCCACGAACTCCTGCATCCGCTCCGGGATTTGCGCAAGCGGCGCGGCAGCCATGCCCACCTGGGCCGGCTCGCCGGGCTGGAGCCCGTTCGGGCCCGGCTCGTTCGCCGCACGGAGCGCGGAACGCTCGGACGCAACGAGCACGAGCAGCAACGAGGCGATCGTCAGCCAAAGCAGCTTCCTCATCGTCACACCTTTGGGAACGGACATCACGCACCTTCCTTTCTGACGGACCAAGAATGACGGTCATTGCCAACGGACGCAGAGGAAAAGAAAAGGTGACAGCCACCAAATCTCGGCAATCTGGGAATTCTGCTAGGTACCATCTTTTCCAACTTCTCCAGATTTGGTGGCTGTCACCTTTTTCCGGGTGATGACGTTAGCGTGGACAACGAACGCTCGGTTCGACCCGAGCCGTGCGTGCTGCGGCTTGCCGACAGCATAATCGACCGAGGCGACGGAGTCGAAACCGGCTGCCGGTTCCGCGGTTTGCGGTGGGCGCTTTGGGAGGGTGCCCGCCAAGGTGGATATGTATCCCCCGGACGAGCTAAGCACGACGGGGGGTGAAGGGCCGCTGCTTGGTTGGAATGGCTGGGGCCGCCTGGGCAGGATCGGCCAACGGCCCATCCGGGGGGGCGTCCATGCCCAGGTTAGGCCGAGGCCCCGGAGGGCTTTTCGCCGACCGGATTTCTTGCTAAATTGGCGAATCTAGCTTCCGTCTTCAGAAAGGGGCGTTCTTGGCGGCGCTCCCCTCGAGGGCCTGGCAAGGCGGATGGTTTTTGGCGGCCTGAAGGTAGGCGGGACGGCGACAATCGCGGTAGGTGCCTCCCCAGGACAGGAACGTGCCAGCGTAGCTCAATTGGCAGAGCACGGCATTCGTAATGCCGGGGTTAAGGGTCCGACTCCCTTCGCTGGCTCTTGATCTTGCCGTGGATCTCGGTTTGTAGTGCCGACGGATTCGGGCGGTCCATGTCTCAGGGGATCTCCGGCGAATCGGGGGGCTGCGCCAGGTCCCGTGCGGGGGCCAGGCGGTGGCTGGAAGCCGCCCCCTCCACGGCATAACATGGGCCCGCTGCTTGGTCGGTTTTTGGCAGGGTGGCTAATTTTGGGAGATAGCGAAGATGGCGCAGGGCCTTCAGGTGGATCTGAAGCAGATGGTGTTGTTTAACGGCTCGTTCGGTCCTCGCGAGATCGAGCAGATGGCGGACGCCATGGCCGGGGATTATGCCTCGTACCGAACGCTCCGCGGCGCCGTGGCGGAGTTGGAGGAGAAAGAGGATCAGAGCCCGGCCAGCAACGTGCGACTGGGGGTTTGCCTGTACCTGCTCGGGCGATACGAGAGGGCCGTGGATTGCCTGCGAAGGGGGGACGGGGGGGCCCTGGCCCATTTCTATATGGCCAGGGCTTTCTTTGCCCTCAGGCGGTACGATGCGGCCGTGGACAGTTACGGCGCAGCCAGCCGGGCAGGCTACAACGGCGACGACTGTACGCTGGGTCGGGTAGAAGCCCTTCGCCAGGCCGGCGACGCGACGGCCGCCCTGGCCGCGTTGGACGAGCTGTCCGGCGCGGTGGAGCAGACGGCGGAGTACCTCTACCAACGGGGGGCCACCGTGGCCACACTGGGAGGCAACCCCACCGAAGTGGTCGCCCTGTACCAACGGGCGGTGGAGACCGACCGGGGCCATTCCGGCGCGCTGTTCGGATTGGCCCTGGAGAACGACCGGCGCGGCAACGATGAGCAGGCCCTGGAGCTGTATCAGCGTTCCGTGGCCCGCTTCCCACCCCACGTCGGCTCCCTTCTGAACCTGGGGCTGCTCTATGAGGACCTGGAGCGGTATGAGCGGGCCATCGAGTGCTACCTGCGGATCCTGGACGTTTACCCCAGTCACCCCCGGGCCAGACTGTACATGAAGGACGCTCAGGCGTCCGGCGACATGTACTACGACGAGGACGCCCAGAAAAGACGCGACCGGATGACCCAGATCCTCGGCATCCCGGTCACCGATTTCGAGCTCTCGGTCCGCAGCCGCAACTGCCTTCAGAAGATGGGTATCACCACGTTGGGCGACCTGTGTCGCTGCACCGAGCAGGAGCTCTTGGCCAGCAAGAACTTCGGCGAAACCAGTCTGATCGAGATCAAGGAGATGCTTGGTTCCAGGGGCTTGAGGCTGGGGCAACTCGCGCCGGAGCGGCACGCCCTGGAGATGTTCGAGCCGGAATCACTCTCGCCGGACGAGCAAGAGCTGCTGTCCAAGCCGATGACCGAGCTGAATCTTTCGGTCCGGGCACGCAAGTGCATGATCCGGCTGGGGATCACGACCATCAGCGAATTGATCCGGCGGACCGGCGACGAACTGTTGGAATGCAAGAACTTCGGCGTCACCAGTCTCAACGAAGTCCGCGACAAGCTCTCCGTTCACAGCCTGAAGCTCCGCGGCGACTGAGCCGCCCGGGCCCGGCCGACGGTCCAGCCCGGGGGTTGTCAAACGGGAGGTGGAACGTTCTCATTTCGGCAACGGCGGTCTGCCGGGTTCGCGCTCGGGCGGATTGTCCCCAGAAAGTCGGGGCACGGGCTTCCGGCTTGGGGAGTGGTGAGCCGGGCAGGACGCCGGTGCTGGTTTGGGAGCGTGAGAACGGTGGGGCTTCCGCGAAGTCCCGATAACCGAGCGAGCACGACAGCGGCTTTCTCGATCGCGGTCGGAAACCGGATTCTATTGATGTCTGCATTGGGAATGATCAAGGCCGACCAACGGGAGGCCGGAAAAACCGGGCTCCCGTTGGTCGCCCTCGCGCATTGACTTCGCGGGCGTCAATAAGGGGTTTCCAAGGACGAGAAACGAGGGCCCCTTCGCTTCCTCCCGTTGTCATCGGTGCCCGACGTGTGTCTCGAGCGCCGATGACGCTTCCGTGGCAGGTCTGACTGCCCAAAACACCACGACGGATCCAAAATGCTCGAGATGGAACAAGAGAGTCGCCGCTGGACGGTCCTGGAGGCCGCCGAATTGTACGAAGTGGCCAATTGGGGAAAAGGCTACTTCTCGGTCAACCCGGAGGGGCACCTTAGCGTGCATCCCCACAAGGACCCGGATCGGGCAATCGACCTCAAGCTGCTGGTCGACCGCCTGCGGGCCCAAGGGGTCCATACGCCCGTGCTGATCCGCTTCGGCGACGTGCTCGAGCACCGTCTGCGTGAGATCCAGACCGCGTTCCAGGGGGCAATCGACGAGTACGGGTATCAGTCCCACTACCACTGCATCTACCCGATCAAGGTCAACCAGCAGCGGCAAGTCGTGGAGGAGGTGCTGCGTTTCGGCCGTCCCCATGGCGTGGGATTGGAGGCCGGCAGCAAGCCCGAGCTGTTGGCCGTGATTGGCATGGCTTCCGACGACGTGCCCATCGTCTGCAACGGCTTCAAGGACGAGCGGTTCATCGAGATGGCCGTTTTGGCCCAGAAGGCCGGCCGGCGGATCTTCCTGGTGGTCGAGAAGTATACCGAGCTGGCGCGCATATTGCAGTACGCCTACGATCTCGGCATTCGCCCCACGATCGGCGTTCGGGTCAAGCTGGCGTCGTTGGGGTCGGGGCGGTGGCAGGCCTCGGGCGGATACCGGTCCAAGTTCGGGCTTACGGTGAGCGAGGTTCTCCGGGTGCTCGACGAGCTGAAGGCCCGCGACCTGCAAGACTGCCTCAAGCTGTTGCACTTCCACCTCGGCAGCCAGATCACCAACATCCGCCACATCAAGGCCGCCCTGAACGAAGCCGCTCGAATCTACGTCGATCTGGCACGCCAGGGGGCGGGGCTGGAATACCTGGACGTGGGCGGCGGGCTGGGCGTCGATTACGACGGCTCGCAGACCAACTTCCTCTCCAGCGCCAACTACACCTTGCAGGAGTACGCCAACGACGTCGTGTTCCGCATCCAGAGCGTCTGCGACGACGCCGGCGTGCCCCACCCGGTGATCTTCTCCGAGAGCGGCCGGGCGGTGATCGCCTATCACAGCGTGCTGGTGTTCGACGTGTTGGGATTCTCCGACCGCAGGGAGAACGAGGTCCCCGACGAGGTGCCCGACCAATTCGAGCAGCCGCTCCAAGACCTCATGGACACCTACCGCGAGCTTGCCGTCCGCAACGTCCAGGAAAGCTACCACGACGCCCAACAGGCGCTCGACATGGCCATCAACCTGTTCGGCGGCGGCTACCTGCCGCTCGAACAGCGGGGCCTCGCCGAGCGGCTGTTCTGGGCGATCTTGCGGAAGATCCAGCGATTGGTCCGACAACTGGACTACGTGCCCGAGGAGCTGGAAGGCCTGGACGCCCTGTTGAGCGAGACGTACTTCTGCAACTTCTCGCTCTTCCAGTCGATACCCGACAGTTGGGCGATCAAGCAACTCTTCCCCGTGATGCCGCTGCACCGGCTCGACGAGCGGCCCACCCATCACGCCGTTCTGGCCGACGTCACCTGCGACTCCGACGGCCAGATCGCCCGCTTCATCGACCGCCGCGACGTCCGCCGCACCCTGCCGCTTCACGACTTCACGGGCGAGCCCTACTACCTGGGCGCGTTTCTGGTCGGGGCGTATCAGGAAATCCTCGGCGACCTGCACAACCTGTTCGGCGACACCAGCGCGGTCCACGTCAGCCTGGCCGACGACGGCCAGCCGAGGATCGACGCCGTCGTGCTCGGCGACACGGTCCGCGAGGTGCTCCAGTACGTGCAGTTCGACTCGAAAACCCTCCTCGACCACCTCCGCTGCTCCGCCGAGCAGGCCGTCCGCTCCGGCCGCATCACCGACCACGAAGCCGGCCGCCTGCTGGGGTTCTACCAGAGCGGGCTGGAGGGCTATACGTATTTGGAGGACGCCCACGACAAGTGAGCTTCGGCGATTGCACGTCTTCCGACCCGTACCTCGCAACCGGCGTCCGGTTGGGAAAGCACTCCGGCCTCACTCCTCGCAGATCTCGATCTCCTTGAAAATCACGTGCATCACGCAGCCGGCGTGCATTTGCAGGGCGAAGTGGCCTTCCGGGCGGCTGGGGTCGTCTTTGAGCTCGGCCGTCTTCGTGCCGTTGACGTGGACGACGACGTTGCCGCCGTGGGCGTCGATCGTCATCTCGTTCCAGGCGTCGGTCATGGTGTACTCCTTCTCCTTCTTGGGGTCGGGCTTGTCGACCCACGCCCGGCCGTAGCTCTCGTAGATGCCGCCGACGCCGCTTTCGGGCAAGCCCACCTGGATCTGGAGCCCGTTGGCCTTCTCGGGCTCCTTGATAATCGTGCGGATGTAGAAGCCGCTGTCGCCGGAAAAGCACTTGAACTTGAACCGGACGGTGAAATCCTTGAACTGCTTGTCGCTGACCAACAGTCCATAGAGCTTCTCGTTATCGGCCCGGCCGACGAACGCCCCGTCCTCGACGGTCCACTTGCCGTCGCCCACGGGGTGCCAGCCCTTGAGGGTCTTGCCGTCCATCAGGGGCTTCCACTTGGGCTTCTGCTCCGCGGCCTGGGCCGTGCCGGCAACCAGCGCGACGCACAGAGACAACAACAGGGCACAGATGATTCCTCTCGAACGCTTCATGGGGTGCTCCTTCGTGATGGTGGGCCAGGATGCCGTTTGAACGCTCAATAGCCGGTTTGGTATGGCGAATTCTCGCGGGCGCGACCACCGGTCGCGGCTTCGTGGATGAGGAGTCTGTTTCGGTCCGAAACGTGATTCTACTTCGTCTTGGGCTTCGTCTTGGGCTTGGTCTTGGGCTTCGTCTGGGTCTTTGTCTTGGGCTGCTTCACCTCCCACCGCGGCGACGGCACGTGGGCCTCGGCCATGATCGCTTCCATCTTGGCGACCAGGTCGGGATGCTGGGCGGCCACGTCGTTCTCCTCGCCGAGGTCGGTGCTCAAGTCGAACAGCTCGATCTTGCCGGTGAGCATGGGCCGGCGCACGGCCTTCCACTTGCCCATGCGCACGGCCTGCTTCGAACCCTGCTCGTAGAACTCCCAGTAGAGATAGTCGTGCTCCTTCTGCTTTTCGCTCCGGCCGAGGAGCGTGGGCAGGAAGCTGATGCTGTCGAGACCTTCCGGCGGCTCGACCCCCGCCAGTTCGGCCGCGGTGGCCATCAGGTCGCCGAAGTAGCCGACGTGGTCGGACACGGTTCCCGCCGGCACGTGCCCCGGCCATCGGGCGAGCGTGGGCACGCGAACGCCGCCCTCGTACAGGTCGCGCTTCATGCCGCGCAAGGGGCCGTTGGGGTCGAACAGGTCCGTGTTATGCCCGCCCTCGTTGTGATGGCCGTTATCGGAGCTGAACATCACGACCGTCTCGTCGTCGATGCCGTGCTTCTTGAAGCGGTCGAACAGCCGGCCGACGTCGGCGTCCATGCGCGTGATCATCGCGGCCTGGCCCTTGTCGTTGTCGCTCCACGGCTTGTCGGCGTAGATGCCGTAGTCGGGAACCTCCTGGCCGTTCCCCACCAGGCGGGTCGCTTCGTTGTTCGCGTGCGGAATCGTCAGCGCGAGGTAGAGGAAGAACGGCCGGCCCTTGTTCTCGTCGACGAACTCGAGCGCCTCGGCGGCGAACAGGTCGTGGCTGTAGTCGACCTGCTTGCTGGACACGCCGGCGCCGATCTCCTCGTACCACTGGCCGTTTCTGCGCAGGACGTTGCGAAGCTTGACACGATCCTTGTTGCGCCAAAGGTACTCGGGATAGTAGTTGTGGGCGTGATGCTGATTGATGTAACCGAAGAAGTAGTCGAAGCCTTGCTCGTTCGGCTGCCCGGGCATCTCCGGTTCCCCGAGGCCCCACTTGCCGATCAGGGCCGTGGCGTACCCGGCGCGACCCATTACCTCGGCCACGGTGACGTCTTCTCCCTCGAGGGACTGCCACTCCATGTGCTCGCGAGGGGCGTTGCCTCGCACCGTGCAATGCCCCAGGTGCCGCCCGGTCATCAGCACGCACCGCGACGGGGCACAGACGGTCGACCCGGCGTAGAAGTCGGTGAACCGCGTGCCCTCGGCGGCCATCCGGTCGAGGCAGGGCGTTTTGATCAGCTTCTGGCCGTAGCAGCCGAGGTCGCCGTAGCCCAAATCGTCGGCCAGGATGAAGATGATGTTGGGCTTTCGGGCCGGGCTGCGAGCCTCGGCAGATGCTCGCGCCCCGGCGAGCACGAACGCCGCGCTTGCGGCCACAAGAAGCCACGTGCCGTTGGGCAAAAGACGCTGGGCTGGTCGGTACATCGCTGGTCGGCTCCTCTGGAACACAAGGTTCAGGATCGGTGGTTCCCCAACGCCGAATCTCGTCAATCCACTACCATAGTGTGAGCCCGACGCGAACGCAAATTGCGGCCGTGGAAAAAGGGGGCAGGACTCTTCTTTCTCCCACTGAAGCTTGCAGGGGCGAGTCTCTCGCTGAAAAAAGAGTCCTGACCCCTTATTCCCAATCCTCATTGACTGGGGCATCCGGCGAAACAACATAGACCGATTGGGAAGGATGGATAATGTACCGGGTGAGGAAAACCGCCGAATCCGGGTTGGACGGTGGTTGACCGCGCCGATATATTTGTGTAATTGGCGAAGGAGCCAAATGCGGAGCCATGCCCAGGTCTATCCTCCCTCAATCCTGTCCGCCCCGGCTCCGGCGGGCCCATGGAACCGGAAATCAGGTGTACGATCCCCTCTCTCTGCTTGCAAGGATTTGTCTCATGGGAAACTGCTTGCCTTGGTTTGCTGCCGCCGGGAAGGTTGTCCTCGGCCCTTCCCGCCGCCGAAGCGATCCCGTCGATCGTCGGCGGTGCTCTTGGCTCTTGAGCGCTGCTTTGGCGATCGGGGTCCTGGGTGGCCTCCCGGCGACCGGCCAGGGGCACAGCTTCTATCACGAAAACGTCCTGGGAACGTCCCTAGAGCTTCACGTCGACTCGCCTTCGCTGGAGACGGACCGGGAGGCCGAAGCGGCCGTTCTGGCGGAGATCGCGCGGCTCGCCCGCGTTCTCAGCACCTATTCCGACGCCAGCGAGTTCAGCCGGTTGCTGAGCGGTGAGAAGACGCCCCGCAAGGCCTCCCGTGAGCTTGTGGAGGTCCTCCGGGCGTGCGACCATTGGAAAGCGGTCTCCGGCGGTGCCTTCAACCCGGCGGCGGAGGTCTTTGGCCGACTCTGGAGCCAAAGCGCCAAGCAGAACCGGCTGCCCACCGAAACCGAGCTGGCCGACGCCGTTCGGCGCGTCGGGCAGTCGCTTTGGGAGATCGACGCGAGCGGAGAGACGATCACGCGGCGAGCCGACCTTCCCTTGAGCCTCAATGCCCTCGCCAAGGGGTACATCATCGACCGAGCCTGTCGGGCCGCGCTGGCCAATACCCCCGGCGTGACGGGCCTCCTGCTGGACATCGGCGGCGATCTGTGCGTCTATGGCGACGCCGAAAAGGCCATCGGGATCGCCGACCCCTGGTCGCCCGCCGAAAACGCTCCCCCGCTCTGCTGCGTCGAGATCCGCAACGGGGCCGTGGCGACCAGCGGCAACTACGAGCGAGGGTTCGAGATCCACGGGGCGCACTACTCGCACATCATCGACCCGCGCACGGGC
>Ga0307379_10003845_pt1 | contig 21628 bp, 17 predicted proteins | sample UN2MG_FD_202237 | JGI IMG/M metagenome (GOLD analysis project Ga0307379, IMG submission 202237) | Soil microbial communities from Risofladan, Vaasa, Finland - UN-2 | ecosystem: Environmental > Terrestrial > Soil > Coastal area > Acid sulfate soil | place: Finland: Risofladan, Vaasa | collected... | reverse complement strand
GGTACTTGCGGCTGAAATGGCGGATGGCCCGGGCCCCCTTGGCGCTCTTCGGCCAGGCCCGGAACCAGTGGTCTTTCTTGTAGACGAGATACCAGAAGTTGGCGATATAATACGCCGAGGGGATACCCATCTCGCGAGCCAGCAGGCCGAGCGAAGCGGACACGTAGGTGGGGTGAAAGAAGAGAGCGACCTCGGGGGCGAAATCGCGGCCGATCCGTTTGAAGGCGGTCTGGTTGACAAGCTCTTTGAGGATAATACTCCGCCAGTCGAGCCTCTCCCGAAAATTCGGCTGCAGCCAGCGGTAGATATCGCCCTCGATGGGCACGTCCTGATAACAGTAGCGGCTGGTCAGGACTCGGATCTCATGGCCCCGCCCCTTTAGGGTCTCGACGATGTCCCGGCAGCCGAGGTCGTACCCGGTGATGGAGTAGGGGGGATAGAATCCGTTGACTGCCAGGATGCGCATAGCTCGTTATTTTTATCACACCGCGAATCACCCCGTCAATTTTCGTTTTCCTTGAAATCATAGGAATTTGGATATAGAATCGGGGGGAATTTTGGAAACCCAAAGACAAGGGAGCGATGGACGAGACGACAGAGAAAGAGATCCGGCGGCTGAAAAACGACCTCCTGAAGAAAAAAGGGGAGGTCGAGGATATCCGGGCGCTCGCCAACAGGGAGATCGACCGCGAGTTTCAAACGGAGGCCCTGGACCTGGCGGAGCGAGATATCGAGCCGTTCATCGAAAAGAGCCTCTCCGACATCAAAGAGAACCTCGTCCTCAAAGCCGAGCCGAGCACGCTGAAGTCCCACCGGAAGATCCTCGGCCGGCCCGTCCTTTCGCTCAAGCGGATGTTCATGAGCTGGATCGACCTCTACACCGGGATGATCCTGGACAAGCAGAATCGCTACAACCGGAGTTCCTTCGACTTGCTCAAAGTCGCGCTCCTGCGGTCGCGGTGGAGCAAGGAAAAACTCAAGGACCTGGAGGAGCGGCTCGGCGAATGCGAGGAGAACTTGGTCATCATGATCAACAAGGTCGAAGACCTCCAGGCGCGGCTGGAAAAAGAGAAAGAGCCGGCCGCACAAAAATGATCCGGCGTCTCCATGAATCCTAAAGCGAGCGGTCATTCCTTAAAATTCATTCAAGCCCTCCGCGCCGGTTTCCCGGGAGCGATGACCGAATTCACTGCGGAGGCCGAGAGAATCTCCATCGAGGAAGGTATCCAGTCCGGCCTCAACTATCTGGCGCGGGCCGAAGTGATGCTCGGCCTGAGGCGGCTCAGACTCGCTGTCTACGACCACGCCTTCCATCTCATCGGCGGCGCCCAGAAATATGGGCTCACCCTGACCGCCGCTCTCCAGGATCGCTTCGATATCACCCTTATCGCCAACAAGGACATCCGCCTCGAGGATTTTAGAGATTGGTACGACCTCGACCTCTCCGGGTGCGCCGTCAAGATCATCAAGATCCCCTTTTACGAACAAAAAGGCGCGGCCTTCCTCGACCCGGCCTTGGTCACGGCGAAGGTCGAGAATCCTTTCCATCTCGTCAGCCGGGAGAGCGGCGACTACGATTTCTTTGTCAACAACAGCATGAACGAAATGGTCTATCCACTCTCCAATATCTCCGTCCTCATCTGCCATTTCCCGGAGAGACTGCCGCGGAGCTATTTCTATGCCGACCGGTACAGTCATGTGGTCTACAACAGCCGCTACACGGCCTCATGGGTCGAGAGGATGTGGAAATTCAAGCCTCACCAGCACATCTATCCCCCCGTGGACCTGGAGGGCGGGGGGACGGCCGTTCCTAAGAAGAAGCTCATCCTGTCAGTGGCCCGGTTCGAGCCTGAAGGAACAAAGCGGCAGCGGGAGATGATCGAGGCCTTCCTGAAGCTCGACCGCCTCTATCCGGATATCGTCAAGGACTGGAGGTTCGTCCTGGTCGGGGGCAGCGAGCCGAGAAACCGCTATCTCGACGGGCTCACCCGTCTGGCCAAGGACAGCCCCCGTAAGAATGTCGAATTGAAGGTCAACATCCCGGCCGCCGAGCTCCGCGCCCTCTACCGGGAGGCCTCGATATTCTGGCATCTCTGCGGGATCGTCCATGATCATCCCTCCGAGGTCGAGCACTTCGGAATGACCACGGTCGAGGCCATGGAGCACCGGGCGGTGCCGGTCGTCTACGACGGGGGAGGGCTGAGGGAGATCGTCGACCACGGTGTCGACGGCTTCCGGGTCCGGACCACAGGGAAATTGCTGGAATATTCCATCCGGCTGATCCGCGACCCGGGGCTCATCAGGAAGCTGGGCGAAGCCGCTCACGCCAAGGCCCAGAATTTCTCCCGGGCCGGGTTCGAAGAACGGGTCAGGACGTTCTTCGGCCGTCTTCTTTCGGAATACAACCCTCGCTAAAAGAAAAGCATTCCGTTTTCTGGCCTACCGGTTGAATGAGCGTTCATGACACCGATTTTTCCTCACCCCCGTCATCTCAAACGTTAGCGCAGGTCTGCTGTTACAGTGCTCCCGGGATCTGTGGTAAAATCAAAGGGGCAGGTATAAAGGATGAGAAAAAGTGGATTGTTGGCCAGTTTGGTCGGGGTCGGCGCTTTCCTTTTGTGTTCGGGGTTCGCTTTTCCCGATGACATGATGGCCAAGAGCAAATGGACAGCATCCTCTCTGAAGGTGGATGGCCGGGATGAGGAATGGAGGACGGACCGCCTTTACCTTGGAGAAAAGGTCAACGTTGTCTATGCCTTCAGGAATGACGCCCGGAATCTTTATATCCTGTTTGTTGTTAAAAATCTGAAGTATCTGAGTTCAATCGACGCCACCGGGATAGCTATTTATCTCGGTCCCGAAGGGACCAAACGAAAAAGCGGCGGCGTCAGGTTTATCAAAAAGATAGTCCCGGCCGACCAGTTCATCGCCCTGTTGGAGAATCAAGGCACGCCCCTGACGGAACAAGAAAAAGCAGAACTCCGAACGAGACCCCAACATCCCATTTTTGAGGCTTACTTAGTTGACAAGAAAGGGAAAATCATTAAGCGGCCTGCCGGGCCGAAAACCGACGTGGAACCACCGGCTTTCAGCGCATCAAAACAAGGGAACATCGTGACTTATGAATTCAGGATTCCTTTAGCATCCCGCGGGCTGTCGTCTGCAGGGATCGGTGCCGAGCCGGGGAAAACAATCCGGGTCTTTTTTGAATGGGGAGGGTCGGCCAAAAAAGTCCTCAAACCCAAAGCCAGCTGGCCAACGCCCGAGTCTCTGGTGTCCGGCAGTGTCACCACAGGAGCAGATGAAACCAGGGCCCAGGAATTCCTAAGCTCTTTTGACTCCATGTCGAGTCCTTCCATGGAGACAAAGAAATACTCTTTTTGGGTCGATGTCGAACTCTCTGAAAACCAAATTTAATTCTTTTCTTGCAAGTTTCTATTCTAGGCTCATCCTGGCGAAGGGAAGAAGAGACCAGAGAATGCTTGAAAAGCAATTTTGGCTGCGCTTAAAAATAAACATTTCGTTTTTTGGCGTGCCGGCTAAATGAGCGTTCATGGCACCGATGAACGCCGGACAACGAAAGGAAATATTGATCTAGCGCCGGACGTTTGGCTTTTTTCTCCTATATCTTGATGAGAATCCTTTTCTTGTAGAGCCAGTAACACATCAGCCACATGAGCGCCCAGGCGCCGATGCTGGTGAGCATCTCGGCCGGGAGCTGGCCCGTCCAGCCGAAAAAGCCCGTCGTGAAGGGCCTGACCAGCCGGTCGAGCCACCTGGCGCCGCCTGTTTCCTGGAATAAGTAGATGAATATCGGGTTCATCCCGACGATGGCGAAAAATTTCGCCCCGCTCCGCCGCCCTTTTACATCGATCAGCCAGTAGGACAGGGCGAGCACCAGCAGGCACCAGCCGCCGCTCACGATAACGAACGAGCTCGTGCAAATCCGTTTGATGATGGGCGTCAGCGGGTCGAGCGCGTATCCGGCGGCGACACCGATGATTCCGGCGACGGCCAGCGTCCGGATCTTGCGGCCGGCCGGGAGAACACCCCTGAGGAGCTGGCCGGCGAGGACACCCCAGATGGTGTGGGCGGTCGTCGGGATGGCGTTAAAGGCGACCCAGTGACCTTCGGAGAGCTTCCCCATGATCTTCATATCCACCCAGGATCCGAAGTTGTGGTCGGGCACGAAGGCCTGATTGAATCCGGCCATCGGCCAGAAACGGTAGAGAAGCTCGGCGAGGATGAGCAGGCCGAAGGTGAAGATGATCTGGGTCGAAGTCGACCGCCGCATCATCAGGAAAGCGATGAGATAAGTGACGGAGAGCTGGGCGAGGACATTCCAGAGCTCGAAAGTCAGTTTGCCCGGGCCGATGCAATAGACGGCCCAGCCCAGGGTGAGCAGGATGAGCGACCGCCGCAGGGCATGGTGGAAGGTCGCCTTCCAGGTGTCTCCACGCTCCCAGCGCTTTCCGATGGAGAACGGCATGGCCACGCCGACGATGAACATGAAGAACGGCTGGATGAGGTCCCAGAAGCGCAGCCCGTTCCAGGGGTGATGGTGGAACTGCTGTCCGATGGTGCCGATAATCGTCCCCTGGAGAGAAGGAGCGACCAGCAGCGAATAGATATGCGTGGCCTCGCCGATGAGCAGGAACATGGTGAGACCGCGGAAGAAATCCAGGGACATCAGCCGTCCCTGGGGCGGGAGCTTATTGTCGATGGGTTCGTTCATCGTTCCTCCTGAGACGTGACACCCATTGTAATTCAGAAAAATGAATCCCGTCATCTTTTTTTTAAATCGGCGGCGGACGTCTGATTCTCGTTGACACCGGATCAGCCAAAGCGGTATATTCGAGCGGGAATGGGCGGGTGGCATCCCGGCTGCCATCGGGGAGGAAGTCGATCGTGTCATCTCGAAAGACGAGGACCTTAATATTCGCCTTTCTCGGGATCTTCATACTGATCGTGATCATCTACTTCTGGTTCGTTTTTCCCTGGATGCTGAACTGGGGGGCGACAGAGGCCGAATCGGCCATGCCTCTTCCCGGAGACGAGGTCGTGCCGAACCCGAGCTACCGCAGCACGCGCGCCCTGACGATCGAAGCCCCGGTGGAAGACGTCTGGCCGTGGCTCGCTCAGTTCGGCCAGGACCGCGGCGGCTTCTACAGCTACTCCTGGTTCGAGAACCTGATCCTGGCCGACATCCACAATGCCGGGACCATCAACCCCGAATGGCAGACCCGCCGCGAGGGCGAACTTCTTCCTTTAACTTCCCCGAACTATCCGCTGGGATTAGTCAAGTGGAAAGAAGGAAGTGTCGGGCCGCACATCCGGCGATTCGAGCCGAACCAGGTCATCGTTCTTGAAGGGTGGGGAAGCTTTGTCCTCCAGCCGCGGGAGGATGGGAAGACCCGCTTCATCGTCCGCGATCCCACACAGCCGATGTCCCTTCCGGGGCGGATCTTGTGGAGCATCTTTTTTGAGCCGGGCCATTTCGCCATGGAGCGGCAGATGATGAAGGGCGTCAAGGTTCGGGCGGAAGGAGCCCTGGGGACGGGCAGCGTGGGGCAGAGCCTGGCCACGACCGGGTTTATCCTGGCCGCGCTCTTGAGCGCGCTTTTTGTCTTTTCCAAACGCCGAAAACGGCCCTGGCTGGCTCTCCCCCTCATCTATGCCGCGTTGATCATCATAGCGACATCCGATCTCCAGGCCGCATTAGTGGGGTTGACGGCGGTCCTGTTGATCATCGCCGGCGGCCTCTTTTTCCGGCGCCGGTGGTGGACTTATTGGTTGTCTATGTTCATCTATGCCAACGTCGTCCTCTTGTTGCCCTGGGACGCCTACGTGGGCTTCGGCCTCCTTTTCCTGGCCGCCGGCATCTTCTTTCTCTTGCGGTTATTGTTGAGAAAAGATCTGGTCAGCAGCATCAGGTCCAGGGAAGAGGCGAGATTAAGGACGAGGGGATAACCTTGGCTGAGGGACTTCTGGTGGCATAATCCACAGGCCTTCAGGAAGGGAGCAAGACCTCCAGGCGGTCCAGGCCGTGTTCGTCGATCTCTTTTTCGTATTTTCTCAGGAAAGGTTCGAGTCTTTTGTTATAGTCGTCCAAGTCGATAGCCTCAAGATTCTCCTCTCCATGCTCGCGGATATAGTCCCTCTCGGCCAGCCCGTCGACCAGCATGTTCCAGAAGACGTCCTCGTCGTATTCCTCCCAGAACTTGCCCACCTCGTCTTCGAGCTTCCGGGCGGGGTAATAGCTGCCCTCGAACTCATCGAACTCCACCCTGTCCTGGAGGCCGGCGGACGGCGCGAAAGAGAGGATGGTCTCGGCCAGCTTGTCGTATTCCTCGAGACGCCGGTCGCCGCGGTAGGAATTGACCAGCCAGTTGCCCAGATAGGCGAGATGCATGAGCTTTTCAAGTTGGTCCTGGGAAAGCGTGATTTGCATGATCGAACCTCACAATCTCCAAGCGGAGCTGAACGGGCAGCGATTATAATGCCTTTGGCGGGGAAGGTCAATCGGAGCCGGCCTTAATCACTTCAGGAAGAGAGCCGCGCCTCGGAATAGGCTCGCTGGGTCAACGGGCTCAGGCCGATGAGGATCTTATAGTCGGGCACACCACTCCGCTCGGCCAGGGCGTCAGCGGTCAACCCCGGACCCTTGTCGGGATGGATGAGTACGGCCTCGTCACCGATGCGGACCTCCCGATCATCTCCCAGGTCCACCATGACGTGGTTTGAGGTCACCGCCTCCAAGACCTGAAATTTCTTGTCTCTGATCATGACCGAGACCTTGCCCCCGAACAAGAAGGGGTAGCCGTCCGAGTAGCCGACGCCGAGCGTGGCCGCCCGCATTTTCTTTCCGGCCTTGAAGACGCGCAAGTAGGAAAGGGATTCGCCCGGCGACAGGTCCTTAATGAAAATGACGGCGGCGGAGAACTTCAGGGCTGGCCTTAAGCTCAGCGCATCCTCTTTTCGCGTCCGGGCATTGGGATAATAGCCGTAGAGCGTGATTCCCGGCCTGATCATATCGAGGTAGAAATCCGAAGAGTAAAAGACGGCGGCGCTCGAAGCGGCGTGCCTCCAACCCAAAGAGATGCCCCTTTTATTTGCGGCCGAGCAGATGTCGAGGAAACGCCGCAGCTGTTCCTTATCGAACTCGGGATCTTCGGTCAGCGTCGTACAGACACCCTCGATCCTGAGGTGGGGAAAAGATGCGATTTTCTCGATCAACGGAAGCGCCCGGTCATGGAGGACTCCCGTGCGGCCCATCCCCGTGTCGATGTCGATGTGGACCGGGGCGGTCCTTTTCAGCCTGGCGGCCGTCTCATCGAGATAAGCCGCATCTTCCGTGAAAACCGATTGGCTGATATTCCGGCCGACGATCTCGTCGCTGTCGTGCCTATCGAATGGACCGAAATTCAAAATGGGACACTTGATGCCGGCCTCTCGAAGAGCGACGGCCTCCCGGAGCTTCCCGACCATCAGCGCTTCCACCCCGGCCGCTTCCAGGGCTTTCGCGACACCGACGAGCCCGTGGCCATAGGCGTTGGCCTTGACCACTCCCATGACGGACACCTTCACCCGCTTTTTGAGCTGTGCCAGATTCCAGACGATATGATCGAGGTTGACCTCGATCCGGGGGTCCCGATGGCCAGAAACGGTCAGCGGCGCGCTTCCCCCGGCATTTTTTTCCTGTCGTCCGGCGAACCTGTCCGCGGCTCCAGGGGATGAGAGAGCTGCCAGGGATCCGCCTCCAAGGGTTTTTAAGAAATTCCTTCTCTTCATGGCTTTGGTCCTAACGCTTTTATTTTTATTGCCTCGCCTAGCCGTCGAACCCCGACCAGTCAAGGCGCCCATTTCTCCTCAGGAAGTGGATCGTCTGCGGCAGCGTCGGCAGCCCCGTCCTTCCGCCTGGTTTCGTGCACTTGATCGCCGCCACGGCGGCCGCGAACTCGGCGCATCTCCGGATCTCCCAGTGGCGGGCCAGACCGTAAGCGAAGGCGCCGTGAAAGGCGTCACCGGCGCCGGTCGTGTCCACGACCTCCACCTTGAAGGCTTTTCCCCGGCCCCGACCTTCCGGCGACGAATAGACATATCCGTCTTTTCCCAGGGTGATCATGGCCGTTTCCGGCCCGAGCCAGTGGATGGCCTGGAGGGCGCCGGGGAGGTCGTCGGCATACCCGATCTGGGCGACGAACGACCGGGGGGCGATGAGCACGCTGATCTCGCAGAAGAGCTCGAGGTTTTTTTTCGGCATCATCGTCAGGTCGGCGACCACGGGAATCCCTTTCCGGCCCGCCGTTCGGGCGGCGGCCAGGGCCAGTTCCGGGTAGTAGTCATCGACCAGGAGGACGTCACAATCCGGGATGCGGCCGAGGTCGGGGAGGACCGCCCGTTCCAGACCGGAAGCGGCCCGGTGGAAGATGGTCCTCTCTCCCGAGCGGCTGTCCACGTGGATGAAGCTAAAGGGACTTGCGCCCTGCGGGATTCCGGCCACCCCTTCGAGCTTGATCCCCTCCGAAGCCAGCTCCGAGGCGATCCGGACCCCGACCTCGTCATGGCTGAGGAAGCTGAACAGGAGACAGGAAGCGCCCAGGCGGGCGCAGGCGACCAGGGCCGTGCCGACAAGCCCCCCGCCCTGCACCCGGCTCTCCTCGACTTGAGCCGTCTCCCCCCAGGGGATCTGGGGTGCGAAAAAGATATAGTCCAGGCAGCAGACTCCGGCCCCGGCGATCTGCGGGGCTTTTTTTCTGGATCGCGCTCTCAACCGCTCGGACCTCTCCGCGAAATTATCACACGCCCGAAACTCCCGTCAAGGTCAGGTTGACCGTCGGAAGGGGGAACGCGAAGCGGTTCCCCCTCCGAGTTGACTTTGTCCTCTCGGCCGCGATATAAAAAACGGAACAGACCGACCAGGAGGCAGCCATGGCGCATACCAGAGATTCCGGGAAAAAAGCGACGATCGTCGTTGCCGGTGACCTGTCCATCGATTGGTTCGAGGTCTCTCGGGCGCCGCAGGCGCCTTCCGGGGGAGGCGCGGCCTCCTTCCAGAACTGGATGTCCTTTCATCATGTGAGGCGATTTGCCAAGCCAGGTGGAGCCTGGCTATTGGCTGATTTTGTCCGGGCCGCCGGAGGAGACACGGCGGTCGTCCACTCTCTCTCCGCCAAGCACATCGAAAGGATCCCCGCGACCGAGCTTATCCAGGCGTTCATTACCCTCGACAGGTTCCCCTATTCCAGTGCCAAAAAGGACGAAAAGAATTGGATTTACAGGATTAAATCATCCAGCGGTTTCGACGGCCCCCAGGACGGGCGGCCCTCGGCGCTGCCTTTCCCGGGAGCTCCCGCCCGCGCCGACATGATCGTCATCGACGATGCGGGGAACGGATTTCGCGACCACAAAGAGCTCTGGCCGGAGGCCCTGAAAAAGCCGGGAAAGCCGGTCGTCGTGGTCAAGATGAACCGGCCGCTGGCCGCCGGCGCGCTGTTCGAGGAAGTCCGGTCCCGTCACCGGGAGCGGCTCGTCATCGTCATTAACGCCGATGACCTCCGCCAGGAAGGGATCAAGATCAGCCGGCGCCTGTCCTGGGAGAGGACGGCCAAGGAATTCGTCTGGCAGATGGCCTCCAACCCGCGATTGCTGCCCTTGAGCTCATGTGTCAACCTCGTCGTCCGCTTCGGCCTCGAAGGGGCCATTCTCTATTCGCGCTTCCATGGTAAAGTGGAATCCTGGCTGTTCTATGACCCGAAGATCGGCGAGGACGGTTTTGGAGAGGTCTATCCCGGAGAGATGATCGGCTGCGGCAGCGCTTTTGTGGCCGGGATCGTTGGCCGTCTGGCCCGCGGGGGTTTGGAGGGGATCAAGGAGAGCGTCATCCATGGTCTGGCTGCCGCCCGGCGCCTGTGGCAGCAGGGCTTCCGTTCGGAGGCCACTGCCCTCGATTATCCGGACCTGGAGGTCTTCAAACCGCTCGAGCCCAATGACAACCCGCTGGCTATGATCCAGGTGCCCAAACCGACGGCTGCCGAGCCGGCCGACCCGGACTTTTGGTGTATTCTCGATGATCTCTCCCGGGCCGACCTGGAGAGCATCGCCTACAATTTCGTTCTCAAGGGCAGGGACCCTCTCCTCGACCAGGTGCCCTGCGGCCAGTTCCGGTTTTTGAAGGCCTACGACCGTTCGGAGATCGAGAGCTTCCGCAGCATCAAGAACCTGATCAACGAGTACCTGGCCAACGCCGACATCACTCGACCGCTGTCCATATCTGTTTTCGGCACGCCCGGCTCGGGAAAGTCGTTCGGGGTCAACGAGGTCGCCGAGAGCGTCGCTCCCGGCCGGCTCAAGAAGATCGAATTCAACCTCTCCCAGTTCAATTCCATCGAGGAGTTGGTGGCCGCCTTCCACAAGGTGCGCGATATCGCCCTCGGCGGGAAGATCCCGATGGTCTTCTTCGACGAGTTCGACTCCGACTTCAAAGGGAAGCTGGGCTGGCTGAAGTATTTCCTGGCGCCGATGCAGGACGGCGTCTTCAGCGACGGCCAGACCGTCCATCCCATCGGCCGGGCCATCTTTGTTTTCGCCGGAGGCACCTGCTGCACCTACGAGGAGTTCTGCTGCCGCGGCCAGGACCCTGACTTCAGAGCGGCCAAAGGCCCGGACTTCATCAGCCGACTGCGCGGCTACGTTGACATCAAGGGTCCGAACCCGGTCGACGGGGAGGAACGCCTCTTCCTGATCCGCCGGGCCCAGGTCCTGCGCTTCCAACTGGAGAAGAACGCCAGGCAGATTTTTGACGGCGGCGGGAACTGCCGGATCGATCCCGGAGTGCTGCGGGCGATGATCAAAGTGCCCCGCTACCGGCACGGCATCCGGTCGATGGTCGCGGTCATTGAGATGAGCCTGCTTTCGGGCCGGCAGACGTTCGAACAGGCCGCGCTGACATCGCCCAAGCAGCTCGAGCTCCATGTGGATGCGGAGATGTTCTCCCGCCTGGTGGTGCGCGATGTGCTCCTGGGAAGCGCCCGGGAGCTCCTCGCCCGGGCTATCCACGAGAAATACCGCCTCGACAACCGGGACAAACGGTCGCCGGACGACCCCTCGATGCAGCCCTGGGACGAACTCCTCGAGGAGGTCAAGGAATCCAACCGCCAGCAGGCCGACCATATTCCCCGAAAGCTCAAGGCGGTCGGCTGTGATTTCGCCCCGGTCGTCCGTTCCAAACCAAAGCCGCTCAAGTTCAGCGACCGGGAGATCGAGGTCATGGCCGAGATAGAGCATGACCGCTGGGTGGCCGAGAAGTTCCTCCAGGGATTCAGCTTCGGGCCGCGGGATGTCCATAGAAAGACCAGCCCTTACCTCGTCGCCTGGGAAGACCTGACCGAAGAGATCAAGGACTTCGATCGCCAGGCCGTCAGCGAGATCCCGGAGCTCTTGGCCTCGGCCGGGTTCGAGATCTACCGTCTGAAGACTAAATAGATAAGCGGAAACGATGATCCTTCTTTTTTGAAGGAATGGGAAAACCAAAAAAATTCCGATCATCGATCCCGCCTGGATCCGGTCCGTGCTCATCAAGCTCCTGGCAGCTCTCGACTGCGGGGACGCAGAGGAACATGTCTGAAACGAGAGGGAGTCCAACACCGATAAGGGTCCTTTTCCTTGTATTGGGATTTCTGCTCATCGCGGGCTTTCCCGGGCCCGCTATTTCTCAAGAGGATTTTGTCCGCAGCCTGCCGGCGGTCGATGATCTGGCCAATCCAGTCCTCTCATCCAAGGCCGACTGGGAAAAAGCCGTCCTCAAGTATGATTCCCTCGCTATCCGGATCGCCGCCCGCAAGTTATCAGCCCAAAAGGAGAAGGACACTGACCAGGAAGCCGAGAAAGCCGTCACTCTGGCCCAATCATTGATCGTCCGTTTTTTGGATTTTTCTCTCCAGATCCCGAATCATGAGCAGCGCGAACTCAACTTTGACCAGGCTGGAATCATCCTCAACCTCCCCGCCACCCTTGACGCCGATATGAAGAAGAGGATCGCCGGAATCGCCCGGAGGTCCTATGAAAGGGTGACTAGAGAGTGGCGCCACGGGACCGGTCTTCCGGTGCCTCCCGGGTATATCTTCCTCAAGATTTTCGCCTCTCCCGATGAGATGAATAACCGCTACGGCTTGGAAGTCACGACCATGGGGGTCGCCTTTCCCTGCCGGTATATCGCCGCGGCGCTGCGCCTCGATCTGGCCGGCAACCTCGTCCGCCAGGAGCTGGAGAACACCCTGGCCCATGAAATCGTTCACCTGTTCTGCTACACAGTCCTGGGGTTCTCCCGGATCGGCCGGCTGCCTCTCTGGTTCCATGAGGGAGTGGCCATGGAACTGAGCGGGCAGACGCAGATCCACCACGTTGTCCAGGACGCCACGGGAACGTTCATCCTGACCCTGACCTCGCCGGAAGATTACCTGAAGTATCATCGCGTCTTTCGTTTCCTCAGGGAAAAATTCGGCAGGGAGATGTTGGGGGCCTTTATCAGCAGAGCGTTGATTACGGCGGAGCTCTCGGGGACCGAGGAAAAATCGCTGCTTTTTCAGAGCGAAGATTGGTTCCGGGCTAAGAGGAATTTGGAATGGCTGATCCTCCTCCTGACCGTGGTCACTTCCTTGCTGGCCTTTAAACTGGCCCGGTCAAAAAAGATCCTGGTCTCCATGGCTGTCGTCCTGACAGGATTCCTCGCTTTGTCGCTTTCGCCTTATTACGCCCATTCACGCTTGAGATATGGAATCGGCTCCCTGATTCTGGGATTTCTTCTCTATCGGGCTTATAAGAATCTCGGGGTCTCCTTCCGAGCGACTCGGCTTCTCCAGGAGGCGCAAAGATTCGAGAACGCGGGCGACGATGTCCGTGCCTTGATCGCCCTGAAGAGTTATCTCCGGATCGAGCGCGATGATGCGCTCCAGAGATGGATCGACCGGGGGAAGGTCGAGAGGACAAGAGAGAAGCTGCCGGAGGTCGAACGCCGGGTCATCCGGAAATACATGAGCGAGGCCGCTCGTTTTGAAGAGCAGCTCGATTTCCCCCGGGCGATCGGCTGCTATAGAGTGATACTCGATTCCGTGACGGGACTGCCCGAGGAGAGGGAAGAAGCACGTCAGAACCTCGAGCGAGTCAAGGCCATCAGCCAGCTTTTCTCGCTTCTCAGCCAGGAGTCCGACAAGCGCCCCTCATCTTGAGGTTTCACCAGGTCTCTTAGATACAGGCGTGTCCGATTGATCCCCATTGTATCGTTTTGATATCCGGCTTTGCCGTATGGTATAGTCTGATGCTACTGTGAGCAGCATGACCGGACAGACGGCCATTCCCGCCCGCATCGTCATCGGTGTCACCGGCCACCGCCGGCTGGAAAACGAGGCGTTCCTGGCTTCGGAGGTGGCCGGTGTCCTGGAGAAGATAAAAAACCTCCTTCCACCGCTCAAGAGGACACCAGTTGCCTTCACGGTCCTCTCACCGCTGGCCGAAGGAGCCGACCGTCTGATGGCCCAGGTCATCCTCGGGACCACCGGAGCTCAGCTGGATGTGATCCTGCCCATGGGTAAGGAGGATTACGCCGCCGATTTCACTCTTCCGGATTCGCAGGCCGAGTTCGAGGAGCTGTTCGCAAAGTCTCGAAAGTCTCGGCAGCTTTCACCCTCTCCGTCCCGGACCGAAGCCTACGCAAGGGCGGGCCGCTATACTGTCGACCATTGCGACGTCCTCATCGCCATTTGGGATGGCGAGGCCGGCAACGGACAGGGTGGAACCTGGGAGGTCGTCAGCTACGCCAGGACTAAGCAATGTCCCCTCTTTTGGATTCGCGCCGATGGCCGCGCCGAGACCACCTTTGAGCCGGGTCGCGGTATCAATGTCCGGACCTTCGAGGACCTGGACGCATTCAACTCAGAGAGGGTGGACAAGCGGCGGGTTGGAGAAAAACTCAGAGAGCGCTGCGCCGACCTGCAAAAAAAGGCCCGAGACACGGGTTTCCCTCTCGGCCGAGTGCACGATACCTGTTCCGACGTCCTCTCTCATTACTTCAGGACGGATATCCTCGCGCTTCGTTATCAACACATTCATTATAAAGCAGGAAGCTTTGTTTATGCGTTGGCCACAGGCGCCGTGGCCACGGCGGCCTTCCAGGCACTCTTCTTTCCCGGTTGGTCGCACCTTGCCCTGGTCGAAGTCGTCCTGATCGGGGCGGTGCTGGCGATCGTCTGGCTCGGCCACCGCCGGAGCTGGCATGCCAAATGGATCGACTACCGCTTTCTGGCCGAACGCTTCCGCTCCGCCTTCTTCCTAGCCCTTTCCCGGGTCGAAGTCACGGCCCCCCGGCCTCCCCGCCATCTCAGCCTGGCCTACTCATCTAAAGATTGGATGATCACCGCTTTCATGTCCTTCTGGAGGGGACTTCCCCGGCTGAAGCCGTTCGGCCGCGCCGATTTTGCCAGACTGCGGTCCTTCATCCTTGATGCCTGGATCGAAGATCAGATCCGCTACCATCAGGGGACCGCTGGGCGCCACCGGCGCCGCCATCGCCGCCTGGCCAGAATAGGCAACGTCCTGTTCGGCCTCACCTTCGCGGCGGCGTTCCTTCATTTTATCGGCCTGGGCGGGGAGTTCCTGGGGCGGCTTCTCCTATTCTTAGCCATCGTTTCCCCCGCCGTCGCCGCCTCTCTGGGTGCCGTCCGGACCCACCGCGAATACCTCCGAAACGCCCAGCGGTCGCAGGAGATGGCCCGCCATCTCCAAGAGCTGAAGGCAAGGATGAAGGAAGCGCAGGACCTGGAATCCTTTCTGCCTCTGGTCCAGGAAGCGGAAGAGGTCATGCTCCAAGAGAACGCCGACTGGCGGGTGGTGGTCCGTTTCCATGAACTCGAGCCCCCGGCCTGATCCTGAAGCGGCGGAATATGTTGCAGGAGCTAGGAATCGGAAAATAAGGAGCTTTCATGAACAGACAAAACCGCGGGTTGATTTCCTTCTTCATCCTGTTCATCGGACTCATGGCTATCCCTTCCTTGGCCCAGGAAAGTGCGGTTGCGTTCGTCCCTTTCCAGGGACAGGTGCTCGAAGGGCTGCGTTTTTCGAGCGCCGTCCTCGGCCGGGAGGTACGATATGACGTCTACCTTCCGCCGGATTATCAATTGTCCACCCGCCGCTATCCGGTCGTCTACCTTCTCCACGGCTTCACCGATGACGAATCGGCCTGGATCCAGTTCGGCGAAGTGAACCTGGCGGCCGACCGGGCGATCGCCCAGCGGGAAATCCCGCCGCTCATCATCGTCATGCCCGACGGCGGCGTCACCTGGTACATCAACGACCTCCAGGGCAAGGTGCGGTATGAGGACATGTTCATCCAGGAGTTCATTCCCTATATCGATCAAACTTATCGGACACGGCCGGCGAAGGAGTTCCGCGGCATCGCCGGGCTTTCCATGGGCGGCTGGGGAGCGCTGATGTTCTCGATGCGTCATCCCGGTGATTTCGCCGCCTGCGCCGCCTTCAGCGCGGCGGTCTGGCCGGATGAAGAAATCATCTCCATCCAGCAGCCGATGTACGACCGGTTTTTTTCGGAAATATTCGGGGCCAAGCCGGCCGGGAAGGACCGTCTCAATCCGCATTTCCGGCAGTACAATCCGCTCGACCTGGCCAAAACGCTGCCCCTGGAAACACTCAAAAAAGTGCGCTTCTATATCGACTGTGGCGACGATGACTTCCTTATCCAGGGCAACGCCGCACTTCATGTCACCCTGAAGGCCCGCAAAATCCCCGATGAGTTCCGGGTCCGGGCCGGAGGTCACTCCTGGGTTTACTGGCGGACGGGTGTTGTCGAGGGGCTGAAATTCATCGGCCGGAGTTTCCAGCGCTAGATTCCGATGGATCGACATCGGGAATGCGCAGATTGAAGACGATGGAAAAGACACGACCAGAAAACGGGCTGGAGCGGAAACTGGGCCTCTTCCCGGTGACCAATATCGTGATCGCCAACATGATCGGCGCCGGGATTTTCACGACCTCCGGACTCCTGATGACCGGCCTCCGGGAGCCGCTGCTGATGCTCGGGCTCTGGGCGGTCGGAGGGGTCATCGCCCTCTGCGGTGCCCTCGCCTACGGGGAGCTGGGCGCGGCCATTCCCCGGGCCGGCGGCGAATATGCCTTCCTCTCCAGGCTATTCTACCCTCTTTTCGGGTTCCTGAGCGGCTGGGTGTCGTTCTTCGCCGGGTTTTCGGCGCCCATCGCCGCCTCGGCCATCGGGTTCTCGGAATACCTAACCCGGGCCTTCCCCGGTCTGCTGAGCCTGGGCCAGCCGGAGGGTTCGGCCGAGGGCACGATCGTCAAAAAGACCCTCTCCATACTGGCCATCCTGGTTTTCACCCTGATCCACGCCCGGGGCATCGAGGTCGGGGCCAGGGTCCAGAATTTTCTCACGCTCTTGAAGGTGCTCCTGATCGTCGGTTTGATCGTTCTGGGATTTTCCCTGGGCCGCGGCGACCTCGGGAATTTCTTCCGGGGCGGCGGCTTCAGTTTCAATTTCGGCGGATTCAAAACGATCGGGCTCTCCCTGATGTGGATCATGTTCGCCTACAGCGGCTGGAACGCCTCGGCCTACATCGGCTCGGAGATCAAGAACCCGCGCCGGAATCTGCCGCGGTCTCTCATCCTGGGGACGGGGATCGTCCTCGTACTTTATATCCTGATGAACGTTTTCTATGTCTACGCGGTTCCGCCCGACAAGATGGTCGGAGTGATCTCGATCGGCGGTCTGGCCGTGGGGAACCTTTTTGGCCCGTCATTTGAGAGCGCCCTGTCCGTCCTCATTGCCGTGGCCCTGTTCTCCTCGCTCAGCGCCTTCATCATCCTGGGGCCGCGGGTTTACTATGCGATGGCCTGCGATCGCTGTTTTTTCCCCTTCGCCGCCGTCGTCCATCCCCGGTACAAGGTTCCATCCCAGTCCATCCTGCTCCAGGGGCTGATCGCCGCCGTCCTGGTCCTGTTCGGGACGTTCGACCAGATCCTGACCTATATGGGATTCTCCCTGGGGCTCTTCCCGATCCTCTCCATCATCGGAGTCTTCAAGCTCAGGCGGGAGGGGGGGAGCGACTACCGGATGCCCGGGTTTCCGGTCATCCCGCTGATCTATATCCTGGCCGGCAGTGCTATCCTCGTGCTGGGGTTCTTAGAGCGGCCTGTCGAATCCTCGATCGCCCTGGGGATGGCCCTCATCGGGATCCCTTTCTTTTTCGTCTTCAGGCGCAGTCAGAAGTGATCTCCGCAGAGAGAGAGACCTTGCCATCTCTAGCCCGAATTTTCCGTTGAAATCAAGGGTCTGGCAAAATTCTTTCTTAGTCCCTCTCCCTGAAGAGGTTGTGTCGTAATTGTGATTTGTCATTGCGACACACTCTCGAACGGGAGAGGGGAGGGAGAGGGTGCTCTTGGCGATTTTATTAAAAAGCTGGAAAATGCCCGATCAACTCGGACTCTTCGGTTCCGGGGCGTTCGAGAAGTGGCCGCGGGCGATCCGGAACAACGTCATTTGTCTCTTCCTCCTGGGGGCGCGGGTTTTGTTCCCCCCAGCTTGAGGCTCAACCGGTACCGATAGCCCAGGTCCTTGGATTGGAACTTGAGGGAGCGGATGACCTGGAGCTCCGGGTCGTTCCATTTGGCGATACAGGCATAGATCTCCTTGAACCCCATTTTCTTGGCGTGGGCGATGACGGCTTCATGGAGCCGTGTCGAAATGCCCTTCTTCCGGTAGGGCTTGGAGACGAAGGTGATCTGCATGTAGAATTCCGCCGGGAGCTGGCCGGGCGGCAGCGGGAGAACGTCGTACATGTTGTCGATCTCGGGTGTTCCCAGCGAGGGATAGCCCATGAGATAACCGACGATCTTCCCCTCGACCTCGGCGACCCAGGTTTTGTACTTGTAGGCCGGTTTGAGATAACGCTTTCGGTAGTCCTCGAGGCCGGACTTGATCTTGGCCTTGAATTTCTCGGCCATCTCCGCTTCCAGTTCGCGGACGAGTCCGAGGACCTGCTCGAGGTCCTTCGGTCGGTATTCCCGGACGGTGACGTCGATCTCCATGCTCGTTCTCCGGTGCGCTCTCTGTTCGAACTGCGCTTCACCGAACACGATTCAAACCTGCAGTATTATACATCAAAACAACCTCTCCCCAGCCCAGGCCGAAGAGCTTATCTAAAGTAAGCGCAATAAATGATGTTACCTTGTCATTGCGAACGCACGAAGAAAGCGAAGCAATCTCCTTTCTATCTTCCATACTCCCTCACCCGAGGGGGGAGGGAACGGATCTGTGGTCCGCATATCTTCATCCCCCGGTGGGAGGAGGTCGTGAGAAGGGGGACTTCGCTCGCGGGCGACCCGCATGGCTACGAGAAATGAGAATGATAGATATGGAGGATAGGATTGAATTTGACTCTGATTTTAGGGCTATGGTATAGACCATAACGAAGTGTCAATCCCAGGCATCTCCCCGGGTTCCCCTTGTCTTTCTAAGCCCAGAAAGGGGATTCTATTCCTTTTTTTATAAGATACAACGCCTGGAGGTGAATATGAAGACTTTAGTGTTATCAGCCACCGCGGTTCTTCTTGTCTTTGGCCTCGGCGCTTTCTTCGACGCCGTTTCGCAGACCAAACCCAAGCTGACAGCGGAGCCGGAACCATCGTTCGCCGAGGACGCCGTCTCTAACCACCGGCATCCGGAGGTTGATACCGATGTCTATCTTTACATCAATCATTGGAGAAACTCGCTGCCCCACGAGGGACACGGCGGGCTGATCGAGCGCGACATCCTGACGCCGGGCGACCCTCTCCACCCTCCCAGGAAGGGCGCCGTCCTGAAATACTTGAAGGCCTACAAACGGGCTGCGCTCCAACCGCGGACGAACACCGTTCCCTTCAAGAGTGATAAAGAACAGGTGTTCTTTTACGTGATGGCCGGGAGGGGTTGGATCGAAGCGGCGGACAAAAAAGCCGAGATCGGAGACGGATTTGCGGTCGTAGTCCCGGCCGGCCTCGAATACAGGTTATTCAATACGGGCGCCGATCAGCTGGAGATGATCATGGTGGTCGAGGAGATTCCCGCCGGGTTCGTCCCCAACACCCAAATCTCTGTCGGGAGCTATCACGATTCCGTCCCCTATGTCGGGATGCATTGGGCCCACGTCGGCCGGGGATTCGTCTATGATGTCCCGCCGAAGTTCGCCAATCCGATGGGATTCGCGGCCGTCTCGATCGACAGCTTCGACATCGCCCAGCCCCATGTCCATGGGCCGGGATGCGAAGAGGTCTGGTGCCAGGTCAAGGGCAAGAGCCTGCTTCTTTTCGGCAACCGCCTGCTCTGGCAGGAGCCGGGCGAGGCCTTTCTCATCCCGCCGAACAACAAAGTGCCGCACAGCTCCATCAATCATACGGGAGAACATATGCTCTGGCTCTACCTGGGCAACCGTCACGATAAAGCGAAGAAATAGGATTTGGGATCATGGCTCAAGCCTTTCGCCTTCGCTTAAGACCCCTCCACCCGCCCCATTACGCTCATTCGAAAGGCTTGAGCCATGAAAAAAACGGGAGGAAGGAGAAGATATGAATACAAAACGGGTTCGGCAGAAAAACCATTTATTAGAAGTTTTGCTTTCACTGGTTCTGATTTCCTTTGTTGTGTCATCCTGTGCCCGGAAGCCGGATTGGGCCGTCAAGAATGAGGAGCTCGTCCGGGAGAAAGGGATCACCGGCCGGAAGAGGGCGGACATCCCCAAGGTCAAACTCGCCTCCAATCTCGAGCCCGGTGTCGTCACGAACCTGGCCGCGCTCCCTGAGGTCGAGATGGCGCCGGGAGCCGTCGCCCGATTCTACTGGGGCAAGGGGAACCTGGTCTGCTGGACGCGCCTCGACGCCGCCGCCGAAATCCCCAGGGAGGAGCTGCCGGTTGAGCGCATCTTGGTGGTTATGAGGGGAGAGGTCGACCAGCTCATTAACGGGAATTTTCTGAACATGCGGGCAGTGCGGGCGGAAGTGCCCGACGGCACCCACGGCGGAACCCAGAGGAACGATTTCGTTTACCTCGAAAAGGGGACCGAGAACGCCCTCAAAGCCGGGCCGGACGGCGCGGAGATCCTCGAAGTCTATTCGCCGCCACGGCTCGATTATCTGCAAAAAGCAGGTATCAAGGGACTGCCGGGAGGCGTTAAGGAGGGCGATTTTCCCCTCGAGCCGACTGTGAAGCCCGGTCTCGTCCAGACGCTCCAGGACGTCCAGTTGACCGAGCTCAGCCCGGGGGCGAACTCCCGGCTCATCGCCGGCCGGGGCGCGCAGCTCAGCTTTCTAAGGATGAACCCGGAGGCGGTCTTTCCCGAGCACATCCATCCTGAGGAACAGCTGATGATCGTCCTCCGCGGCTCGATCGACGAAGGAATCCTCGATGGCGTCACGACGATGAAGAAAGACGACATCCTTATTCTCCCCGGCGACATGATTCATGGGGGAACGGTCGGCGAGCTCGGCTGCGATGTGCTCGATGTCTTCTGGCCGCCTAGGCCGGATTACGCCGAGAAAATGGCTGAGCGCCTGGAGGCCTATCACGCCATTATCCCCGAGGAGACGCGGGTCGAACTCGTCGTGGATGGAGCGACTCAAGGGCCGGGGTTGACATTCACCGAAGGGCCGAAGTGGCTCACCGGCAAGCTTTACTTCTCCAGCATGTATTTCGACCAGAGCTGGGCCGGGGACCCGAAGCGAAGCGCCATCGTCGAGATGGACGAGGATGGGACCTACCGCTACATCTCCCAGGGCCAGATGCAGGCGAACGGTTTGATGCCGCTTCAGAACGGGAACCTGGCCGTTTGCGACATGTTCGGACACCGAGTCATCGAGATGACGATCCAGGGGACGATCGTCACGACGCTGGCCGCGAGCTACGGCGGCAAGCCCCTGGACGGGCCAAACGACCTCGTGGTTGATGCCAAGGGCGGGCTATACTTCACAGACCCGCAGTTCACCCCGGACGCCACGAAGAATCAGCCGGGGCGGGCCGTCTATTACCTTACGCCGGACGGAAAGGTCATCCGGGTGATCGAGCCCGACGTTTTCGCCATGCCCAACGGCGTTCTCCTCAGCCCGGACGGGAAATCGCTCTACGTCAACAACACCTACGACAGCGAGACGTTCTGGAACGTGGACACCGACAAGGACAATTTCGTCTGGGTGTATGACGTCAACGAGGACGGGACGCTGGCCGGCGGGCGGAAGTTCGCCGAGCTCCATCTCACCGCGGACGTCCTGGACCGGAAGGGCCGGTCCACGAGCGCCGACGGCATGACCATCGATGAGCTCGGGAATATCTATGTGGCCACCTATGGCGGCCTGCAGATCTTCAACAACCGGGGCGAGTTCATCGGTATCGTCCATTTCCCTATTTTCCCGGTGAGCTGCTGCTTCGGCGGCGAGGACATGAAGACGCTCTATGTTGTGGGCTACGACAAGGTTTATCGGATCCGCACCAACATGCGAGGTTTTCAATATCCGCCCCGATGAGGATGACAATAAGAATCCCCCTCCTCGCGACCTCCCCCCGCGGGGAGGTTGTGTCACA
>Ga0307379_10003844_pt1 | contig 21628 bp, 17 predicted proteins | sample UN2MG_FD_202237 | JGI IMG/M metagenome (GOLD analysis project Ga0307379, IMG submission 202237) | Soil microbial communities from Risofladan, Vaasa, Finland - UN-2 | ecosystem: Environmental > Terrestrial > Soil > Coastal area > Acid sulfate soil | place: Finland: Risofladan, Vaasa | collected... | reverse complement strand
CGCGCCGGAGTGGAGAAAGCCTTCATGAACATCGATAATTCTCCCGAGGCGTTCCAACGGATGCTCAAGGGCGCGCTGAAGCATGTCAACCCGGCGTCGCCGGTTGTGATGGTCGAGGCGTGGAACGAGTGGGGCGAGGGCGCGTGCATCGAGCCATCGAAGCAGCACGGCTTCGGGTTCCTGAACGCCATCGCCGATTCGCTGGGCAGGAAGTCGCCGTTCGAGGGTCTCCCCAGCGCAGAGGAGATCGCGTCATGGAGCGTTCTCACCCCCGAAGAACTCAAAGTCGCGAAGGAGAACGAGTCGAAGTCCTGGCCATCCAAAGAGCCCAAGAAGTACCCGTTCGGCGAGAGCCTCGACGTGCCCAAGGTGAGCATGCCGTATGTCTTTGACTTCACCAAGGATGGGATCCCGACCGATCAACTGGGGCTGGACAACATAAAGATCGAGGAGCGAACAGCCGAGGGCACGTGGTTCGAGACGACCGGCGGCGATCCGAAGATCGTGCTGTCGAAGGTTCAGATCCCGATGAAGCAGATCAAGCGAATCACGATTGAAGGAAAGCTGGCCGATAGTGAGGGCGAAATGGAGATCTACTGGGCCACGGCGCGGATGCCCGAGTACACGGGGTTTGCCTCTGCTCTCATGACCTGGCCTTCAAGCGGGAGTGCGTCCATTGACGTGTCGGACATCCTCTCGTGGCCGAGCACCGGCACACCATTCATCGGCCTGCGGCTTGACCCCGCCAGCGGCGCGGGAGTGCGATTCCAGCTTCGGCGGATAGTTCTCGCAGATTAGTAGTGGGGCTTGGGGATCGGTCCTTCATCGCTGAGGAGGATGCAGAGGTCGGGGTCGGCGAGGATATCGCGGATGTCTCGGGGATTGCCGTCTACCAGCATCGAGCGCTTCACCAGCCGAATCCCATGGCTGTAGTCCACGTACCAGTTGATGTGAACGGTCGTCAGCGGCTGAATCGGTATGCCGTCAAGCTTGTGCCAGCCGTAGATCGCAACGTGATCCGGCTTTTCGAGCAGCATGTTCGTGATCACAACGTCCTTCTTGATGCCGGCGACCAGCGCCCCAAGCGGTTTCCAGGCCCTCTGGCCCTCGATGATCTCGTTGTGCTGGGTGAAGGTCTCGACCGCCTCCCGCTTCTCGGTCAACGGCTTCGGCTCCAGCTTGACCTCCGCCTGCTCGTAGATGTCATTGACCATCTTCCGCGTGGGGAGCGAGCACCCGAAGGCATCGGCGATCGGTTGAGCGGTCATGGGAGCAAGGGGTGTGCGCACGAAATCCTCATCCGAGCCGACGGCGAGGTAGTCGGGCGTGACCTGGTAAACCGCCGTGTGCTTCCGCCCCTTCGAATCGGTCGCCTTCACCCGAATGGTCTTGAATCCCCGCAGGAACTCCGGCAGATTGCCCGCCTTGAACTCGGATAAGAGGACTTCCTCGCGCTTGTCTCGTGGGAGGTCGGCCACCCGCTCCATGATCGCCGTACCGCCCTCCGCATGCTTGGGATGCGGGGGAATGCTATCCTGGAACACTCCCGCCGGCTGGATGAACTTGGTGTACGCCCGTGGCCCGCCAGGGTCTTCGCCGGTGAACGCTCTCAGAAAACCGTTCATTTCTCCAACCAGCACCGTGTGCAGAATCTTGTTCTCGGGATTCCGATGAATCCAGAAGTCAGCGGAAGGCGCAGAGTAATGGTCGAAATCGTCGAATGACGTGTGGTTCAGCGGCAACTCCTTCTCGAATCGGCTGATCATCCGATGGGTCGCGCGGAAGGTGCCGCCGGTCGGGCCGACCACTAGTTTCCGGTCAAGCTCGATCCGGCGATCGTCGTAGGCCATCACGACCAGGTGATGATCCGGCTTTGCGAGCCATTGGAGGAGCTTGTCGCCGTGATGCTGCTCGTCCGAATAGGCGTAGTTCGCATCGAGGAGGACAATTCGCTCGACCTGGTCGGGGATCGCCTCGCAGGCGTTGATGAACCCGAAGATCATGCTCCCGCCGCCGCTGTGACCGGTTAGCGCGATGCTTACCGACGATCCGGGCATCCGCCCCGCGACCTCTTCCACGAGCTTGCGGATGATGTCATCCGGATGATGCTGCCGCCAGGTAGGCCAGCTCCGACCCTCCGCCTCCATGCAGACCAGAATGACGTTCCGCTTCTCGATCTGCCGAAGCACGCGGGTTTGAGCTGCGATATGCTGGATGTCGAAATGCCAGTCGAGATCGGGGATCATCGCGCATCCCATCGTCTGCTCGATGGTATTGCCGTTCGGGGTCGTGTAGATGATCAGCAGGGTCGGCCGGTCGGGATTGATCTCGGCAGGCGCGTTGAAGAGCATCCGAACGCCGGATTCCGTCTTCTCCTCGCGAACCTGCTCCCCGAACCACGGGCTTCTCACAAACCCCGGCATCAGCGAGGCGGCGACTATCGGCACGATGAGCGTTGCAGTCACGATGGTTCCTTACCCACGCACAGTCCCGATTCCTGCGAGAGGATGACACCAGAGGAAGTGACGCATCAATCGTGAAGAACATATGACGAAACGTTCACTAAAATATCGCTTGACAGGTATTGGGGGGGGTATACTCGTTAGGAAACTTAGAGCCTTTCATGAGGAGGAAGTCTATGGTGCACCGAATCACATGGGTCGTGGTACTGCTGGCAGTAACTGTAAGCTGCTATTCAGCAGGCACCGCGAAGGACTTGGAAAGGGCGGCTTTCCAGGCTTTGGAACAAAACGGCGCCAAGCAAGCCGCTGACCTGTTTGACAGGATCGTCCGCGATTTTCCCCAATCTGCGGAAGCTCCGGAAGCGTCATTGCGCCGGGCATATCTTGCCATTCGACTGGGAGAGCCTGATCCACAAAAGCTCTTTGAGAAGACACTCGCCTCGTACCCAGATACCTCGAAAGCAGCGGATGCTTTAAGGCGGCTTGGTTATTTCTCTCAAAGCAACGGCAACTTGGACGAGGCCCAGGGGTATTTCCTGCAGGCTGCCAATCATCCAGACCAAACGCAGGCTGGCCAAGCCCAGAGCCTGGTCAACTATGCTTTTCTGGACATATCCAAATACTTCAAAGTTGGCTTACCTGAGAGCGCCGATTTTGCCGGCAATTCTCTGGTACCCGCCGACAGGAAAGAAGAGGCTGAGCAGCGGCTGGTATCGGCCCGCGAAAAACTCGAATCAGTTGCCAGCGATTTGGGGCACAATGCCTCCACCGCTTCTTATGCGGCATTTGCCAAAGCAGGAATAGGTGAAACGTACATTTTAGAACAGCGGTGGACTGAAGCCGAGCAGGTATATCGCTCCGCCATCACAGATTATTCCGGCTTGCACCCAAAACTGCAGGCTCTGCTGCATCTTGGGCGAGGCGTTGCGCTGCGCCGCTTGGGAAAGGCGACCGCCGCCAGGCAAGAGCTGGGGGAGGCTCTAGACTGCGCCAGACTGGCAGAACAGTCCCAGGAGCAGTTCCCATGGATATCTTTGGGGCAAGTGAAGGCGGAGGCAGCGAACGTATATGCACTAACAACCTTTTGCAGCCAGCCACCGCTCGAAGCAGCCATTGTGCTCACTCAGGTGTACCAAGACCTGACCTCATCTGGTATCCCCCAGGATGAAACTAGGGAATGGGTGGCAAGAGTTGCCGCATGGAGGGTCATCGCTCTAGGCAGGGCCGGGAAACTCTCCGAACGCAACGAAGCGATGAAGGACCTGTTTCAGCTTTTCCCCGGAACCAAGGCTGCGAACGCAATTCTCGCCCGAGAGAGTAAGGTAGGTCAAGGAGGAGATCAATGAGATACGTTGGGATTCTGGCATTGGCAATATGCTGTATTCTTCTTATACTGAGCCCTGTGTATGCATGTGTTCCAATGGACTCGGGGTTGGATTCACTGGATTCCGATTGTGGGACCTGCGAGACGTGCCCTTCTGGGCCGCTCCCCAAATCAAAGAACTCTGAACCATTCGATAATTGCTTTGCATGCAATCACTCTGGGGGGCCTCAGTATCAGGAAGTAAGCATAAGCTGGCAGATATACGAGAACACCTACAATGCAGAGGCTTGTGACTGCAGTACGGTCTTTGAAGTTGGCTCAGGAGGAAAGACTTGGTATTGTGCAACTGTGGGTGACGGCTATCAGCTGTGCGTGTATGGTTGTGGGGTACAGCTAAAGTGGAGTTCCACCGGGACCACCACCTGTAAGGACGAAGATGGCAACGTTAAGGTTTCATGTTTGGCGGAGTGGGGAATGGATGGGGTGGTTTACGTTGGCACCTCTGATATTGTAGAATGTGACTAGCGATTCAGAGAAACCCCTCGGAAGGAGATCAGTATCATAATGCGAAAAAACCAGTTATTGGTTGTGATTGGACTTGCACTCGCCCTGTCTTCTTTGGCGATCCAATGCAATGCTGGGGATGGAGATGCTGGCAAGTTGTTGGAAACCAGGCAAAGTTTCCGCACAGGGAATCTGGAGATCATTTGCTCGCTCACATACCAGGACCTTGAACGCCTAGCTAGCGGAGAGATACTTCTGTTGGATAGTAGAGAAGCTTTAAGGGAAAGACTACTCGGCTTTGCAGGCGGGACCCTTGGATGGGTGCCGCCCAGCTTGGTGGCTGACCAACACCTTGCTATGGGGGTAGTTCCGAGGTTGTCCGTGACATTCGAGTTGCCAGAGAATGGGGATATGAGAGAGGTCGCTGTCGATTTGGTGACCGACCAAGAGCGCGATCAGATGAAGAAGTATACCAGTCAGTCCGACCTCGATTGTTTTGTCGGGACAGTTAACGGCAGCCACACTGCCATTTCCCTGGGGGAATGGAAGGAGAGAAAGGGTCAGGGGAGCCAGAATATGCGTCCACTGCAGAACGGGGAACGACGGCTTTCCTGCTCAATAAGTAACGCCCCCTCCGATCCTCGAAGTGAGATAAACTGGCTGACCGGACAGATAATGCAATTACTTTCGCCTGTTGGAAACACTTCCCTCCAGGCAAGCAAGAGTCCATTTCCATCCAGTGCTTTTGATTTGAAAACACGGGAATTGGGCAGTCTGTCTCCGGAGCAATCGGCATGGCTTGAGAGCGTCTATGATCGTCATAGGGAGCTCTACAATCCCACCGCAAGCGAAGCAACCTCACCGGATGGGACTGTGAAGGTCTTCGTCGGAGATACACAGTACATTCCTGAAAATATACCTAGTTGGCAATCGGTGAAGAAGGGCTTGGTAATAAGACTGGAGCCTGCGTACTCATTGCGCATCCTGACTCTCCGCCGACTGCCGGCAGATTCCGCAAGGGCATTGATTGCAAGGCAACTCACCACGTCGGAGACACAGCCCGAACAAGAACAGCCGCCTATTCCTCCTGTATATTGTCAGGCGCAGGATAGCTTTGGGTGGAGGATCAGCTATCTGAAATCATTGCTTTCACAGTGATGGCGTGCCTGCTGGGGCTGGGACATGCTCCAGCAGGCAACCCTCATTTGGCCGATTCTCCTGCTCCCAAATACCCAGGATATTCCACTCGGTGTCCTTGAAATAGCCCATGTACCCCACGCCCGGGATGGCGCATTGCGACAATCGGTAATAATCGGGGAGACAACAAAAAACGGTCCGTCCCGTCTCGGTTTGACCCGGGATAGGGACAGGCCGCATATCTCATTATAACACACTTTCGATTCGAAGGGAAAGCCGGAAACGGGTGGCGAGACTAGATCGTGAAGGTGCAGCCGCCATGAATGGTGAAAAACGGAGTAGTCAGCTTCGATGGAAAGGTGCTCCTCGAATTGAGATGCAGCCGTCATGTGATGACTCTTCTGATATTCGCCTGCCTGGCATTGGCTGCTCAGGCAGGCGAGTCCCCCGAAAGGAAGCCGTTCGTCCTCGACACGGTTTTGGTCAGCCAGGGCGTCCCCGAAGCCGTGATCGTCGCCCCCGACCGGCCCGAATTTCAGGCGCTGGCGGAGAAGATCAGGGCGGCCGCGGGCGCTTCCATCCCAATCAGGAAAGATTCGGAGTTCGCAAGCAGCAACGGCGAGCCGAAGGCCACTCCCGATGCGAACGTCATCCTTCTGGGCAACCAGCAATCCAGCGGCCTGGTAACTCAATTATGCTTCCGGGGTTACTGCATGGTTGATACCACATACCCCGGCAAGGGCTGCTATATCATCCGCACGATTCACGACCCCTGGGGCACAGGCGTCAACGTGATCCTCCTCACCGGCAGCGATCTGAAAGGCATCTCGCGGGCGGTTGATCGCTTCTGCGCCGAGCTTCCGCAGGGGGAGACCATCGCCATCCCTCGAACGTTCGAGGCCGAATTCTCGAAAGAGGTGCTGAAGGCCGTTCCATCTCTGTCAGTGGATCCGTCTGACGCCGACATTGCGAAGCGACTGGAGGACACCAAGGCCGCCTTCCTCAACGGAGTCCAGGGCGGGATGTTCAACCCCATTGTCTATGCGGGCAATTCCTACTCCCAGAGCGGCAAGGAGGGCTATGCACGGCTGTTTCGCGATCTCCTGTTCCTCGCCGAGGAGCTCAGCAAGGAAGGTCAGGGGAGCTTCGGCGGGCCATGGGGTGCAGCCGCCGATTTCCTGTTCGGTCCGCTGATTATGGCGTGGGATAACGTCGAGGAAAGCCCTTCGCTGAGTGCTCAGGACCGCCAGCGGATAAATAGTATTATTTTAGACTATATCTCCTACTGGGAGCAGCATGGGTATGTACGAGGCATCGAGAATCCGATTATCCGCACGAACCACTGGACCTTCGAGGGGCAGGGATGGCTCGCGGCTGGGCAGTATTTCAGCAAGTACTATGACATCCCGGACGGCCGGCGCTGGCTTCAGATGGCCGACTGGTGCTTTGGGGAGCAGATGAAGTCATTCAAGTCCCAGGAGGACTGCTCCGGCTACCAGTGGATCACCGAAAGGCACATGTGCCGCTATGCGACGACTCGGCCGGATTACTCCTGGTTCAAGTCCGGCAAAGCGCGAACCGCCGGTGACCTGGCCATCATGTGCACGGACAACCTGGGCTACCAGGCCAGTTTCGGCGACGTGGGAGGGTTCAACCCGAGCTCCGAGATGGCGGTCTTGTCCTATCTCCTGAATGTGGAGCGTCACGGCCGATATATGTGGGCGATTCGGAAGGGGCGGGAGGTCCGGCCGGTCTCGGGATTGAGCGGACTCGCGGCGGAGATTCCGCCCGTCGAGCCGACCGACCTCCTCGGGGTGAAGTGCCTGCCCACCGATCCGCTCTTTCATGCCCACTACAAGGGCATTGTTCCGCAGGAGCGAACGTTCGACAAGATCACCTTCCGCACGTCATTCGATCCCACGCGGCCGTATCTGCTGCTGGATGGCATCAACGGGTGCTATCACGGCCATTATGACGGCAACTCTATTCTCCGATTCACCGATCGAGGTCGAATCTGGCTGGCGGACTGCGACTACATCAAGTCGCTGCCGAAGTTCCACAACGCGATGCTCGTCTTCAAGGACGGTCAGGCGTCGCTCCCTCCCACCTTCTGCGAGAACGAGTTGGTTGCCGATCTCAAACATGCGGGATTCACCCGAACCACGACCCATGACTACGCGGGCGCCGATTGGAGGCGGAACATACTCTGGGATAAGGACAGGACGTTCGTAGTCATAGACGAAGTTCGGGTCCAGACGACCGACGACTACAGCTTCCGATGCCAGTGGCACACCGTGGGCAGTCCCGATCTGTCGGGGAATCTCTTCCGAGTCACGCAGAAAGGGCCGTCATTCTCGATTCGAAATCTGGACGGCGCTCAACTTCGCTCCTCGGACGACCCCGTCATCGGCCAAAACTGGAAGGGCTACAAGTACGCCGAGCCGGTGATCCATACCCTGCAGCAGGTCCGATCTCAGAAGCTCCCTGCCGGAGGAAGAGTCTTCTTCCTGAATATCCTTACGACCGAGGGCAAGGGCGAGGTCCCGATTGGGGCGGAGAGAGCGGGCGAATCCGCGGTCTTGCTCGGATCGGGGGAGTTGGCAGGCGTCCGCTCGAATTCCGACACGATCGCTCCGGGCATCGAGACCGACGCCCAAATGTACTGGCTCTCCCGCGAGCGGATAGTGCTCGGAAATGCGACCTATCTCACCGTCGGCGGCAGAGCCCTGTTGCGGAGCGATTCCCCCGAGTCGGTGGAGATACCCATCCCGCAAGATGTCGTTTTGCCGAAGCCTCACCCGGTTTCCAGTCCGACGAGTCTGATACGTCCGACGAGTCCGACCGGTCTGGCGTCGGTCGCCAAGTTCTCCAAGTCCCGGTTAGTCGCCATAGCCGGCGACGAAGATGGTGTCTATGCCGGCAGTGCCGACGGCAAGGTCTATGCTCTAGGCAGTGATCTTAAGCCTCGCTGGGAGTTCGACGCCGGCAGTGAGGTGCGTGCCGTCTGGGCCGGCAGGCTGGACAAAGATCAGCCGCTTTGCATTGCAGTCGGGACGTCGAACGCGATGGTCTTCCTTCTCGACCAATTCGGGAATATGCTGTGGAAGCACGAACTCCCGTTCTTCAAGGTTCCTAGTTCGGCCGTGTGTTTCACGTCGGCTGATCTGTCGGGCGACGGCAATCGGGCGCTCATCGTCGGATCAGAGGCCTGGCACTACTACGCCTTCGATTCCAAAGGGAATCAGCTCTGGGCGTTCGAGATCCTCCATGCCGCAACCGCCGCAACCGCCGTTGATCTCGACGGAGATCACTGCCAGGAGGTTATCTGCGGCACGGAGTACTATGCCTGGAATGCAATCAAGCCGGACGGGACTCAGCTTTGGAGTTACAGGCCGGTGGGCCCTCATGCAAATTGCGTGGTCGCCGATAAGTCGGGAGCCTACTTCGGCGGGGCGGATGCCTGCATCCAGGCGCTGGATGCAGCCGGCAAGCGCCGATGGCTCTATAGCACCGGCGATGAAATCACCAGCCTTGCGCTCGCCGATCTCGACGGCGATGGCAATTCCGAAGTCATCGCCGGGTCGCTGAGCTTCTATGTGAATGCCCTCAAGAGCGACGGCACGCGACTCTGGCGCCGAGACCTCGGCGAGCCGGTTCTCACCCTGGTGACCGCCGACGTGAATGGCGACGGCACTCCTGATATCTGCGCCGGCACGGAGGACGGGCATGTCTTCGTTCTCGACTCAGAAGGAAACACCCTCGCCGCTTGGACGGCCCCAGGCCCCGTTCGCAAGCTCATCGCTGTCCCTGCTGCCAACTCCTCCCTTGCCGTCTTATGCCCAAACGGAATAACTCTTCTGCAAGCGCAGTAACCGCCAGGAATGTGACTTCCGCGGGCCGGCCGGGCGACGGCACCCGCTGCCAGGATTTGCACATAAGCCACTACCTGGTTAAGCCGGTGAAGCAGTCGGAGCTTCTGAATCTCATAATGTCATGCCTGGACACTACTCAACATCATAGCCTGCAGGATGAGCTGCTTTTCATGAGAGAGGAACTCGAGAACCGGGCGACCCATGACTTCCTGACGGGCCTGCCGAACCTCTCCTTTTCAGCGATCGCCTCAACCAGAAGATCGTTGCTGCTCGGCGTAATCAGGGTGCCCTGGCGGTGATGTTCCTCGATCTTGACCGCTTCAAGCTTGTGAATGATGCCCTCGGCCACAAGATCGGCGATCTGCTGCTTCAGCAGACGGCGGACCGGCTGGTCAGGTGTCCCCTCACGCCGCTTTACCTATTTTTAATGTAAACTTAGCGTCTCGTAACGTTTACTTAACCTTATCTTAAACAACGCCCGTTACACTAGCGATTGACTAAACATTGCTATTTCCGTAGCGCGGTGTATAAGAGTGGGTTAAGCAAGCAATAAAGCACGTTAAGTGGCCGCCAATCCCGCTTCGTTCATCTAGAGATTGGGGCCTTGAATTGTATTCACTTGTAACCAAACGTTGTTCGCTGTATCAGAAAGTGATTAATATGCCATCCCGGCCCTAGAGGCCTAGCTCCGTGTCAGGAGGTGCTCGATGGATCAGATTCTAACCACGTGCGGTTTGTGCAGTTGCGGATGCGCGATGTATGTGCGGCAGGAGGGCGGCCGCATATCCGGCGTCTCTCCCAGTGCACACCACCCCGTCAGTACCGCAAGACTCTGCATCAAGGGCTGGAATGCCCTGCCGGCCCTGCTTGGAGAAGAAAGACTTCGAACTCCCCTCATCCGAAAGGGCAAGCACCTCGAACCCACCTCGTGGAAAGAGGCCATCGCCTACACCGCTTCTTCGCTTAGGCAGTGCCACCCCAAGGAGATCGGCATCATCGGCTCGGGCAAGCTCACCAACGAGGAATGCTATTCGCTTGCCAAGTTTGCCAGGAGCATCATAAAGACCCCGAACGTAGACTCGGGCAGCCGGTTCGCAGATGCTTCCGCCACCGGCGCGCTGCTTGCGACCATCGGCACTTCGGCTTCCCAGGTTGACTTGAATACCATCGCCCATGCGGGCTCGATGTTGATCGTGGGAGCGAACGTAATGGAGCAGCTTCCTCACATAGGCTCTCGCATTCTGGATGCCATAGAGAACGGCTGTCAGATAGTCGTCCTCGATCCGAGAGATTCGAAGCTCGCGCCTCTTGCGAGCACATACATACATCCTGAGCCGGGAACCGACCTGCTGTGGATGCGGGCGCTTCTTCGAGCGATCCTCGATCTGAAGCTGTGTACCGATTCCTCCACCGAACTCCTTGGCTTCGAGGAGCTGAGAAACTCCCTGGAGAGCATCGGCCCCGGCCAGTTGGCGGTGGATACCGAGGTGGTCAAGGAGGCGGCGGAGACTATTGCACACAATCCTCCGCTGGTAGTCATGTTCGGCCTGGGGGTTATGCAGCAGGCGAACTCCAGCGAGATCGTCAAGGCCCTGGCGAACATAGCGACCCTCCTCGGAGGATCCATTGTGCCGCTCAGAGGCCAGGCAAATGCGCAGGGCGCATCGGAAATGGGCATGGCGCACGATTTCCTGCCCGGCTACGGAATGCTTTCCGACCCGACTTCGAGGAAATTCTGGGGTATAGTGTGGGATTGCGAGCTGGCCGATGAGGTCGGCATGTCGGCGGTTGATATGATCCAATCCGGCGACCTCAAGGCAATGATGATATTCGGCGAGAACGTGGCGCTCTCGGCGCCGAACTCCAAAGCGACTTCGGCCGCCCTCGAGAAGCTCGATTTCCTGGCGGTCGCCGATCTCTATATGACCGAAACCGCGAAGTTGGCGGACATTGTCTTCCCTGCCTGCTCGTTCCTCGAAAAAGATGGGACTTTCACCAACATCGAGAGGCGCGCTCAATGCGTGCGCAGGGTCCTCGAGCCCATCGGCGAATCGAGGTCGGATCTCGATATCATGGCCGATATTGCCGCGGAACTCGGCACGAATATGCAGCGAGATCCGAAAAAAGTGCTGAATGAGATCGCGACCGGCGTCACTCTGTACAGAGGCATATCATACGAGAAAGCCGGCGAGTCGTGGGGATACCAGGTGCCGCTGAATGGCGTGATCCCCAAACTGATTCCGGTCTCGGCGGTTGATGTTCCTGAGCAGGATGATGCGTACCCGCTGAAATTGGTGTCGAGCCGGGCTATCTTCCCTCAGCATACCGGCAGTGTGGCATGCAGAAGCTCTGTCCTGGCAAGGGAGTATCCGGAGACCTACGCTGAGTTGGGCGAGGCAGACGCCGAGAAGCTCGGTCTGAGGGCCGGGGCTCTTATCAAAATATCCTCGAAGTCGGGGACACTCACGCGCCGACTGCTGCTGTCGGACTCGGTTAGGCGCGGATGTATCCATGTCCCTCACTATTTCGGCGGCGATTCCCCAAATGCGCTCGCATCGTATGAATGCGATCCAGAATCCGGCGTCCCGATCTACAAAGGGTTGTCGGTCAAGGTTGAGGCGGTGAAATGAAAACTACTGACGCTCTGATTCTCAAGAAGTCGGACGCACTGATGTTCTTCGCAAGCGTGGCGAGTAAGATGCGCCTGATTGCCCCGAAGCGATTCTTCGGCGGCGATGTAATGTTCGATGTTATCGAGTCGCCCAAAGACATCGTGTGGGAGTACGGCCATGACATCTACCCTCCGAAACGCTTCTTGCTGCCTCATTACGAGGATATGTTCCGGTACAAGACCGGCAAGTCCGTGGAGGTGGAGGGCGGGATAGAGGCGCCCATGCAGGCCATAGTCGGGATTCGGTCGTGTGACGTGACGGCGATACGGTTCCAGGAGCGATTCTTCAGCAACCCGATCGTTGATCCGTACTACAAAGCTCGCCTGGACAACACGGTCCTTTTCAGCCTCGTATGCGGCAAGCCGCCGAGGAAAGAGTGTTTCTGCATGTGCTGTGACGCCGGTCCGTATCTCGATGCCGGGTTCGATGTCCAGCTTACCGACCTGGGCGATCGCTTCCTGGTGGAGATCGGCAATGACAAGGGCCGCGAGGCATGTGCGCCGGGGGCATATATGCTCGGCAAGGCTCAGCCGAAGGACTTCGCTGAGAGGAAACAGATCGAGCTCCAGGCCGACTCCCTGTTCGAGACACAAGCCTACATAGCGAAGGCCATCAACTACATATCCAACAATGATGTGCCCGAGGAGGTATGGGAAGAGATCGCCGAAACCTGCTTCCGATGCGGCGCATGCACGAATCTCTGCCCGGTATGCACCTGCTATACAGTGGATGAAATCAAGCTGGCGGATGGCTCGTATGTCCGAAGCCGGTCGTGGGATTCCTGCCAGTTCGCCGGCTTCACACGTGAAGCGAGCGGATACAATCCCAGGCCGACCCCGGGAAGCCGGATTTTGAGGCGCTTCTATCATAAGGCGAGCTACCCGTACATCGTGCGAGATGGAAGGCACGGCTGCGTCGGATGCGGCAGATGCGTATTCACGTGTCTCGCCGACCTTGGAGTGCCGACCGTCATCAAGCGACTTCGGCGGGCCATGCCGAAGTACTTCGAACCTCAAGAGAAAGCGGCCGAGGTGTAAACAATGGTTCTTACTGCTGCCAAACCGAGGAAAATGTGGGGTGTCACCGATCAGCCGAGCGGGAACCTCTATGTTCCTATGATTGCGGTGATCGAGGATATTATTGACGAGACGCCGGACACCAAGACATTCCGGCTTGCGTTCGAGGATAAGAACTACGCCAAGTCATTCAGCTTCGAGCCGGGCCAGTTCGTGGAAGTCACGGTCTTCGGCGCGGGAGAAGCGCCCATCGGATTTGCGTCCAGTCCCCTGGAGAAGTCGTTCTTCGAGTTGACGGTCGTGGCTCGGGGGAAAGTCACCCAGGCCATGCACAAGCTGAAGAAAGGCGGGCAGGTCGGCATACGCGGGCCGCTGGGCAACTGCTGGCCGCTGGAAGAGATAAAAGGAAATGATATCCTGGTTGTCAGCGGCGGGTGCGGGCTTGCTCCTCTCAGGCCGGCGATCCTCCAGATCCTGGCCAATCGCGAGGAATACGGGGAGTTCTGGCTGCTCTACGGTGCCAGGACGCCTGCGGACCTCGATTTCAAGTATGACCTCGAGAAGTGGAAGCAGCGCGAAGACATGCACCTGCTCCAGACGGTTGACATCGGATGTGATGAATGGGATTGCGACGTCGGGGTGGTTACCGTCTTGCTGGACAAGATAAAGGTGAATGCCAAGAAGACGGTTGCCCTGACCTGCGGGCCGCCGATCATGATCAAGTTCGTGACCATCAGCCTCCTGAGGACGGGGTTCTCCGAGGATCGGATTGTCACGAGCCTCGAGCGCTACATGAAATGCGGCGTGGGCAAGTGCGGGCATTGCTGTGTGAACCATGTCTATCTCTGCACAGAGGGCCCGGTATTCACCTATCAGCAGATGCGCTCGCTGCCGGAACTGAAGCTCTAGCGTGAAAGACGAGTTGGCCTCGAGACTGTCAGGAATTGTGCTGGTCATCGGCGTGGGCGCTGACGACCATGGTGATGATGGAGTCGGCCCTTTCGCTGCTCGACTGCTGGAGACGGCGGGCTTCGAGCACGTGATCGAAAGTGGAGCATCGCCGGAGTGTGACACTTGGAAGATTCGAGAGATAGGGCCGGACACAGTGTTGTTCGTTGATGCTGTGGATTTCGGCGGAAAACCGGGGAACCTGGCTCTCCTGGAGACCGGGGACTTGCGGAGTTCCGGATTCGATACCCATCGAGCTCCGCTGAAGATGACGATGGAATATCTGGAGCGAGAATTGAGCTGCAATTGCTTCGTGCTGGCGGTCCAGCCGAAAGACGTTCGTCAGGGAGCAGCCATGTGCGACGAAGTCATTAGCGCCGCGGGATATATTGAGGAAATGTTGATACGCCTGGTCCCGAAAGGAACCGCGGCCGGGAGGATAAAGTGAAACATCAGGAGTTTCTCCTAGACCTATGGACGAATTTTCCGGATATCCTGGATAACTATCAGGAGCATGTGAAGGATCAGTTCGTGGTAACCATTCCCCGGGACGCTTTGCCGTCGGTTGCAAAGCATGCCGTGAATCAGTTGGGCGGGCGATTGGTCATCAGCGTTGCCACCGACATGCGTCAGAAGACTAACGACTTCCGGGTTTCCTATATCATCTCCTTCGATGAGCACAAGAAATTCCTGGTCCTCCAGTCCCACGTTCCCACGGATGACCTGAGAGTGCCCTCGATCACGCCGGAAGTTCCTGCCGCGAACTGGACCGAGAGGGAAGCGTTCGATCTGTTGGGAGTAACTCCCGTGGGCCATCCTGATCAGCGCAGGCTGGTACTGTCAGACGATTTCCCGAATGGTATCCACCCGCTTCGCAAGGAGTTCACCTATAATCAGCGATTTCCCTTCGAGCCTCAGAATGCGCCTCCCCACATGGAAGCCCCCGAGGGCACGACCGTCATCCCGCTCGGGCCGTTCTACCCTGTCCTGGAAGAGCCGGCGTGTTTCAGGCTCTTCATGGACGGAGAGAAGGTCGTCGGGTCGGACTACCGCGGCTTCTACAACCATCGGGCGATCGAGAAGCTCGGGGACAGCGAGCTGAATTACAATCAGATTCCATTCGTTGCCCAGCAGATCTGCGGAATCTGCGGGCAGGTCCACTCGTGCGGATACTGCCAGGCAGTCGAGGATGCGGTAGGCATCGAAGTACCCATGCGGGCGAAGTATATCCGCTCGCTCCTGCTGGAGCTGGAGCGCATCCACAGTCACCTCCTGTGGGTCGGATTGGCGGGTCACATCATCGGATTCGACACCATCCTCATGCAGGTGTGGCGCATCCGAGAGCCCGTCATGTGGCTCATGGAGCGCATCACCGGCAACCGAAAGCACTACTCGTCGAACCTCATCGGCGGGGTGCGATTCGACATTGACGAATCCGCCGCCGAAGACATCCGCCGCGTGCTGGACAAGGTGGAAGAGGAGTTAAAGGCGGTGGCGGATGCCGTCGTCATAGACACAACCCTCATGGCCCGGCTCAAGGGGGTCGGCATCCTCACCGAGGAGAATGCGCGCGCACTTGGCACCGTAGGCCCCACGGCGAGGGGCTCGAACGTCGCGATTGACAGCCGGGTTGATCACCCCTATGCTGCCTACAAGGAACTCGGAACCCAGATCCAGGTACAGGACGGATGCGACAGTTGGGCCAGGACGCTCGTCCGAGTGCTCGAGTTGTTCGAGTCCATCCGATTGGTCAGAAAGACGCTGGATGATATGCCCGGCGGGCCTGTGATGGCGGACATTGATCACTCGCTGCCCTACGGCAAGATCGGCTTGTGCTCGGTCGAGGCCGCAAGGGGCGAGGCGCACCACTACATACTCAGCGGCGATGAGAATCGGCCGTACCGATGGCGGGTCCGAGCCCCGACTTACCAGAACCTCCAGGCGGTCGGATGCATGATCGAGGGGCTCCAACTCGCAGACGTGCCGATCAGCATCGGCAGCTTCGACCCGTGTTTCTCATGCACGGAGCGCGTCGAGACGCTGGACGTTAATACCGGCAAGGTTCGCATCTACACGCAGGAAGAGCTGGAAAAACTGTGCAGGAATAAGGAGTAGGCGATATGTTCAAGGCCAAGTTCAAAGAAGCGGTGATATGTCTGGGCGCAGGCCGGGTGACGCTGCCCTATCCATTCGAGCCGGTCCAGGTGCCTGCCAAGTTTCGGGGGAAGATCAAGTTCGACGCCCGCAAGTGCATAGGCTGCGGCGGGTGTGCGAACGTCTGCCCTCCGAGGTGCATAGTAATCGAGGACATGGGTGAGGTCTCCAGGATCATGTTCCACCTCGACAGGTGCATTCAATGCGCCCGATGCTTCGAGGTCTGCCCCGAGGACGCCATCTGGCCGACTGACGCATTCGAGACCGCCACTCCGGACAAGGCCGATCTCAAGTCCGAGATGACGCTATGGATGGCGACCTGCCAGCGCTGCGGCCGATGCTTCGAATATGACAATGTGATAGACAAGTTTGCCAGCAAGCGATGGCGAGGTCGAGGACCGGGCGATGAAAACAAGCACGGGAGCTTCCCCACCAAGCCGCCGTTGGACTTCGTGATGCCCACTTCTCTCGTGAAGGAAAGCGAGGAGAGTCTATGATATCCGACCTTTGCAAGAAGATGTTTCCCAAGTCTCTGTGGCTCTATCACACGAACTGCGGCTCGTGCAACGGCTGTGATATCGAAGTGATAGACGTGCTGACCCCCTACTATGACGTGGAGCGGTTCGGCATGAAGCTGGTCGGAAGCCCCCGGCATGCGGATGCGCTCGTGGTAGCCGGCCCCGTAAGCAGGCAGGTTGCCCCGGCGCTCAGGAGGCTCTACGAGGCGACCCCGAACCCGAAGGTCGTCATCGCGGTGGGCGCTTGTTCGGTCGGCGGCAACATATGGTTCGACACCTACAATGTCCTCGGCGGCGTGGATACTGTGATACCGGTGAGTATGTACATTCCGGGCTGCCCGCCGAGGCCCGAAGCGATAGTCTACGGCGCAGCCCTCGCATTGGGACTCGTCCCTAAGAAGGTTGCGGCTCAGAAAGAGGAGCACTTGCCGGAAGGGTTCGACTTGGAGGCCTACCTGAAAGGATGGGAGGAGACTCCGATCGTTTACCCGGGGAGGATCTGACATGCAATCGTTGGCAATCGCGATATTGGCCGTGCCGTTCGCAGGAGCAGTGACATGTCTGGCGGCAAGGGACCGCGCTTCGAAGATAGTCGCCGTCATTGCCTCCGCGATCACTGCCGAATTGGCCGTGATTCTGGCTTTGGGAGCGGCGAACGAGACTCGCCTTTTCGGAAGCATGCCGTGGCTGGGCATGGACACCGGGCTTTTCGGCTATCAGTTCGATCCTTTGGCGATCATCATGCTTCTGGCCTCGACATTGATCGGTTTGGCCATAACGATCTACTCCATGGGCTATCTAAGCTCGGGCAATCACGAGCATCCGACCAAGTCCGGCCAGGCACGGTATTACTTCTGGCTCATGACCTTCGTGGGCTCGATGGTGGGAATCGCCATATCCCCGACCCTGCTGCAGCTCCTCATATTCTGGGAGATGACGACGCTTTGTTCCTGGGCGCTGATCTCGTTCTATGACAATAAGGAGTCGTTGAAAGCGGGCATGAAGGCGCTGGTGATGACGTCGTTCGGCGGGCTCTTCTTCCTTGGCGGGCTGGTGTGGGTCTTCAGCGCCACAGGCTCGATGGGGTTCAATGCCCTGGGGCAGATGACTCCTGTAACCCGAGCTTGGGCATTCTCACTATTCCTTATCGCCGCATGGGCCAAGAGCGCGCAGGTCCCGTTCCATACATGGCTGCCCGAAGCAATGGCCGCCCCGACCCCCATCAGCGCCTATCTGCATGCAGCGGCGATGGTGAAAGCCGGCGTATTCCTCACCGCCAGGCTGCTCCTCGCAGGTTGGGAGCTTCCGACCGGAATGAGCATGCTTGTAGCAATTGCCGCGCTGGTCACCATGTTCGCCGCCCTGGCAATGTACTTCTTCCAAGACGACTTGAAGAAGCTGCTGGCATACTCCACCATTGCCCAGCTCGGGTACATCTTCCTGGGATTGGGGCTGGGATCGCTCGGAGCGACGATGGCATTCAAGGGCGCGATCCTTCACATTCTCATGCACGCCGTCGCGAAGACGCTCTTATTCCTGACCGTCGGCGCAATCGCCTATGCCACCGGCACGCGAAGCATATCCAAACTCTCGGGCCTGGCAAAGTCAATGCCCATCACGGCCGTCGCATTCTTCGTGGGAGCATTCGCATTGACGGGGATTCCGCCGCTGGCATGCTTCTGGAGCAAGATCTACGTGCTCATAGGCGCATTGCAGGTTCCTGGCGCATTCGGGCCTATTGCCCTGATCCTCATCCTTACGGAAAGTCTAATCTCCTTCGCATGGTTTCTGTGGGTCGGGCAGAAGGTCTTCTTCGGGAAGGTGAAGCAAGGCGTGCTGGCGCCATCCGCACAGAAGGCGGACAAGCCCGAAGCCGAGCTCGTCGGATCCCTCGACCCGCCGCCGAGCATGGACTGGATTCTCGTCGTTCTCATCATTGCATGCTTCCTGGCGCCGATTGCCGGCATCCCAATTGTCCAGGCGATCATGCCTTAGCTGGAGGTTATCATGACATCGGAGCAGTTGCTATTCCTGGCCTTTGGGCTGCTTGTAGTCGGAGCCGTCATAACGAGCCTTTTCCACAAGGATTGGCGGAAGACCGGCTATATTGCAACGGCATTCATGGGTGTTGCCAGCATTTCGCTGTGGATCCTCGCACTCCGAGCCTTCAGCCAGAATATTGCCGACATCCGGCCCGGCCTGAAACTAGCGGTGCTGGGAGCGTCTCTGACATTCCATATTGACAAACTCAGCGCCATCTTCCTGCTTGTGCTGCCGTTCGTCGGGCTGGCGTCAATGGTGTACGCAATCGAGTATATGGGCAAGGTCTATGCCGGCCAGTCCCCCGCGAGATACTATCCGTTCGCACTGCTGCTCATGGGCGCGATCGTCGGAGTTGTCGCCTCCTCAGACCTGTTTTTCTTTATCGTCTTCTGGGAACTCATGACGCTCACATCATGGGTGCTGGTCTGGTTTGACCGCGAGGATGCGACCAAGGTACGGGCGGCATGGGTCTACTTCGTGATGATCCACGTTGCGACGGCATGCATGCTTGCCGCCGGAGTCGTAACCTACAGCCTGTCAGGATCATGGGCGTTCGGAGACATTGCCGGCGCTCTGGGCCGAATGGGGCAGACGAACCCCGTCCTTATTCACATTGTGCTTGCCTTATTCCTTATAGGGTTCACTACCAAAGCCGGCATGTTCCCATTCGGCGGCTGGCTCCCGGAGGCCCATCCTGCCGCACCCGGCCCTGCATCCGCCATCTTCTCGGGCGCAATGATCAAGACCGGTATATACGGCGTTTTCAGGGTCTTCGTGGAGTTCCTCGCGCCTGAGTACAGAGAGGTTTGGGGAGGGATAATAGCGGTTCTCGGAACTACCTCGATATTCGTCGGTACGCTGACAGCGCTGCTTCAGGATGACAGCAAGCGGGTGCTCTCATTCCACAGCATTGGCCAGGTCGGTTATATGCTCCTTGGGATAGGCACGGGCATCTTTTTCCTGAATAGCAGCCCGGTTATTGCGGTGGTGGCGCTGATAGCGGGACTGTTCCATGTAGTAAACCACGCCTGCTTCAAGTCACTGCTGTTTCTGAACGCGGCAGCGGCCGAGTATTCCACCGGCACACGCGATTTGAATAAGGTCGGCGGGCTTGGCGCTCTAATGCCGCTCACGATGGCAACAGCCATAATCGCCTCTCTCGCCATCGCCGGCATCCCGCCTCTGAACGGTTTTGCCAGCAAATGGCTGATCTACCAGTCCAGCTTCCAGGGCGGACTCACATCGCCGCTGTTCCTGCTGCTGGTCCTGGCGGCGTTCTTCAGCTCGATTGCGACCCTGGCGTCGTTTATGAAGTTCCTGGGGGCGATATTCCTTGGCAAGCTGGCGACTGCCGGGAAGAAGGTGACCGGCGATGTGCCGGCATCCATGCAGGCGCCGCAGATTGCGCTCGCCGTGGCATGCATCGTCCTCGGCATAATCCCGCTGCTTCCCATCACTCTTCTCTATGGGGCAGTCCGGGGATCGCTCGGTTCGATGTCCGTACCAGGCTTTGCCAACATCTTCGGCGCGAACCTCTCGGGTATCAGCCTGCATTTTGGCGGAGTAACCGCCGGGGTATGGAATCCTGCCATTGCGACGATTGGATTGCTGGTATGCGGACTGATCGCCTATGCAATCTCGAAATCGGGGAATGCCCCATCCCGAGAAACTGCCCCGTGGTATGGCGGCGAGGAATACACGACGGACCAGGTGAGATACCGAGCGCATGGATTTGTCCTGCCATTCAAGAGTGCGTTCGTTCGCATATACCCGACTGTTCGGCTTCCAAGAATGAACCTGCAATTCCTAAGGAAGCTATTCGATTTCGACGGCTGGCTCTACAACCCGCTGGTCAAGTCGGGCTCGCGGCTGACTGACAGAATCAGCCGAAGTCACAGCGGTCTGCCGGCAATGTACATGCTCTGGCAGCTCATAGGTGTAGTGCTGGTGTTGGTGATTCTTTTCGCTTGGAGGTAGACATGTTCATCGCAGGAGCGCTGCTAAATGTGATATTGGTCATATTGCTCGCGCCGCTTTTCGAGGGCATCGTGCGGAAGCTGAAGGCGGTGATCCATTCACGGAAAGGCCCGCCGATCACCCAGCCCTATATTGACATTCTAAAGCTCCTCGGCAAGGAAGACCTGCAGATGGGCGGCGGAGCGCTTTTCAGGATTGCGCCGATGATCTCACTCGGCGCGATGCTCCTGGCCGCGACTCTGACCCCGATGTGGGGCAAAGCCCCTCTCGGAACGTCCGGCGATATCATCGTGTGGGTCTACATAATGTCGCTAAGCGCGGTAGCAGTCATGCTGGGGGCTTTCGCCTCGGGCAATCCTTTCTGCTACACAGGGGCCAGCCGAGAGATGATGATGCTGCTCAGCGCCGAGCCGGTTGCAGTGGTCGCTCTACTGACTGCCGGTGTAAAGGCGAAGTCCCTGCTGATGGGCGACGTGATCGGCTGGCAGATCGCTCACGGGCCGAGTATGTCCATGGCATTCGCGGGAATCGCGTTCTTCCTGGCCTTGCAGGCGAACATCGGCAAGCTGCCGTTCGACATGGTCGAGGCCGATCAGGAGATCGCGGACGGGCCGTTCATGGAGTTTAGCGGCCCTCGACTTGCACTGTATAAGCTGTCCTTCTACATCCGCCAGCTCGTCTTCTCGTTCATTCTCGTCTCGATATTCGTGCCCTGGCCGGGAGTGAGTTTTGCGCCCCTGGCGCTCGTGGCCGGCCTGTTGAAGGTGCTGGTGGTTTTCGTCGTGATCGGCCTGATTGACAGCGTCAATCCCAGATTGCGAATTGATCAGTCTATGACCTACATGGGGCGGGTGCTGTTCGTCTCGCTGGCGGCGCTCGCATTTGCCGTGATCGGAGTGTAAACATGGAAATCAGTCCACAGTTGATTCACACGCTCAGTCTCTTGATGATCCTGACCAGCTTCGCGGCTGTCGAGGCTCGAAACCTGCGCCATTCGACCG
>Ga0307379_10003843_pt1 | contig 21629 bp, 46 predicted proteins | sample UN2MG_FD_202237 | JGI IMG/M metagenome (GOLD analysis project Ga0307379, IMG submission 202237) | Soil microbial communities from Risofladan, Vaasa, Finland - UN-2 | ecosystem: Environmental > Terrestrial > Soil > Coastal area > Acid sulfate soil | place: Finland: Risofladan, Vaasa | collected... | reverse complement strand
GATACTGCACTATATACCCCTGGATACTCGCTGCAGAGTCATTGCCCTTTAATTCCTGTTTTTAAGCTGACGAACCGGGGGGAAGCTAACTTCCCCCCGGAGGTGAGCCTAAAAACGGGAGGTAGGTAAAATGTCTGTAGTAACAATCGGGCCCAAAAGGAAACAACCTCCAGCGGAAGAACCAGAGGCCATCCCCGAGGGGAAGTACCGGTGCACGAAGTGCGGCCGCCTCCACAGTGAGGATAGCGAGATTGGGAAGGCACACCTAGAATACGCCGAAAAAACCGAAGAGAGTGGAGAGGGAGAAGGCGAGCCAGGAGCTGGGGAAGAAGGCGGCGAGAGCGGAGAGCCAGAAGCTGGTGAGGAGGGCGGCGAGGAGAGTTAGAGACACCCCCGCAATATAAATTCTCCCAACAGAAAGAGAGAAGGAGGAGAACACTATGACAGTACCCAATCAATTCGAGGCTGCAATCCTCGCTGGCCTCAGGAACGGCATAGGCCGGCTGGGAATACGAGTCTTCAGGCCTGCCACCACTTTCCCGGCAGCCATCGCCTATGACCTCTTTACCATAGCCGGCGGGAATATTTTGGTCACCTCTTTAGTGGGCGAAGTAACCGTCAACTGTGGCATTGGCGCCAACGCCACGCTATTCCAGTCCGAGCCAGACGTCGGTCTTGCTGTGGGCCTTGATGATGGTACAGCTGACCTCAACACCGCTCTCGTCGGGATCTTGATAGCGCCGACGGGCGACGTGGCCGTAGCATCAGCTCTGGCCAATGCCGTCCCACTAATGAATGTACCAGTGGTTTGCAAGCCTGGCACGATATCAATGACCATGGCTGCCGCCACACTGGGGGCAGGTGCGTTAGAATTCACCCTGCATTACATACCCCTGGAACCGGGAGTAACAGTAGTCATAGCTTAAAAGAATAATCGCCATCCACTCTGATAAATAGAAAAAAGAAAGGAGAAATCAGATGGCAGATCTATATCCCCACAAATCCGGCCTTGGCTTGGTTGAGCCGGTGGCCCTCATCAACCACAATGTCTGCATTCTCTATGGGAGCGTGAAGAACTGGAGAAAGGTTATTTTCCTGGAGCCCATCCCCTTCTTCCAGTGTCTTAATCTAGGGGCGATAGCCCTGCAGACTACCACCGCAAGAATAGCATGCCCCAACCTCGCGATGCTAGACGGCGAATTCGGGCAGTTCCGGTGGTTCCCCATGGACAACGTCCAGATCAGGCTGTTTCTCCCCCAGACTGACGGGAGGTACGCCCTGAGAAATATCCAGGTCCCGGTCGATGAAACTATAACCGACAGGGACCCCTGCCTGCACCTGACGGAGTTTTTCGTCTGGGAGGATAAATCGCCGGCCTTCGAGGCGATGAACATCATGGATTACGCCCTAACCCAGTGCCGCATTGTCGCAGGAGGCTACAGGTATGTCACCGTCGGGCTCGACAAGTCTTCCATCGCTAAGATTGAGGCCGGCCAGGAAGCTTGTACCTATGTAGTAGCGTCTGGCAATGCTGGGGTACCGCGGTAAAATCTAAAGGAGGAATCAAATGTTAGGAGTTATGCAGGCCCGAAAGGGTGTTAGACTTCAGGGCAACGTGGTCGTTATGATAGCGGCCGCCGTTGCAAATGCCGTAGCCATCTTCCAACTGAGCAATTACGCCAACCAGATCGGCACCAAGACGTTCCGTATCAAGAGGATAAAGGGCATCAACAATGCCGGCGCTGATACCGATATCCATATTGGGACCGGGGCCGGCGCTGGTTTTGTAGCCATGCTTCCGCCGCTGCATACCATAAACGGGATGAACTTCGACTTCGCCGAGGACGATTTGCCCGAGGTGGAGTTTGCAGCGGACATGACCTGTTTCCCAGACGCAGCCGCGGCGCTGACACCCGTCACCATTCAGGTCGAAGTCGAAGAATTAGGATAAAGAGGTGAATTATGGCTGAGCGAGACAAGGCTGCTAAAGCAGCTTTGGGGATCAGCGCAGGCGCCGCCGTAGTCGCCGCTTTAGCGTTTTTACAAAAGCGGGCGGTGGCCGCACCGGGAGAAGCTGCGGAGATCCCTGAGGAGCTGTGGAACTTAATTATCGCCATCGCCGAAACCTCGGCTAATGTCGACCAGGGTATTCAGGATGTGGTTCGAGAACTAAGCCAGCTCGCAATTAACGTCCAGGGCTTTCCGGCTAATACCGAGACTATGACCGCCTTCCGGGTAGAGTGCGCGATCGCCAATCAACCCTACCAGCTCCCGGCTCTCGCAGTTACCGAAGGAATGGCGTTACATCTTCTGGCCTTTCCGTTTAACCCTCCAGCACCGGGGCTAATCCTCGTCAGCTCATCTTCCCCCGGGTGCCAGAACATAAACCAGTCCTACCCTATGCCCCCAGGGGCAACCAAGGACTATTTTGTGAAGAACGCCGACGCTCTCTGGATAAGTGCCAACGCCGTACCGGCATGGCTGGTGATAACGGTCGAGCAAAGGAGGGCTTAAATGGCTTCAGGTACATCTTCACCAAGAGGACAGACCTCTGCGGTAGTTGCCGGTATCGGATCTGCCACCGGTGGCAGCAACACATCGATTATTGACTCGCGCAAGAACTGGGTGGCCAACAAGTGGGTAGGATCCCAGGTCCAAATTCTCAAACTGAACGGCAACGAGTATTTCTGCAATATCCTCTCCAACACCGACAACCAGATAAACTTCGCCGCTATACCGGGTGGTATTGTGGTGAACGCCGGCGATCTCTATTCCATCTTGGCGACCAACGACCCCTCCGGCGCCAAGTTGATACGCTGGGGACGGGACGTTGCTCCGGATTGGACTCATGCCGCCGAGGTGGTGGCCCCAGGAGCGGCAACCGCGCTGGTCACCCAGGCGGTAGCCGCTGGCGCCGTAGGCTATATCTACGGTTATTTCGTTTCAGTGACGGAGGCCAACGAGTTTTTAGTCAACTGGACTTCAGCAACAGTGGCGTATGCCATGAGGCTTATCTTCGGCGCGGGCGGTTACGTCCAGGACGTTGAGACAGTCGCCTTAAATGAAGGGCTGCCGGCTGATGCTGGGACGAATATCACGATTACCAATGTTAACGCCGGCGCGTTGCTGATGGTCTACCAGGCTCGCCTTCTGTATGCTGAGGTCTAAGATGAGTTGTGTATCACCGCCAGTTCCGGTAACTAGGCTGTCACAGGTGGTTATCGACGCCGACAAGAACTGGCTTGTTTTTGGCATCACGAACCTGAAGGAGCTGGATGGCGGAATGGCTAAAGGTGACCTGGCTATGTCTGATGGGACCATACTGACAATAATTTCCCCGGGGTCTATCGGAACTAATTTAATAGGCCATGACTGGGGCAATACACTGACATGGGGATACCCGCCATAAAGGAGAAAGATGGGTTTTCTTCAGGTAATAATGATGCGAGGTCGCCTCTCCGACATCACCATTGATGTCGACAAGGACTGGCAGGTTAAGGGCATCACCAATATCAAGCAGGTGGCCGCCAATATGGTTATCGGCAACCTCGCCCAGCATAATGGCACTATTTTACAAAGGATAGCATGTGGCCCCGACGGCTACGTTCTGACCTCCCAGGGGCTGGGGAAGCTGCTGGTATGGGCGCCAGCTGGCGGGGCGCTTCAATACTACTTTCCCGTTAGCATTGAGTCTGCGCATGCCGAGGCGATTGTCCCGGTGGACCAGGTTCACAATGAAAACGCCCCCCTCACCAGCGAGCACAAAGAGGCCTACCTGGATGCTCCTGCCGATTACATCAAGCGGCTTACACCGGCTATAGCGTTGGCCGATGCAGAAGCCGTCCTGGCCGGCCCGGACCAGTCGATACCGGTAACACTTACTCCGAGGTCGGGTCTGAGCATTCTCTGTGATGGCTTCGTCGAGGAGACGGCGGCCGCTGTCCAGACCGACCACACCGCCGAGGCCAGGGAAGCGACAATCAACGACCTCAACCTCAATCCAATGTCTGACGTAGTGCTGGATAAAGTCTATATCGGCTCTAACTACCCATTCTGGCAGGCGCAGGTTCTAGTAAGCACCGTGGGCGTAGGAAATTGGACAAACACATGGTACTACTGGAACGGGGCATGGGTTCCGGTAGTCGGCGAGATTGACGGGTCAAATGAGTGGCAGTTCGGCGCAGGACTTTCGCTAATTCACCATACTCCGCAGGGAGACTGGGTGCCATCTGTAATCCAGGGCATGAACCTTTATTGGCTGATGTCCCGTACAGATAACTGGGTTTCCAGGGTAACGAAACCGCTTGGCGCCCAGATATGGGTAGCTATTGCTTAGGAGGTAGACATGGACGCTGAAATTAAGGCAAAACACAATGAGAAGGTTATCCGACCCGAGGAGATTAAGGCGTTGCTCCAGCCCGGTGAGGTCGGGGCCACCATTGAGCTCACCGTCACGGATAAGAACGGGAAAATCACCGAGCACCGCGGGCCGATGCGGTCAAAGTCTTTCGTCAGGCAGTTTCTGGAGCTGCTCTGGATTGAAGTCGCACAGATTCCAGAATCGGTCACCTATTCGGTGAGGGATACGGCAAATGTCCTGCAAGCTATTTGCGAGTCTTACCTAACCTTTGACAGCACTGCTGTGGCGGGAGATGTAACCCATGGCATCGTAGCCGGCACTGGCAATACTGCACCGACCATCAATGACTACCACATGGAAACGCTCATCGCCCATGGGGTGGGCGCCGGCCAGCTCCAGTACGGGGGGGTAACCTTCGGTGCCCCCGCTTCCGATGCTACCACCTCCCAGTTTACCATCACCAGGGACTTCGCTAATGGCAGCGGCGGCGCTATCGTCGTCCAAGAGATAGGACTCTACGTTTTGGGCTTCATCTACGCTACCACCTACTACTTTATGACCATCAGAGACGTCATCGGCGGCGGTATCAATATCCCCAACGGGCAGACTCTCACCGTAAACTACCGTCCCCAGGCGACGGCATAAGGAGGCTACCATGCTTACAACAAAGCTAACTTTGGAAAGATTTGACAAAGACGGGAGGTTGCTGGAAAAGAGAGAGCAGCCATCGAGGAGTTTCCTTCTCCAGTTCATACAACTCCTCTATTGTGCCCATGCCATGATTACCGATCTTGCCCCCGAAGTCATGACCGATATTGATGCAGTGGCCAGGGATGTAGACGGCAGGGGCACCCTTCATCAGTACCCCCGCGCCTCGAAAGCAAACTTCAAGCTCGGTGCATCAGGAGGCAACATAGGAGATTACTGCTTTCATGGCCACGGAGACGCTGCTGGCGACACCTACCTCAACCCCGACGCTTGCACCATAGCGGGCAATAAAATAGGCATCCAGATAGGCACAGGGGTCGTGGCCATAGCCCCCAACGACACAGCTCTGGGTACCCGTATTGCCCATGGAAGAGCCGGTGGGCAGATGGAGTACGGGGGCTGCGAACTGGTCAACCTTGCCTTCGCAGGCGCCAACGGGAGTTTTGACATCAGACGTTATTTCACTAACCTCAGTGGCGGCGGAATCACTGTCGAGGAGGTCGGGCTCTATATGATAGGGACGAAATACTCATTTGTCAGGGCTTCCTGGTGTTTCTGTGCAGCCCGGGACCTGACCGGAGGCGTAGCTGTCGCCGACACCGAGCTGCTGAGGGTAACCTACACTCCGCAGACAACGGTTTAAGAGGGAGGAATGGGCAAGGTAGAAAGGAGAACCTCGATGGGAGACGAGAAGATACTAAAAGCCGCGGTGCTGCGGTACCTGGAGGCTAAGGAAAAATCCGAGCCTGACTGGAAACTATTCCTCGGTAAAGAGAGCCTTACCGCCTCTGAGCTCCGCGAAAGACTGAACAAGGACAAGAAGCTCTGGAAAGAGATAAGACAGTGGGCAGATGCCTTGGCAGTCGATATGTTTAACGAAGGGAGCAAGAAAATTGAACGCAATTCTGGTACGCCCTAGTTTTGATGATGCTACTCGGTACACCTTCGCTTTTGCTGAAGAAATCCTCGAGTGGTGCCGGCAGGCTGGGATAGACGTCGTGGAGCTGGCGGAGGGCGAGGCGGTGAAGAGCAGGGTGGAAGAGGAGCTTAAGAAAGGGGCGGACCTCTTCATCTTTTACGACCATGGCGACGAAGATTGCCTGGTAGGCCAGGACGAGCAGCCTGTCATTGACCTCACCAACTGCAACTGGTTAGCGGGAAAAGATGTTTATACTCTTGCCTGCCTCAGCGCCAGGAAGCTCGGGGTCGAGGTCTGGCGGCAGAAAGGTCGGTACTGGGGATATAACCAGGTGGTGGGTTTCACCACCGATGCGCTCCCTGAGTTCAAGCAGTCCTTTAACTGCGGTTTTGCCTACCTCTTCATCGAGCGTATTCCTCACGGCACTGCTTTAGACAAGGCGAGGGAAACCTTTGACAAGCTGGCTACGGCCCTTGTTTCCGAGGGTAAAATTATGGCGGCTATCTACATGAGGAAAAACCGGGAGAGCCTTGTTGACTATAATGCCCATGGGCCGGAGGAGAGCAGCAGCGGGGGATGCCTGCTGGGGCTGCTCAAGCTCCCATTTCAATACCTATCTGCACGAATACGGAGAAGGTGATGGCAGAAAGTAAGATTGGGAAGACCCCTGTGATAATAAGCATAGTAGCCGCCGGGTTCTTCCTTTTCCTGCTTGCTCTGAAAATGGAGCAAAAGCTTACCCTCTCTGAGGGCTGGAATCTGGTAACCTACACAGGGAAGGAGCAGCTGGCCTCTGATGCCTTTTCCTCAATCGAGGATTATGTTGTAATCGCCTATTACTGGGGCGCTGACCAGTGGCAGCAGATAGTCAGTGATACCCCAATGGTCACGGGCATGGAGTGCCACATCCAGGTTATACAAACCTGTGTCTGGTCTTTTTAGGAGGCTGAGATGGCAGAAAAGGAGTATTCCAGGTGTCAGTTGATCGCCGGCTCTTTCGCGGCGGGCTTCCTGGCCGCAGATGAGCTGGCGCACCTCCAGCAACTCCCGTCTACCGAGCCCGAGTGGAAGTCGGTGGAGGCAGCTAAAGGAAAACTGGCGAAGAGCTTTGAGGCTGTGCAGCCCGAATTGAACGAAGGACTGGCCACTCTCACTGCAGTCGAGTTTAGCATTCACATGAAGCAGATAGAGAATGGGCTCTCTCACCATGATATTTCTGAGGTTAAGATTGGGGCCAATAAGCTGCAGGAGATTATGCTGCGCGGCGGGCTGATAGCAATCGCACAGGAGTGCGGAATACGGGGAGAAAACTAATGGGAAAGAGACAGGGCGTAGCTTTAGGTTTAGGGGTGGCTAGCGCCGCTCTCATCGCCATTTACTTCGCGAGGAGGGCCGGCGCGGCTCCGGAGGAGCCAGAGGAGCCTGAACCCGGAATGGCCAAACTCTACGGCAGGGTAACCAATTCTTCTACTGGCCAGGGGATAGCTGGGGTGAAAGTAACCACCACCGGCGCCATAACGCTGACCGACTCGGCTGGCGACTACGCCACCCTTGATATACCTCCGGGTGAGTGGGGTGTTCGGTTTGAAAAAGATGGCTATGAAACGAAAGAGGTAACCTTAGACATCCAGGAAGGCAATAACGAGTACAACACCCAGCTGGTCCCTGAAGGCGGCGAGGAGCCGCCCGAAGAAGGCGTTGATATCCCCAGTGTAACTGTCAACCCTACCTTGCTGACGACTGCGCGCCTCGAATACGAGACCAGCCTCGGCCTTGGCTTCTGGGGGGATCCGTTTACCATCAGCATGACTTTCAACAACCCCTTTGATTTCGATGTCTGGATTAAGCCTGATTTTGCTTTCGGCAAATTGGCCGGGAACGATTTTACCGCCGAAGAGCTGATTTACTTCCGGCTGCTCCTCAATACCGAGTATATCCAGGGAGATTATTCTCATCCCACTTCTTGGCAAAAACCCTGGGACCCAAGAGGACAAAATACTGGCAGCAACATGCAATTCGTCTATGACCCTGATGGCGTCCCACGGGTGGGAGACGAGCGCTGGCTCAAAATTCCGGCTGGCGGGTCAATAACGATGGTAAAAGAAGCCCATCTAAGTGATGACCTACAGGTTCACGCTTCGCAATGCGTAACGTGTGGGGAGATTATTACAGGAAGCGTAACAGAGCACTACGAAAGTAATCATCCCGGCGTAGAAATCACCTGCTGGTCCTGGGGAGGTCTCAGCGGGTGCTATTTCGACGATGGTAGCGGCTCAGCCGTAACCTCTGTTTATGTCCCTAAAGAAGGCGTTACCGGGCTACATGACCTCTGTGTGGCAGGATTGAGGGCTCTCCATTTTGTTTATGACCCGGGGTGTGGCCAAACGCGTGTGGGTGGCCAGATCGTGATTCTTAACTGGAGACTTGAGGAGCTTCCGCCGATCGCTCACGTAGTAGAGGGTCTAATCGAAATCGTACCGGGTTAGAGGGCATCGTGGAAGGTGAGAAGAAGAAAGAGAAGAAAGCCCTTGCCGGCATCCTGGTTTTTGGTGGCCTGGCCGCTCTTATCTGGTTCCTAGCGTCTAAGGCCCATGGAGCACCACCTGATGGTAACGGAGAAGAACCACCGCCGGACGGGGAAGAACCCCCCGAAGGCATGGCTAACCTTCGGGGCGTGGTCACTGATAGCCTGAGCGGGGGAATTATTACGGGCGCCCGGGTAGTGCTCGATGGCCAGGAGACTTACTCCGACGTCAATGGCATTTACTTATTCTGCGCTATCACCCCAGGGTCCTATACCGTCCAGGTTGAATATCAATACTATAAGCCCCAGTCGTTTAACGTATCGCTTCCCGAGGGGGCTAACGAGAGGGATATAGCTCTCGAACCCGTACTTTTAGCCGGCGTGGTTATCGGCGCCAGGACCAAAGCCACAATGCCCGACCTGACGGAGCCCAGCGGATCTTATAAGTCGAGGCTCACATTCAACGGCGGGATGCTCGGCGATGACTATATCTCCAACACCAGCTCCTATAAAAACTACACCATCAACCTGCCGCTGAACCCGGAAACCGAGCAGGCATGGCGGGAAACCGACCTCTACGATAACGAGTTCGGCGTCTGGCTCTGGGCATCGGCCTGGACGCCGGCGGAATACCCCTCCACCCGGTGCACCCAGCTATGGGTGAAGGCCATCTACGAGGACGGCTCGAGCATAATCCTCCGGCCCTACTCAGGGGATGGCTGGGAAAAGGTGGACGATGAAACCCCGGACGAGGACGGGAGCTATATCAGCCACACCACCTCCGGCGGCATGATCCCCTGGGCCGGGCGCGATTTCCGGTTTAAGGTCAAATAGACATGGGAATATTCTGGTTTGAGAAGCCTCATTACTTAGGCACGCGCCAGGTAAACCCCTATTACTGGTACTGGCATGATTACCGGTGCCGGCTCGAGCCCTGGACCTATGAGTGGCGCCGGCATGTTGAAAGGTGGCCGTGGGTGCCGATAGTCAAGCTGGCGGCCGGCGCCGGCCTTTGCCTCTGGGCGCTCCTCTTTCCCTTAAATGACGCCTCGAGTACGACGAAGATCATCGTCCTGGTTCTCGGCGTCCTGGTTGTCGCCTTCTACGCCTGGCTTTTACTTCATCTGGGCCACTTCGCATCTCGACTCTGGAAAAGACTGCGACGGGGGAAGTGATGGGATTACCACAAGACGTCCGACGGTTAGTAGAAAGACCTCGAATAGTCCCCGGCACCACGACCGCTAATTGGAACAGCGGAGTGGCTACCAGCGGCCAGCCCGGAGCTGATGTCATTACCATCGGGGGACCCGGGAAGTGGTATCGGCTTAACCAGTTTATCATTATTATGACGGGTTTTAGCGCTCTTGCTACTGTCTATACCCGGGAATATTTAGATGTGGCCGGAGTTAACAGACTAATATTGGTAGATGATTACGGACCGCCCCCGCCCGTGCTGGCATTCATGTCCTGGTGGTTTGACGCGGAATTCTATGGGCCGTATCGCGTGGAGGTTTACAGCGACCAGGCTGCAGATGATGGCCTCGCGGTACCCTATGAATACAGGATTAAGAGCTGGTAAGGAGGAGGTGCTAAATGTGGGGGCTACAGCATTACCTCAAGAAAGCAGAATATACTGAAGAGCATTTCCACAATCGGGAGCGGTGGATCGGTTTACGAGTACCGCAGACGGCAACCGAGTGGGCTGACTACGCAACCTTAAGCCCGTTTATCCTCACCTCGGGTAGCGATACCTGGGGAGCTGCAGCGCAGATTTTAGGTTCTGCCGATACGCCTCATTTCACCGGGTACAAGTGGTTCGACTTTCACCGGGCGCTGGTGGTAGCTAACACCCAAAATAGTATTTACCGCCTGCAATTTATCTGGAGCACAGTAGATGCCGCGACGGGTATTTCTGAGGGGTCCTTCAGCGAGTTTATGTTTATTCGAGACGCTGCGTCTTCACAGCGCAAGATATTTGAAACCTGGAGCCGGAAAATAGCTGTTGGTACCAAGGTCTGGGGTCGATGCTGGAACGCAACAAATTTAGCTACGGTCAGCCTATTTTGCGGTTTACATGAATACGACTAAGGAACTGGCAGCTGGTATTTCTCAAGAAATGGCCCGGTAGAAAGCTGCTAATAATATTAGCGGGCGGTTTACCCTTCACCCAGCTTTTTCATTTCAGCCGACAATTCCTCATCGGATAGTTTAAGCAGCCCCATGAGCATCTGCTCTTTCCCCTTAAAAAATTTCTGCTGGCAGATGGGGCAGGTAGCGGCGTGCTTGAAGAACTCCTTGTATTTGGGCATCACCGTCTGCTCAAACCACTCGCCATACTCAGCCCACTCCGGGCACTCTTTGGCTTCCTCAGCCATGATTCTCCTCCTTTATGCCGACACAAAGAATAACCCGTCGACCGGGCATAAGTAATAGGCACCCTCGGCGGTCTTTGAGCCCCTCTTTACCCACCGGCGGCAATCCGGGCACGGCTGGCGCTTGGGCATGTTGGGTCCGCCCAGGGATGTAATCAGCCGGCGTTTTTGCTCTACCGCCTCAGGCCGCCGCCCGGCCGCCGGCGGTGCCAGCGGCGCCGCCTTTAAGGAGAAAAGCCGCCCCCAAAGCCTTTTCATAGTCTGTATGCACATTTCACCCTTTCCCCTCGGTCAGATAAAACTTGTGGTCGACCAGCCTCTGATAGAGAGTTTTGCCGTCTGGCCCGACCATATACGGGAGAAACACCTGCTCCATCCGGACCATCTCGGTCTCGAGTATGGCCATCTGCGCCCTGACCCAGTCCTTAACTATCCGCCAGGCCACCCTCACCGCCTGTCCATGGTTACAGTACCTGTTGGGGAGCCCCTGCTCCTCCATCACCTTGAGCACCGCCGGCGGGTTGACCGGCAGCTGCACCGGCATCTCGCCGAAGGGGGTCTCAATCATAAAGGAGAGGCTCTCAACCGTCCCGTCCTTGCCGTAATTCATCAGTATCTGCCTGGCGCCATGGGCGACGAGCATGCCCTGTATTTCACCTACGCTCTTGATGGCTTGAACACTCGTTGTATAGTTGGCTATTGGCATATCATCTCCTTTCCCAGGGCTCCAGGTAGCGAAGCCCCACTGCTTTGAAGACATCCTCCTCACTGTAGCAGACCAGCTCCGAGTTGTCTGCCCGGGTAAAGCCCCGGCCGTAGGCGTGGAAGTGCAAACCGCGCTCCATTGCCCGGCGCGAAATCTCGATATTCGTGTGTTTGCCGCCGGTGCGCACCACCAGGGCCACCGGCCAGCACTCCTCAGTGGTCGAGAAGATATCCACCCCGATGCCTGAAGGCTTGTGCAGCAGGAGCTTGTTCTTCGGCCCGTAGGCGATACGCCCCCGCTTGTCCGGTCGGTAATCTAATACTCCGTTGACCATGTGCCACCCCAGTTCTCTTTCCAGAAGGTCTACGCCCTCGTCAAACTTCGGGATGCAGAGCAGCTCGATATCCCCGACCTCAAGCCTCCGGCGCCGGATGCTGCCGGCGATCTCAATTCTCAGACAGGCCGGCTTGAGCATCTCAGCCAGCTCCCCGGCTATCGCCCTGGCCTTCGCCAGTTCCATGGTGTCACCCCGCTGCAGCCACTGTGCTTATTATCACCTTGGCCGCCTTGTAGTACTCATCGAGCTTAGCTTCCATCGCCTTGCTCTCTGTATTACCCCTGTCGATTTCCGGGAGGGCCTCATATTGCGTGTACAGCTTCCGAGCCTCGGCATAAATCTCGCGCAGGCGCTGCAGGTTTTCCGCCGGAGTCGCCTTCCAAACCTTGACCATCTCGCGGAGATCCCCCTCGCGCTTGCACTTTGGGCACTTAACCCGACCCCTGTTGTCCCCTGCGGTATTGAAGGGGTGGCCGTTGTAGCAGACGACGCTGTAAAGGTTCGATCCGGGTGTAGGTGTGCAATCTACGATTCTCACTTTTACCTCCTTCAGGCCTCGACCAGGTCGCTTGTTTTTACCCTAAACTTGATAATGGAGCCGTCGGGCAGCAACCTCTCGCTCATATTAAGCTGGATAAAGCCCTGCCTTTTCATAATCCCACGGCAGTAGCCGCAGAGGGGCTCATCCCCGGCCATAAACGGCGTACCATTGGCATATTGCCCCGGCCCGATAACTATACTGCAGGACCTGCACTGAATATTCTCTCCCACTGTTTCTCCTTTCCGCCTGGCCCCCAGGCCATATTACCCGCCGCCGGCTGTTACGGCGGCCGGCCTTTATCCCTGCCGAGCCACCCGGCCAGGATCGCCTTGACGTAGTGGACGCTATGTTTGGACTCCGCCCCCTCCTGGCCGCCGGCTTCTCTGAATGCTTGTCTGATAAAATCCAGCGGGCAGCCGCCGGTATCGACAAGCCAGGTAACCATGTCTCTCATCTGAGCCAGCTCTTTGCCGGTCGGCTCGCGCGGAATATTCTTGTGGGGATCCGAGGCCTTGACGTGGCCGAACCAGTGCCGGAAATTATCCATGACCGCCCCCGAAATTAAATTCCTGTCTGTGGAAAGATCATCGGGAGAGGGTGTGGTACTACCTAGTACACTAGGTAATCTTCCTTTTCCCTCTCCCTTTTCCTTTTCCTTTTCTTTATCTTTAAGGGGGGAATCCAAGGGGGGGAAAGCCGGCGCCGCAGACTCAGGCTTGGCCTCGGCCGCGGCTTCATCGGTACTAGGTAGTGTACTAGGTAGTTTACTAGGTAGTGTACTAGGTAGTACAGGGGGAGGCCAGTTATCAGTTATGATTTCAGAGGGGGTAGGGTGGTACCTCAGGTGATCGGCCCAGCCGTCAGGGGCTGAGAACTCTGAGGGGTAAGCCCACTGGAGCTTCTGCTCCCGCCACCAGTCGAGCATCTGGACGGCCGCCGCGGTGGTCGAGTTGTAGGCGAGGATGAGGTTCTTCTGTGAGAGCTCATGGAGGAGCTGGGGGATATCCTCAAGGGTTATAGAGGGAAGATTGGGGCAGGCGGTGTACTTGATTTCGTCGGGGTCGCCGGAAAGCCGGCCTTGGTCATCGGAGTTTATCCACATTCTATCGTAGAGTGTGGCGGCCTTTAAGCTTACCCGGCCCAGGCGGGGGTCTGTAGATCGGCTCTGGGGGACTAAGCGCCCCTTGGCGATTCTTCGTGCCATATCAGCCTCCCAAATCCAAATGCTGTTGTTGGGCTGCCCTTCCCTGCACCTCCTTTAAGAATGCCGCGGCCTGCTCCTTGGAAAGTCGGGGCAGGACATCGGATATTAAATTACCCGTGGTGTCCATCTTGAACTCTTTAATGAGCCAAGTCTTTGCGGTGACCTCGCTCCACTTGATAAGCTTGAGGGCCTGAGCCAACCGGGCGGGGTCAATGGCCAAGCCTTCGTCGGCGGCGCCCTCGGCGGCCGGCGGCCCTCCGCGGGATTTTTCCTTTTTCTCGCCCTTCGGCACCGTTGAAGGCCGCTGCGCCGCTCCCCCCGCCCCGCCCCCCTCCGCGTGCTCGCTGTCTTCCTCGCCGCCTCCGGGCTCAGGCTCCTCTTCTTGAGGGGGGCCTTCCCCACCCCCCTCTGGCATAGTCATGGCGTCTCTGATGACGCAGAATGACTCGTAGGGTATCGCCCGCGCCTCTTCAAAGTCCCGCTGATTTACATAGCCCAGGAACTTCACAACCTTTGTCGTGTCCATGCCCCAGAAGTACTCGCTCAGCTGGAACAGAGCCTTGTTATCCTTCACATCTTCGGCGGTGATTTCCTTAGCGGTCTTTACAAGCTGTGGCGGCGGCGGCTTGGGTTGGGCCAGCGGCTGGGCCGGGCCTCTCTTCTCTTCGGCCTCTTTGAGGACGCCGGGTGGATATAGGTCGTCGGGCGCCTCTTCCTCGTCCAGCGGCGGCAGCAGGACCTGCTCCGGCTTTTTCCGGCCCAGCCGCTGGATTTCCGCTAGTTTGACATCACTGCGGATCTGTAAAATATGCACCGTCTTCTTCTTTATCCCCGGCGGCTCGACTATCTGCGGCTCCAGGGACAACGTGAGGGGTATCATTGAGATACGGCCGCACAGGCGCTTGATCAGGTCCAGGCAGGAGTTGACGTTGACTATGGAGTAGAAACTGGACGTGTCCAGCTGCCAGACGCCCAGGCCTGGCACGTCCGGCATAAAGAACAGTAAGTTCATTACACGCCGGCACTGGGGCTTCTCAGTGGCGTACATGGGGCATTCCTCGGGGGTGCAGGGCAGCCCGTCCGTCTTCACCCACTCAGCGGTCAGGTGGGTGGCGAAGTCACCGGTGGCGGTGTCGACCTTGCGCCAGCACATCAGGCCGTCCCCCTTGCAGATCAGGCCTTGAGAGAAGGAGTAGCACTTCAGGTACTGCTGGGCGAACTCCTCCATATTCTCCGTTGGGAACATGATTGAGAGTTTAGTGGGGCGCTCACCGACGTACTGCTGGATCTCCTCGGGGACCACGAAGTAATCCGTGGCCTTAGGATATGTTTTCTCACCTTCCACCTTGATGCCCAGCCGGACCTTGCCGAGCCGGGGCATCTTCCTTATGTCGGATAGCTTATCTATTGGCGTCATGGCTCTCCCTCTCTTCCTTTTTGGCAGCTTTCGCCTCTGCCTTCTTCCTTAGTTTGGCTTTCTGCTCCAGCTCGGTTTTCCGGATTTCAATCAGCCTGTGGGACAGGCGATACAGGTCGTCTTTAGAAAAGCGGATTGTCAGTTGAAATGCCAGGTCGGTCTCAACTTCAAGGCAGCCGTCTTTGCGCAGGAATAGCCGGCGTGACTCCCCCAGGTCTGTATGTTGGGCCCCCCGATGTTCTCGCAGGTCATATAAACTGGCGTTTGTCTTATTCTCCATTTAATCACCCTCCTTTTTCTCTTTATAGCAGACCCGGTGGAGGCCGCGGTCATCACCGGCCGCCTTTCTGAGCATATCAAAAAGCAGGTCGGGACAGCCGGCGTCGTGGCACTCCAAGCAGCAACAGGTCCCCTCGGAATACTGCAGCGGGGGGTTCTCCATGCCGGAGGCCTTATCTATCCTCTGCAGCCTCTCATTGGCTTCCCGGAGGGTCAGGTCAATGGCCCCCTGGTTCATAAAATTAGCACATGCCATATTCACCCTCCACAGTAGTTCAATACTGTTATGTCCTCGTCTCTCTTACCCACCTGGTTCCTGCCTTTCCTGTAGCTTCGGACAGTACTTACATTGGTACTTAGCATCCTTAACTACGAAGAAGTGGTGCTTGTCTGGGCTGTTATGGCATCGGTTGAAGATGCCGCTCCACAACCAAGCAACGGTCAAGATGACAGCTATTAGGCAGTCAACCAGCCAATCCAGTAGCTTCACTTAGTTCTCTCCTCGATTGCCTCATCTATAGTCATGCTCATGCTTAATGCCTCCACAGTACTAGATTACTATTGCTTTCTCTTTCTTCCGAGCTGCAGCAGCAACTCGTCTCTTGGTATATTTATCCTCGAGATAGCAGGCTTTGCACTGAGCAAAGCCCGGGTAGAAAAATTCTTCATCAGCTGGCCACCACTCGCCGCATTTGTAGCACCGTTTCTCAAGCTCACCGTCTTCATTTATTCTAGTTTCGGCCACCTAATACCCTCCACAGTATCATGCTACTGTGCGACCTTTATGATGGAAATTTCGAGCTTCTTGGAACGATTCTGTTGTTTCCCCTTGGGCCGATACAGAAGCTATTATGGAAGCCCAGGCATCGGCATCTATATCTAAACATACGTCATATTCAACAAAACCCATCTCTTGGTCAGCCTCCAAGTCTTCATGGTATATCCTGACTGAACCATCATCTCGCCTCTCAAAGAACCAATTGTCTTTCCAATGAAAAGCCATTTAGCTCACCTCCACAGTATGCGACTACTGTCATTTTATCCTGGTGCACTTGATGGTCAGCGTCTCCCCGACTTTCAGCTGGTAGTCTAGCGCGCAGTCGGCTCCCCGGAATTTTGATTGGTTCGCATACTGCTCCTCGAGAGCCCGTCCGATGGCCACCCTGGGGGAGCTCCCCCGGGTGACTGTCTCGCCGGCGTTGACCTGAACTCTATAGTCTTTAATCAAGATATGCCTCCCTTCACAGTACCCTATTATTGTCGTCTTAGCTCTACCCAGCGGCGGATCTGGTCAGCATCGATTAACCAGCTCTCGCCCCAGGTGGCTACGAAGTCTCTCTTGAAGTGCTGGTGCAGCTGTACGGATAGCTTGCCATCGCCGGTCACATCAAGTAACAGTGCTAAGGCCAGCTGCGCGGGCCCGCTGCCGCCATAACCCCACTGAAAGCCGTCGGGGGAATGGTTATAGAGCTTTTGGCTGGGGCTCGGGTCGAGGGGCACTTGTCCAATGCGGCCATCAGATTGTGGTACTTCTTTCCAGACGAGCTGAGGTCCTCCTTCAGTTGTCATAATTCCTTTATATATTGTCTTCCTTCGCTGGAGATATGCCTCAGCTGAACGCCAGTTCTTCTCGACAATACCATCTTCTAATTCTATGTGCTTAACCATAGATTCCTCCTCAACAGTATACGGATACTGTTAACGTTACTCCCACTGAATATCCAGGTAGAAACAGAAGAGCGTTATTACAACCTGCGTCACCCACAGCTCGTCTTCTTTGCCGGGGGACTTAAGACAAGCTGCGGTATAGGGCTTGCCGGCCCACACATGGAGCGGTATCGCCCAGTCGTTTTTAGACCATCCCTTGCTCACTTTAATCATTCAGTGCCTCGCCCCAGCAGTACCCTTGTACTGTCATTCCAGCTTCAATTCCTGCGCTATATTCTCGTCCCACTTTAGCTTCTGTAGGAGAGCAGCAATAGCCTCATAACTACCTGATAGATGAACAGAGATTGTTGTCTGCACCCTTGATGCTCCTCCTCTCGGCTCTAAGTCGACCCAAACCTTAGCCTGTACTTCCATTAAAAATCACCTCCACAGTACTAGATTACTGTCTAGCGTCCCCCCCTCAGAACGCTGTTTTAGATTCTACCTTCGTAAGAAACCTTAATATCAGGGCAGAGCTCTCCGATTTTATCTAGCATTTCCCACGTGACTTTGCCCCTGTGTTCCTCTTCTGGCGGGAAAGACTTATCAGGTTGTATGCTTGATAGCTTTGGCATATCTACTGGTTTATTATCGGGCGACAAAATCAAATAGCTGCCATATTGATAAAAAATCCGCTCTGGTGTTGGCTCTATAAAGCAAAAGTAAGTAGCGAGCATAGTCTTCACAATGTAAAAGGCATCGTTAACGTCTTTTACTGAAACTACTCGTTTCCACCACCATTGCCCCTTGTCATCATACCCCTGCCATACTTGGTATTGTTGGGTTCCGTTTTTAGGATGCCTAATTTCCTTTACTTCAACCGGCTTCGGCTTCGGCTTTTCTTCCTTTTGGGGGGCATAACTTATTAACAATTTACCTTTAGCCATTGTCTTCCTTCTTTTTACTAGAAATTATCAACAGAATTACTCTACTGTTTAATGCGCCTTTTTCTTGCGGGAATCTTGATATACTTGTTCTAGGAGCTTGACCTTCTCATCACCTCCGTGGAGCCTTAAACAAGTAATGGTCATCTTATCCCCTGGCCGTAGTTTGTAATCCATGCCACAAAGCGTCCGGAATCCTTTATCGAAGGCGGTGCGTGTATTGCTCGCTCGAATATGAACCACCTCTCGATCTTCTTCCACTTCATACCAGTCAGCCATCTTAACCTCCTTTCACAGTATGGTCATACTGTAAACGCCTTCTTCTCCAGGTACTTCTCGAGACAACGCTGGTGAGTCCGGTCTGGGAACTTCAGGCCCCCCAGGCCTGAGCCGCCGTCGGTGATTTCGCAGTACTCCTCACTCCTGACGATGGGGTCGGGGCAGACTTCGCATCTGTGCTCCTTCCTGGCCTTCCTCAGGGTGACTATCTTGTGGCGGAAGGGCGCCTCCGGAGGCAGGTTCTTGATTTCATAGACCTGGGACTTAGGCATTGGCTCTCTCCTTTATCAGCGGTGGGCTATCATGTCATACAGGCGGGAAAGGACACCCATGGCTTCGGCGATCTCCTGGGTGGTGCGTTCCCATCCCTCTTCGTGGTTGATGGCGTGGGCCACCTCGCCCAGCTCCTCGGTCGCGGCGTTCAGTAGCACCTGGGGGGTTCTGTCTACGCTGCCCCACTTCGCCGTGCCTCTAACCTCTTCCTGGATAACCATCTGTATCAGACTATGTTGCATGGTAAATCTCCTCTCATAGCACCCTCCCCTTCTCTGTAAAGGTTTTGGCCTGGGTGTGAACGTCAAATTGTATGCAACCCTCCTGAGCCTTGGCCACTGCCTCATTCGGGGTCCAGATTACGCTCCAGGCATACCAGCACTTGATGGGCTTGCCGCCCGGGGCCTGTTTGTCGAAGCGGCCGAAGGGGCAGCGCCAGGTGGGCATGCCGTTTTCGTCTTTCAGATAAGCCGCTGCGTCCCGGTACGGCGACAGGCACTCACAGTATCTACATTCAGCTTCCACTCACAACCTCTTGGGCAAGCTTTACGATGGCCGAGATTATCCGGGGGGGGTCGTAGTAGAAGTGACCCTCTTGGACCAGGGCGGTCATGTACTTGCTGGCTATGTGGAGGCCGTCTTGGTGGGGGTAGATGGTGGCAACAAAAACACCGTCCCGCCAGCACTCCACTATTTTCCTGCCTGGGAGCACACTGTGGTCGACCACCTTAAACTCGATGTTCTGTAGGACTCCCATGGTTACCTCCTTCGGTTGACAAAATAGCCCTAAATGTGCGCTATACTTACCTGGCTATACCTGTCAACCGTATAGCCTCCTGCAAACATCTCTAACCTCTGCCAGTGAGGGGGTGTAATCATCCGGCCACTGGTGGAGGATATGGCCCCACTGGTCGTATAGAACGAATGGGTCAGCATCATGCTCGGCCGTCAGCTCCAGGAGCTGCCAGCCTCTTTGCCATGCGTCGAAGGGCAGGAGGTTGTCACAGTATGACTCGCTAACCCTTCTGAGCCCCGGTGGTTTCTCCCGGCTGTGCCGTACCGGCCGACCATCGAAGCCCAGCAGCTGCCCTCTGTCCAGGTCGAAATTTAATTGCTTTCCCACTGCAAACCTCCTGCGTAGAAATTCCTACGTTCAAAATTCGCTAAAAGTAGCATATTTTCGGTCATATTTTCCATCTTATTTGTCCAGATGGGCGAGGGAGTCGTCAAGTCGCCGCTTCAGATGGTTAGCTGCATCCTCCTTGCTCATGGCATGGATCCTGCCGGCATACATGGCATTTTTACCCACGTAGGAGTTGGAGGCCTCTGTCTCAGTGAGCACAAAGTAAGCGACCTTGAACTTGAACACCTGCCGGTAAACAAAATAGTCCTGTACCATGGTCACCTCCTACTTGACGAGCTTCTCGTATATTCTCAGCCAGAGCAGCTGAACCTCGGGCGCCCAGTTATCATTCCATGCCGGCAGCTGGGGGAGGGCAGAGGCAGCTTCTTTCGGCCGCCCTGGTTTGGTTTTGGCAGCCTTCGGCTCGGCCGCGGGCGCCGGCGGGGTTTCCGCTGCCAGCTTCTTGTAGTATTTATCGGTCTTCAGGTGGCTAAGCAGCTGGCGGGGGATGGGGTATTTCTCACGAAATACTTTTTCACCCAGGCCCACAAGCTCATCAATCAGCCGTTTTTTGTACTTCTTGTACCATTCGCGCTGCGCCACGGGGTCGCCTGCAGGCCTGGGGGGAATATCCTCAGTTGCTTCTTCGGCCGCCAGGGGGTGTTTGGCGCTAGCCGCCTCCATGCGGGCGAGGGTCAGGTCCGCCTGGTCCTTGCCGTTCAGGTCAAGATTGAACCCGTCCCTAGGGAGAACTATCTTACCATCGATGCGGCCGAGCTTGGTGAGAGTCGGTTTCGACTTTAGATTGAGCCTGTCATAAATGACTGTCTGGCCGCAGTTCTGGCAGATCCCGATCTCGGTGTGGTTTTCCCCCGTCTTCATGTGCTCTATGTGGATGCACTCGATGGTTTCCATGGGCGCCTCCTTTATTTAATTTGAACTTTCAGCTCTATGGGTGAGACCGGCCTCCGCTCATGTTCTGGGGCGGGCCTTGGAATTGTACCTGTGCCGGCTGCTCTACAACATTTATCCCGACGCAATAGATGGTCTTGCACTCGGCGCAGATATCATAACGTATATAGACCGTGGGAATCTTGATGGTCGGGCTTAATATTGCCGTGGCCTTTTTAGGATCGAAGAGGGGGATCTGGAAAGCAAAGCCATTGGGAAACGAGGCCTTGAATATTATGCCCTCTTCGTCGAGCTGGTTCAGGATGTTCTCCAGCAACCTTTCCTCACACTGGCAGTTAGGGCAGCAACTGGCGCCCTCTAGTGGGAATGTCATCTTCTCTTTTTCTTCCATCTATCTTGTCCTTTCTGCACCTTGGCGGTGCTCCGGCTCTATATAGGCCATGACCAGGTTAAGGCGGTTACGTATGAAAGTAAGGTCTCTATCCAGGCCTTCTCTGTCGAAGCCCCGCATAGCCATGGGCATGCTCTTTGGCCGGTGCTTCGCTATCTCCTCAGCATCCTTGGCACGCTCTTCGTGGTCCCTGGTGATGTTCTTGGCCACCTGGGTCAAGTCGCCGGCCAGGGCTTGAAGCTCCCGGTGGATTAGTTCCTCATATTGTGATAGTGCCATTTCACTCCTTTCTTGGTAGCGGCGGGGGGATTCGAACCCCCGACCTCCGGCTTATGGGGCCGGTGAGCTGACCACTGCTCTACGCCGCGGCGCCGCTACTCAAAGTATAAATAATCACTTCACCCTTTAACTTTCAGGACAGGCTCTCCCTTGGCCAGGGGATATCTGCAGGGAGAGTATATCTGTGTCACCGGTCCGTGGCAGTAAGGGCACTCGAGCTCACGGAGCGGTGTCTGGTCCTTTTCCCGAATGTCGAACTTGATTTGACAGTGTTCGCACTTCGCCTTTTTAGCCATTTCTCACCCCCTCCTTCGCGCCATAGATATTAGAATCAGAGTCACGATAATGAGAACCGTGACTGCCATCGTCCACCATTGATAACCCATTTATGTACCTCCAAACGCCTTGCTAAAT